>Ga0187842_1000182_pt1 | contig 34317 bp, 34 predicted proteins | sample SpaLakP09_SKY_41_FD_134514 | JGI IMG/M metagenome (GOLD analysis project Ga0187842, IMG submission 134514) | Oligotrophic lake water microbial communities from Sparkling Lake, Wisconsin, USA - SP09_SKY_41 | ecosystem: Environmental > Aquatic > Freshwater > Lake | place: USA: Sparkling Lake... | reverse complement strand
GCGGCCGAAACGGTGGAAGAACATCATTGGAATCCTCATCGGTTTACAAGGAACTCGATGATGGAAGCGGGCCGACCGCGAAGCATCTCACCACGGTATCGCCGGGTTTCGTTTTGTTTCAGCGCGGACCGGAGGCCGGGCACACCCGCGATTCGGACAGCCAATCGGCACAACCTACAATCAAGCCCAATCCCGTTTTGCCCTGAAGGCGCTCGTCCTGGCGCCAAAACACGCGACTGCCTCCCCCTATGACCGAACTTGCCAAATCCTTCGAACCCGCCGCCCTGGAAGCCCACTGGGGCCCGCTGTGGGAGCAGCGTGGTCTGTACAAGCCGACCTTGGACGCGGCCAAGCCCTCGTTCTGCATCCAGCTGCCACCACCCAATGTAACGGGCACCTTGCATATGGGCCACGCGTTCAACCAGACCATCATGGACTCGTTGACGCGCTACCACCGGATGCTGGGCGACAACACGCTTTGGGTGCCGGGCACCGACCATGCGGGCATCGCCACGCAGATCGTCGTCGAGCGGCAACTGCAGGATCAGGGGCAGAGCCGCCACGAGCTGGGCCGCAAAAACTTCGTCGCCCGCGTCTGGGAATGGAAGCAACAGAGCGGCGACACCATCACGCGCCAGATGCGCCGCATGGGCGATTCGGTTAGCTGGGAGCATGAGTACTTCACCATGGACGACAAGCTCTCGTCCGTGGTCACCGACACCTTCGTCAAGCTCTTCGACGAAGGCCTGATCTACCGTGGCAAGCGCCTGGTCAGCTGGGACCCCATCCTGAAGTCTGCCGTGTCCGACCTCGAGGTCGAGAGCGAGGAGGAGGACGGCTCGCTGTGGCATATCCGCTATCCGATGGCCGAGGGCACGGAATCTCTGGTCGTGGCCACCACCCGCCCCGAGACCATGCTGGGCGACACGGCCGTAATGGTCCACCCGGAGGACGAGCGCTACACCCACCTGATCGGCAGGCAGGTCCGCTTGCCCATCACCGGCCGGCTGGTGCCGGTGATCGCCGACGACTATGTGGACAAGGCCTTTGGCACCGGCGTGGTCAAGGTCACGCCCGCGCACGACCAAAACGACTACCAGGTCGGCCTGCGCCACAGCCTGCCGATGCTGACCATCTTCACCTTGGAAGCCAAGGTCAACGACGAGGCCCCCGAGGCCTACCGCGGCCTGGACCGCTTCGTCGCACGCAAGAAAATCGTGGCACAGCTGGAAGAGGAGGGCCTGCTGGTCGAGGTCAAGAAGCACAAGCTGATGGTGCCGCGCTGCGCCCGCACCGGCCAGGTGATCGAGCCGATGCTGACCGACCAGTGGTTCGTCGCCGTGACCAAGGCCGGAGCCAATGGCAAGAGCATTGCCGAAGAGGCCATCGAGGTCGTGGCATCGGGCGAGGTCAAGTTCGTGCCGGAGAACTGGGTCAACACCTACAACCAGTGGATGAAGAACATCCAGGACTGGTGCATCTCGCGCCAGCTCTGGTGGGGTCATCAGATCCCGGCCTGGTATGACGAGGATGGCAGGGTCTATGTCGCCAAGACCGAGGCAGAAGCACAGGCCAAGGCCCCGGGCAAGACACTGACCCGCGACGAGGACGTGCTGGACACCTGGTTCTCATCCGCCATGGTGCCCTTCTCCACGCTGGGCTGGCCCGGGAAGACCATCGAGCAGGACCTGTTCCTGCCCTCGTCGGTGCTGGTGACCGGCTACGACATCATCTTCTTCTGGGTCGCCCGGATGATCACGATGACCAAGCACTTCACCGGCAAGGTGCCGTTCAAGCACGTCTACATCCACGGCCTGGTGCTCGATGCGCAGGGCAAGAAGATGAGCAAGAGCGAAGGCAATGTGCTCGACCCGGTGGACCTGATCGACGGCATCGAGCTGGCCCCGTTGCTGGACAAGCGCACCCAGGGCCTGCGCCGGCCCGAGACCGCACCCAAGGTGCGCAAGGCCACCGAGAAAGAGTTTCCCGAGGGCATTCCCGGCTACGGCGCCGACGCCCTACGCTTCACCTTTGCGGCCATGGCCACACTGGGCCGCAGCGTCAACTTCGACAGCAAGCGCTGCGAGGGCTACCGCAATTTCTGCAACAAGCTGTGGAATGCCACCCGCTTCGTGCTGATGAATTGCGAGGACAAGGACTGCGGGCTGCAGGAGCACACCAAGGAGCAATGCGCTCCGGGCGCCGAGTTCCATGGCTACCTCAGCTTCAGCCAGGCCGACCGCTGGATCAGTGGTGAGCTGCAACGCGTCGAGGCCGCAGTCGCCCAGGGCTTCGACGAGTACCGGCTCGACAACGTCGCCAGCAGCATCTACCAGTTCGTCTGGGACGAGTACTGCGACTGGTACCTCGAAATCGCCAAGGTGCAGATTCAGAACGGCACGCAAGCACAGCAACGCGCCACCCGCCGCACCTTGATACGCGTGCTGGAAACGACGCTTCGCCTGCTGCACCCGGTCACGCCCTTCATCACCGAAGAGCTGTGGCAGACGGTGGCCGTGGTCGCCGGCCGCAAGGCCGCCGGCTCGGACGCCAGCATCGTCACCGCGCCCTACCCCAAGGCCCAGCTGGAAAAGGTCGATCCGCAGGCCGACGCCTGGGTGGCGCGCCTGAAGGCCATGGTCGGCAGCTGCCGCAGCCTGCGCAGCGAGATGAGCCTGTCACCGGCCGAGCGCGTGCCGCTGTACACCGCGGGCGACGCCACCTTCATCGGGCAGGCCGCACCGCTGCTGAAGGCCCTGGCCAAGCTCAGCGAGGTCCAGCAATTCGGCGATGACGCCAGCTTTGCCGCCGCCACGGGCCATTCGCCGGTGATCATGGAAGGCGAGGCACGGCTGGCCCTGCATGTGCAGGTCGACATTCCGGCCGAACTGGCCCGACTGGGCAAGGAGATCACCCGGCTGGAGGGCGAGATCGTCAAGGCCACGGCCAAGCTCGGCAACGAAAGCTTTGTGGCCCGAGCGCCGGCGGCCGTGGTCGAGCAGGAGCGTGCCCGCGTGGCCGAGTTCACCAACACGGTGGCTAGGTTGAAGGATCAGGCAGCTCGTCTGGAAACGTCGACCTGAAGTCCTCGCTGGGTTCGGCCTGCGTGTTGAGCAGGTCGTCGATGCGTCGCGCCACCGCCCAGGCGGCTCGGGTGCGCGCCTCGCGGGTGGTGCTGGCCACCCGCGGCGTGATCTGCAGCGAGCTCACGCCAAACAGTGGCCGGCCCGGGTCCAGCAGGCCGGGCTCGAGGCTGTCCAGCCAGGCGGCGGCCATGCGGCCGCTGTTCAGCGCCTGGGCCAGGGCGATATCATCGAATAGCGCCGAATGCGAGATGCTGACCAGCACCTGGCTGGGCTTGCAAAAGCTCAGCACCCTGTCCCCCATAAGTCCCCGGTAGCGCAGAAAGTAGGCCAGCTGCACGCTGACGCCGTCCGCCTGCTCCATCAAGGCCCGCAGCGGCAAGGGCGCGATGCCCCAACGGGCCCACAGCGGGGCGCTGATGTGCAGGGCCGGGTCATAGCCCACCACCTGGGTGCCGAACACCGGCAGCAGCTGGGCCAGGAGGCGTGCAGCAGGCGTCATGCCCACCAATCCCACCGTTGCGCAGCCCAGCTCACGGCCCACCATCAAGCCATCCGAGCCGACCACCGGCACGCGGCGCAACAGGGCCAGCAGTGCACCGATAACGAACTCGGCCTCGGCCGCCGCTGAGGCCGAGGTGCTGCGCACCACCTGCACATGGGCCAGCTGGCAAGCCTTGGTGTCGATGTTCTCGATGCCGGCACTCATGCGGCCCAGCACGCGCAGCCGCGGGGCGGCTCGCAGCAAGGCGGCGTCCACCGCCACCGAGGCCGGCAGTATGAGCGCACGGGCATGGTGCAGGGCCTCGCGCAGGGCCTGGGGCTGACGGACCAGTTCCGGGGCGTACTGAAGCGCATGGCGGTCTGCAAGCCATTGCATGACCTCCACTTCCATCGGTTCGACGATCAGCACGCTCATGGAGGTTACTTTTTGATCATTTGAACAGTCGCAGCGCCATGCAACAATGCGCCCATACCCTCAGGAGAGCCCACCGACATGATCGTGACCAAAGCCATTTTTCCTGTTGCCGGACTTGGCACCCGCTTCCTCCCGGCCACCAAGGCGCAGCCCAAGGAGATGCTGCCGGTGGTGGACAAACCCTTGATCCAGTACGCGGTCGAGGAGGCCTATGCGGCCGGCATCCGCGAGATGATTTTTGTGACCGGGCGCCACAAGCGACCGATTGAAGACCACTTTGACACGACCTTCGAGCTGGAGCTAGCCCTCGAACAGGCGGGTAAGGAGGCGCTGCTCGAAGTGGTGCGCGGCGTCAAGCCCGATGACATGGAATGCGTCTACGTGCGCCAGCCCCGCGCGCTGGGCCTGGGCCACGCGGTGATGTGCGCCGAGCGCCTGGTCGGCCGCGAGCCCTTTGCCGTGCTGCTGGCTGATGACCTGATGGTCGGCAATCCGCCGGTGCTCAAGCAGATGGTCGAGCAATTCGCCGAATGGCGGGTGTCGATACTGGCCGTGCAGGAAGTGCCGGCCGAACACACGCGCCGCTACGGCATTGTGGCCGGCACGCCGATCAACGACCGGCTGATGGACGTCAGCCGGATTGTGGAGAAGCCCGATCCCGCCGTTGCACCGTCGCGGCTGGGCGTGGCCGGCCGCTACATCCTGACGCCAGGGGTGTTCCATGAAATCGCGAACCAGCCTCGCGGCGTCGGCGGCGAGATCCAGCTGACCGACGGCATTGCCGGCCTGCTGCGACGCGAAAAGGTGTTTGCCTTCAGCTACGAAGGCAAACGCTATGACTGCGGCAGCAAAGAAGGCTTTCTGGAAGCCAATGTCGAGTTGGCCCTGGCCCACCCGGAACTGGGCGCGGGCTTCCGCGAGTATCTGCGCGGCGTGGAAATCTAAGGGCTGGCGGGATAGACCTTGCCGTACTCGGCAATCTCTGTCCCCCACTGACCAGGATTTCATCCCCCAGCGAAAAGGCCGTGCAATGCACGGCCTTTTTTCATGGTTCAGCGCGCTTCAGCGGCGGCGCAACACGTGGATGAATTCATCGGCCTGAGCCTTCTGCTCGACCAGCTCATTGCCGGTCTGACGGGCAAAAGCCTGGAAGTCGCGCATCGAGCCGGGGTCGGTTGCGACAACCTTCAGCAGCTGGCCCGACTCCATCTCGGCCAGGGCCTTCTTGGCCTTCAGGATGGGCAGCGGGCAATTCAGTCCGCGGGTGTCGAGTTCTTTGTTGGCGTCCATGGGCTTGATCTGAGGTGAGGGGCGAATTCTATGCGCTGGCTCAATCGAGCTTGGGCGCAACCGGTGCGGCGGCCGAGCTGAACTCGCGCCACTGCGGCTCATGCCCCAGCGACGTCACCCACTTGGCCAGCGCCAAGCCGGTGCTGCTGGGCCAGCACAGCACCTTGTCGGGCGTGAACAGCTTGTACTCGGCCAGCTCGGGCAACAACGCGATCACACCGGTCGCCTCGACATGGTAGGCAATGATGACCTGGTTCATGCGCTGGAAGTCATAGACGCCGATCAGCGTGATCGCGCCGGCATCCAGCGAAGTCTCTTCCTTGACCTCACGAGCGATGCCTTGCTCAGGCGTCTCGCCGGCCTCCATGAAACCGGTGATCAGCGCGAAGTTGCGGCCCGGCCAGGCCGCGTTGCGCGCCAGCAAGACCTGGCCCTCACGGTCCATGCACTGGACGATGGCAGCCAGCACCGGCGTCGGGTTGTTCCAGTGGGTGAAATCGCAGGCGGGGCAGCGCAGCCGCTCGGTCGGCCCGCTGTCTTCGTCCATCGTGATCAGCGCCAGCTCGGTGGCGCATTGCGGGCAGAACTTGAAACCGCTCATGCCGGGAACACGCCGGTGGACAGATACCGGTCGCCCCGGTCGCAGACCACGAACACGATCGTCGCGTTCTCGACATGGCGCGCAATCTGCAGCGCCACCCAGCAGGCGCCGGCGGCCGAGATACCACCGAACAGGCCTTCTTCCCGGGCCAGGCGGCGCGCCATGTCCTCGGCATCGGTCTGGCTGACGTAAACCATCTCGTCAACGGCCGAGGGCTTGTAGATCTTGGGCAGATAGGCCTCGGGCCATTTGCGTATGCCGGGGATGCGCGAGCCGTCCATGGGCTGGGCGCCGATGATGCGCACGCCCGGGTTCTGTTCCTTCAGGTACTGCGAGGTGCCGGTGATGGTGCCGGTGGTGCCCATCGCGCTGACGAAGTGGGTGATGCGGCCGCCGGTGTCGCGCCAGATCTCGGGGCCGGTGGTCTCGTAATGGATGCGCGGATTGTCGGCATTGGCGAATTGGTCCAGCACGCGGCCCTTGCCGTCGTTCTGCATCTTCTCTGCCAGGTCGCGGGCGTATTCCATGCCACCGGAACGCGGCGTCAATATCAGCTCGGCACCGAAGGCCTTCATCGTCTGGGCCCGCTCGATCGACAGGTCCTCCGGCATGATCAGCACCATGCGGTAACCGCGGATCGCCGCAGCCATGGCCAGCGCGATGCCGGTGTTGCCCGACGTGGCCTCGATCAGGGTGTCGCCCGGCTTGATGTCGCCGCGCTCCTCGGCGCGGCGGATCATGCTGATGGCCGGCCTGTCCTTGACCGAGCCGGCCGGGTTGTTGCCCTCCAGCTTGGCCAGGATGACATTGCCGCGGCGGGCATTGTCGGCGCCGGGCGTGCGCAGCAGTTGCACCAGCGGCGTGTTGCCGATCACATCCTCGAGCGTGAGGTACTTTGTAGCAGCGGTCATGCGGGTCTCCTGCCGGCATTGTGGCAGCCCCACGGCGGACCTGCTGCCGGCCCGGCACATGGCGCGGCCGGCGCAGGGCTATTTGCATGGCATAATCCTCGGCTCACGTAGCGCACTGCTTCGCGCCCTGGCCCGGGTGGCGAAATCGGTAGACGCAGGGGACTCAAAATCCCCCGCCGCAAGGTGTGCCGGTTCGAGTCCGGCCCCGGGCACCAGACAGCGCGATGCAAGGCTGCTGCCGCGTGACCAGGCCGACGAACTCTCGTCGCCATCAATTCACCGCATACACTCAGCGTTCGCTGCTCGGTGGCCCGAAGCGGCCCCAACCGAGTCGAGATCCATGCCCCATTTGCCTCCTGTGACCAAGGCCTTGATGCTGATCTGCGTCGGCCTGTTCTGCCTGTTCAAGCTGCTGCCCTTCGGTATCGCCGGGTGGTTCGAGCTGTGGCCGCTGATGACCGGCAACTTCTACCCCTGGCAGCTGTTCACCTATGCCTTCCTGCATGGCGACACCTGGCACCTGTTCTTCAACATGCTGGGCCTGTGGATGTTCGGCTCCGAGCTGGAGCGGCTGTGGGGCCAGAAGCGCTATCTGCAGATGCTGGGCGCCAGCATCCTGTCGGCGGCCCTGGTCCAGCTGGCGTTCACCTTCCTGATCGGCTCCGGCGCTCCGACGGTGGGCGCCTCGGGTGCACTGTTCGGCCTGCTGCTGTCCTTTGGCATGCTGTTCCCGGACCGCATCATCATGCCGCTGTTCCCGCCGATTCCGATGAAGGCCAAATACTTCGTGGCCATCTTTGGTGGATTGGAGCTGCTGATGGGCATCTTCGGCAGCACCGGCATTGCCCACTTCGCCCATCTGGGTGGCATGCTGGGCGCTTATTTGCTCATACGCTACTGGCGCAGCGGCGGGCGCACGCGCCGGCGCTGAGTCGTTTTCAGGCCAGCAGCCCCTGCTCGGCCAGCGCATAGCGCAGCTTCAGTCGCAGCTCGCGCTTCAATCGCCCGTTCATCAGTCGCCGTGACTCGCCCATGAAGCTCAGCTGCATCGGCGACATCAGCTGCGCGGCCTCGGTCCGGCTGATGCGCGGCGGCCGCGGCAGACCACACAGATCAGCGGCCAGATCAAAATAGTCGCCCATCAACAGCTGGCTGTCATCGCAGACATGGACGACCCGCTGCGGAAGGCCCCGGCTCAGCGCCGCCACGCAGGCGCGAGCCAGGTCATCGGCATGGATGTGGTTGGTGTAGACATCGTCCTCGCGCCGCAGCACAGGCGCACCGCGCTGGAGGCGCTCGCGTGGATGGCCGCCTGCGCGATCACCGGCGTAGATGCCCGGGATGCGCAGCAGGCTTACAGTGACGCCGAATTGCGCGCCATACCAGCGCAGCCGTGCCTCGGCATCGACGCGGCGCTTGGCGCGTGCCGTGGCCGGCGCCACCGTTCGCGTCTCGTCAAACTGCGTGCCATCGCAGTTGCCGTAGACGCCGGTGGTGCTGGCATAGACCAGGCGCTGCACGCGGCCCTTGAGCGCCAGCGCGCGCAGCAGGGCCAGGGTGCGCAGGTCCTGCTCGCCCTCGCCCTGAGGCGGTGCGAGGTGCAGCACATGGTCGGCCAGGCCGGACAGGCGGCCTAGACTGCGCGGATCATCCAGATTGCCCAGCAGCGGCACCGCACCGGCGGCACGCAATTCGTCCAGGCGCGAGGCATTGGATGTCAGTGCCAGCACGCGCCAGCGGCAACCCAGCGCCTTGAGCACACGTAGGCCCACATCGCCGCAACCGACGATCAACAAGGTGGGGCGTTTAAAGCAGGCGGCGTGTGGGGGCATATGGGACATGGGCTGGCGCGGGGCTAAGGCAAAATACAGCTTCAGTTTACGGCCCCGTGCTTGCGCGAGCACGGGGCCTTGTCTTCTCTGGCGCGCACCCGATACGTCCACCATGAATCTCAACGTCACCGTCCAGCCCGCCAATCGAAGCTTTGCCGTCGAGCGCGACGAGACCATGCTCAGTGCCGCCATCCGCGCCGGCATCGGCATGCCCTATGGCTGCAAGGACGGCGCCTGCGGCACCTGCAAGAGCAAGCTGCTGGAGGGCCGCGTGATCCACGGCGCGCATCAGCACAAGGCCCTGTCCGAGGCCGAGGAAGCCGCCGGCATGATCCTGCCCTGCTGCGCGACGCCGCAGACCGATTGCGTGGTTGAGGCCCGCTCGGTGCCCGGAGCCGGTGAATTCGCCATCCTGAAGCTGCCCAGCCGCGTGATGACGATGGAACGCCCTGCCCCCGATGTGGCGGTGATCAGGATGCAGCTGCCGGCGACGCAGAACTTCCAGTACCACGCCGGCCAGTATGTGGAGTTCATCCTGCGCGACGGCAGCCGACGAAGCTACAGCATGGCCAACGCACCGCACCTGCTGGGCAACCCGGCGGCAATCGAGCTGCACATCCGCCACATGCCTGGCGGCAAGTTCACCGACCATGTGTTCGGCGCGCTGAAAGAGAAGGACATCATGCGCATGGAAGGCCCCTACGGCAGCTTCTTCCTGCGCGAGGACAGCGACAAGCCGATGATTCTGCTGGCCAGCGGCACCGGCTTCGCACCGATCAAGGCGCTGGTCGAGCGCATGCAGCATCTGGGTGTCACCCGCCCTGCGGTGCTGTACTGGGGTTGCCGCAGCAAGGCCGATCTGTACATGCATGACTGGGCGCTGCAGGCCGCAGCGACGATGCCGAATCTGCGCTACGAGCCGGTGCTGTCCGAGCCCAAGCCCGAAGACGCATGGACGGGCCGCACCGGCTTCGTTCACCAATCGGTGCTGGCCGACTTCCCCGATCTGTCGGGCCACCAGGTCTATGCCTGCGGTGCGCCCATCATGGTCGAATCGGCGCAGCGCGATTTCATTGCCTTGGCCGGGCTGCCCGAGGACGAGTTCTATGCGGACTCATTCACCTCCGAGGCCGACAAGCACGGCGACGAGTAAGGGCACTCACCATGATGTTCGAACCGCCCTTTGTCGGCGCCGACCAGTTCGACGTCCAGCTGCGCGGGCTGGGCCACACGGTGATCGCCCCCGAGACGGTGCAGCAGGTGTTCGGCTGCACGGCGGCCGGGCTGGACGCGCTGGCCCCGTTCTGGAACGACCTGCCGCCGGACGGCTATCTGCGCGACGGCGGCCGCTACCGCTTTCGCCGCCACAGCTGTTTTGTTGCCGACGGCTCCAGGCTGACGCTGATGCCCCATCGCGCGCACTGGCAGCCGCTGGACTACAACGCGCTGCACGGAGGCATCGAGCGCTGGTTCGAACCGATGGCTGCCGCCGCCGTGGCGCAACCGGCCTGGACGCAGCTGATGCAGGGCCTGGCCGGTGTGGCCACCAAGCTGAAGGGCGCACGCCCCTGGTTCATTGAGGCGCACCAGTTTCGCATTGACACCACCGACGGCATAGGACGGCCGACACCCGAGGGCGCGCACCGCGATGGCGTCGATCTGGTGGCGGTGTTCATGGTTGCCCGCCAAGGCATCAAGGGCGGTGAGTCACGGGTGTTCGAGGCCTGGGGGCCGAACGGCCAGCGCTTCACCATGAGCCAGCCCTGGACCCTGCTGCTGCTGGACGACGAAAGGGTGATACACGAGACAACGCCGATACAGCCGGCGGCCGCGCACGGCTATCGCGATACTCTGGTCGTGACGCTAAGGGCCGAAGCGTTCCAAGGACCGTAGCCCGGATGCAATCCGGGGCCCCGGATTTCATCCGGGCTACGAGATCACCCTCTCGTACACCGGCCCACCCTCATCAATCGTGATGTGCTCCCCCGCATGCAGACCGGCCAACTGCAGCTGCGCCTTGAGCAGCTCGACCTCGGGCGCCGACTGGCCGATTGCCGCCTGCGCGTCGGCCGGCAGGAAGGACGCATGGACCGGCTGGCGCGGCAGCAGGCCGGCCACCAGCTCGCGCCACTGCGCACCGAAGCGCTGCGCCGCCACTTGCGGATCGCCGCTGTAGAAATGCCGGCCCAGGCCCTGCCAGAACGGCGACAGGCCCTGGGCGTCGCGACGGCCCGGCAACTCGACGATCACCCGTTGCGCATCGTCATGGCCTGCCAGCAACCTCAAGGCGGCGCTTAGCAACTGCTGCAGGGCCTGACCCTGCAGTTCGTCATCGAGACCCTCGCGGGACCAGCCAATGTCGGCCAATTCGCTGGACCCGGTCAGGTCGCTGCCCAGCAGCAGCGTGGTCTGGCGGTGGAACATCTGCAGCGCCCGCGACGCATGCACGACCGAGCCGACGTGATACCAGTGACGCGGCGCCTCCAGCCCTATGGCCTGCCGCAGGCGCAGACAGGCGCGCAACTGTGACGGGCCGTCGTCGCTCTGCTGTTCTGTCACCAGCCACTGTTCCGCGGGCGCGGCCAGCGTCAATGAAGCCGTCGGTGGCAGCCATCGGGTGAGCAACTCAATGTCGGCGGCCTGCACCGGCCGTACGGACCATTGGCTCATATCAAATCTCCCATTGCATCGACCGGCGCCAGCGGCAGATCGAGGTCCAACCCGGCGCTGGCCGGCCGCATCCCGGCTTTCAGCCCCAGCAGACCCTGCGCCTCGATGCCTGCTTCGCCCAGGGTCGCGCGAAAGCCGCCCCGATGGCTGTTGCACAGCAACCGCCACCGGCCTGGCGCCTCAGCCGGGACGCGCATCCGGCTCACCGTTTTCAGCAGCGGCAGTCGCCCCTCCACCGTCGGCCCGCCGTCGTAGATATTGACGTAGGTGTCCGCATCGAAGCCTTCGTCGAGCAGGATGTCGAACGGCAGCTCGGCGACGTCGTGCAGTTGGCCCAGCGCCCATTGCGCCTGCGCGTCCAGCAGCGGCACATAGATCGGCGACTGTGGCACCAGCTCGGCGATCAAGGCCTTGTCGCCGCCGCTGGTCAGCGCCTCGGCGGTCGGGTAGTCGAGATTGAAGAAACGCCGGCCCACACCATCCCAGAACGGGCACTGGCCGCTGTCATCGGCCGGGCCGGGATTCTCGGACGCAATGCGCTCCGAGAAACGCTCCGGAAACTGGGCGATGAACATCAGCCGAGCCCGCGACAGCAGCTGCGGTGCCAGCGTCTTGGCATAGGCGGGGGCAATGTGAAAGCCGGTCAGCAGCGTCACACCAGTCAGGTCATGGCACAGGTGCAGCGTGTGGATGCGGTTGCGCACGCCCAGCGCCTTGCTGACCTGGACGATGTACTCGCTACGGTAGCTGAAAAAACGGTCATGGAAACCGGCGCTGGCGACGATGCCGCTGGTGCCGATCAGCTCACCGCTCCGGGCCCGGTCTTCCAGCACGAACAGATAGCTCTCTTCGCCGCTGGCGTCGTCGGCGCTGGCCATCGACTTGAGCGAATGGGCTATCTTCAGCCGCAGCGCATCGCGGTTGGGCGGCAAGGAGCTGATGCCGATGGCGCTGGCCTGGGCCAGGCGCAGCAGGCCCGCCAGGTCATCGGGCTGGACGGCGCGGAACAGATAGCGTGGTTCGATGGTCATGGTCGGACCTCCTGCTGTGAGCGCCAGGCGGCGGCATGCTGGCTGCGCTCGTCGCGCGGCGTGTGGCCGAAATGGGCGCGATAGGCATTCGAGAAATGCGAGGCAGAGGCAAAGCCGCAGGACAGGCCGATCTGGAGGATGGACTGGCTGCCCTGGCGCAACATGCGCTGGGCGAGTTGCAGGCGCAGGCCCACATACCAGCGCGAGGGCAAGGCATCCATATATTGCTTGAACAGCCGCTCGAGCTGGCGGCGCGACAGGCCCACCAGGCGGGCGATGTCTTCGGTCGGCAGCGGCTCGGCCAGATTGGCCTCCATCAGTTGCAGGGCCTCGGCCAGCTTGGCCGAGCCGCCGCCGGGCCGGGCTGCCTGCGGCTGGCGCTGGCGCTCGTCGCGGCCACGCAACCGCTCCAGGCCCAGCAGCGCAACCAGGCTCTGCGTCATCCGCTCGCCGTGCTGCTGGCCGAGCCAGTGGATCAGCATGTCCTGGCTGGCCGTCTCGCCCGCACAAGTCAGGCGGTGGCCGTCGATTTCGAACCGCTGCTGCGAGACGATCATGTCCGGATGGCGCTCGGCCAGCGCCGCGATCTGCGGCCAATGCACAGTGGCACGGCGGCCGCGCAGCAGACCTGCCTCGGCCAGCCAGGCGGCGCCAGTCCCGATCGCGCCTATCACCCCGCCCGCGTCGGCGCGGCGCCTGAGCCAGGGCAGCAGCGCGGGCAGCTGAGGGTGGTCGTCCTGCCAGCGCGCATCGCTGACGACGAACACGGCTTGTAGCGTGGCCTCGTTCAGCGACGTGGTCAACAGTTCGGCGCCAGTGCTGCTGCGCACAGCACCGCCCTGCGGCGACAGCAGCAGGCTCTCATAGCGGCAACCCTCGGGCAGCAGCTGCGTCGCGGTCAGCGTCTCAAGCGCTGCGGCCAGTGCCTGCAGCCCGAAACCCGGCAGCAGCACAAAGCCGATGCGCTGCAGGCCGCATGCACTCATACCGAGAGCAAAGCCCCCTGCCGCCTGGCCTCGCGCCCCGCGACCTTGCCCAGCGTCATGCCGGCGCGCGCAAAACGCAGCCGGTCGCGGGCAAAGAACAGGCCATCGACCGGTGCCGTCACGGTGGTGCAGACACCGCTGATCGGATCGATCACATCGACGATGGGCTCACCAGTCACGACGCTCACACCGGGCTCGCAGCGAAAGGCCAACATGCCGCCATGCGGCGCCACCAGCGGCATCGAACCGGCCAGCGGTGAGGGCTCGCACAGCAGCGGCGCTAACTCGCTCTGCCGCTCATTGCGCACCACGCCACGGGCGACCAGGAAATCGACAATGCCCTGGGCATCGGCGGCGGCCAGCGCATGGCTGACATCGCCCTCGCCGCGCAGCTCTATCGTCGCCGCCATGCAGGCCTGGGGCAAGGGCTTGGCCGGGCCCAGCGCGGCGGCGAGATCGGCCCAGACCATCGAGCAGGCTTCATCGAATGGATCACCGCCGGAGCGGTCCGCCAGCAGCGCGACGCGCGCGCCGATGCAGCGTGCCAGCGTCTCGGCCTGGGGCCAGCTGGCCCTGCTGGTGTACAGATGCAGCACCGCCTCGCCGTCGCAGTGCAGGTCCAGCACCGCATCGGCATCAATCGAAAGGCCCAGCAGGACCTTGCGCAGGCTGTCCAGCGGCGTCACCGAGGGCAGTGCCGCCACGGCCTCGCGCAGCGCCTGGCGCACCAGGGTCACATTGGCCTCGGCGTCGGCGCCCAGCTGTGCACGCACGGACTTCAGCACCGCCTGGGTCAGGTCGGCATAGCCGCGGTTGTAGTTCTCGCCGCTGGCAGCCTCGAAGCGGCCCTGAAAGCCGCGCAACATCCACTGGTGCAGGCCCAGCGGATTGGCCGCCGGCACGAGCACGATCTCGCCTGCGATCAAGCCCTGATCCTCCAGCAGAGCCAGGCGCTCGCGCAGATGGTAGGCCACCAGCATGCCTGGCACCTCATCGGCATGCAGCGAGGCCTGGATGGTGATCTTCTGGCCGCTGCAGGGCGTGCCGTAGTGCAGGCTCAGCAGCTCCTGATGGGTGCCGGGTGTGGCGGCCGGCAGGCGATGGGTGACTGCCTTCATGCGCGCGCCTTACTTGCCAAACACGTCGTAGTCAAAATACTTGTCTTGGAGCTTCTTGTACACGCCGTTGGCACGGATGGCGCCTATGGCGTCATTGAACTTCTTCTGCAGCACCGCATCGCCCTTGCGCAGCGCAATGCCGGCGCCCTCGCCCATATAGGCCGCATCGTCGATGGCCGCGCCGATGAAGCGAAAGCCCTTGCCGTCGGGCTTCTTCAGAAAGCCGATGTCAGCGGCGACCGAGTCGCAGAAGGTGGTGTCGATGCGGCCGGCCACCAGGTCGAGAAAGACCTCGTCCTGCTTGCCGTAGCGCACGATCTCGCTGTCCTTGTACAGCGCGGTGAGGTATTTGTCGTGCTTGGTCGAGCGTTGCACGCCTATCTTCTTGCCCTTCAGCGCGGCCGGCGAGTTGTCGTCTTTCAGCCCCGTGCGGGCCACAAACATCGACGGCGTGCTGGCATATTTGCCGGTGAAGGCCACCGCCTTCTTGCGCTCCTCGGTGATGGCCATCGAGGCGATGATGGCGTCGAACTTCCTGGCCTGCAGCCCTGGGATCATGCCGTCCCAGTCCTGCTGCACCAGCGTGCACTCGGCCTTGATCTCGGCGCACAGGGCCAGGGCGATGTCGATGTCAAAGCCCTTGATCTTGCCGTCGCTGCCGACCTCGGAGAACGGCGGATAGGCGCCTTCGACGCCGATGCGCACCTTCTTCCAGTCGGGTGCCTGCGCCAGTGCGGCGCCGTGGGTCAGGATGGCCAGGCTCAGGGCCAGCCAGGTGCTCAGATGACGACGGTTCATGGGGTTTGAATTCCTCGTTGCGGGTCGGGTGGGAGATGACGAACGGTCACTGCTGGGCGGTCTTCTTCTCTACCTGCCAGGTGCCAAACAGCGGATAGGGCATGCGCACCGGCGTGATGTCCATGTACAGGCTCAGCACCGTGTAGGCCTCGGCACCGCGCTCGTCGGACGACCAGCCTACGCTGCCGCGCCCCTTGTAGAGCCGGAACAGAAAGCCCAGCTCGGCCAGCGCATCGTCGGGCTTGGGCAGTACGTCGAAGGTCAGGCCGCGCACCTCGGGCCGGGTGCTGTCGATCAGATAGGCCATCGCGTTGGACAGGGTCGAGGCGCCCAGCATGTCGAGGCGGAACAGATCCTCGGTGTACTCGGGCTTGTAGTCGGGCGCACCGGGCTCCAGCTTCTGGCCGCGCAGCTTCAGTGCCGAGGGCGTGGCCACCCGGGTCTTCAGATTGAAATGGTCGCCGGCCTCCAGATAGCTCAGTCGCGCGCCCTTGATATTGAACACGCCCTGGGTCGTGTCGTGCTGGGCATCGGTCAAGTCAACCAACAGGGCACCGCTGCCGCCGATGACCTCGACGTCATCGCCATGAATCACGGTGGCGGTGTTCTCATCGACACCCAGGCCCAGCTTGTAGCCCTTGGCCAGCATCAGCGGAATCATGCGTCCGAAGCGTCCGCGCTTCAGGAAGTGCTGGTCAACGAACAGGTCGGGGCCGACAAAGCCCAGGCCGCGGTCCACCTGCTTGCCGTCAATCCACTTGCCCTTCATGATGTTGATCACGCTGGGTGCGTCGCGGAACATCACCGTGCTCATGATGGCCGCACCCGCCGAGGTGCCTGCAATCACCGCGCCGCGCTTGTAGCTGTCCCACACTGCCTCCAGCATTGGTGTGGCCACGCCGCCCGGCAAGAGCACATCGATGATGCGTTCCTGCGAGCCACCGGTGAAGTAGATGCCCTTGGCATTGCGCACCTTGGCTATCAGCGCCGGGTCGCGCACCACCTTGTGCAGGTCCACCCAGCCGAAACGCGGCGCGACCGGCAGGATCTCGACCACGGCGCCGCGGCGCTGCAGATTGTCGGCGGCTTGCTTGGCGCTGCTCTCGGGGTCCTCCGAGGCGGTGCCGAAGACGACGAAGCGCGCGCCCTTGCCGCCGGCCAGGGTCACGATATGCCCCCAGACATCGTCATTGTCGGAGCGCAGGGCGCCGCCGATTGGCACGGCATACCCCTTGATCAACGGCTCGGCTGGCGCCGCAGTCACCGGGTGCGGTGCTGGCGGCGCAGCGACCGGCCTGGCGGGCGAGATCTTGGCAGGCTGAGGGCTCGGTTTGGTGCCGGCAGGCTGGGCCCAGGCAGAGCACAGCCAGCCGGCCGCGAACAGCGGAACAAGCCCGGCGCGCAGCGATGACAGCAAAAGGCGGTTGGTGATCATGATGGCGGGCTCACGGGCTGACGGTCGTGTGAATGTTCAGTCAAGTCATCATGTCATTGCCGCGCCACTCATTGCCAGCCTTGACGCCGCCAACAGCGCAATCTCAAAAGAAGATGTCGCTTGAGCGCAAGCGCCTGGCGCGCCCACGCCGCAACAGCGGCCCCGCTTTTGAGCAAAGTCGCAAAACATGCAAACCCGATCGCGATGCACCGTACCGGTGCCTGTCGCCATCGGCCTTTGACATGCGTTGCTGCAACGCGCCGCGCGGCCCAAACGGCTTGCCTTGAAGCGACCCGAAGTTGCGGCCATGCGACGGTTCAGTGAAGCTACCGTGTCACGATGCGGGGTCGCTTCATAGACTGTCACATGCCCTGCGCCGCCTGTGGGCAAGTCCTGTCCCCACAGACCCACCCGACCCGGAGTTCCTCCCCATGTCCAGAAACCATCGCCCCTCCCCGGCCTCGGCGCGCTTGCGCGCCACCGCTCACGCCGTGCTGCTCTGCCTTGCCGGCACCTCGGCGCAGGCCCAGAGCGATGCGGCCGCCAAGCTGGAGAAGGTGGAGATCACCGGCTCGGCAATCAAGCGCATCGAGTCGGAGACGGCACTGCCGGTGCAGATCATTTCGCGAGAGACCATTGACAAGGCCGGCGTGACCACCGCTGCCGAGCTGATGGCCAAGATCTCGGCCAATGTCGGCGGCCTGACCGATGGCGCCAGCATCAATGTCGGCGGCGACCAGCGCGGTTTCAATGCCGCCAATCTGCGCGGCATCGGCACCTCATCGACCCTGGTGCTGCTGAATGGCCGGCGCATGGCCAATTTCGCCTCACCGGGCGATGACGCCGGGGTCGATCTGAACAACATCCCGGCCGCGGCCATCCAGCGCGTCGAGGTCCTGCTCGACGGCGCCTCGGCGCTTTATGGCACCGACGCGATCGGTGGCGTGATCAACTTCATCACCCGCAAGGACTTCCGGGGCCTGGAGCTGAGCGCCTACGCCGGCGGCACCCAGGAGGGCGGTGCCGGCAAGCGCACGGCCAGCATCGCCGGCGGCGTCGGCGATGTCGGGCGCGATGGCTTCAATCTGTTCGCCGTGGCCGATGTGCAGACCACCGGGCGCCTGAGCACCTCGCAGCGCAAATTCATCGCCGGGCTGGACGTGCCCAACCGCCTGGGCCATCTGCTTTCGGGCTTCACCAGCCCGGCCAATATCCGGCTCACGCGCAACCAGCGCGATCACCTGCAGGAGCAGGGCTTCACGATCAACGGCAAGCCCATCGTCAATCGCCTGATCAATCTGTCGGTGCCCAACTGTGCACCGCCGGCCAATCTCTATCTGCCGGCCGGCACCGGCGGCGTCGACGCCTGCACCTACGATTACATGGGCGACACCGAGCTGTATCCGAAGTCGGAGAAGCTGAACCTGCTGAGCCGCGGCGTGCTGAAGCTCAACGGCGACCACCAGCTCTATGCCGAGCTGGCGCTGAGCCGCGCGCGAACCTGGTATGTGGGCTCCTCGGCACGGGTCACCGGCTATATCGACTACAAAAAGGTGCCGGTCCTGGCCAACACCGGCCTGGACCAGCTCGATGACGACGTTCCCGGCGAACTGCAGCTGCGGATGCGCCTGAACGAGGCCGGCCGCCGCACCAGCGAGCTGACCAGCACCGGCCAGCGCTTCGTGCTGGGCCTGAGCGGCGCCCTGGCGGGCTGGGACTACGACATCGGTGTCAACCACAGCGTCAACACCGTGGCCGACAAGGACACCCATGGCTATGTGCTCTACAAGGAGCTGCTGGCGGGCATTGCCGACGGCCGCATCAACCCCTTCGGCCCGTCCAGCGCGGCCGGGGTGGCGCTGCTGGACCGCATCCAGGTCAATGACGTGGTGCGGCGCGCGCGCGGCACGATGAACTCGCTGGACTTCAAGGGCTCGCGCGCCATCGGTATGCTGGCCGGCGGCGACATGATGATCGCCCTCGGCGGCGAGCTGCGCCGGGAACGCACCGACTTCACGCCCTCGGCCCTGCTGATGAGCGACAACATCAACAACGACTTCGCGCCGGAGGGCGGCCGTGCGACCAGCGACAAGCGCAAGGTCGCCGCCCTTTACGGCGAGCTGTTCCTGCCCTTTGCCAAGCAGTGGGAGGCTCAGCTGTCGATGCGCACCGACCACTACCAGGGCGTGGGCAGTGCCACCAGTCCCAAGCTGGGCCTGCGCTACACGCCGGCCAAGGAGCTGCTGCTGCGCGCCTCGGTCGGCAAGGGCTTCCGCGCGCCGTCCGTCTCCGAGCTCTACCGGCCGACGGTCTACGGCTCGACGGCCACCCTGCCCGATCCGGTGTATTGCGCCGAGAACGACAACGACCTGTCGATCTGCGCCGACAACTGGAACACGCGCCGTTACAGCAATGCCTCGCTCAAGCCGGAGAAGAGCAAGCAGTTCTCGCTCGGCGCGGTGCTGGAAGCCAGCAAGCAATGGACCTTCAGCGCCGACTACTGGAACATCAAGCGCACCGACCTGATCAGCGAGATCGGCGACGACGTGATCCTCGGCAACCTGGCCAAGTACGGCAACCTGGTGCATCGCGATGAAGACGGCCTGATCGACTACATCGAGCTGCACAAGGAGAACCGCGGCGCGCAAAAAGCCTCGGGCCTGGATCTCGTCGCCGAGATGCACGGCCTCAAAACCGCCTGGGGCGAGTTCGGCGCGCGCCTGAACGGCACGCTGATGCTGGCCTCCAAGCTGCAGACCAGCCCGGGCGATGCCTATATCAGCAACCTCGGCAAGTTCGTCACCGACGGCGTGGTGCAGCGCTGGCGTCACCGCATCAGCCTGGACTGGGACCGCGGCCCGCTGGGCCTGAGCCTGGCCAACACCTATTACTCGGGCTATGACGACCAGAACTCGGCCATCAATATCGACAACGGCACGGTCGTCGCGGCCAACCGCGTCAAGGCCTATTCGATCTGGGACCTGTCGGGCTCCTATGCCGTCAACAAGCAGCTGAAGCTGCGCGCCGGCATCCAGAACTTCCTGAACACCGCCCCGCCGTACTCGAACCAGGCCTACTTCTTCCTGTCCGGCTACGACCCCAGCTACACCGACCCGCGCGGCCGCTTCTTCTATGCCAGCGTGAACTACCAGTTCAAGTGAACGCCTCACGGCGCAGGTTTTCAGCGCTTTGTGGCCAGGCCGGTCTCGCGACGGGCCTGGCCTTTTTCTTGGCCGGGGCGCGCGCCCAGGGCGAGCGCCTCGCGCCGCTGAAGCGGCTGATCCCGCCGCTGATGGACGAAATGCAGGTGCCCGGCCTGCAGATCGCACTGCTGCGCGATGGCCGGCTCGACGGCCTGGCCAGCTTCGGCCATGCAGCGCGGGGAGGCGCCGCAGTCAGCGACACGACGCAGTTCGAGGCGGCCTCGATGAGCAAGCCGGTGTTCGCGCATCTGGCGATGCAGCTGGTCGAACAGGGCAAGCTGCAGCTGGACCGGCCGGTCGGCGCCTATCTGCCCGACACCATCGCGCCGCGCCAGGCCTGGGCGGACGAGATCACGCTGCGCCATCTGCTCAGCCACAGCTCGGGCCTGCCCAACTGGCGGCCCGGCGGCGATGACGACCGCCAAGCACCGCTGCTAATCGCGTTCAAGCCGGGATCGCGCTACCGCTACTCGGGCGAGGGCTATGGGCTGGCGCAACGCGTCATCGAGCGGGTCACGGGCCTGGACTTGCAGACGCTGGCCCGTCAAGCGCTGTTCGGCCCGCTGTGCATGGAGAACAGCAGCTTTGCCTGGACGCCGAACTCGCAAACCCGGCCCGCAGCCGGCCACGACGAAACCGGCCAGCCGCTGCCGGAGCGCCGCTACACCCAGGCCCACGCCGCCTACACACTGACCACCACCGCCGCCGACTACGCCCGCTTTGTTGCCGCCATGCTGGACGGCCCGCTACTGCCGCCGGCTGCCCGCCGGGCGATGGTGAGCCACCAGGTGCCCGCCAGCCCCGAGCGCCAGCCGATCCCGCGCCGGGGTGCACCGGCCGGGCGAGAGGTGTTCTGGGGCCTGGGCTGGGGCATGGACAGCGCTGGCATAGGCGATGTGATTTATCACAGCGGCACCAACAGCAGCGGCTTTCGCGCCTACAGCCAGTTCTCGCCCGCGCGGCGCAGCGGCCTGGTGTTCCTGAGCAACGGCTTGTCCGGCAACCGGCTGTGGATGCGGCTGCTGACCGAGGTCGAAGGGCTGTAAGTCCCGGAAGGCGTGCAGCAATACGCCAACGGCATGAGCTCATGCCATAGCGGCAGCAGTAGCCCACGGCACCCGCACTTACACTTGCGCGCCGGGGCCAAAAGCCCTGCACCGCCGGCACCTGCATCCGCAGTGCCCCACCCTCACATCACAAGTGCGAGCACCATGAACGCCATCACCGATCTGGCCCGGGCCCTCCAAGACGCCCCCGCCGAACTCTCCCCCTCTTCTTCTCTTTTCGGCCTGCCCGACCAGCCTGCCCACGAGCGCGTGCTGCTGGCCAGCGACGAGGCCACCGGCCTGAAGACCATCCTGGCCGTGCACAGCACCGCCCGTGGCCCGGCCTTCGGCGGCTGCCGTTTCTGGACCTATGGCGACGACCAGACCGCGCTGACCGACGCACTGCGCCTGGCCCAGGGCATGAGCCTGAAGAACGCACTGGCCGATCTGCCCTTCGGCGGCGGCAAGGCCGTGATACTGAGACCCGCCGGCGACTTCGACCGTGCCGCGCTGTTCGCCGCCTTCGGCCGCGCCGTGCAATCGCTGAACGGCGCCTACATCACCGCCGAAGACGTGGGCACGACCACCGCCGACATGCGTGTGGTGCAGCAAAACACCCCATTCGTCAGCGGCATTCCGCGTGACAACGCCTTCGGTGGCGACCCCAGCCCCAAGACCGCCTGGGGCGTGTTCGTCAGCATCGAGGCGGGCGTCAAGCTGCACCTGAAGCGCGAGTCGCTGGCCGGCGTGCGCGTGGCCCTGCAGGGCCTCGGCGCGGTGGGCTGGCATCTGGCCGAGTTCCTGCACATGGCGGGCGCCAAGCTGGTCGTCGCCGATGTCGATGCCGCCAAGGTGGCCCGCGCGCAGGAGAAGTTTGGCGCCGTGGCCGTGGGCATCAACGAGATCCTCTCGGCCGAGGTCGATGTGCTGGCCCCCTGTGCGCTGGGCGCAGTGCTGAACGCCCAGACCGTGCCCCAGGTACGCGCACGCCTGATCGCCGGTGCAGCCAACAATCAGTTGGCCACCGCGCAGGACGGCGACGCGCTGCACGCGCGCGGCGTGATGTATCTGCCCGACTACCTGGTCAATGCCGGAGGCATCATCAGCGTGGCCCGCGAGTACCGCAACGAGGGCGAAGAGACTGCCGTGATGGTCTAGGTGACGAAGATCGCCGAACGCGTGGCCGAACTGCTGGAGCGCGTGGGCTTAAGCAGCGGCGGCACGCCGGCCCGCGTGGCCGATGCCTGGGCGCGTTCAAAGCTGGTGCGCCCCGCCGTCTGATCACTGGCCTGCGCGTACAGCGCGCAGTGCTTGATGCCCGCAGCCCATGGTGCCCCCATGGGCTGCTACGCTTCAGGCATGAACAAGCCCCACGCCCCCGCCCTGCCCGGCCGCCGCGCCGCCGTCGTTGCCCTCGCTTCGCTGACCCTCTGCGGCGCGGCCCTGGCGCAAGCCCAATCCCAAGGTAGGCCCATCCGCCTGATCGTGCCCTATGCGCCCGGCGGCCCGCTGGACATCATCGCCCGCTCCCTGGCCGAGCGCGTGAAAGACAGCCTGGGCATGGTGATAGTCGAGAACAGGGCCGGTGCCGGCGGCAATCTAGGCGCCGACGCGGTGGCCAAGGCAGCACCGGACGGCCAGACCATCGTGATGGGCGCAGTCGCCACCCATGCGATCAACCCCTGGCTGTACAACAAGATTCCCTACGACCCGATCCGCGACTTCACGCCCATCACGCTGGTCGCCAAGGTGCCCAATGTGCTGGTGATGCATGCCGAGACAGCGACCAAGCTGGGCATCAACACCGTCGCTGACCTGATCGCCTATGCCAAGAAGAACCCCGGAAAGCTGAACTACGGCTCCGGCGGCAACGGCAGCGCGGGCCATCTGGCCGGCGAAATGTTCAAGGCACAGGCCGGTGTGTTCATGGTCCACATCCCCTATGCCGGTGGCAACCCGGCGCAGCTGGCGCTGGTGTCGGGTCAGGTGGACCTGAACTTCGACAACCTGGCCAGCGCCTCGGCCAATATCAAGGCCGGCAAGCTGAAGGCTCTGGCGGTGACGACGGCCAGCCGCTCTACCACCCTGCCCGAGCTGCCCACCATCGCCGAGGGCGGCAAGGCGCTGGGCCTCGCCAGCTTCGACGTCAACACCTGGTTCGGCCTGTTCGGCCCGGCCAAGATGCCCGGCGAGGTGACACGCAAGCTCAACAAGGCCTTCACCGACGCGCTGGCCAGCCCCGAGGTCCGCACCCGCATGGCCGTGCTGATGGCCGAACCGGCCGGCGACACGCCGGAGCAGTTCGCCGCCTTCGTCAAGACGGAACTCGCGAAGTACGAGAAGGTCGTCAAGGCCTCGGGGGCCAAGCTCGACTGAGTTCGGCTAAAGCGGATAGGCAGCCGGCGGCACCCTGCCGGCCAGTGCCGCCAGCAGATTGTCGGTGGCCAGCACGGCCATCCGGTAGCGGGTCTCATGCGTGGCCGAGCCGATGTGGGGCAGCGGCGTGACCTTCGGGTGTGTACGCAGCGGCGAGTCCAGCGGCAGCGGTTCGGTGGCGAACACATCGAGGCCGGCGGCGCGCAGATGGCCGCTGTCCAGCGCCTGCAGCAGGGCGTCCTCTTGCACGATGGCGCCGCGCGCGCCGTTGATGAAGACGGCGCCCGGCTTCATCAGTGCGAACTCGGCAGCACCGATCAGGCCGCGTGTCTCGTCCGTCAGCGGCAGGGTCACGGCGATGATGTCGGAGCCGGCCAGCACCTCGTCCAGGCTGCCATGGATGGCCAGACCCTCCAGACCCGACACCTCGATGGGCCGGCGGCTGTAGTAGCGCACCGGCATGCCGAAGCCCAGCGCGGCACGGCGGGCCACGGCCTGGCCGATGCGGCCGAAACCGAGGATGCCCAGCGTCTTGCCATGCACGTCCCAGCCGAACAGCTCGTCGCTGAGGTTGCGGGTCCAGCGGCCCTCGCGCACATGCAGGGCCAGGTCCACCAGGCGGCGGCTGCCGGCCATGATCAGCGCGAAGATGGTGTCGGCCGTGGTCTCGGTCAGCACGCCGGGCGTGTGGCACAGCGTGATGCCGCGCGCCTTCAGATCGGCGAGGTCGTAGTTGTCGACGCCAACGGAAATGCTGGAGATCACCTTGAGCTTTGATGCACCAGCGATGTCGATCTTGAAGCTGGAGCCGATCAGGCCCTCGGCCAGCGGCAGAGCCGCATCGAAAGCGGCACGCCGATCGGCCTGGCGCGGATCGGCGACGGTGACCTCGTGAACGGCCTGCAAACGTGCCAGCTGATCAGGTGGCAATTCGCGATACACCAGAACCCGGCTCATAGCCCCGCAGCCTCCAGCTCGGCCCGCGTCGGCAGGCCCTCGGTATCGCCCAGCACCTGCACGGCGCGGGCGCCTATCCAGCAACCGCGCTTCACCGCCTCGGGCACGCTGCGCCCGGCCAGCAGGGCGCTGATGACGCCGGCCGCAAAGCCGTCGCCTGCGCCGACGGTGTCGATCACCGTCTCGACCGGGAAGCCCGGCACATGGCCGCAGCCGGCGGTGTCGCTGTCGTAGTAGGCGCCATCCGCCCCCACTTTGACGACCACCAGCTTGGCGCCCAGGCCGCGGTAGAAGCGGGCAATCGCCACGGGATCGTCCGAGCCCATCAGTATCTTGCCCTCCTCGATGCCCGGCAGCACCCAGTCGGCCTGCGCGGCCAAGGCATTGATGCCCTCGCGCATCCGCTCGGTGCTGGGCCACAGCGTGGGCCGCAGATTCGGGTCGAACGAGATCGTGCGGCCGGCCGCACGCATCAGCTGCAAGCTGCGCTCGGCCGCGGCATAGGTGTTGGCATTCAGCGCCGGGAACACGCCGGTGGCATGCAGATGGCGGGCCGAGGTGAGCCAGGGGGCGTCGATGTCGTCCGGGCCCAGCCGGCTGGCGGCCGAGCCCTTGCGGTGGTATTCGATAGGGGGATCGCTGCCGTCGGTGACGCGGCCCTTGATCAGAAAGCCGGTGCGCTGGGCTGGGTCGCAGACCACATGCGAGCAGTCGATGCCCTCGCCCTGCATCGCGTTCAGCAGATAGCGCGCCATCGAATCGGCGCCCAGGCGGCTGGCCCAGCCGACCTTCAGGCCCAGCCGCGCCAGGCCGATGGCGACATTGGTCTCGGCGCCGGCGGTGCGTTTGTGAAAAGCCTCGGACAGCTCCAGCGGGCCGGGCCGGTCGGCCACCAGCATCATCATCGCTTCACCAAAAGTGACGACATCCAGACTTGCGCTCATGCTTGCAATCTCGCGGCCCTCAGCAGGGCCAGTTCGTTGTGGGTGGTCGCCACCAGGTCATCGCCCTGCAGCGGGTATTCGATCGCCCAGGGCAGGCCCTCGGGCATGGCGCGCAGCAGGGCGCGCCAGGGCGCGGCCGAGTCGGCGATGGGCACCGCGATCCAGCGCTCGCGCTGGCGCTGCACGCCCTTGCAATGGACGTAGCGCACGCGTGCGGCTAGCACTTCAGCGGCCCGCTGGGCACACTCGCCCATCCAGTGCCAGTTGCCCATGTCGAAGGTCATGCCCAGGCTCAGGCCCGCGGCATCGGCGGCATTGAAGAAGGTTTGAAGCGCCGCCAGCGTGCCCGCAGAAGGCGTCTGGTCATTCTCGATCAGCAGCTCCACCGGGCCCAGCAGCAGGCGCTCGCGGAGCACGGCCAAACTCTCCAGCGAGCCGGGCCCGAAGCCGCCGATGGCCATCTTCAGCCGATGGGCGCGCATTGCAATGGCACGACCCAGGCCAAGCTCCAGCGCTTCGACATTGAGCCGCCCATCCGCGGTCCAAAGCCCATCCGGGCTGGAATAGACGGCCACCAGACCGGTCTCCGCCAGCGCCGGCAGCTCCGTCCCCGCATCGACCAGCAGCTCGCCGCGCACCTCGACGCCATTGGCGCCGGCCGCCTGCGCCAGCCGCGTGAAGTGCAGCTGGCCGCGCATCAAGACCTCGCTGGCACCAAAGGACGACAGCGAGATCAGCAGCGGTGCTTGCCCCACACTCATGCGTGTGCCGAGCTCAGGATCTGCCCCAGGAACTGGCGCGTCTTCTCGTGCTGGGGCGCGGCAAAGAACTGCTGCGGCGGCGCCTGTTCGATGATGCGGCCATCGGCCATGAAGATCACCCGGTCGGCCACGCTGCGCGCAAAGCCCATCTCGTGGGTGACGCACAGCATGGTCATGCCGTCCTCGGCCAGGGTGATCATCGTGTCCAGCACCTCCTTGACCATCTCGGGGTCCAGCGCCGAGGTGGGCTCGTCGAACAGCATGATCTTGGGCGTCATGCACAGTGCACGGGCAATCGCCACGCGCTGCTGCTGGCCGCCACTGAGCTGGCTGGGGTACTTCAAGGCCTGCTCGGGAATGCGCACGCGCTTCAGGTACTTCATCGCGATCTCTTCTGCCTCGGCTTGCGAGAGGCCGCGCGAGCGCATAGGCGCCAGGGTGCAGTTCTGCAGCACCGTCATGTGCGGGAACAAATTGAACTGCTGGAACACCATGCCCACTTCCTGGCGCACGGCATCCACCTGCTTGGCCCCGGCCTTGCCGCCATCGGTCAACGCGATGCCATCGACGGTGATGCGGCCCTGCTGCACCACCTCCAGCCGGTTGATGCAACGGATCAGGGTCGATTTGCCCGAGCCCGAAGGCCCGCAGACGACGATGCGTTCACCCGGAGCGACGTCCAGATTGATGTCGGTCAACACCTGGAACTGGCCGTACCACTTGTTGACGTTCTCGATGCCGATGATGGGCTCGGTGCTCATGACTTGTGCTTGCTCAGTTGGCCGTCATCGCAGGGAAGTCGGTGCCCAGCCACTTCTTGTACAGCGTGTTCAGTTCGCCGGCGCGGTGCTTGTCGATGAAGGCATCGACCGACTTCAGCAGCTCTTCCTGGCCCGGGCGCATGGCCACGGCCATCTGCTGCTGGCGCAGCACGAACTTGTTCTCAAAGGCGTTGCCGGCGCGCTGGGCGATCTGGGCCGCCACCGTCGTGGAGCAGCCGATCGCATCGACCTGGCCCGACATCAGCGCCTGCATTGCCGAGGCGTCGTCATCGAAGCGGCGGATCTCGGTGCCGGCCGGGGCGGCGGCGGTCAGCGAGATGTCCTGCGTGCTGGCCCGGGCCACGCCGATGCGGAAGGCCTTCAGGTCGGCGGCCGACTTGATCGCCGCCTTGGTGCTGCCGAAGACGACGATGGTGGCCGCGGCATAGGGCTTGGAGAACTGCACCTGCTTGGCGCGCTCGGGCGTGACGGCCAGCGAGGCCACCAGCAGGTCGACTTTGTTGGTCAGCAGGAAGGGAATGCGGTTCGGGCCGGTGACCGGCACCAGGTTGACCTTGACGCCCAGTTCCTTGGCCAGCAGCTTGGCCACGTCGGCGTCATAACCGTCAGGTTGATTGGTGCTGTTGAGCGTGCCGTAGGGCGGAAAGTCCACCAGCATGCCCACGGTCAGTTCGCCTTTTTTCTTGATGTCGGCCACCGATTGCGCGGAGGCCTGCAAGGCAACGGACCCCAGGCTCAGGGCGGCCAGGGCGGCGATCAGCAGGCGGCGGGCTTGGAATGTGTTCATGGGTTTGTCTCCGGTTTGCATAGGGCGAAATGGAAAGGTGACTCTCAGCGCGCCAGCGCTCGGGCCTGGCGTCGCTCCATGCGCGCGGCCAGCAGCGACAGCGGCCAGCACAGCACGAAGTAGATGGCCGCCACAACGCTGAACACCAGCAGCGGCTGGAAGGTGGCGTTGTTGATGATCTGCCCGGCACGGGTGACCTCGGTGAAGCCGATGATGGCGGCCAGCGAGGTGCCCTTGATGATCTGCACCATATAGCCGACGGTGGGGGGCAGCGCGATCTTGAAGGCCTGGGGCAGGATCACGTCACGCATGCGCGCCACATAGCTGAGGCTCAGGGCCTCGGCCGCCTCCCACTGGCCGCGCGGAATGGCCTGTATGCAGCCGCGCCAGATCTCGCCGAGGAAGGCGCTGCTGTTCAGCACCAGGGCCGCACCGGCCGCCACCCAGGGGTTGATGTCGATGCCCAGCACCGGCGCGCCGAAGAAGATCAGGAACAGCTGCAACAGCAGCGGCGTGCCCTGGAAGATCTGGATGAAGGCCCCGGCGGCGCGCTGCGCCCACAGGCTTTGTGCGGTGCGGCCCAGCGCCACCAGCAGGCCGCCGATGGCGCCGCCCGCAAAGGCGATCAGCGACAGCGCGATGGTCCAGCGCGCGGCCTCGACAATGAACCAGAACTCGTTGAATCCGAAGGTACGCATGATCAGCGGCGATCCGGGTAGTTGAGCGTGCGGCGGTAGATCTGGCGGAACAGCGCCGAGAAACCCATCGCCAACGCCAGGTAGATGACCGCCACGACAATGTAGATCTCGAAGCTGCGGAAGGTCTGCGACTGCAGATTGGCCGCCACCGAGGTCAGGTCATCGGCCGAGATCACCGAGACCACGCTGGAGCTGAGCATCAACAGAATGAACTGGCTGGTCAGCGCCGGGTAGATGGCCTTCAGCGCCGGCTTCAGGATCACGAAGCGGAAGATCTCGTGGCGCTTCAGGCTCAGCGCCAGGCCGGCCTCGATCTGGCCCTTGGGGATCGATTCGATGCCGGCGCGGATGATCTCGGTGGCGTAGGCGCCGAGGTTCACCACCATGGCAGTCAGCGCCGCTGTGTGTGCGCTCCAGCGCAGGCCCAGCGCCGGCAGCGCGAAAAAGAAGAAGAACAGCTGCACCAGGAACGGCGTGTTGCGTATCAGCTCGATATAGGCATTGATCACGAATCGCAGCGGTGCCGGCCCGGCCGTCTTGCCCCAGGCGCAGGCAATCGCCACCCCCAGCCCCAACACCATGGCCAGGAAGGACAGCTCTATCGTCGTCCAGGTGCCCTGCAGCAGCAGGGGCCAGGCGGCGAAGACGGCACCGAACTGAAAGTCGTAGTTCACGCTTGTCTCTGTTCTGCACGGGATTGCTGCGAGGCAGCGTTCCGCTTTGAGGTGGCATGCACGCTTTGCACCACCATGACCACAGTTTATGAAACCGGTTTCAGTTCGAAATCAGGGATTACACGTAGATTTCAAGGAATCTTTTTCAGGCCCTGCGCGACGAACCGCGGACGATCAGCCGGCCCGGCAGCAGTGTCTGGCGAGGCGGCAATTGATGGCCTTGCAGCCGCTCCAGCAGGCAGCGCGCCGCGATGCGCCCAAGGTCAGCGGTGGGCTGGGCGATGGCGCTCAGGCCGGGGCCGACATGGGGCGCCCATTCGGTCTCGTCGAAACCGACAAAACCCAGCTCATCACCGAAATGCCAGCCCAGCCGGGCCAGCGCCGCGGCCACTCTCAGCGTCACCACGGCGTTGCTGGCCAGCACGCCCAGGCGTCTGCTTCCGGCCCGCTGGCGCGACGCCAGCAGGGCCTCATCAAGCGCCTGCGGATGCTGTTCATCACACTCGAACGGGCGGCCCTGCAGCGGCCCTGCATCGGCGGCCAGAAAGGCCTGGAAGGCCTGGGCCCGTTCCTGGCGAGAGCTGACCCCGGCGGTGGGCTCCGAGATGAATAGGAGCTCGCCATGGCCCTGTTCGACCAGGTGCCGGGCCGCCAGTTGCACCGCGCCGGCATTATCCAGCGAGACGAAATCGGACTGCATGCCGGCATGGCGGCGGTCCACCAGCACCACTGGCTTGCCCAGCCGCGTGGCCGCAGTCAGCGCCGCCGGATCGCTGCCGAGGGTGTTGAGGATGAAGCCCTCGACCTGGTAGGACGACAGCGCCTCGATGGCCTCCAGCTCACGCGCCGCCTGGTTGCCCAGATTGAACAGCATGACCAGATAGCCGGCCTCCTGGCAGGCCTGCTCGGCGCCGCGCAACACGGCCACCGAGAACGGGTTCGTCACATCGGCCACGACCAGGCCTATCAACCGCGTGCGGCCACGCTTCAAGGCCTGCGCCATCGGGCTGGGGCTGTAACCCAGCTCGGCAATCGCCGCCTCGACGCGGGCCGCGATATCACGCGTCAGCAGCTCATCGCGCCGGTTCAGAAAGCGCGATACCGTGGCCTTGGACACCCCCGCCACCCGCGCCACATCGGCGATGGTGCTACGGCTGGCCGCGGCGCCTGGCGTCGGGTCGGGGGCTTCGGCAGAGCGGCTTGGCATGGGGCGGGAGGACGGGCATCCGGTACAGTTGAGGGCTCGAACTGAAACCAGTTTCAGTTGGATTCCTGAATCTTAGCGCCTCGCTGGCGTGCCGGGGAGGCTTGATGCAGAAGTTTGATGCTGTGCTGTTCGACTGCGATGGCGTGCTGGTGGACAGCGAATCGATTTCGGCCGCCGTGATGCGCGACCGGCTGGCCGCCCGCGGCTGGGCCATGACCCTGGCGGACTGCCTGAGCCTGCTCCATGGCAAGGCCCTGAAGGATCTGGCGTCGTTGATCGCCGAGCGCACCGGCGATGTCGTGGACGAGGCCTGGATGGCCGATTTCCGCGCGCTGCGCGATGTGCAGCTGGACCGCCATGTGCTTGCCGTGCCCCATATCCAAGAGGCCCTGGTCGCCTTGCAGTCAAGAGGCCTGCGCATCGCCTGCGCCTCGGGTGCCGATCGCGTGAAGATCGAGCTGCAACTGGCCCGCACCGGTCTGGCGCCCTTCTTCGCAGGTCGCATCTTCAGCGGGCACGAGGTGGCACGCAACAAGCCGTGGCCCGATGTCTATCTGGCCGCAGCCGAAGGCCTGGGCGTCGTGCCCGCGCGCTGCGCGGTGGTCGAGGACTCGATCACCGGCGTGAGGGCTGGCGTGGCCGCTGGGGCGTGGGTGATCGCCTATGCGCCGCTGGCCGGTGCGGACGAACTGCGCGCCGCAGGTGCCAGCTGGGTGCTGAGTTCAATGGCAGACCTGACGCAGGCGTTGGCCTCACCGCTCACTTGAGCAGGCCGTTGGCCATGCGGCAGCGCTGGATGTCGCAGGCCGTGGGCAGGGTCGCCCGGTACTCGACCACGGTCTTGCGCGAACGCTCGTCTCGCACGTGGCAGGTCTGCCCCTTGCCATCGTGGTAGTACGAGGTCACGTCCACGCAGCGGCGTGAATGCGCCAGCAGGCCGTAGAGATGCCCCATCTCGTGCGAGATCTCGCCGACCCGGCATTCGGCAATCTCCTGTTCGCGAACAGAGGCCTGGCCCGCCATGGACGCGGGCTGGAGGCCGGCCATCAGAGCGAGCACTGTGACCGGAGTCGACCAAAGGCAGTGCGTCAAGTTGCTGGGGGCGAGAGTCGTCACTTCAATATCATCTTCGTTTCACAAATCGCAATGGTGAGTTGAAATTTACCTAGTGTTTACCCTAGTTCAACAGCCCTAAAGTTCAGCCCATGGACAACGCAAGAGCGGAGTCCGCAACCCAGCCCAAGGCTGAACTTAAAGGATCTGATCATGAAGAAGCTGACCGTTTTTGCTGCCGCCCTCCTGACCGCCGGCATGGCCATGGCCGACTCCGGCATCACCCGCCAACAAGTGCTGAATGAGCTCGTGCAAGCCCGCAACAGCGGCGAATTGGTCCAGTTCAACAGCGAAGACACGGCCCTGTTCCTGAACAGCAAGGCTGCTCTTGCCTCGAACACCACCCGCGCCCAGGTGCTGGCCGAACTGGCCAAGTCCCGTGCCTCCGGTGAATTCGCCCGCCTGAACAGCGAAGACGGCAGCTTCGAACTGCGCCAGGCTTCGACCTCCACCGTGACCCGCGCCCAGGTGCTGGCCGAGCTGAAGAAGGCTCAAGAGAACGGCGAGTACGCCCGCCTGAACAGCAATGTGAACTCGCTGGACACGATCACCGCCACCAGCGCGCAATCCAGCGACTCAGGTTCGGGCCAATAAGTTTTCCCCGGCTTGATTGAATGAAACAGGCGGCCTGGCCGCCTGTTTTGCCTTTCAGCAGCGCCATCGATCGAACAGATCCGGCTCGCTGCCCAGGCGGGCGTTCTCGATCAGCAGCATGCGCTGCTTGGTCGTCACCCCGCCGCTGGCCGAGAAGCCGGTCATCTTGCCACCCGCACCCAGCACACGGTGGCAGGGCACGACCGGCGCAAAGGGGTTGCGGCCCAAGGCCTGGCCGACCGCCCGGGACAGGGCCACGTCACCGAGCCGCAGGGCGATATCGCCATAGCTGAGCGTGCGGCCCGGGGGAATCGCCAGCGCGATCTCATAGACGCGGCGGTGAAAATCCGGCACTTCGCTCCAGTCCAGACGCACCCGGCTCAGGTCGCCCGTGCCGTCGGCCAACAAACGCGTCACGCCGGCAACAACCGCCTGCACCTCGGGCGGCGGCGCCCGTTCGGCCACGCCCACGCACAGGCGCTGCATGCGCGCGCGGGTGTCGGCAGCGCTGGCATCGGGCAGCTGCACACGCGCAAGACCCATCTCACCCCAGGCAATACCCGCCCAACCCAGGGTAGTGTCAAAAAGGGCAAAGCCCTGGATCTGAGCCATCAGCAGTTCTCATATTTCCAATTGCGCGCCTTGCCCTCGGCGAGCCACTCAATGGCCTGGGCAAGACGCCGGCTGCGGGTATCGGCCCGTTTGGCCTCGACGATCCACTCAATATATTCGCGCTTGGCGCTCGGCGAGAAGGCCTTGAAATGCTGCGCCGCTGCGGCATTGCCCGCCAACCCGACGGCTAAGTCGGCAGGCACTTCGGGCGGAGGTCGGGGCGTGGTGCGGGCCGTGCGTACCGGCTTGACGCCCTCGTCAATCAAGGCCATGGCCCGCTTCACCAGCTGCGTCAGCTCGCGCTTGGACGGCAGATCGGCCAGCGAGGTGAGGCGGCCGAACTGGCCCATCGCCTCGCTGGTCTTTTCGCTGTCAAGCAGTTGCCGGCCCTGCCAGAAGCCCAGGGTGCAATGCTGCTTGAACGCGGCCATGCCGGCCAGGATCTTGCCGCGATAGGTGAAGCTGGGCATGCCCCATTTGATCGCTTCGACGACCTCGGGGCCGGCAGCGTGAACTACCGCCCGTATCTTCGTCAACAGCGGCTGCGCAAACGGCGCCGCTTTGGCGATAGAGGCATCGACGCGGGGGTCAAGGCTTGCCATAAATTTCTCGTGATGTTTTTGCAGTTTAGACAAGCGCTCCGCTTGATGGCAAGCTTGCATTCCGCACAGCAAGTCTCAAGGGTCTCTCATGGCAAAGGCGGCAGCAATGGCAGCGGTCAGGGTCGGCATCGGTGGCTGGAATTTCGACGAGTGGCGCGACAATTTCTACCCCAAGGGCCTGGCCAGGACCCGGGAACTGGCCTATGCCAGCCGCCAGCTCAACGCGATCGAGATCAACAGCACCTACCACGGCACGCAAAAGCCCAGCAGTTTCGCGAAGTGGCGGGATGAAACGCCGGACGATTTCGTGTTCGCGCTGAAGGCCAATCGCTTTGCCACCAACCGCCGCGTGCTCGCCGAGGCCGGCGAATCGGTGGACAAATTCCTGACCAGCGGCCTGACCGAGCTCGGCGCAAAGCTGGGACCCATCGTCTGGCAGTTCGCGACCACCAAGAAATTCGACGCCGAGGACTTCGAAGGTTTTCTGAACCTGCTGCCCTCCGGGCTGGACGGCCTGCCGCTGCGCCATGCGCTCGATGTACGGCATGAGAGCTTCAGGTGCGCCGAGTACCTGGCGCTGGCCCGCAAGCACCGGGCCGCCACCGTGTTCACCGATTCGCCCAACTACCCGTCATTCGGCAATCTGACCGGCGATTTCGTCTATGCCCGGCTGATGAATGCGGCCTCGGATCAGCCTCTGGGCTACACCGAGGAGGCCCTTGACGATTGGGCGACCACGGCGCAGACCTGGGCCGCAGGTTCACAGCCCGCTGGCCTGCCTTCGGTTGCAGAGGCCAAGCCCGCTGCCAAGAAGGCGCGTGAGGTGTTCGTCTTCTACATCAACGGCGCCAAGGAGCGTGCACCGCACGCCGCGATGGCAACGCTCAAGCGCCTGGGCTGGAAAGCCCCTGTTCACTCGCCCACTCACTCACCCAGGTAAGCCGCCCTGACCTTCGGATCGTTCAGCAAGTCCTTGGCGTCCCCGCTCAAGGTGATCTTGCCCGAGTCCATCACATAGCCCCGGTTGGCCAGGCCCAGCGCCCGGCTGGCGTTCTGCTCGACCAGCAGTATCGTCACGCCCTGCTGGTGGATGTCGTTCACGACCTCGAAGATCTTGTCCACCATGATGGGGCTCAGGCCCATGCTGGGCTCGTCCATCAGAAGGACCTTGGGCTTGGCCATCAGCGCCCGGCCCATCGCCAGCATCTGCTGCTCGCCGCCCGACATCGTGCCGGCCAGCTGATGGCGTCGCTCCTTGAGCCTCGGGAAGATGTTGAACACCTTCTC
>Ga0187842_1000181_pt1 | contig 34363 bp, 31 predicted proteins | sample SpaLakP09_SKY_41_FD_134514 | JGI IMG/M metagenome (GOLD analysis project Ga0187842, IMG submission 134514) | Oligotrophic lake water microbial communities from Sparkling Lake, Wisconsin, USA - SP09_SKY_41 | ecosystem: Environmental > Aquatic > Freshwater > Lake | place: USA: Sparkling Lake... | reverse complement strand
CATGACCTTGCGATGGCGCAACGTACTGGTCGAGGACGGCGCTGACATGGGCCTGCTAGTCATGGAGAAAACAAAGAATGGCGACGCCCGCACTTCCCCGCTTGCTGAGGATGCCTTCACCGCCGTCATGACATTGCGTGACAAGGCCATCAAGAACAACGCCGGTCGCCTGCCCGCCAGTCAACTGCTGTTTCCCAGTGACACTGTCGATAACAAGCCCGTTGAAATCCGCAAAGCATGGGAAACCTGTCGTAAGCGAGCCGAGCTGGATGACTTCCGGTTTCACGATCTTCGACATACCGCTGGTAGCCTTTTGGCAATGTCCGGGGCCAGTACCCGCGAAATCGCGGAAGTGCTGGGGCACAAGACCATGGCGATGGCTAAACGCTATTCGCACCTGACGCAAAAGCACTTGGGCTCGGTGGTCGCCAACATGAACCAGCGACTTAAATCGAAAAAGGAGCCAGCCAAATGAGTGACCTCCGGCTCTTTTCACCTCCACTTCCGCCGCCCTTCCCGTTCGCCCTGGCCAAAGATGACCCCGCGCTCGCGTTGGACGGTGATGAATGGGCATGGCGCTTTCTGCGGTTGAACCCCGAATACCAAAGCGACTTCTTACTTCAAGCCCGTTTGCCACCCGTGCTGCGCGACAAAGGAGAGTGGCCTCTTTCGCAGCTACAGAAAGAGTTGAGTCCTGCAGATTGGGATGCAACCTGCCAACTCAGCGCAGCGTATTTCTGCACAGAAGGCTTTGTACTCGGGCGACCGTTTGACTGGGATGAGACCCCAATCGGCACCATGCGGCAAATCCTCGGCGCGGATGTCGATGATGCCCAAAAGCTGAGTCAGATTTTCGTTCGCGATTTCGAGCTGGATTGCGGCCGAACCTGGGGGCTAACCGAATGGCTGGCCCCGAGCCTACCAAGCCTTCCGCCTCTCACGGAAAGCAACCGGGTCTCTTGGTTTTACTCGTTGTACGAGCCAATCTACGAACTCGCCGTGTTCGATGTATCTCGGACTGACCGCTCTGAGGCGCAGCCTCACATTCAGACAATCGGGGTTCAAGCCATCAACTCCAATAACTGGACCGAGTACAGGCGGATTTCGGCGGTTGAACAGAGCGAGATTGTTCAACGCCTCGCCACCATCAAAGGAGAGGCTCCGTCGCTGCGCGAACCTTTTCGATCCGGTCACGAGGCGGGGACGCTGATTTGCCTGGACAACAATGTGCGCACACAACTGCGAGCAGTCAAGCAACTGCTCGAATCTGTCGCACAGGCCAGGAAGCTGCCGCGCAATACTGGCGATTCTTCGGATTTCGAGCCGCTGGTGCTAGATGCCCAGCATCCACACGCGAAACCGTTCACAGAGCTTCAAACGGCATTGCGCGACCTGCTTTCACCTCGTAGCGTCGTTCGGCGAAGGCAGTGGCGAGTTGTGGTCTGGGATTTGCAATACGACCTTGGAAAACAGTTGCGTCAAGCTCAACTTGTTTTGGAGGCAAAGCAAGTGGAGCTGAAGGATAGACACCGATTGACGATTCCATCCCGCATCCGGGCAGGTGCGAAGTACGATGCAAAAGAGATCTTTTGGCTCAAAGCCGCACTGTGCTGCATGGAGGCCAGTGCGCTGTTGCACGAACGCTACCCAGAGATCAGCTTTGGCTACCCCCGGTTGACCGACGCATTTTTCAACCCCAAAAGCCCGTGGTTCAGTCAAGTGCGCGGTGGACCAGCAGTCCCACACGCGCCCTACGAACCAGAAACCAGTGGCAAGTTCACGACCGCATGCCGGGACAGTTTGGAACACGGTCGCGATCTTTCACGGCTCAACTATTCAATTCTGGTGGGCCAGAAGGCAGCCGACCTACTCCCTGCCAACGCAGTTGAAGCACCCAGCAGAGTCACGGAGCAGTCGGCAATGGCGTGGATGGTCAGGCAATCCGCACCCACAAAGAAATCCAAGAGCAAGAAGCCTTGACTACGGGGATCGTGGCGTCGCCTGCATAAGGGTCACGCCGTCAGAACAACAAGGACTACGGCCCTGCCGTCAAGTTGACTTGAATGGCACCAAAGTACCCGAAAATGCCCACTCTGCCGGCGGATTCTTCTCACGCCACACTCCCTCTAAGTAGCAGCTATCCTGAGTGGCATCACCAGTCTCGTTACTCTTGATTTCGACGACCAAGAACTCAAAGTCACCAACAGGGCAAGCGACGGTGGTCTTGTACTCTGGCTTCACGCCCTGCATCAGAAACGTACCGTTTCCGGTTCGCTGCGCCACGCCTGATACCGTGAAGGCACCGCCGTTGCCATCTGCACCGGCTAACTCGAACGACACCTTGTCGGCGTGAACAATCAGCCGGGTTGCATCTAGGGTGAACTCATCCGGCTCAATGTAAAGCTCACCCTTGAACGAGCGCGGCAGTTTTGCGTAATCCATGTTGATCCTCCACGCCGTTTATACAGCCTGAAGACAGGCGCAAAAAAAGCCGCTGAGGGCGGCTTTTGCTTTTGGACTGCTTGGGAAAGTGGTGCCGCTTGACGGAATCGAACTGTCGACCTCTTCATTACGAATGAATTGCTCTACCAACTGAGCTAAAGCGGCACTGTCATCCGATGCATAGCACCGGGTCAAGCCTCACATTCTAGCGCCAAAACTTCCGAAACGGAAGCCCCGCGCGGAGCAGCGACAGAAGTTCTTTTCACAAAAATAGCCTGACTTGGCCCGCAGGTCTGCCACGCTCTGAGCGGCTCTCCGGCGAAGTCAGCAGCCACTTGATCTGTTCGTGGCAAGGCGGTTAGCTTGAAAAACCCGATCAACCGTGCCAAGCCGCCGCATTGCTTCGCAAACCTCCGCAGCTTAGCTGCACACCTCAACCACTTCCGTTCACGCCAGTGCCAGTTGCCAGTCGGGTCAACCAACTGGCGAGGCGGAGCTTCACCAAGGAAATTCACATGCCAATCAAACACGTCACCCAAGCAAACCTCACCGACTGCGGGCTCGCCTGTGTCGCCATGGTCGCAGGCAAGTCGCTCGACACCGTGCTGCGCGTTGCAGTCAAAGAGTGCGGCTACCCGAAAGACGGCCCGCACACCACCACCGACGAAAACCTGTTCAAGCTGCTCGATCACTTCGGCATCAAGTACGGCAAGAAGCAAAAGGTCAAAACCGTCGAAGCACTGCCGCCGCTGGCAATCATGGAAACTCGCAAGATGCCGTCAACGGGAAACTCGCACCTCGTGGTGTTCGAGCGTACGGCCGACGGCGACGAACATGCACTGGACCCCGGCTGGTGGCTCAAGCAGCAAGTGCGCAGCGACTGGAACCGCATCAAGCTCGACACGTTCATACCAATCCTGACCGGCAACGATTCGACTGGCAAAAAAGGAAGCAAAGGAGCTAAAGCACCCGCCACGGCGGTGCCAACCGGTGAAGCCGAAGCCGTAGCAGCAGAGAAGCCAGCGAATGCCACCAAGCCGAAAAATCCTGCGCCGAAATCCGCAAAAGCGATCAGCTCAGCGAAACGAAAAGCACCTCCAGCCACTATGGAAACGGCGGAGCCAGTCTCGACAACTTCGGCGCCTTCACTAACCGACGAATGGGTCGACACTGTCATGCCGACCTGCACCACCGACACAGTGGCCAGCGAAAGCGGCACCGATGCTGCTTGAAGACATTCAGCTTCAGCCGCTTCAAAAAATCGAGCTACTTGACCCTTGGTCGCGCAAGGTGTCCGGCACGGCGAGCAGGAGCTTGCTGGCCGGAGCAATGATCTTGCACTTCGACCACACGGCACTGGTTTGCACATCCCCATTGCGCTTTATGCGCTGCCAAAGTGGAACAACGATTGCTAAGCCCGATGGAATCGGGATGGCATCACTTGGATACCGCATCACGCTTACAAAGCCGGAAGAATGCCCCCAGTGGCATCCCACAGTGTTGTGCAAGGAGGTGATCAGGCCGGCGCAATGGCTGGCAGGGACCGTCCAAGATGGTTCAGCAGTGCATGTGCTGCTCCATGCAGCGTGGGATCAACAGCGCGAGGGGGCTTGGGCGTTGAAGTTGCGGTTTATTGGCGGATCGTATTGCTTGACGTGGCGACCAGACCTCGACGGCTGCATTGAATTAGCACCTGCAGGGCAACAGCACACCATCGACAGCATCGCAGTCACAAGCCCGGCGGACGCATTTGGATGGCTCCACCCAGCTTATCAGCACCCGTTTGTTCTGGACGAAAGCTGCTGGCACTCGGCCAAGATTAGCGATTGGCCGTGGCCTTTACGCAAGGCGCTGCAAAGTCATCATGAACCAGAGAGGTTTTACCGTGAAACGCTCTCCAGGGCATTGGGAGCGCGATTCCGACAAACGCCATCGCTCCGACAACGGTTGCTGGCACTGCGCTACCCGGTGCAGATCAATGACGTACCAGACGGCCTGATTCAAGAGGTTGCGGTGGCTCTCAGGAATGACTCACTCGCGGGGCTTGCTCGGTGAGTGCTTCAACGGTGCCTCCTCTGGCAGGCCGGGAACTTCCGCCAGCAACTTCTTGATGCTTTTTCGTACGGAAGTCGACGCCCGCTCGTGCCGATAGATCAAGTCTGCAAGCTCGTCACTCTCAGCGTAGAAGTACGCAACGGGAACACCCAGTTCTCTTGCGATGTTTCGCACCGTCAAAAGATCAGGCCGATGAACTCCCGTTTCATATCGGTTGATACGTGCGTTCGCGGCTGTCTCGTCTAGACCAATCCCGACACCGAGCTTTCTTTGAGACAGGGCAGCCGCAAGCCGGGCTCTCTTAAGCCTTGCTCCCCACTGCTGATCTAACTCGGACGTATCTCGCTTCATGTGCTACGAGATTCGTCTACATTTCATTTCTTAACTAGTTCGATATTCGTATCACTTTCAAACCAAGACAGGAAGGTATCCCAGTAAATGCATCCCCAAAGAGAGCAAAAATCCATATCCATAGCGATCTCGATTGCGGCAGCCACCTGCATGCTTGCCGCAGCCCAATCCAGCTACGCACAGTCCGCATTGCAATTGGCTTGTCCACCGGACTGGAATGCGCTGGCTGAGCTTGATGGCCCGAACCCGGATCGGCTAATCCTTGGGGTCAAGGCCCGGGAATGGCGCAAGGAAGACGTAGAAGCGGTCTTGGCGAAAACACAGGAGTGCCAACGCGCCAGCAATCTGCCGGAGTCGATCAAGAAGGCTGAGTTGACAGACATCCAAACACGCGCCTACCCAGGGGCATTGGCAGCCGTTGAGCGCCTGAGCCAACGTCTGCAACAGGAGGCACCGCGAACACAAGCAGTGAAAAGTCCGGCTGTGGCGGATGCTCCCGCGCAGGCATCAGCACCCCCGCAAGTGTCCGAACGTGAGTTGGCAAAGCAACGGCTGGAAGCTGAGTATGCGCAGCAGAACGCGCGGAATGCAGAGATTGAGGTCCAGCGGAAAGTAGAGCGCAGCCGCAATGACAAACTCTGGTTTGTTGGCGTTGGACTCGCGGCCATCCTTGCAGCGTGGTACTGGAACCGATTCATGCGCAATCGCTGTCCAAGCTGCAAGTCAACGGACTACGAGACCACAAATGTTGCTGAAGTGGATCGCTGGCGCGGAACGAAGGCGGTAGCAAAGACGGTGCATCGTCGCGGTGGCATTAGGGGGCAAAGCTACAAGGATGTGACCCAGCAGGTCGGTGTTACCTTCGTCAAGAATCAGTACACCTGCCGCTGCCGCACCTGTCAGACCGAATGGACATTCGAGAAAAGGGAGGAAAAATGAGAGCGAATAATGTCAATCGCTGGTTAGCCGTCGCACTGTTAGCCGCATCGTTCGGCGCATTCGCCCAAGAAACGAGCATCCCGAAGCACCTTCAGCTTGCGCGGGACTTCGTTGCCAACACCAAGCAGGAGAACAACAGCTACTCCAACACTCACATCTACACCCGCATGCCGGGTGATCTGTTCGCTTCCGAATACGTCGTGGCAACGGACTGTGGCGGCTTTGTGGAAGACATGTTCCGCCGCACCAACTCGGGGGGGCTTGAGCAGCTGAAGACCAAGAAGTTCAAAACCCGATTCAGCATCTTCGACTGGCACCCCAGCATTGAAAAGCAAGAGGCTTTCATCCGCATCATGACAGTAACGGACATCAAGCCTGGCGACGTGGCGGCTTGGCTCTACACGGAGAAGGTCACTCACACCCTGCCAGGACACATTTTGTTCATCGATTCACCACCCGTAAAGCTGGAGAAGCCCCGCAAGCCTCTGGTGGATGGCCTTGATCAGTACGAAGTCACCATCATCGACACGTCTCAGGAGGCCAAAAGTCGCGATGACACCCGATTCGTGAGCGATGCCGCGTTGCGTGATGAGAACGAAGCCAAGGGCAAGCAGCGCGGCAGCGTGGCGAGCCCGAACTTCAAAGGTGTCGGTCGAGGCCACATTCGGTTCTACGCCGACGCTGCGGGCGACATCAAGGGCATCGCGTTCAGCTTCGACAAGGCCAAGTTCCATGGGCTTGATGACTGGAACATATTGGTCGGTCGGCCAAAACTCATCGCGAAGTGAAGCCAAGGGCACGCAAAAACGGTTCGTCAAGGCAATTTGATGGTTTACCGCAACTCAAGCTAAGACCGACCATGAATGAACACACCTTGAACGAACTGTGCGATGCCCTTTCTGCACTACGAGCCGACGTCGCGATTGCGCTCCCTTGGGACGCACTGCACCGCTGGTTTGGCACAGTGCCTCTCGACCTACCCCACTACGAACAGATAAATCGGCAGTGGGCGCTGGTATGGCGCCAAACGGGTGACCGCTGTCCCGTGCCGATAGTGCACCTGTACCACGGGGCGGACAAGCTCACGCTGGTGCGCGAAACCACGCCCGACGACCCGCCGGCCATCGACCTAATCACCCTTGGTCAGCCTACTTGAAGGCGCGTATGATAGGCTGAATTCTGTACATCAACCCAGCGCACCGGAGGCCACCATGGCATTTTCAGTCAGTGACGTTATCTCGCTCACGCAAGCGCGGGCCAGTCTGTCCGAATTGGCAGACCAGGTGAAAGCCGGTGCCGAAAAGATCATCACCAAAAACGGCGAAAGCTATGTCGCCATCATTGACTCCCAGCGACTGGACTACTACCACCAGTTGGAGCGTGAACGCATTCACTTACTGCTGATTGACGAAGCTGGCAAGGCCTTGGACGACATCGCAGCCGGCAAGGTCAAGGATGCGCACAGCACTCTGACCGCGTTGAAGCGCCGCCGCGCGGCCAAGGCCCACGTCTGAACAGCGTCTGCGCTGTGGCAACCAAGCACGCCGTCAAACTCACCGCAAACTTCGAGCGCAATCTCGAAGAGGCAGAAGCGTTCTTGCTTGCGGCCGATGCACCGCAGGCATTTGATGCCCTGTTGGACGAACTCACCGACACCGTCATTCCGAACCTCGAACGCTTTCCCGGCATGGGGAGGCTGTTCTTTGAGCGCCCAACCCGCTCGGTTGAGGCCAGCAACGGTATCGACGGGCTGAAACGCAAGCTCAAGGCTATCGCCAAGGATGGCGAGATACGCGAATACGTGATGTCGCACTACCTGCTGCTCTACGCACGTTTCGACGCCACCATTTACCTGCTGTCGATCAGGCACCATCGACAGCTTTCGTCTGATTTTCAGTCGCTGTGGCCCGCGTCGCCTTAATCGGCCCGCACAGCACTCTCAGTACCCAAGGGATTCATGGATCACTCCACACATAACAAGATCGTCTCGTTCATCTGGTCAATCGCTGACGACTGCCTTCGTGATGTCTTCGTTCGCGGCAAGTACCGCGATGTCATCCTGCCCATGTTTGTCCTGCGCCGTCTGGACTGCCTGTTGGAACCGTCAAAAGACACGGTGCTTGAAGAGGTGCGTTTCCAGCGTGAAGACGCAGACATGGCCGACCTCGACCCCCACGGCCTGCGTGAAGCTTCAGGTTACGTCTTCTACAACACGTCCAAATTCACCCTTAAGTCACTGCTGGGCAATCCGTCGCAGCTCGAAGCCAACCTCAAAAATTACCTTGACGGCTTTTCGGACAACGTTAAAGAGATCGTTGATAAGTTTGACCTGCGCAACCAGATTCGCAAGATGGCGCAGTCGGACGTGCTGCATGACGTGATCGAAAAATTTGTGTCTGAGGAAATCAACCTTAGCCCGGATGACCGGAAAGGGCCAGACGGCCGCACGCAGCCAGGTTTGTCAAACCTTAGCATGGGCTACGTGTTTGAAGAACTGATCCGAAAGTTCAACGAAGAAAACAACGAAGAGGCCGGGGAGCATTTCACGCCGCGTGAGGTTATCAACCTCATGACCAATCTGGTGTTCATCCCGGTGAAAGACCAGCTACCAAACCCGCTCACCATCTACGACCCAGCGTGCGGCAGCGGCGGCATGCTGACCGAATCACAAGATTTCGTGACCGATGCCGAAGGCGAGATCAAGGCCAAGGTGGGCGTGTTCTTGTACGGCAAAGAGATCAACCCCGAGACTTATGCCATCTGCAAGTCCGACATGATGATTAAGGGCAATGACCCCGAGAACATCAAATTCGGCTCGACGCTGGCAACCAACGACTTCTCAGGCACGCGCTTCGACTTCATGTTGAGCAACCCGCCTTGCGGCAAGTCCTGGAAGGGTGACCAGAAAGGCATCATCGAAGGCAAAGAGGTTCTTGACCATCGCTTTCAAGTCAATCTTTCGGACTACACCGGCGAGTCGTTCGACTTCTATCCCGCCATTCCGCGCTCATCAGACGGCCAGTTGCTGTTCCTGATGGAGATGGTGGACAAGATGAAACGGCGCTCAGACCTGAGCGACAAGAACGCCACGCGGTTTTCAGGCTCGCGCATTGCCTCCGTCCACAACGGTTCTGCCTTGTTCACTGGCGATGCAGGCAGCGGCGAAAGCAACATTCGCCGCCACATCATCGAGAGCGACTACCTCGAAGCCATTATCCAGTTGCCGAACAACCTGTTCTACAACACCGGCATCACCACCTATGTGTGGCTGCTGTCCAACCACAAGGCAGAAAAACGGCAAGGCAAGGTGCAGTTGATTGACGCATCCAACCTGTACCAGAAGCTGCGTAAGAACCTTGGCGAGAAGAACTGCGAATTCACCGCCGAGCACATCCAGCAGATCACCCAGCTTTACCTGAGTCTTGCCAACGAGGGAGTATCGAAGGTATTCGACAACCGGGACTTTGGCTATTACAAGGTCACAGTAGAGCGCCCTTTGCGTCTGGCGGCACAGTTCAGCCCTGAACGCATTGCCACCCTGCGCTTCACACCGGGCATGCAAGAGATCATGGAATGGGTCTTTGGCAAGTACGGCGACGAGGTCTATACCGACCTCAAGTCCCATGCAGAAGCCATTGAGAACCATCTTGAGCGCGAAGAAATAACACTCTCGCCCAAGAACCGCAAAGAGCTACTGGCACAGACAACGTGGCAGGCCCAGCGCGACATCATGCTGGCCGCACAGCAGATTGCCGCCAAGGTGGGCGCAGACGAACACCTTGATTTCAACTTGTTTGAAGCCATTGTGGATGAGGCATGCGCCTCCTTGAAGTTGAAGCTTTCCACGCCCGAGCGCAAGCAGGTTTTGAACGCTGTGAGCTGGCGCGACCCACGGGGTGCTAAAGTTATCAAGAAGCAGCACAAGCTCAGTGGCGCCAAACTTAAAGACCTGCTCGCCGAGTTGCAGACCACAGCCGAGCGGCTGGGTGACTATGGCTATTGGCCCAGCACTAAGGCGGGCGAATTCGTCGAGTACGAACCCGACAGCGAATTGCGCGACACCGAAAACGTGCCGTTGGCCAAGAGCAAGACGCCCACTGCTTCCAGCGTCATCCATGAATACTTCATCCGAGAGGTGCGCCCCCACGTTGACGAGGCGTGGATTGCGCTCGATAAGACAGTGATTGGCTACGAGATCAGCTTCAACAAATACTTCTATCAGCACAAGCCATTGCGCAGCCTTGAGGAAGTCACAGCGGAAATCCTGGCGCTGGAAGCTGAAACCGATGGCCTATTGAAACAACTGGTCAGCTTCGTATCGGGGGCCAAGTGATGCAAGAAATACAAGGCAAGACCCGCACGGTGCGCGAACTGCTGTCCGGTGCCAAGTACGGTATCGACTACTACCAACGCGAATACAAGTGGCAGACCAAGCAGATGGCTGAGCTTGTGTCTGACCTGACCGGCGCGTTTCTGGAGGACTACCAAGAAGCCCACCAACGCGCCGACGTTGCCAATTACGGCCACTACTTTCTTGGCTCCATTGTCATCAGCCAGCGCAAGAACGAGCAGCAGATAAGCGAACGCCTGATTGTTGACGGTCAACAGCGCATGACCAGCCTGACTTTGCTCTTGCTCTACCTGCACAGCCAGCAAAAAGAAAGAGACGATGCGGAACCCGTTGAAGAGCTGATCTTCTCCAAGAAGTTTGGCACCAAGTCCTTCAACCTGAATGTGCCGGAACGCAATGACTACATGGAGGCCTTGTTTGACGGCAAGGGCTATGACACTGCCGATCAGTCCGAATCGGTTCACAACTTGATTGGGCGCTTCAACGATATTGGCGATGCCTTCCCGCAAGATATATCTGGCACCAAGGCGCTGCCTTACTTTGTCGATTGGTTGCTGGAAAAGGTGCACTTGGTGGAAATCACGGCATACGCCGACGCCGATGCGTACACCATCTTCGAGACCATGAATGACCGTGGCCTTTCCCTGAGCAACACTGACATGCTCAAGGGTTACCTGCTGGCGAGCATCACCGATGCGACCAAGCGGGCCGAGGCCAACAAGGAAATCAAGCAATGGCTGCTGACCTTTGCCAAGCGGGACAACGACCGCGACACGAAGGAAACTGAGGCTGATTTCTTCAAGGCGTGGCTACGCGCCAAGTACGCTGGCGACATCCGCGAGCGGAAGAAGGGTGCCACGCCAGAAGACTTTGACCTGATCGGCACGGAGTACCACCGCTGGGTGCGCACCAACCACGAGTTGGTGGGGCTCAACCTCAGCGAAGACTTCAACCGCTGGGTGCGGCAAGACCTGCGCTTCTTTGCCCGCGTATATCTGGAACTGCTGGTGGCCTGCGAGAGTTTGAAGCCGGGGCTTGAGTCTGTTCGCTTCAATGCGGACCATGGTTTCACCCAGCAGTTTCAGGTGCTACTGGCACCGCTGCTGCCCACCGATGATGAAGCCACGGTCAAGGCCAAGCTGCGCCTGACCGCCGACTATCTGGACTGCTGGCTGAATCGCCGCCTTTGGAATTTCAAGTCCATCGACTACTCCACCTTGCAGTACGCTACTTTCCTGCTGACCAAGGAACTGCGCAACCTGTCATTGGAGGCATTGCGCGAGAAGCTGATTACTCGTCTGACCAGTGACGAAAACGAATTCCCGCTGGAAGAACAGCCGTCGCTGATTAACTGGAACGCCAAGAGCTTGCACCGTTAGTTGGCCCGCTTCACGCATTGGGTTGAAGAACAAAGCGGCCAACCGGGGCGCTATCTTGAATACATCGTGCGCTCAGGCAAAAACGCCTACGAAATCGAACACCTGTGGGCTAACCACTTCGAGCGCCATGCAGATGAATTCGCCCATGCACAAGAATTCGCCAGCTACCGCAACCGCATCGGCGGCCTTGTCCTGTTGCCCAAGAAGATCAATGCCAGCCTGAACGACAAGACCTTTGCCGACAAGGTGGCGCATTACCAAAAGGAAAACTTGCTGGCCCGTTCGCTTCATAGCGCCTGCTATCAGCACAACCCTGGTTTCCTGCAACTGATGGCACGCACGGGCCTGCCATTCAAGTCGTTCGATGAATTCAAAAAGGCCAGTTTTGACGAACGCTATGTCGCCTACCAAGGCATAGCCAAACAGTTGTGGTCGTTGAGTCGCTTGCAGGAGGCCGCTGATGCAACGGCATGAGAGCTACAAGCCTAGCGGGAATGAACTACTCGGAGAAATTCCAACTCATTGGGAAATTAAAAAGAATAAATTTCTTTTTTCTGAGCAAAAAGGAGTTGTTGGTGAAAAGTCGGCATCGTTCAAACTTCTCTCTTTGACGTTACAAGGAGTTATCCCGCGTGACATGGAAAATCCGAAGGGTAAATTTCCGGCGGAGTTCAACACCTACAAGGTAGTTGAGCCAAATGATCTGATTTTTTGCCTATTCGACGTAGAAGAGACCCCCAGAACCATTGGTCGAGCAGTGCACCATGGAATGATTACTGGCGCATACACGGTTGTTCGCTGCAACGAAAGAGTGTCAAGCCAATTCGCTTACTACTACTACCTCTCGCTTGATAACAATAAACAGCTACGGCCGCTTTATACAGGGCTTCGGAATGTAATAACAAGCACCGCATTCTTCAGCCTTGCTATGCCTGTTCCGCCAATCGCGGAGCAGAATCGTATCGTCGAATTTCTAGACCAAAAAACCGACGAAATCAACGAGGCAATTGGGAAAAAAGAAACGCTAATTCTTCTTCTTCAGGAGCAAAAGGCTATATTGATCAACCAAGCAGTTACGCAGGGAACGAATGCCTCCGTTTCTAGACGTGACAGCGGTGTGCCTTGGCTTGGTTCCATACCCGCCCATTGGAAGGTTGTACCGAATCGATACGTTTTCCGAGAGCAGAATCAGCGATCCTTGAAAGGTGAGGAAACTCACCTCTCAATGAGTCAACGATATGGTCTAGTCCCGGCCAAGGAGTTAGATATTCAAACCCTCCAGTCAGAGTCGTATGACGGCGCGAAACTTTGCCGCAAAGGCGATTTGGTGCAAAACCGACTGAAGGCTCATTTGGCCGTATTTGGGGTGGCACCTTGCGATGGATTGGTCAGTCCCGACTACTCTGTATTTAGGCTACGAGATCAAACGAACCAGCCCATCTTCTTTGAACGTCTCTTCAAGACACCTGGGTACCTTGCGGAATTTAATCGCAGGGTTCGTGGCATTGTCGTTGGATTCTTGCGTCTCTACTCCGAAGACTTCAACGCAATACCAGCAATTGTTCCGCCTTCCGACGAGCAAGCGAACATTGTGAAATTCATCAATCGAGTTAACCAAGATTTCGCGACGATGCAAGGCAAAATAGAAACGGAAATATCTGCCTTGAAGGAAATGAGAAGTGCGCTGATCGCAGAATCAGTCACCGGGAAGATAAAACTCTAAGGGAGTGCCATGGTCAGTCAAACCAACGAAGCCGCGCTTGAATCGCATATCGAAAACGCACTTGCGAAGGACGGCTATCGCGTTGGCGATCCGGCTGACTTTGACCGCGAGTTCGCTTTTGACGGCAAGCTCTTTTGGGATTTCCTCGAAGCCACCCAGCCCAAGGAATTGGCGAAGCTGAAAGACCGGCCCAACTGGCAGCGGTTGGTGCTGGAGCGGCTGAACAAGAAGATCAAGAAAGACAGCGTGCTGGCCGTGCTGAAGGAAGGGCTGGACATTGACGATGCCCACTTCGACCTGTTGTACCGCTTGCCCTACAACGACCTCAACCCCGAGGTCGTGGCCAACTTCGAGGCCAACCGCTTCAGCGTGACCCGGCAGGTGCATTACAGCCAGACGGATACCTTCAAGTCGGTGGACATGGTCCTGTTCGTGAACGGCTTGGCGGTGGCGACGTTAGAACTCAAGAACCCGTGGACAGGCCAGAACGTGCAGAACGCCGTTCGCCAGTACCGCACCGACCGTGACCCGAAGGAGCCGCTGTTTGAGTTTGGTCGCTGCCTGGTGCATTTCGCGGTAGACCCGGACGAGGCTTTCATGTGTGCGCAACTGGCGGGCAATGACAGCAACTTTCTACCGTTCAACAAGGGCTTTAACTACGGCAAGGGCAACCCGGTCAATCCGAACGGACACAAGACAGCGTACCTGTGGCAAGAAATTCTCCCGCGCCGCAGCTTGACCAACATCATTGAGCAGTTCGCCAAGTTCACGGTTGAGAAGGACAAAAAGACCGGCAAGGAGCGCAAGGCGCTGTTCTTCCCCCGCTATCACCAGCTCGACGTGGTGCGCGGCATTCTGCAGGATGCCCAGCAGAAGGGCGTGGGCCAGACCTACCTGATTCAGCACTCGGCCGGCTCGGGCAAGTCCAACTCCATCACATGGCTGGCCTATCAACTGGTGGAGCAGTACGACACCACGGGCACAGCGAATCTGTTTGATTCTGTGGTGGTGGTGACAGACCGACGCGTGCTGGATACGCAGCTCAAAGACAACATCAAGTTGTTCTCTGAAACCAAGAACATCGTTGCCCACTGCGAAAGTGCGCAGGAGCTCAAATACAACCTTGAGCTTGGCAAGAAGATCATCATTACCACGGTGCAGAAGTTCCCGTTCATCGTGGATGGCATCGGGCAGCTGTCTGACCGCAAATTCGCCGTCATCATCGACGAGGCGCACTCATCTCAATCCGGCGTGGCTGCTGACAAGGTGAATGAAACCTTGGCGGGCCAAGACGGTGACGAACCAGTGGATGTTCAAGACCAGATTCTGGCGGCGATGAACGAGCGCAAGATGAGCAAGAACGCCAGCTACTTTGCGTTCACTGCCACGCCCAAGCCTGCCACGCTGGAAAAGTTTGGTCGCCAAGCCTCAGATGGCAAGTTCTACCCCTTCCACTTGTATTCCATGAAGCAGGCCATTGAGGAAAAATTCATCCTCGACGTCCTGGAGAAGTACACCACGTACAAGAGCTACTACGAGGTGCAGAAGTCGGTGGAGGACAACCCTCTGTTCGATACCGCCAAGGCGCAGAAGAAGCTCAAAGCCTTTGTTGAAGCCAGCCCCAAGACCATTGAGGTGAAGGCCAAGATCATGGTCGATCACTTCACGGCCAGCGTCTGGCAGGCCAAGAAGTTGAAAGGCAAGGCGAAGGCCATGGTGGTGACACGGAACATTGAATGCGCCATCCGATATTTCTTTGCTATTCGCGCGGCCCTGAAAGAAGCCAATGCGCCCTTCAAGGTACTGGTCGCTTTTTCCGGCGAAAAGACGGTTGATGGCATCAAGCACACCGAAGAGTCCTTGAACGGCTTTTCTGCGCGGGACTTGCCTGATGAGTTCGAGAAGGACGATGCCAAGATTCTGGTGGTTGCCAACAAGTACCTGACAGGATTCGACGAACCCATGCTGCACACGATGTACGTGGACAAGAAGCTACAAGGCGTTTTGGCCGTGCAGGCGCTGTCTCGGCTCAACCGCTGCAACTGGAAGCTGGGCAAGGCCGATACCTCCGTGCTCGACTTCTACAACTCGGTAGACGACATCAAGACGGCGTTTGACCCCTTCTACACGTCCACCAGCCTGAGCGAGCCAACGGACGTGAACGTCTTGCATGACCTGAAAGATGTGCTCGACAACTTCGGCATCTACGACTGGGCCGAGGTGACGACCTTCAATGAGAAGTTCTTTGCCAGCGCCGAAGCCGAAGAACTCGCCCCCATCATTGACACGGTGGTGGCCCGCTTCGATGCGGACTTGGACGACGAGCAGCGCATTGACTTCAAGATCAAGGCCAAACAGTTCGTCAAGATTTACGCACAGGTGGCGGCCATCATCCCGTTCAACAACGTGAACTGGGAAATGCTGCACTGGTTCCTGAAGTTCCTGATACCCAAACTGAAGGTCAAAGACCCTGACCAGGACAAGCTGGACGAATTACTGAACAGCGTTGACCTCTCAACCTACGGGCTGGAACGGTCACGGCTTGAAGCCAAGATTGGCCTCGATGCCGACGAAACCGAGCTGGAGCCGCAAAACCCGAACGTGCGCGGCCCACACATGGGGCCGGGTGACAAAGACCCACTGGAAGAGATCGTCCGCGCCTTCAATGACAGGCACTTCGCAGGCTGGGAGGCCACGCCCGAGGAGCAGCGCGTCAAGTTCATCAATATCGCCAAGCATGTGGTGAACCATGCCGACTACAAGGCTCAGGTGGAAGACAACCCCGATGCCCAGAACCGACAGTTGGCCTTGGAGAAATTGATCCAGCATGCCGTCAGCATCGAACGCCGCAGGGAACTGGACTTGTACAAACGCTACGCTGGCGATCCGGATTTCAAGCGGGCGTTTGATGCAAGTATCTCAAGACTTCTTGCAATGCAAAGCGGCAATTCCAATATCTTCGGCGCGTGAGCTTCAGAACTCCCGTCTTATAAGGAAGGATAAAAAATGGATATAAGTTCAGCGAAGGTTTCAAAGGTTATTGTCCACCGGGTTGGTAACAAACTCAGGGATGAAGGGATTCATTTGTCAAAAATCGAATGCCAACGATCCAGCGCCCTAGACGAGTTGTTGCTAAAAAATCTCTTGGCTCCAGTCGCACGGAATGGTCAGGAATACTATCTGACACACGAGTCTGATATTTCACTAAACACCATCAATCATTATGCCGTCAATGCTTTTGACAATCCAGCGAAATTCAAAGAATGCAGCGAGTCAATAGCAAAGCATTTGTATAGTTGCTCCAGTCATCCAAACATTGGCGGGGGGGAATTTCTCGTTATTCTTTTTGAAGATATCAGGATTAATGACCGCAAACTTCAAGCTCTGGGCTTGTTCAGAGTTGAAAGTAAAGATGATTACCTAGATGTCGGCGAAGAAAAGGGTGCAATCCAAGTGATCGAAAGAAGCGGCATATCCCTCGACAAGGTTCAGAAAGGCGCAATCATCCTTTCAGAAAGCCTTAAGGTCCTCGTGATTGATAATTTGGGGCAAAAAACAAAATATTGGATAGAGAATTTTCTAAAATCCACCCCCAGTCAGACACCACAAAAATGTGCCCAAGTCGCTGGCGCATTGATTAAGGCTATTTCCAGCAAAGTTGGAGCACCGAGTGATGCGCTTGAGTTCGCCCGACAAGTAGAAGACCTCCTCACCGAAAACGAGTCTTTGTCATTGACGGATATTCGGAATGTTTCCAAGAGCTACATTGACAATGAAAGCGTAGATCAGCTTCTTGCCGGCGCTCACCTCAGATATGGAATCTCTCTGGACGACGACCTATCAATTGAGAGCAAGCGTCTCGCCAGATACGCAAAGGAAGTTGTCACAAAGGCGCGGATCGCGGAAGGAGTCAGCCTGTTGGTTTCGAATCCAGATGCAAAAATATCGTCGATTGACGTGAAATCCACCAAAGACGGACTTCGGGCCGTTGTGGACATTCAACTTAAAGGGGCATAACAATGGCAGGGGAGAAGTCTAAAAAATCCGGAGAAATTGGTGAGGCTTTGGCTAGTGCGCTTCTTGATCGGATCGGCTGGAAGCATCTAATCCACAATATTGCAATTAGCTGCAACACGCCCACTCATGTCAATGACGAGGGGAATCCCCGCCAAAGCCACGGCGAAGATCAGATTTACCTCTACAACAATCCATTCCATGATGATCGGACTGATTTTGTCCATGTTTCTAATAAAAACATTATTGGCAGTTATCCGAAGGAAGGGACACTTAGGACGCAATTCAAAGCTCATATTAAGGAGCTAGGCCAGACAATTGAATGCGCCAAGTACAACCAAACGTTGCGCGGGATTGCCACAAACTTCAAGGCAAAGAAGAGCCGGCATCACGCTGGCCTCCTCATCTGGCTTCACAATGACCACGAAGACATCGAAAAGAGCATTCTTGACGATCTTGCGCCTTCCCGGCTCGAATTAAATACTGATGCGCCTTTTTATGTAATTGACAATGGACGGGCAACCTTTCTTTTGAAGGTGGTAGATGATTTGCGTAGGCGTTCAGTGGGTGGTGATTATCATTTCTTCTATCCACGCATCGGAACATCTATAACAGTCGATGAAATGAGAACAGGGAAGGAACTCCCGCTTGAACTGCTGGCTGCAGACATCATCCCCGCTGTTCTGTCGGTCAGTGGTTCGAAGGAATTGATTATCTATGCCAATGAGAGTTTCGACTCCACTTCATACAAGAACCTGATGGCATATGGGTTGAGCTTTGCATCGGGATTGATAACAAGTATAAAAATCGGAATGCCAAACTACAACCCAGCGCGTGATGATGAAGTAGCAGCGCAGGCACGACTTGCTTTTCATAGCCGCCCGGAGGAAATCTCCCCTTTTTCATTCAATCGCTCGATTCTTGATCTCCTCCAGGAGGCTCCACAATGAAGCAGGCTCTGGATTCCAACTATCTAATTCCATTGGGAAGCGAACTTCGGGTACTGCTCAATAGTGAGCACATTTCATATGGTGAAGTTCACTCAGCATTGAAGACGAAGGGGATATTTTCCGGAAGCAACGACAAGTCGATAACAGTCCCTCTGCTGGCAGCAACATTGCTGACACCATCAGGTTATTCAGCCCTTATCGAAGCGTCTGTGGATCGTGACTCGAAACCTAAAATGAAGGTTTCAGCTCTTGACTTAGTCACCTCAAACTCAGATTGGATAACGCCGCTGAAACAGCTTTTCGAGACTGATTTCAACCCATTTGCAGGCATTGAAAATATCGAAGTGATCGATATTCCAGGAGTTGTTGTCGATGGCAAGGATAAAGTTCGGATTCCCTTTTCCATCGTTCGCAAAGATTTTAGTAAGGACTGGACACAGCGAGAAATACGCTTTGATGGGGAAGTAGCAATCGAACGCAATGGAGGGAGTTTGAAGCTTGATTTTTCTTCAACCCACTCCTCCAAGGAAACAGAGATTGCGAATAGGCGTATGACCGCTCACATATCCAAGACCCTTAAAGATTCTGGCATCACGCAAAGCGAGGTTGAGCGTTGAATCACATTCGACAGTTTTACGAATGTTGAACGGATTCGTTTTTTTAAAAGACTAACCGGAGGTTATGGTCGTTTCATTGGCAAAGGCAACGTAAACGACATGGAAATTAGTCGAGATATATCAGGACCGCCACTTCCAGATGATCCACAAGTATCTTGGATGAATCAGACCGTTAAGCGTCTAAAGATTGATGGAGAAAAATTAAATGATATCTTCCTCATTTCCGACGAAAAATACTATCCGTTCTACCACGTCCAGCGCATGGATGTAACTTTCACCTACACTTCTGCCGCGAACTCTGGTGAGTTTCGAGTTAGCTTTTTCTTTAGTACCCCATCGAGAAGCGAATCAGCTAAAGATGAAGCAGAGCTTACCTTTGAGGTATTGAGAGTTACTCACGAACACACCATTAATTCTGATGCCAAAAAGGAATTAAATGTACAGATTTCCAGACATGTTCGCGGCCTAATAGAAACCGAACACGAAAAAATAGTTACAGAACGAAAAGCAACCGCCCTTTAAATATTTTCAAATAAATCTCGGCGATCTCATTTTTCAAATTTTCGACATTGAATCGGGCTTAAGCCCGACTCAATCAATCGGCTCTACATTAGCGTCCACACAGTAATGCGACCTGGAAGAACATATTCAAGGCGCGAGCGCAGTTGAGAGGGAGACTCGAAAATCGCCTTCCCTTGTACAAGCACTTTGGGACTTTTATAGACATTGATGATGGCACCTTCAACAAGTCGAATCTGAGTGCCATGCTGGATTTCCTTCGTGTCAATGATGGTGAATCCGTGTTTCCGAAGTCCGTCTTGAATGATCTTTGCGAGCATGCTATTTTCCTTTCAGGTTGATTGCCAATCGCACGGGTGTGCGGGCACTCAGCCTTTACAGCTCACACAGGCAGCGCGTTCAAGACGATTGGTCTTGCCAAAGTCAAACGGTGCTCGATCTTTCCAGCACGCTCTGATAACTTGAAAAAACGGCGCATACCGTGCCGTGCCGCGAAACCATCGCAGTCACAATAAACCTCTGAATGAAAAGCCAAGTCGGGCAACTGACTTGGCTTTTTTCATTCCCAGTTGCGTTGCAGTGGATGGCGCGGCCAACTCACTATTGGAGTAATTGCCATGCAAACAAAAAACACCGCCACACCAAGTGTGTCTCCGCGCTTCGCACTCGGCCAAGTTGTGGCCACTCCTGCAGTGCTCGAACACCTTGAGCGATATGGGATCAACGCCAGCGAATATCTGAATCGCCATGTGCGTGGAGACTGGGGCGAAGTGCCTCCAGAAGATGCAGCTGGAAACGAGTTCGCAGTAACGCGCCGTCTGCGGCTGCTTTCAAGCTACACCATCGCTGGCGAACGCGTTTGGATCATCACCGAAGCTGATCGCAGTTCGACTTGTCTCTTGTTTCCGAGCGAGTATTGAAATGCAGCAGCGCACCGAACATTTTCATTCGGGCGGAACCGAGCGGCCCATGCGCGATTTGCTGTTGCAGTTGCCATTGCTGACTGGACGCCCCGGTGAGGCCATTCAGTACGAGAAAGCGGATGCTTTCCTGCTGGTGCAAATCGCTGAAAACGCAGAAGTGGCCATGAACACCATTCACCTCGGTTTGTCGGCCGTGGGGCAAATCCTGGCGCGTGCAGCGCCGGAAGTTGAAACCGGCGAAATCTCCGGCGATGCCACGGAGGCACTTGGCTGGCTAATGGCTGAGCTGGGAGATTTTGCGGCCACGGCGTTTTGCCTCTCTGCCGCATGCCGCCGCCACACCGCCGACTTTGCGCCACCACCCCCCAGGGCAATCGCCAACGTTCGGCCATGAACTGAGCCGGCGCATTCCCCGCCAGTTCAGCAGCAGAGACAACAAGCGGCCACCGTGCCGCTTGTTCAAAGTCAGCTGACTAGCGAAAAGTCAACATTACTGCTAACCACGTCACCATGAAAAACCACCATCCAAACGACGGTGCACCAAGCACCGAAATCGCACCCACCACCGGCAAGCCAGAGAAACGGCAGAGGCTGACTGCTGACACGTACATCGCAGCGGCGCAGTCGCAAGCCACCAAGCACGGCTATGCCGCAGATGTGCGCCACTTCTGCGACCACGGCGGCACCATTCCGGCCACGCCAGAGCAGGTCATCGCGTACTTGGTCGATGCCGCGTCAACTTTGGCGGTTGCCACCCTCGAACGCAGGCTGATTGCCATTGGCAAAGCCTGTGTGGCTGCGGGGCACCCCTCCCCGGTCAAGCATCCACAGGTGAAGCGCACCATGCAAGGCATCCGGCGCACGATTGGCACACGCCAACGGCGGGTCAAACCCGTGGTGAAGGACGATCTGTTGGAAATGCTGCTGGTGCTGGGGCAACAGAAGCCGATCAAAGCCGCACGCGACCAAGCTCTGCTGCTGATTGGCTGGGGCTCCGCCATGCGCAGATCGGAACTGGTTTCGATCCGCTGCGAGGACATCACCGAGCACGCCACCGGCCTTGAAATTCTGATCGTGAGATCGAAAACCGACCAGGAAGGCGCGGGCCGAACTTGCTTCATTCCGTATGCCAACGGCGACCGTTGCCCGATCAAGGCCTTGAAACACTGGCAAGAACTGACTGGCATTCGCACCGGCTGGCTGTTCCGCGCCGTCGACCGACACGATAACGTGTCAGAGAAGCCGCTGTCGGCGCAGTCGGTAGCATTGATCGTCAAGGATGCCGTCAGGCGCGTGGGCGGCGATCCTTCTGCAGTGAGCGGCCATAGCTTGCGAGCGGGCTATTGCACCCAAGCCGCGATGGCAGGACTTCAGCCTTGGCAGATTCGTGACCAGACGGGTCATACCAGTGACTTGATGTTGGCCCGGTACATCCGGCCGGTAGCCAAGCGGAAGTTGCCAAGTCTGCTGTGAGGGCACCTGCCCCGGCGCAGAAATCAAAATTTTTTGAGCGACGGCGCGGCAGACGATTTTTGGGCCGATCTCTAACCTTTCATCTGTTGCCGATCCGAGCAACGTTTTTACTGAAAGGTCTCTTATGTCCAAATCTCAAGCCAAGTCCACCCCAATGACCAGCCAAGCTGCTGCACGCATCCAATCGGCCACTGCCAAGGCAAACGGCGGGCAAGTGAAAGCGAGCAGTTTTGCCGCCGTTGCACAGCGTGCCGCAGCGGCCAACCAAGGCGGCTCAACGGAAGGTTCTAAATAATCACTCAATGGTTGGCACCCAAACGGGTGTCAACCGACCTTTAACATGCGATACAGCAACAACAAAGAAGTGGCCGCCTTGGTACGGACACTGGTCAATACAGGGTGGCGATACATGAACGGAAAAAAGCACGGGAAGATCATCGCGCCGAACGGCAGAAAGATGGCAGTGCCAGGAACTCCCAGCGATTGGCGAGCAAGCATGAACTTCCAGCGGGATATCCGCCGCCTCGCTTTGATCGCCCAATCATGACAAGAGCTCTACCCCCATACCCCAGGTTTGGCGAATGCATAGCCGCGCTGGCTGGCGCACTCGATATCAACAAAGCCGGTAGCGATATTGGACGTCTGGCTCGGGAAGGCGACTTTGACTGGGAGAAGCTGGACGGAGTCATCAACGAGGTTCTGGTCGATGGCAGTAGACGGGTGATTGGCGATGCCGCCCAAAGCATCCTTTTGCCGTGGCTCGTCTCGGTCAGAGAGGCCTACACGCGTGTGGTGTTGGATGTGCCACTGGACGCAGTGGGAAGAACCGATGCGCTGCCAATCCTGATGGAGAAGTTTTTTGTGCCCGCTGCGGCGAATCTGCTCAAGCAGATCAACAACGCCATGCCGGGTCCAAGCCTCCAGCAGCTGCTCGCGAAAGAGCTTGATCCTGTCCAGGTGACGCTCGAATGGCTGGACAGCCTTGTTGGTGGCCCCGTTGAGAAGCTCCTTTACCCAGGCAGCACTGGATCTGCCCGTACTGAGCAGGAGAAGGTGCGCAAGTGGCGCAATGGCATCGACTTGCCGTCCACACAAAGCATTCAGCTGTTTTGCAGGAAGCTGGACGAATGCTGGAAGAAGACTCCGTCTTGCGCTACTTGGCTGCTGATTGCTGCGGCTCTGGCTCGACTGGAACGGCAAACGCTAGGCCCGCTACGGCCATTGATGCTCTCTCAACCTGATCACGACTCACCCGTTGGAAACTCCGTCCACGCAATTCTTAGCGAGTTGGTCAAGAGTGCAGGACGCACGTGGCCGGAGCTGGCAGAGCCCGGCAGGAAACTTTGGTACGACCTACAACGCACATCGCCGAAGCAGGTTGGCGATCAGGATCGAACTTGGCGCGAAATCCAATCACTCGAATCGACAGCCGCAGCGATTGATCCAGAAGGTCGTTCTGCCTATCACTACGAGTGGATGAAAGGTCGCTGGCATGCGATGTCGGGGCAGTATCAAGAGGCGCTCCCACACTACGAGCAGGCATTTGAACTCGCTTGCTACCGTGCAGGGCACCAAATCAAAGACCTTGTCTCTGAAGCATCTTGCATCGCGGCTTTTCTAGGCAAAAAGCCATTCTTGAAACGATTGAAGCATGTGGGAATCGCGCTCGGTCTCTTTCGCAAACCTGAGAACCGAACCCTCCTCGAAGATTGGGAATTCGATCAGTTTGCGCACCAGTTGCCAATAATCTTTCCGGCTCAAGGCCGCTTTGTGGAAAGCCAGAATGATCTAAGCAAACATTTCATGCCAGGTTGGCTGTTCATCGACAAGGACACCCTTTCCAAGACACAGCCGGACCTCAAGGCGGTGAACCGCGTTCGGGCGGTGCACTTCGCCAACGGCGCTGTTCGGCGCTGGCCCCAGCTTCGACTCTTTACTTCACTCGGACTGATTGAGCAAACCAAAGCCTTACTTGATGCAGGCGCCTCGGTAGACGACCTAGACAGCTCTGGGGCGTCCGCTCTTCTCTGCGCCCTGCAACACGCGGAAGCAACGGGGCAACGTGAGGTCGTTGACTTGCTGCTGGCTCAGCCACACCACGTAGCGACGATCAATGCGCCGACCCAGAGAAAACGGCTGACACCTTTGATGTGCGCCATCGACCTCGGTTGGCCGGACGTGGTCGAGGCACTGGTCGCGCAAGGTGCCGACGTTGAGAAGCGAGCATTGACCGACAACCAGTCGCCGCTCTACTACCTGGTGAGCCAGTTGTTCCACAAGATCAATCCAGCACGCATGCTTTCCACCTTGACCCAAAAGATGATGGAGAAGCCGGATGTCGTTCTGCAAGACACCTTGCGGCGGTTTGGGGTCGGGATGGTAGGCACTTTCGGATCTGATGTAACCGCGCTACGAACACGCCCCGAACTCGCCATTGCTGCAGCCGAGGCACTGGTCAAACAGCATGTCTCAAGGCATTCCATTTCAAACCTGATGCGGATTGCGACCGCGCTCCTCAAAGCTGGTGCTAATCCCAATGCGCCGCACACATACCCCGTACAGGGACGAACACCACTGATGTTGGCCGCAGAAAGCGATCTGCCCGAGCTGTTTGACTTGATGCTCCAACACGGCGGTGATCCGCTCAGGCCCGATGCTGCACAGCAAAACTGTATGCAGATTGCCCAGTCGTTTGGTGCGCGAAAGGTGATCGACGTCATCCAACGGCGCAGTCGCTGAGCACCAGCGTGTTCGCCGAAAGGCCACTACCAAAGTTGTGCGACATCCTCGTCGGTGATCGGTCTCGATGCGACTGGCACACCATCTCCTTCCAGAGGCCGGAACGCATCGGGGATGTCCTTTGCGCGGGCAATGCGCACCAGGATTTCTCCCGAGTCCAGCAGGCGTACATAGACATGGTCCCCTGCCTGCAACGCAGCCCGTTCTGTCACGTATTTCGGTAGGCGCAGCCCCAAGCTGTTTCCCCAGCGGGAGAGCATCGTCATAGCAGGTTGGCTCCATTGATATACAACGGCTACCAAATTGCCATGCACGACACCTTGCAACGGCGCGAGTGACCAAACAGTGGCCGCGCCATTAATCACTGTCACCGTCATCAAAGAACTGCACCGGGATAGGTGCCATACCGACCCCTACCGATTTGCCTCCCATTTTTTCCATATGGTGCCGAACAGCGGCCTTCATGCATGCTTGGTAAAAGACGGCTGGATCAGCTTTGACGACATCGGGCGCAGGGACGAAATTCTTCGGGTGCAGGATGTCGAACAGCTCCACCGGCTCAACGATGACAGAGGGCGGCTCGTCTTCGATGTTGATCCCTAGCCGAGCACGGAGATACCGCCGGTGTTTCTTGAATTCCGTATCGTCCTCCAGAAACTGGCGCACCTTGAGGCCGTTTTGCCAGTGGGCAAAGGTGCTACGGTAAGGCTGCGGGATCGACATCAGTTCATCCATACCGTAGCGCCGGTGGACTCGACCTTTCAGATGCAGGCGGTTCAAGGACTCCATCACCATCCACGCGATGACATCCGGCGTCAAATGAGCGGGATACACGGGGCGACCTTTGAAAAAGGCATGGTTTTGAAAGAACTTCTTGCGGTACACGAATTCCAACCGCAACGTCCGGCCGCACAGGTCCATCAATGCGTCTTTGGCATCTGACTCAGGCAGTTCAAACTTACCCTTCTTCTGCAGCTCTAAGAATTTGTCGTAGAGCTTCCAGGCTTGCATTTGCGAACTCGGGTCACCGTATGTAGCCTCATTGGCGTACAAGCTCATGTTGCCGCCCGCCATCACGTTGGCCAGGGCAACGGCATTGACCAACGCCGCTTTGGTCATTTTATCTGGCACGCGCACCAGGACGGCCACGTCCAACCGAGTGACTTCGGCATACCGACCACGGGCCAGCAACAGCCGCAGGCCACGGTGCAGATTCAGCGGGTGTGTTTCGTACACCGCCCTTACCATCTCGTGCGTGAGCATGGTCAAGTCATTCGAGGACACCACGTTATGCCCTTGGTAGTGATAGGCAGGGCTACCCTCGACGTAGAGCATCCGCTGCTTGACGCCCTCTGACTGTTTGGTCTTTCGGCCACGAGCCCAAACGCGGATGGTCTTGGCACCAAAATCAGACTCCGCACGACCACGTCCCCAATGCGAGTCTGGGATGGGCTCACCGTGAGGGCCTACAACAGTGAAGGCCCGTGGCAAGCTGGCATCGGCATGTGGAAGCTCAACCCCCACAGTGTCGATATTGATGCACTCCATCAACTTGGCATGGTGAAGCTGCATGTCTGATTGGTTCACCGTATTACTTACGGTATTACTCATGGCACGATTGGCTACGGTGTGCGGCAACTTCGAGCGCCCAGCCATGGAGCTGAGAATCTTGGTGGTACGCGCTCCAAACCCGTAGGCCGGCGCTTGCGGCTTTTCTTTCATATTGGTTCCTTGTGTGGTGCCATCACGCACGGCGCTCTGGCCGTTGCATTGCGGCGGAATGAGTGGGCACACGTTGCGTTGCAAGGGCGCGTGTGCCTAGGGTTTGCAACTACGCAACGGCGGCTGGCGCCTCTGCGCTGGTCGCAATGGCCTTGAGGCGCTGAATCGTCCGGCTAACAGTGGACTTATTGACCCGGAACTTCTCGGCGATCTCCGACATGGGGATGTTGTTGATGTGCATGTCCAACATCTCCTGCGCGTGCTCCGAGACGCGCATGCCTGCCGGTGTCACATCGAAGTACAACTTCTCGTCCTTGGTGTAGATCGCGAACTCGTACCGCTGCTTCAGGTGCGGAAGGTGGTCCCTTAGCTTTGTGTGCTCAACAGTGAACCGCGTGTCTTGCTCGTCACCATTGTTTGCCGTCGGGCTGAGAAGAATCGAATAGTCGAGCAGGTCTTCGTGGGCACTGGAGCCGCGCTGCTTCCCGTTCTTCCCCGTGTGGTGCACCAACAGCACCGACTTGCCTTGCAGCCGCTTTTCTATCAGCCAGGCTTTGATGGTTGCCCAACTGCCGCCGTCTTCACGACCACCGCTGGTCCAGGCGGAAAGGTTGTCGATCACGATCAACTTCACTTCGTCAGGGATCAGAGCATCAATACGGCGCTGGCCCTCCACTTGGTCAATGTAGCCAATGACATCCTTTGCAAAGTCGCGGCTGATGATGTGGAGGTTCTTCTGCACATTGCGCATTGAGCCAGGAGCTTCGTTGCGTGCATGCAGTAAGCGCAGCCGACTCTGAAAGCTGATGGCACGCATCTCCCCATCAAGATAAGCAACCGGCATTCCGCTACCGTTGCCCCAAGGCGCAAGTTCCTTGCCGCCAGCAACTGCATAGGACATCAGCATGCTAAGCAGTGATTTACCACCGCCCCGTGGGCCTGCAATCATCCCGATAGTCTTGGCAAAAATCAGCTGCCCCAACAGTTGAATGTCGGGCGCGAATTCCATTTTGAGCATCTGTCCGAGTTGCACGGCGCGGACGCGCTTGGGTTCTTGTGTTTCTTGGTTCATATCTTTACTTTTTAGTTTTGACCTCTTCGTGAAGGTCGAATAACTTTCAGGAGTAGTGACCACTGATTTCGCTGCGGCCACCACGCAGCTAAGTCACTCTGAAATCACTCGGCTGTACAGAGTCCCCAACAAGAAGCCGCGAACATCAATCCACCAATCGGTTGGATCAGTAGAAGTCATACTCACGGAGAGAGCCAAGATTTGTTGGCCGATATCAAACCGGTTTGCATCTGCTGCCTGAATTTCTCGGGTGATCTCAGAAGCTGGGCGCTTCAAAAATATTGCCAACTCATCAAGGCGAATGGAACCATCCCAAAATCGCAGCAAAGGGATAACTTCTGGCCACTCGTGCAAGTCGCTATAGGCCATGCGCACCCATTTGGGTACTCCAGCTCCATCAAATCTAGTCCCCCAGTGATGCATTTGAGGGAGCGTGAGATACAGAGAAAGCCATTCGTATTCATGGATTTGGACGCTGTCATCGGTTGCATCCGAATTTAGCTGGCAATGAATAACGGCTCCGTCTGCGCTACCGACTTCAGCATAGGCCTCCTTCTGAAATACAGTGAACCAAAACGGATTACTGCGAAATGTGGCGAAGCTAGACTTTGCGATCTCCAGAAGTTGATCTGCATCGTGTTTTTTGCATAAACAAAATACTCCATGCTCTTACTCCTTCAGCGTGCGTTGCGTTGTTGTGATGTCAGCCACTTCTCAAACTCGACGCGGTCGAGCAGAACCTTGCGCTGACCGCGCGGTCGCACGATCACAGCCAAGAAGCCGTTTGACTTGAGTTCCGACTTCGGCGCTTTCTCATATGCCTCCGCTTGCCACACCAAGTGGCGTAGCGCCCCTTCACTGACAAAATCGCTGTAGGCCAAAGCCATCTTCTTGATCGGCAAATACCGCGAGGCTGGAGCCGCTTCGGTCTGCACAGCCGCTTGAGGCTGTGGCGTGGGATGAAACCCCTGCATCGGAGTGATCCGATTGATGGTGACTGCCCCGTAAGGCGATGCCATTCCCGAGAACGGGCTGAACGACGAAAGTTGGTTGTGATGTCGTGCCATGGTTAGGCTCCTTTAATCTGCTGGATTGCGTGTTGTGTTGGCCAACGCCCTGAATGGTGCTGATGGCGGCTAGATAGGTCACGGGGCGACAAGCTGCGACACAGAGCGACGACTGGCACGGACAAAAAAGAAGAGGCGTCTTCACTGGGGAAGACGCCTCTTTTGGGTCAGTGCATCAACGAAAATAAAACTGTAGTGCTACAAGGTCAAAGCCGTCCTGGATGCGTTCAAACAGGAGAACCTACCGTGTCATGCTGTGTCGCGGTTAGCCGCTGGCACTGGCGGGCCTCTGCTCCTGGCTGGCACAGCGCGTCGATCCGCGTGGCACAGCTCTGGCACACTCATGGAGCGTTGGGCAGGAGCTTGCGTTGCATCCACCGCCACCGCAGAATGTGGAAACTTCAACAGCGACAACAACTTACGTTCGCTGTGCTTCCAGCATTTTTTTGCTTTATCCGCCGGAGAAAATTCGTAATGAGAAGGTCGGGTGTTCGATTCATCTCTCCGGCACCATCAAAAAAATCCGCAAAGCCCAGTTCGCAAGAGCTGGGCTTTGTTGTTTCCGGTAGCGCTTTCCTACTTCACCGGTCACCGTGAACCAGTCAGCCACTCCCCCCCCTCTGCTTGAACGCCCCGCCATACAAAGAGGCCTGGCCCTGCTCTTTGTGCCGCTGATCCTGATCATCAGTTGGCTGGCGCTGAGCCCGAAGCCGCCCCAGCAGATGAGCCTCGGTTGGGACAAGCTCAATCATCTGTGCGCCTTCGGCTCCCTCTGCCTGCTCGGGAGTTTGGCCTGGCCCAGGCGCCAATTTGCATTGCTTCTGGCCCTGTTGGCCTACGGCGGCGCCATCGAGTTGCTGCAGACCCTGGTGCCCGGACGCAGCGGCGAATGGCCTGATCTTCTGGCCGATGCCCTGGGACTCTTGCTGGGCAGCCTGGCAACTTGGGCCCTGCGCCGCCTGCTGCAGCCATCCCCTCGCAAGGCGAATTGAGTTAGTCTCCCTCCAGCGGTCAGAGCACCCAAGGCCGGCCGCAGGGAGCGGATATGAAGCATGGCGACAAGCCCAGTGCCTTGGCTCTGGCTGTGCTGCTGGGCGGCTGCGTGCTGGCATGGGCTGGCACCGTCGCCTTGCAGCATCGGCAAGCGACCGAGGCGCAGACCCACTTCACCGAGCTGTCACAGCAAGCTCTGGGCCAGGTCCAAGACCGCCTGCGCAGCTATGAGTACGGCCTGCGCGGCGCTCGTGGCGCGGCGCTGGCGGCCGGCCTGGACCGACTCAGCCGCGAGAGCTTTCAGGAATACATGCGCTCCCGCGACCTGGAGCGTGAGTTTCCAGGCGCCCGTGGCTTCGGCCTGATCCGGCGCCTGCTGCCGCAGCAGGAGGCGGCCTTTCTGCGTCGCATCCGGCTCGACGGCCGACCCGACTTCCACATCCAAGCGCTCAGCCCCAACCAGAGTGAACGCTGGGTGATTCAGTTCATCGAGCCGGTGGCGCGCAACGAGGCCGCCTTGGGCCTGGACATCGCCTCCGAGGCGACGCGACGCGAGGCCACGCTGGCAGCCGTGGCCAGCGGCCAGGCGACCTTGACCCGGCCCATCACCTTGCTGCAAGCCAGTGGCAAGCCGGGCCAGGGCCTGCTCTTCATGCTGCCGATCTTTCGCAGCGGCAGCACACCGGCCACCGTGGCCGAACGCCAGGCCGAAGTTCAGGGCCTTGCCTATGCACCGCTGCTGCTGGAGGAAGTGCTGGCCGGTCTGGACTTCCAACGCAACAGCTTCGCCCTGCGTCTGCTGGATGCCGAGGCTTCGCCCGAGCCCCAGCCCTTCTATGACTCCAAGCCAGCCGCCGTCGCCGCTGCCGGGCTCAGTGTGCGTCTGCCGCTGCAGCAATTCGGTCGCCAATGGCTACTGGAGGTCAGGGCACAACCTAACTTAATAATTCAGCGCAACTTTATCGAGCCAAAGCTGGTCGGCATCGGCATGGCCGGCATCGCCGCGCTCCTGGCACTGCTCACGTATTTGCTGGCAAGCAACCAGCAGCGCAAGCAGCAGGCCGAGGCGCGCATCTTGCAACTCAACGCCAGCCTCGAGAGTCAGGTCCAAGCGCGCACCCAGGAGCTGGAAGCCGCCCGCCGGCGCCTGCGCAGTGTGATCGACGCACTGCCCTCGATGATCGGTTACTGGGACAAGCAGCTGATCAACCAGGTGGCCAACCATGCCTATGCCAGCTGGTTCGGCGTTGATCCCGAAACCTTGCCCGGGCGACATATCTCCAACCTGCTCGGGCCTGAGCTGTTCGAAGCCAACCGCAAACACATCGACGCGGCATTGCGTGGCGAAACCCAGACCTTCGAGCGCAGCATCCGCATTCCCGACAGCGAGCGCATGCGGCACGCCCTGACCCACTACCTGCCGGATTGGCTGGACGGCGAGGTTCAGGGCTTCTACGTGGTCGTGCACGACATCAGCAAAATCACCGAACAGCGCCTGCAGCTGCAGCGCGACGAGCGCTTTCTGCACACCCTGCTGGACATCGTGCCCGGCATGATCCTTTACTGCACGCCCGACCGGCGCTGCGCTTTTGCCAACGCCGCTTTCAAGTCCTGGCTGGGCCTGGGCCAGGTCGAGCTGCAGGGCCGGTCCATGCGCGAGCTGCTCGGCGAAGAACGCTATGCCTGGTACCAGCCCTATGTGGAACGGGTGCTGCAAGGCGAGCCGCAGCAGCTCGAGCGCCAGCTACTAGACGCCGAAGGCCACAGCCGCGACGCCTGGGTGCATTTCATTCCCGACCGCGACGGCAGCCATGTGCGCGGCTTCTTCGTGCTGGTCACCGATGTCAGCGCCCTGAAGCAGGCGCAACAACGTCTGCAAGAGCTGAATCTCGAACTGCTTGAACGCAGCGAACAGGCGCAGTCCGCCAACCAGGCCAAGAGCGAGTTTCTGGCCAATATGAGCCACGAAATCCGCACGCCCATGAATGCCATCCTGGGCATGAGCTATCTGCTGCAGCGCCAGCCTCTGGAGGCCGGCGTGCTGCAGATGGTGAGCAAGATCGAGCTGTCCGGCAACAACTTGCTGGCCATCATCAACGACATCCTGGACTTCTCCAAAATCGAGGCGCACCGCCTGGACATCGAGTCCATGCCCTTCCGGCTCGACGATGTGCTGGACCAGTTGGCCAACCTGATGGCCACGGCCGTGGGCAACAAACCGGTGGAGGTGCTGGTCGGCGCAGCGCCGGCCGGTGCCCTGTTCCTCAAGGGCGATGCCTTGCGACTCGGTCAGGTGCTGACCAATCTGGCCAGCAATGCCATCAAGTTCACACCGGCAGGCGAGGTCGTGGTCCATGTCCGGCGCCTGACAGCGCCTGCGGATCGGGGCAAGGACTGGATCCAGCTGGAATTCAGCGTCCAGGACAGCGGCATCGGCATCAGCCCGGACAAGCTGAACAGCATCTTCCACGCCTTCAGCCAGGCCGACAGCTCGACCACCCGGCGCTTCGGCGGCACCGGCCTGGGCCTGACCATCAGCCGTCAGCTGGCCGAGCTGATGGGCGGCAGCATCACCGTTCGCAGCGAGCTGGGCCGCGGCAGCACCTTCACCGTCAGCCTGCCCTTCCAGCTGAGCGAGGTGACCGAGAGCTCCCTGCCCGCCATGGTGCACCAGCGCGTGCTGATTGCCGACGACCATGCCGTGGCCCGCCAGGTGATGTGCAACACGGCACAAAGCCTGGGCTGGTACGCCGACAGCGCGGACTCGGCCCAACAAGCCCTGCAGCTGCTGCACGAGCGGGCACCGCAGCTGCCCTATGACGTGATCTTGCTCGACTGGCGCATGCCGGTGGTCGACGGCCTGGCCGCTGCGATGCAGATCCGCGAGCTGCAAGTGCAGGCGCATGTGACCCAAGCCCATGAACCGGGCCATTCAGAGGATCCGGACGCGCCCATCATCATCATGGTCACCGCCTTTGACCGCGACCGCCTGCGCGACCAAGCCGGCAGCGAGCTCATCGACGCGGTGCGGACCAAGCCGGTCACCGCCTCCGGGCTCTACAACGCGGTGCTGGACGCCAAGAACCGACGCGGCGCCCTGCTCGCCAGCAAGCCGGCCGCACCGCAGCTGCAGCGCCTGAAGGGCCTGCGCGTCCTGCTGGCCGACGACAGCGAGATCAATCGCGACGTCGCCCAGGACATCCTGCGCGGCGAAGGCGCCGTCGTCACCCAGGCGCTGGACGGCCTGGATGCCATCACCCAGCTGCTGGGCCAGCCGGACAGCGTCGACGTGGTGCTGATGGATGTGCAGATGCCCGTCATGGACGGCTATGCCGCGACCGAGAAAATCCGCGCCACGCCGCAGCTGCGACACCTGAAGGTGATCGCCCTGACCGCCGGTGCCTTCAGCCAGCAACGCCAGGCCGCACTGGATTCCGGCATGGACGCCTTCGTGGCCAAGCCCTTCAATGTCGACGAGCTGGTGGGCAAGATCAACCAGCTGATGGGCCGAGCCAGCGACGGCCAGAGCGGCAAGGCTGAGGCGAGCCAGCCGGCGCCTGCGGCCGAGCCGTACCCCAAACTGCCCGGCTTCGACGCCGCCGTCGGCCAAGCCCGTTTCAAGGAGCAGGAGCGCTTCCAGACCCTCTTGAGCCGTTTCCTGGCCGACACACAGCTGCGCATCCATGCGCTGGATGACAAGGACCGCGCCGGCTGGCGCCAGCTGGCTCATGCCAGCGGCACCTCCTCGGGCTATCTCGGCATGGCCGAGCTGAGCGAGCGGGCGGGTGCTTTGGAGCGGGTCTGCAGCGAGGAGGCCGGCGACGCCCCAACCGCTGATTCGGCCGCTGATTCAAGCGACTATTCGGCCGAGCTGCAGGCCTTCCGCCAGGCCTTTGAAACCGCACGGGCGGCGGCGCAGAACTACCTCGACACGCGGCAGCCCGCGTCCTGAAGGGCTGTTCGGGCCTGTCACCAAGGCTTCACATCGCACCGTGATGCTGAGCATGCGCCCGCTGGCTTGCCGCCGGTGGGCGCAGCCCTCCGCACTGCATCTCAACCGAGCGAACGGAAAGAAAGAAGCCCCATGAGCCAAGAACTGAAGCAAGACCTGCCCGTCGACGCCAGCACGGAATTGCTGGAGCAAGACTTCGAATCGGTGGCCGACTACCACCGTCTGGCGGCACGGCATTTCTCGGCTGCAGCCGATCACCACCTGGCCGCCGCAGCCGCCGACGACGAAGGCGACCATGAAGCCACCGGCCGCCATGCGCACCTGGCCTATCGCCATCAGCTGCACGGCGTGCAGTACGCCGAAGTGGCCGTGCTGGACAACGACGAGCTCGATGACGAGCACGACGAACTGGAAGAAGACCACGCCCAGTGAATCGAGCCAGCCCGCCTGAGCCGAGCCGGTCGGGCGGCTGAGCCCAAGGAAAGAAAGAAAAAACCTGCGAGTGCCTCCGCATTGGCGGGGGAAGCACTCGCAGGCAAGGAGCAGCTTCATGCAGCGCGGGCTCGGTGTCATCCAGCACCCTGGCCCCCGCCCCGGCGCGACCGGCGCGCCTTCGGAGAACGGTCCCGAGTGAGCCCGCACACGGCGCCCGGCGACACCGCACCGGTCAGCGCGCACACACCCTCCCTGGCCGACATGCTGGCCACGATAGGCGCTCGGCTCACGTAACGCAATCGCGCGACGGCAGCGGCTGGTCCCGGGCGGCGGCGTGGCCGCGGAAGACCGGCAGCGCCGATGGCATGGGCGTGCTGGTCCAGGCTCACTTTCCCCATGGATTCAGGCGCTTGTTACCTTACTTAACATGGCGCGCCCAAAGTCCGCGGTGGGGCCGACACGGAACGCCGCGAAAGCCCCAATCGCCAAGGCCTGCGGAGCGAGGAACAATTGTCACAACCGCCATCGCGCCGCCCGCCCGTGCCTTACACAAGCTCACCGAAGTCCAACAAAAGCAAGGCCTGCGCCGCGTGCCTGCAGGGCAAGATGCGGCTCATGCTCGCTCTTGTCGCTTCCTTCGCCATGCT
>Ga0187842_1000180_pt1 | contig 34364 bp, 31 predicted proteins | sample SpaLakP09_SKY_41_FD_134514 | JGI IMG/M metagenome (GOLD analysis project Ga0187842, IMG submission 134514) | Oligotrophic lake water microbial communities from Sparkling Lake, Wisconsin, USA - SP09_SKY_41 | ecosystem: Environmental > Aquatic > Freshwater > Lake | place: USA: Sparkling Lake... | reverse complement strand
CAGACGCCAGTGGATGGCGGCTTCGCGCGCTTGCAGCAATGGCGTCATCACGCGCACACCGGTCCGTTCTTTGCCGACCACGCGCAAATCCAGCATGGCAGCAGCGTTGTAGCTGTAGAACAGCCAGATCAGCGGAATCAGGAAACTGATGCTGATCAGGAGGAATTTTCCCGGCAAACGCAAGGTGCGCATCAGGCGGGCGCCGGGGCGCCACAGTGGAAGGGAAAGAAACTGGCTGATGACTTTCTTCATGCAGGGACTCGCAAAATAGGTGACTTTCTTATTTTGCTCCCCTGAGGCAACAATTGACAGTGAAACTATTCAATTAATAGTTGCAATTCGATAATTGTGAGCCATCTTGTAGCGCATGGCATACAGCGCTGCCTCCCGCAGCGCGAAGGCAGCGAAGTGCAATATCGGGATTGCAATCGGACTTGGGACGCAACCGGCAGCGCTGACGCAAATCGCCGGCTTGCTTGCATGGGAATTGACAATAATCACACAAAGGTTGCCTGCCGTAATAGCCTGGCCGCAGGGTGCTGAGCCGGCAAGGCGTGGCGATATTGCGTACGCCATGGAAGCTGAAACGCAGGCGGCCCTGGTGGGCAATGGTGTGGCGAATCGGTCGGGGGCGGGGCATTCCTGGGCTTGCTTCCAGTATTTCTTTTGATTTGTGTAGTTTGACTACTATTTTTCGGAAGTGTTTTTTAAGTAAAAAATCTTAACTTGTTGATTTTAAACTGATAAATTGCAAAACGCAGAGGCCGGGCTGCGATTGAAAATTATGAATTCGTGATGTATATTCTCTACAAATATTATCCATCACCGGACTCAGCCGGATTCTCATATGACCAAGCAATTAACACAAGTCTCCCCTCATGCGTCGGACTGGTATCGCGAAGCGATTATTTACCAGATTTATCCGCGTAGTTTCATGGATACCAATGGTGACGGGGTTGGAGATCTGCCGGGGATTACGTCCAAACTGGACTATATCGCGTCGCTGGGCGTGGACATCGTCTGGATTTCGCCCTTCTTCAAGTCGCCCATGAAGGACTTTGGCTACGATATTTCCGATTATTGCGATGTGGACCCGATGTTCGGTACGCTGGCCGATTTCGACAGCATGATCGCCAAGGCCCACAGTCTGGGGCTGAAGATCATGATCGATCAGGTAATGTCGCATACGGCCGAGGAGCACCCGTGGTTCAAGGAGAGCCGTTCCAGCCGCGACAATCCTAAAGCCGACTGGTATGTATGGGCCGATCCTGCACCGGACGGCAATCCGCCCAATAACTGGATGTCGGTATTTGGCGGCTCCTCGTGGCAGTGGGACACGCGCCGCCGTCAATACTATTTACATAATTTCCTCACCAGCCAGCCGGACTTGAACTTCCATTGCCCGGCAGTGCAGCAGGCCCACCTCGATGCGCTGCGCTTCTGGCTGGAGCGCGGTGTGGACGGCATCCGTCTGGACGCCTGCAACTTCCACTTCCACGATACTGAGCTGCGCAGCAATCCGCCGGCCACCAACCGCGACACGGCCACCGTGTCGGATGTGAACCCGTATGGCATGCAGGCGCACATCTATGACAAGAGCCGCCCGGAGAATCTGCCTTTCCTGCAGAAGCTGCGTGCACTGCTCAATGAATATCAGGCTGTTTCGATCGGCGAAGTGGGGGCCGACGATTCGCTGGCCGTCATGGCCGAGTACACGGCCGATGGCGACAAGCTGCACATGGCTTACAGCTTTAACCTGCTGGTGCCGCAATGCTCGGCCCACTACATCCGCCAGCAGGTGGAGAATTTCGAAGCGCGCGTGAAAGGCGGCTGGGCCTCCTGGTCGGTCGGCAATCACGATGTGCAGCGCGTGGCGAGCCGCTGGGGCGGGCCGCAAGCGCCGGTGGCTTTCGCCAAGATGATACTGGCCATGCAGCTTTCGCTGAAAGGCACGCCTTGTCTGTATCAGGGCGACGAGCTGGCCTTTGCCGAAGCCGATGTGCCGTTCGAACTGCTGCAGGACCCGTATGGCATTACCTTCTGGCCCGAGTTCAAAGGCCGCGACGGCTGCCGTACCCCGATTGCATGGAGCGACGCGGCCAACGGCGGCTTCACCAGCGGCAAACCCTGGCTGCCCGTCTCGCCCGATCATCTGGCCAAGGCCGCTTCGAAACAGGAAGGCGATGCTAGCTCGTCACTGGAATTTACCCGCCGCTTTATTGCATGGCGCCGCCAGTTCCCGCAGCTGACGCGCGGCGGCATCGAGTTCTTCGACACGCCGGAGCCGGTGCTGGCGCTGCGCCGCGATGCCGAGGGAGAGCGCAGCATCATTGCCGTGTTCAATCTCAGTGGCGCGCCCGTCAGCTGCGTGCTGCCACAGGCCGCCGGTGCCGAACAGATGGCGGGTTATGGCCTGCCGGGTTCGGTGCAGAATGGTCAGGTCGAGCTGCCCGCTTTCGGCGCGTGGTTTGGTTACGCTGCCTGATGTTGTCGTAAACCGGCCGGGATTTGGCGCCGCCTAGGCGCTCCGGCTTTTTAACATCGGGTATTTCGGGTATGCTTCCGCCAACTGTTTTAACTGTATAGACAATGAAACAAGCCGAAGTGGATCAAAAACTGAACCGTACCGCCTTTGCTGACGGCCCGCGCCTGCTGGCCGACATCGGCGCGACCCATGCCCGCTTTGCCCTGCAGACGGCACCCGGCGAATTCCGCGCGGTGCGCGTGCTCAAGTGCGACGACTACACCGACATCGTCGCCATGTTGCGATCCTATCTGTCCGACCATGCCGACCTGACGCTCAACCACGCCGCGCTGGCGGTGGCCAACCCTGTCAGCGGCGATTATGTACGCATGACCAACCGCGCCTGGGAATTCTCCACTGACGAAGTGCGTCGTGCACTGGGCCTGCATACGCTGCTGGTGGTGAACGACTTTACCGCGCTGGCCATGTCGCTGCCGGGCCTGAAATCGTCCGACCTGATGCAGGTGGGCGGCGGCAAGCCGGCTTCCAATTCCGTGATCGGCGTGCTCGGTCCCGGCACCGGTCTGGGCGTGTCGGGCGTGATTCCTACGGTCGACGGTTTTGTGACGCTGGGTTCGGAAGGCGGCCACACCAACTTTGCACCGGCCGACGAACGCGAATACGCGATTCTGCAATATGCATGGCAGACCTGGTCGCACGTGTCGACTGAACGGCTGATCTCCGGCCCCGGCATGGAAATCATTTACCGCGCCATCGCCAAGCGCAATGGCCGCCAGGTACGCGATCTGACGTCGCAGGAAACCATGGCCGGCGCGCTGACGGATAAAGACCCGCTGTGCATGGAAGTGCTGGAGTGCTTCTGCGCCATGCTGGGCGGCGCCAGCGCCAATCTGGCGGTGACGCTGGGGGCGTTCGGCGGCGTGTTCATCGGCGGCGGTATCGTGCCGCGCATGGGCGAGTGGTTTGCTACCTCGCCGTTCCGTGCCCGCTTTGAAGCCAAGGGCCGTTTCACCAGCTATCTGGCGGAGATTCCGACCTATGTAATTACTACGCCGAATCCGGCTTTCTACGGCGTGGCGACAATTCTGTCCGAGCATCTGCGTGGCCGCAGCGGTGCCAACACCTTGATGGAACGGGTGCAGCATCTGCAGCACGAACTGACGCCAGCCGAGCAGCGCGTGGCGCAGCTGGTGCTGGAGCAGCCACGTCTGGTGCTGAACGAGCCGATCGCCGATATCGCCCGCCTGGCCGAGGTGAGCCAGCCTACCGTGATCCGCTTCTGCCGCTCGCTGGGCTTCCTCGGTCTGGCCGATTTCAAACTGAAATTCGCCAGCAGCCTGACCGGTGCCATTCCGGTGCGTCACAGTCAGGTACGGGTGAGCGACAGCACCCACGATCTGAGCGCCAAGGTGATCGACAATACCGTGTCGGCGATTCTGAAATTCCGCGATCAGCTCGATGTGCGTTCGCTCGACAAGGCAATTGCGCTGGTGGCCAAGGCCAAGCGCGTCGAGTTCTACGCCATGGGCAATTCGCGCGTAGTGGCGCTGGACGGCCAGCACAAATTCTTCCGCTTCCGCATTCCGACTTCGGCGTATGGCGATTCGCACCTGCTGACGCTGGCGGCCGAGCTGCTCAATCCGGGCGATGTGGTAATCGCCATTTCGAATTCGGGCCGCTTGCCGGAACTGCTGGAAGCGGTGGATGCCGCGCGTGCTGCCGGTGCCGACGTTATCGCCATCACCTCCAGCAATTCGCCGCTGGCCAAGAAGGCCAGTGTCTGTCTGGCGGTCGATCACAGCGAAGACAGCACCACCTTCCTGTCGATGATTTCGCGCATACTGCAGCTGCTGCTGATCGATATTCTGTCGGTCGGCATTTCGCTCGATACCCAGAACTCGCGTCTGGTGGTCGAGCACAAGGCCAGTACCGGCGATGCCGATAGCCGCCGCCTGCTGATCTCCCACCTCGACAGCTAGGCATCAGCCATCGGCTGAACTTCCAGCGCGATAGCCAGACGATCTGCCGCCAGCCGATTGTCCGCCTCGGCAGTCAGGCGGTGCGCCGCCATTACTGACGGCCTGATTTCCTTTTAGCTCAGGCAAGCTGGCGCACATAGTGCTGCACGGCTTCCAGCATGAATTCGGCCAGCTGCGGGTGCAGCTGGTCGAAGTTGGCCTTGAAGCGTGCATCCTGCGAGTAGGTCGCGGCCAGCCCTTCCAGCTGCGCCAGTTGCGGCACACAGAAGTAGGCCATGTGCTGGCGCCAGCGCTCCACGATGGCCTGCACCGCCGTACTGGCTGCGCCTTGCGGCATGGCCGCTACCATATCGGTATAAATCGTATTCCCTTCCGCCATGATGGCGTCCTGCTGGGCCTTGCTGTAGTCCTTCCATTGCTGGTTGGCCTTGCGTACGGTGGCGGCGTCGTAGCGCTGTTCTGCTTCGGCGGCGTAGGCTTGCTGCTGCGGGTGATTGAGTCCCGCGAATATCTGCTGGCCAGTCATGCTCTGTTTTCCTTGTAGGTGGAGGATGGTCTGCTCCACAGTCGCCAGCAGCTGCTGCAAATGGCTGGCCTGCTGGCGCAACGCCTGCTGGTGGCCTTGCAGCGCCGCCATCAGGTTGTAGTCATCGCTCTCCATGAGCTGGCGGATGTCCGCCAGCGGCACCGCCAGTTCCCGGTAAAACAGAATCTGCTGCAGACGCAGTTGCGCCGCATGGTCGTAATAGCGGTAGCCATTTGCGCCTACGCGAGTAGGCCGCAGCAGGCCGATCTCGTCGTAGTAGTGCAGGGTACGCGCCGTCACACCGCTGAGGCTGGAGAGTTGTTTAACTGTAAGCATAGGTGGATGTTCAGGGCTCACGTGGCGTGAAGGTCAAGCCTTTATTGTGCCGCAAAGTTTACTTGCATTCTCAGGGAAAGAGTTTAAGATATATCTTATAAAGACATATCTTAACGTGATATATCTTAAGTTGTCGTGCATTAATTTTCCCAAAATAAATTGCCAAATCTTAAGGAGCTGCACCATGTTTAAATTTTTACATCACCAGCATCGCCATCACGCCAGCCATGGCGAACATCATGGCTTGCGCGGCGGCGGCCGTGGCCGCGGTCCGAAAATGTTCGATGCCGGCGCCATGCGCTACATCGTGCTGCAACTGATCGCCGAGAAGCCGCGCCATGGCTATGAAATCATCAAGGAACTGGAGCAGCGTTCGGGCGGCGCCTACACGCCCAGCCCCGGCGCCATCTATCCGCTGCTGTCCATGCTGCTCGACATGGGCCATGTGGTCGCCAGCGCCGATGGCAACAAGAAGCTGCACACGATTACGCCGGAAGGCGAGGCGTTTCTGGCCGAGAACCGCCAGTTCGTCGATGCGATCCAGAAGCGCATGGGCGATCCGGCCGATGCACGCGATGATCTGCGCACGCTCATGCATGAACTCAAGCATGCAGTAATCACGCAGGCACAGGACTTCCAGTCCAACCCGCAGCGGCTCGACGCGATCCGCGCCGTGCTGCGCCGCGCGACGGCAAAAATCCAGGGGCTGGAATGAGTCAGGCCGTGGCTACTCCGGCCTTGCCGCTGGCACCGGCGCGCGAGCGCATCGTGCTGTGGCTGCTGGCACTGACCCAGTTCACCGTCATCATGGATTTCATGGTGATGATGCCATTGGCGCCGCAGCTGATGCGCGCCTTCGACATCACCCCGGCAGCCGTTTCCGGTGCCGTGTCGGCCTATGCGTGGTGCGCCGGTATCTCCGGCCTGCTGGCCTCCATGTATATCGACCGTTTTGACCGCAAGCGGCTGCTGCTGACCATGTTTGCCCTGTTCACCGTCTCGAATCTGGCCTGTGCAGTGGCACCCAACTTCCATGTGCTGGTGCTGTCGCGCGCTTTTGCCGGTCTGACCGGCGGGGTGCTCGCTTCCATCATCATGGCCATCATCGGCGACCTGATACCGGCCGAGCGGCGCGGTGCCGCCACCGGCATCGTCATGACGTCGTTCAGTCTGGCCGCCGTGGCGGGCGTGCCCACCGGCGTGATGCTGGCGGCCCATTATGGCTGGGCCGCGCCGTTCTATCTGCTGGTGGTGTTCTCGCTGCTGATCTGGGCGGGAGCGTGGCGCGTGCTGCCTGCACTCGATAGCCATCTGGCGCGGCGCGTGCCGCTGGCGCAGGTGCTGCCCGAGCTGCTGGCGCTGTACCGCGTGCCGGGCCACCAGAAGGCCTTTTTGCTGTCCGGCGTGAACATGCTGACGGGGATGCTGGTGATACCGTTCATCTCGCCGGTGCTGGTGAATAACATCGGCGTGCAGCCGGCGGAAATCACTTTCGTGTATCTGGCTGGCGGGGTGGCCACGCTGTTCAGCGCGCGCCGCATAGGCCGCTGGTCCGACAAGGCCGGGCCGCAGTTCGTCTATCGTGCGGTGGCGCTGTTCTCACTGCTGCCGATTATGTTCATGACCCATATGCCGCAGATACCGCTGTGGGGTGTGATGCTGTTCTTCCCCTTCTTCATGATGGCGCTCTCGGGACGGAATATTCCCCTGCAGGCGCTGATGACGACGGTGCCGCCGCCGGCCCGGCGTGGCGCTTTCCTCAGCACTAACTCTGCGATCCAGTCGATGGGTAATGGTGTGGGCGCGCTGCTGGGCGGCTTGCTGCTGCAGACGGAAGCAGGCGGGCATATCAGCGGCTATGGCCAGAATGGCTGGCTGGCCGTGGGGCTGACGCTATTTTCGGTGGTATGGATAGGGCGGGTGGGGGCCAGCGTGGTGCCGGCCCCCTTAGCCGCCAAGGCTTAACCGTCGACGCTGGTGCGCTTGGCAGGGTGTTTTTCACGGCGCCAGCGCGCCAGGCTGATGACTTCATCGGTGCTGGCGTCTTCCACCAGTATCTCGTCGTCGCTGGACGAGACGAGGAAGCTTTCCCAGCGCTGGGCCGCATCGCTGCTGTTGTCGACAAAGCTGAACTGGTAATACAGCTTGCCGTTAAGTTTGCGTGGCGTTGGGTCGTATTCAATCAGGGCGCCGTGCGATTTGCCGCCCGAGTTCTTTTCGATGATGGCCGACCATGCCTGCAGTTCCGGCAGGGCCATCAGCGCTGCCGCGCTCTGTTCCTTGCTGTGCAGGTGGTGGGCTTCGGCCGTTGCCACCGGCGCTGGAGCGCTGCTGGCGCGCGGCACGCTGGCCGTGCTGGCCGGGGCGCTGGCAACGGTGCTGCTGCTGGCACTGGCTGCTGGCAGGGCAGGAGCCGTGACGCCGGGGGCGCCGGCCTGTGTCTGGTTAGCGAAATAAAGCCCTCCGCCCAGTAGGGTCGCTCCGGCGATTACGCCTGCGAGAAACAGATTTCGGGAGGACTGGGTATGCGATTCCATAAACTTGCTGACCTGGGCAACATTATTGTCGGCCATACTAAACCAAAGCTACTGCAGGGGCAACGATTTCGGGCCATTTTTGGCCCGGCCTATACTATTTTCGTATTACTCGGGCGAGATAATTCATTGGAGGCGGGGGGCAGTTTTCCGTACCATGGCTGCAGCATCAGCTTGGGGATACTGCAACGTGGACAAACAAATTCTGGCGGTGGACTGGGGCACCAGCAACCGCCGCGCTTATCTGATCAATCAGCAGGGCCAGTGTCTGGCCGAGCATGAGGATGGTCTGGGCCTGCTGGCGGTGGGCGGGCGCGAACACTTCAGCGCTGCGCTGGCGCAGCTGTGCCAGAGCATGGGCGTGGACGCACAGGTGCCGGTGGTGATGTCCGGCATGGTGGGCAGCGCTTCCGGCTGGCAGGAAGTCGACTATCTCGACAGTTCGGTGCCTGTGCAGCATCTGCCAGCCCATCTGGTGGCGCTGCAGGATGCCGCGTGGGCAGGGCGCTGCCAGATTGTGCCGGGCTACCGCTACCGCAGCGGAGCTGCCGTTGACGTGATGCGCGGCGAGGAAACCCAGCTGCTGGGCGCCGTGGCGCTAGGTCACCGTGATGGCTGGCTGGTGCTGCCCGGCACCCATAGCAAATGGGTGCTGCTGCGCGATGGCTTGATCCAGTCGCTTTCCACCTACATGACAGGCGAATTGTTCGCCATGCTGTCGTCGGGCGGTACGCTGTCGGCCATGATGAAAGGCGATCCCGCCGATGCCGAAGGCTATGCCGTCGGCTTGCAGCAGGCGACGCTGGGCGAGCCGCTATCCAACACCCTGTTCCGCGTGCGTGCCGGTGTGGTAGCCAGGGCGGCTCCGGCGCAGCAGGCAGCAGCCGTGGTCAGCGGCCTGCTGATAGGGGCTGAATTTGCCGCCGCCGCACATTCGGTCGCTGCCGGCGCCGGCATTACCGTGATCGGCAGTCCGGCGCTGGCGCAGCGCTATGCGCAGGCGGCCAGCCATTTCGATCTGCCTTGCACGGTGCTTGATCCCCACCGCGTGTTTCGCGCCGCTGCCCAGCAGTTTTTTCCGTGATTTTTTTGATTGAAGACACCATGCCACTGTCCCATCCTGCTGTACCTCTGGTTGCCATTTTGCGCGGTCTGCCTCCCGCCGATGCCATCGCGGTAGGCGAAGTGCTGTATCAGGCGGGCTTCCGCGCGCTGGAAGTGCCGCTCAACCGGCCCGGTGCACTGGAAGCGATTGCCGCGCTGTCGCGACGCTTCCCCGATGCGCTTGTGGGTGGCGGCACCATGCTGACGGTGGCGCATGTGGAAGCCGTGCACGCTGCCGGTGGTCGTCTGCTGGTATCGCCTAACTGCGTGCCGGCAGTGATCAGCCGTGCGGCCGAACTGGGCATGTATTGCGCGCCCGGCGTGGCCACGCCCACCGAGGCCTTTGCAGCGCTCGATGCCGGTGCCCACGCATTGAAGATCTTCCCTTGCGATATGGTGGGCCATGCCGGCCTGAAAGCGTTCAACAGCGTGCTGCCTGCGGGTACGCCAGTGTGGCCGGTAGGCGGCATCACACCGGACAATATGGCGGGCTGGAAGCAGGCCGGCGCCACCGGCTTCGGCATCGGCGGCCAGCTGTACACGCCGGGCCCGGCGCTGGGCGAATTGCGCCGCCGCGCCGAGGCCTATATGCAGCAATGGCGCAGCCTGTGCGCACTGTAAGCTGCCGTTTGGTTTTATGATGGCGGATTCGAATTCTGGAGAACAGCGTATGAGCAAGCAGGAAGCGCAGTGCATCTGGCCACTGGGCGCACAACTGGGTGAAGGTCCGCTGTGGATGGCACAGCAGAACCGCTTGTATTTCGTCGATCTGAAAGGCTGTGCCCTGCATGCACTCGATCTGGCCGACGGCCAGCAGCATCGCTGGGAAATGCCCGATTTTATCTGCTGGCTGGTGCCGCGCCGAGATGGCGACGGTTTCATGGCCGGCCTGCGCGATGGCATTGCGCGCCTGTGGCTGGAACCGCAAGTACGCATCGAATATGTGGCGCGTCCGTTTGCTGAAGGCAGCGGCCTGCGCATGAACGACGCCAAGGCCGATAGCACGGGCCGTATCTGGGCCGGTTCCATGCACAACACCGATTATGCGCAGGCTGCGGGACGTTTGTTCCGGCTGGAACCCGACCAGAGCCTGAGTGTGGCCGATGACAACTACCATATCTGCAATGGCCCGGCGCTGAGCCCCGATGGCGCCACGCTGTACCACACCGATAGCTATCAAGGCCGCATCTACGCCTATCCGCTGGCGGCTGATGGCACGCTGGGCGAGCCGCGTCTGTGGCGCCAGTTTGAAGGCGATGAAGGGGCGCCCGACGGCATGACGGTCGATAGCGCAGGCTGCCTGTGGATTGCCCAGTGGGGCGGTGGCCGGGTGTGCCGCTATGCGCCCGATGCCACGCTGCTGGAAACCGTTACCGTAGCGGCACGCAATCCCGCTTCGTGCACGCTGGGCGGGCCGGACCTGCGCACGCTCTACATCACCACGGCGTGCGAAGACAACACGCCGGAACAGCTGCAAGCCCATCCTCTTAGTGGCGCGCTGTTTGCGGCGCGCGTAGCCGTGCCCGGCGTGGCCGCTTACCGCTACGGCTAATCTCAATTAAGCGCTGGCGTCCTGCCAGCGCTCTTGTCCCGTTTTTTTAGGTGCCGCGTGCGCAGCGGCAGGTGCTTCTGCGCGCCGGTTTTTTGGTAGTCGCTTCAATAAAAACAAAGTAGGAGACATAAAAATGAAACTGGAAAAGCGTCTGGCAGGCTGGCTAGCTGTTGCGAGTCTGATGTGGGGCATGGCGGCGCAGGCAGCTACCTTTGCCAATGGAGCCGATGTAAGCTGGGTAAGCCAGCAGGAGTCCAGCGGCTATGCGTTCTATAACAGCAGCGGCGTCAAGACCGACCCGTTTGTGTTGCTGAAGAATCTGCAGGTGAATGCCATCCGTCTGCGCGTGTGGGTCAATCCGTCCGGCGGCTGGAACGATGGCGCGGACGTGCTGTACAAGGCCAAACGCGCGGCGGCACAGGGACAGCGCATTCTGATCGACTTCCACTACAGCGACAGCTGGGCCGATCCGGGCCAGCAGACCAAGCCCGCAGCATGGTCTAGTCATACGTTGAGCCAGTTGAACAATGATGTGTACAGCCACACGCAGGGCATACTGAGCTACCTGAAAACCAACGGCATCACGGTCGAGTGGGTACAGGTGGGGAACGAGATCAATAGCGGCATGCTGTGGCCGGAAGGGAAAACCAGCAGCTTTGCCAATCTGGCCCAGCTGATCAACAGCGGCTACAACGCCACCAAGGCCGTGTACCCCAACGCTAAGGTGATCGTGCATCTGGCCAATGGCTACGACAATGCCGTGTTCCGCTGGTTCTTCGACGGCGTGAAAGGGGCGGGCGCCAAGTGGGATGTGATTGGCATGTCACACTATCCACCGGCATCGGACTGGGCCAATTACAACGCCAAAATCTCCACCAATATGTGGGATATGGTGTCGCGCTATGCCAAGCCGGTGATGGTGACGGAAGTGGGCATGGACTGGACCCAGAGCGCCACGGCCAAAGCCATGCTGGCGGATTTGCTGAGCAAGACCAAGGCTTTGGGGAGCAGCGGCCTCGGGGTATTCTACTGGGAGCCGCAAGCCTATCCGGGCTGGCAGGGCTACACCATGGGTGCGCTGGACGCGGCGGGCAAGTTTACACCGGCCATGGACCCGTTCTAGAATGCCGGACGTCACAGCCGAGTACCCATACCATGCAAAACCACCCGCTCAAATATCTGCACCTCACGCCCGATAGCCCGCTGCCCGAACTGAAGGGCATGGGGCAGTTTCAGGCCATCCTCGTCCTCGATGGCGAAGTCGCCGAAATGAGCATGTGGGAACTGGCGCGCGGTCTGGTGGACTCGGGCTGCATGCTGGCGCTGGTATGGGGCAAGGACTGCGAAGCATGGCGCGAAGCGCTGGAAGATGCAGCGCTGGAAGCGGCGGATTACGAGGATGTGCCGGCAGAGCGCGCGGTGGTCGTCACGGCCCATGATGACGACGAACTGGAAGAAGTATTCTGGTACGCCCATCACCGTGCCGCCCATCCGGCATTGGCGCTGCGCGAAACCCTGATCGTGCATATCGCCGATGCACCGCGCCGTGAAGAACTGGAAGCAGCCTACCACGACGCCTGAATTTAAAGAAAGCCGCTAAAACAAAAAGGGCAGATCGCAAGATCTGCCCTTTTTTGCTAGTGAGGCTGGCAAAGGGACGGCGCTGCCGTCCCTAGGTCATTACATCATGCCGTCCATACCGCCCATGCCGCCCATGCCACCCATGCCGCCCATGCCGCCGGCTGGTTTGTCTTCGGCTACTTCAGCGATCATGCAGTCGGTGGTCAGCATCAGGCCAGCGATCGACGCTGCGTTTTGCAGAGCCGAGCGGGTGACTTTAGCTGGGTCCAGCACGCCCATTTCAACCATGTCGCCGTAGGTGCCGTTGGCAGCGTTGTAACCGTAGTTACCTTGGCCGGCCAGAACTGCTGCAACCACGACCGAAGCTTCTTCGCCGGCGTTCTGAACGATCATGCGCAGTGGCTCTTCCATTGCGCGCAGAACGATCTTGATACCTGCGTCCTGGTCCGGGTTGTCGCCTTTGATGCTCAGAGCAGCACGGGCACGCAGCAGAGCTACGCCGCCGCCTGGCACAATGCCTTCTTCCACAGCTGCGCGGGTGGCGTGCAGTGCGTCTTCAACGCGGGCTTTTTTCTCTTTCATTTCAACTTCGGTAGCAGCACCGACTTTGATCACTGCAACGCCGCCAGCCAGTTTGGCTACGCGCTCTTGCAGTTTTTCACGGTCGTAGTCCGAGGTTGCTTCTTCGATTTGAACGCGGATCTGTTTTACGCGTGCTTCGATCGCAGCAGCTTGACCAGCGCCGTCGATCACGGTGGTGTTTTCTTTACCGATTTCGATACGTTTGGCTTGGCCCAGTTCTTCCAGGGTGATTTTTTCCAGGGTCAGACCAACTTCTTCTGCAACCACTTGGCCACCGGTCAGGATAGCGATGTCTTCCAGCATGGCTTTACGACGGTCGCCGAAGCCTGGAGCTTTCACTGCGCAGGTTTTCAGGATGCCGCGGATGTTGTTCACCACCAGAGTTGCCAGTGCTTCGCCTTCGATGTCTTCAGCGATGATCAGCAGTGGACGGCCCGACTTGGCAACTTGCTCCAGTACTGGCAGCAGATCACGGATGTTCGAGATCTTTTTGTCGCACAGCAGAATGAATGGGTTGTCCAGTGCAGCAACTTGCTTTTCCTGGTTGTTGATGAAGTATGGCGACAGGTAGCCGCGGTCGAACTGCATACCTTCAACGATGTCCAGTTCGTCGTTCAGCGATTTGCCGTCTTCCACGGTGATGACGCCTTCTTTACCGACTTTTTCCATCGCTTCAGCGATACGGTCGCCGATCGAGGTGTCCGAGTTAGCCGAGATCGAGCCAACTTGAGCGATTTCTTTGGTGGTGGTGCATGGACGGGCGATCACGGCGATCTGCTCGACGGTGGCAGCAACTGCTTTGTCGATACCGCGCTTCAGGTCCATAGGGTTCATGCCGGCAGCAACGAACTTCATGCCTTCGCGAACGATGGCTTGTGCCAGAACGGTCGCGGTAGTGGTGCCGTCGCCAGCGTTGTCGCTGGTGCGCGAGGCGACTTCTTTCACCATCTGCGCGCCCATGTTCTGCAGCTTGTCTTTCAGTTCGACTTCTTTGGCAACCGATACACCGTCTTTGGTCACGGTAGGGGCGCCGAACGAACGCTCCAGCACAACATTACGGCCTTTAGGGCCCAGGGTTACTTTAACGGCGTTGGCCAGAACGTTCACGCCTTCAACCATCTTGGCGCGCGCTGCGTCGCCGAATACTACATCTTTAGCTGCCATGTTTAATTCTCCGAAATTAGGTAGGTACGGGGTCTATCGCTGGTCTTACTTGACCACGATGGCCATGATGTCTTCTTCGCGCATCACCATCAGTTCTTGACCGTCAACTTTGACGGTCTGGCCGGCGTATTTGCCGAACAGAACACGGTCGCCTACTTTGACATCCAGTGGACGGACTTTGCCGTCTTCCAGAATCTTGCCATTGCCTACAGCCAGGACTTCGCCTTGATCTGGTTTCTCAGCAGCCGCATCAGGGATGATCAGGCCGGATGCAGTTTTGGTTTCCTGGTCGAGGCGTTTGACGATTACGCGATCGTTCAAAGGGCGAAGGTTCATACAAAACTCCTTAATGATTAACAATGGTACAGTTTGTTGCTGCTTCAACAAGGTTGCTGCAGCGGAAATTTAACGAAGCAGGCTGTTAGCACTCCTCCGTATCGAGTGCCAATTATAGGGACGACCCTTTGCCATTTCAAGGCGTAAAATTTGCGCAAGCGCAAAAAAGCACGTCGTCAGGGAAGTTTCTTGCTTGAAGGATACGAAATCGGGCTTGAGCGGCGGCTCAAGCCCGATTTTTCAAGACCGGCACGCTGGTCCGGCTGGCGGGGGACTTGAAGGCTTAGCGGCGCTCGCCGCGGGTTTTCAGCTGGTCCAGCCGCACGGCAGCGAGCAGGATCACGCCGCGCATCAGGTACTGGTAGAAGGCGTCCACGTCGAGCAGGTTCATGACGTTTTCCACCGTGCCCATGATTAGCACGCCGATCAGCACACCGAAGATGCGTGCCTTACCACCGAGCAGGGAAACCCCGCCCAGTACACAGGCCGAGATCACGTCCAGCTCGAAGCCTTGCGCAGCGTTAGGCTGGCCGCTGGTGATACGCGAGGCCAGAATCAGGCCGGCCATGGCAGTGACTACGCCCTGTATCAAGAAGATCCAGACGCGCAGACGTTCCACTTGCACACCGGCCAGACGGGCCGCTTCCGGATTGCCGCCGATAGCCAGCGTGTTGCGGCCAAAAATGGTCTGGTTGAGCAGCACGCCGAACACCACGAAGCAGGCTGCGCATACCAGCACTGGCAGCGGCAGGCCGAAGATGCGGCTGTCGCCGAAATCGATGAAGGCGTCGTTGCTGATGCCCACCGCCTGACCTTTGGAGACGATGAAGGCCAGCCCGCGCACCATCAGCATGGTGGCTAGCGTGGCGATCAGGGCGTTGACGCGCAGGTAGGCGATCAGCACGCCGTTGGCGGCGCCGATGATGGCGCCAGCCGCCAGACCGGCACCGACGGCCAGCAGCACGCTGCCCGTGTGTTCCAGCACCATGGCGCCCAGCACGCCGGCAAAGGCGATGGTGGAGCCGACCGACAGGTCGAAGTCCCGCGAGGCCAGACACAGCATCATGGTGCAGGCCACCATGCCGATTTGCGCCACGGACAGCATCAGGCCGACCACATTGGTCAGCGAGAAGAAGTTCTCCACCGTGGCCGACAGCACGGCAAACAGCACTACATAGCCGAGCGGCATGCTGTAGTCCACCAGCCACTGGCGCAGGCGTGGGTTGGCCGCTGGGGTAGCGGCGGAATTCATTTGTGCGACGTTCATGCAATGCTCCGGATAGGTAGGGCAGAGGTTTCGGAAGTTTCGGTGTGTACGGATACAGCAGGATGACTGCTGGCGGTTGGCGCCGTCCCTGCTGCTGCGGATACACCAGCTTGTATGGTATCGGGCAGGGCCAGTGCCAGTACCGCCGTTTCGCTGGCATCAGAGCGCGCCAGTTCGCCGCAGATCTGGCCTTCGCGCATCACGATTACGCGGTCGGAAATGCCCAGCACTTCCGGCAGTTCGCTGGAAATCACGATCACGCAGCAGCCTTGCTCGGCCACTTCGTGGATGATGCGGTAGATGTCGTTCTTGGCGCCGACGTCGATGCCGCGGGTAGGCTCGTCAAGGATCAGCACCTTCAGGCCCGGTTCGGCCAGCCAGCGTGCCAGAATCACTTTCTGCTGGTTGCCGCCCGAGAGCAGGCGGATTTCCTGCTGGCGGTTAGGCGTCTTGATGCGCAGGCGGGCGATGAATTCCTCCGCCAGTGCGGCCTCGCGCTGGTGGCGCAGGAACAGGCCACCGAGCAGATCGAGCCGGCGCACGCTGATGTTGATGTTCTCGGCCACGGAAGCCGTAGCGAGTATGCCCTGTTCCTTGCGGTCTTCCGGGCACAGTACGATACCGGCGTTAATGGCGGCTGCAGGGCCGCTGGCCGGCACCACGGCACCATCGAGCAGCACGCTGCCGGATTTGCGCGCATCGGCGTTGTACAGCAGACGCATTAATTCGCTGCGGCCCGCGCCGACCAGACCGAAGAAGCCCAGCACTTCACCGGAGCGCACGCTGAAGCTCTGTGGCTGGCTGATGTGCTGGCCCGAAAGGCCCTGTACCTGCAGGCGTTCCTTGCCCAGCGGGCGGGCGCGGTAGTCGTAGATGTCGGACAGCTCCCGGCCTACCATGTCGCTGATGAGGCGCTCGCGCGGCACCTGGGCCATGACATCATGGGTGACGATCTTGCGGCCATCGCGGAAGATGGTGCAGGCGTCGCACAGTTCGTACAGCTCTTCCAGCCGGTGCGAAATGTAGATCAGGGTGCGGCCTGCGGCGCGCAGTTCCTTCACCAGCCGGAACAGAATCTCCGTTTCGCGGTGCGACAGACTGGAGGTGGGTTCATCGAAAGCGATCACTTGTGCATCCTGCATGATGGCTTTGCAGATTTCCACCATCTGGCGCTGGGCGATGGACAGGTCGGCCAGCTTGGCGTCCGGCGTCAGATCGACGCCGATGGCGGCCAGCTTCTCGGCCACGATCTGGTAGGCACGCGGTTTGTCGAGCAGGCCGAAGCGGGTGGGCATGCGGCCCAGCAGTACGTTCTCGGCCACCGTCAGTTCCGGTACGTATTGCAGTTCCTGATGGATGATGGCGACGCCGGAGGCTATCGCATCCTTGGCGCTGCTGAAGCGGCATTCCTGACCGTTGACGAGCAGACGGCCGCCATCAGGCTTGTACTGGCCGCCGAGGATTTTCAGCAGGGTGGATTTGCCCGCGCCGTTTTCACCGAGCAGGCCGTGTACCTGACCGGCATGGGCCGCGAAGCTCACACCGTTCAGCGCTTTCACGCCCGGGAAGACTTTGCTGACCTGATCAAATTGCAGATACGCGTTCATCTTACTGGCCCATCTGCTTGTGGACTTCGGCCTGATTGGCGCGCGTCATCAGCATGCCCTTGGTCTGCACTTCTGCTGGCGGCACGGCTTTGCCCGTAATCCAGTTGTACAGATTGACGGAGGTCTGATAGCCATGCTCTTTGGCGCTAATCATCACCGAGCCGAAGAAGCCGGTCGCAGCCGGTTTATTCAGTTCGTTCTCGGCGGCCTTGGCGCCGCCTATGCCCACGCCTATCATGCTGTCGGCCTTGATGCCGCGCCCTTCGGCGGCGCGCACGGCGCCCAGCACGGCTTCATCGTTGAGGCCCACGGCCACCCAGTATTTGAACCGGGCGTTCTTGGTAAGGGCGATGTTGGCGGCATTGAAGGCGCTTTCCGTATCGGTCTTGGCCTGTGGCGCGTCGATCACATTGGCGGCGACAAAACCGGCCGCCTTGAGTGCGTCGATAGCGCCCATGGTGCGCTCCTTGGCCGTCGGCAGCTGGTCGTAGGCGACGCGGATGGCGCCCACTTCGGCCATATTCCATTTGCGTGCCTTGATTTCGGCCGCGATGCCTTCGCCTACCTGCTTGCCGATGGCGTAGCCGGAAATACCCATGTGGGGAATCGAGGCGATCGGTTTGCCGCTGCCATCGACCAGACGGTCGTCGACGGATATCACTTTCATGTTGTTGCGGCGGGCAGCGCGCTCCACTGCCGTGCCGAGTTTGACGTCCGGCGCGCAGATGACGAAACCTTGTGCCTTCTGGGCGGCCAGATTGTCGATCGCGGCGATCATTTTTTCGCCGTTGGGCACACCGATTTTGACCAGTGCGAAACCTTTGTCCTTGGCGGCCTGCTCGGCATAGCGCCATTCGTCCTGGAACCACGGTTCCTCGGCCTGTTTGACGAGGAAGCCGATTTTTACGGCGTCGGCAGCGTGTGCCAGCTGGGAGGCGGCCATCAGGCACAGGGCCGCCGCCGCGATGAGGTGTCGTTTCATGAGTATCTCCAATTGCTATTCTTGTTTAAGGTGTGACGCGCAGGCGGTACACAGGCAATATGCTGACGCCGCGCAGCTGTGCGATCTGGTGGGCAGCGCCGAAATCCGGGCGTGCTTCGCGCGGCAGATAGACTGGCGCGTCGGCACGCAGCGGCAGTACCGAAACTGTCAGCTCGCCCTTGGCTGCCGTCTGCGGCGAACGCAGGCTGACTTGCCACGGATAGCCGCTGTAGTACCAGTCGTCGAGCATGCGGGTACCGGCAAACAGACGGCCGATGTCGCCCACGAAGTCAATCTGCAGCAGGGCGTCGTCGAGGCCGCGCAGCTGTTCCGGCGCCACGCTGATGCGCCATGAGGCGGCAGCCTTGAAGCTTTCCGGTGCCGGCTGGATGGCGGCATGGGCGCCACCGCCGATCACGACGGGCGGAGCTTCCTGCGCTTCGCGTAGCGGCGTGATGTCGGCCTTCAGCGTGCGCGCAGGCAGCTCGGCGCTATAGCTCTGGAACAGGCCATCGTTTCCGTCAGCACGCAGCACGGACGCGGCGGCGTCCGTGTGCGGCGGTTTCGGCAGAGGGGGATACACACCGAAGCGGAACTGGTTGCTGCCGACCGAGCGCAATTGCAGCGCGCCGTCGGCCACGTAATTCTGCTGGGCGCTGAGCAGCAGGCGGCGCTGGCCAGCCAGTTGCACCACGCTTAGTTGCTGCGCCTGTTCCGGCGTCAGCACCACGATGGTCAGCGGACGTGCGCCATGGCGCTGCACGGTCAGCGCGGCGCTGGTGCCGGGCTGGATATCGCTCACCAGCAGACGGCCATTGCTGACGCCGATGCTGGCGCCGTTAGCCTGCACCTGCTGGCTCAGCACACCGTCCAGTGCCAGTTCCACTGGCACGCCGGCGCTGGCGCTGAACACGGCAACCACCCCGGCGCGGCCCCGATCGAGCAGGGTCAGTGGCTGGGCCGTGGCGTAGGCCAGGTTGGTGCCGTCCAGATCGAGGTTGAGCGGCCAGATGAAGTAAGCGCCATTGGCGATATCCACCGGCTTGCTGGGCAGCGTCAGGGTCTGGTTAGGCAGCTTGATCTCGAACTGGCTGGCCTGCTGTGCCGCCATGTCGTACTGGCGCACGTGGTTGTTGACGAACAGGAAGCCGCGCTCGCCGTCGCTGCGCACGGCATAGCGCGGCGATTTCAGATCGTCCGGCGTAGCGGGCGAAAGCTCCGGCTTGCGCACCGTCATCGGTGCCAGACGGCTGCCGAAATCATGCAGGAACAGGTGGAAGGGACGCAGCTTTTCCAGCACCTTGCGCTGCTGGCCGTCCGGGCCCAGCGGCGCCTGGAAATCGTAGCTGATCATGGTGGTGTCGTTGTAGCCGCCAGTGAGCGTGCTTTCTTCCATCGAGGTGCCGCCCAGTGCAGTGGGATTGCGGCCGCCATGGAACATGTAGTAACCCATCAGGTTGACGCCGGAGCCCAGCTGCACCGGCAGCATGGAGGCGATGTCATCGGCCGACACCACGGTGCGGCGGCGGTACATAAAGGGCAGGCCGGCACCGTATTCGGCACCGAGGAAGGGCGTTACATCCTTGTCGGTTTCAGCGCTACCCGGCGCATGGGCAGCCGTCTGCGCACCGAGGTCGCCGCTCACGCGGGTATCGAAGCGGAAGGCGTAGGTTTCCTTGGGCGGCAGTTCGGTGGTGCTGGTGCCCCACGGTTCGTCGGGATAGCCGCCGAATACGGGCGTGACTTCGCCATGCGGGTAGATGGTGCCATCCCAGCCGGTGACGGTGTAGTAGGGCACATCGAGACCGGCTTTGAGGGCCAGCTGTTTGAGCGCGGCGATATGGGCCTTGCCCTGACCGGGGCCGTCGAGGTTGTATTCGTTTTCCAGCTGGATGCCGATCACGCGGCCGCCGTCTTTCCACAGCTGGCCTGTGAGCTGCAGGCCGATTTCGCGGTACAGCTTTTCCACCAGCGCCATGTACTGCGCGTCATTGCTGCGGGTCGGCATGCTGTTGACCACCCAGTCCGGCACGCCGCCGTAGCGCACTTCGGCGTGCGCCCATGGGCCCACGCGTACCACCACATCAAGGCCTGCCTGCGCGGCCAGCTGAACGAAGCGGCGCAGATTGCGCTCGTTTTTCCAGTCGAACTTGCCGGCCACTTCTTCGTGGTGGTTCCACATCACATAGCTGGAAACGATGTCGATGCCGGCCGCTTTCATCTTCTGCAGTTCGGCCAGCCACTGGCTTTCCGGCGTGCGGCTGTAGTGCAATTCGCCCATTACGGGCAGCCATGGTGCGCCGTTGCGGGTCAGGTAGCGGGCGTTGACGCCCAGCGTGTCGCCGTTGGGTGCGATAGCGCTGCCCATGCGCAGGGCAGCAGCCTGCGGCACTGGCGTGGCGGCGCTGGCATCGATGCGCAGCGTGGCAGCGTAGCCGGTGCCGGCAGCGGCACTGGCAAACAGGCAGGCTATCAGCGCAGCGCTGCCGCGGCGGCGCAAGTTAAAAGAGCTTGAGAACAGCATCGGGTCTCCGTTTTTATTCTGTGGCGAGGGTGCTGCGATTTACCATTCCGCCACGCTGCCGTCGGCGTGACGCCAGACGGGGTTGCGCCAGTCCGGCGCATTGCGGCTCGCCTCGACGACTTTTTCTTCATCCACCACCACGCCCAGACCGGGCTTGGTCAGTGGCTGCATGTAACCATCGGTAATGCGGAAGTCTTCCTTGTTGATTACATAGTCGAGCAGCTCGCCGCCGGGATTGTAGTGGATGCCCATGCTCTGCTCCTGCAGCACGGCGTTGTAGGAGGCAAAGTCTACATGCAGGCAGGAAGCCAGTGCGACCGGACCAAGCGGGCAGTGCGGTGCCAGTGCCACATCGTAGGCTTCGGCCATGGCGGCAATCTTCATGCACTCGGTGATGCCGCCAGCGTGCGACAGGTCGGGCTGGACGATGGACAGGCCGCCCGCTTCGAATACATGCTTGAACTCGAAGCGCGAGTACATACGTTCGCCTGCCGCCAGAGGGATGGAGGTCATTTCGGCCAGACGCGGGTAATATTCGGCCTGTTCGGCCAGCACCGGCTCTTCCACGAACAGCGGACGGTAAGGTTCCAGTTCGCGCAGCAGGGCCTTGGCCATCGGCGCCGCCACGCGGCCATGGAAGTCCAGACCGAATTCGATGCTGTTGCCGAAGGCGGCGCGGATCTCTGCTACACGCTCGACGGCTTGGTCCACGGCGGCAGCGGTATCGAGCATGCCCAGTTCTTCCGTGCCGTTCATCTTGAAGGTGTTGACGCCACCGGCGCGCAGGGTGCGGATATGGTCGATGATGTCGGACGGACGGTCGCCGCCCACCCAGCTATACATTTTCATGCGGTCGCGTACCAGACCGCCCAGCAGCTGGTGCACGGGCTGGCCCAGTACCTTGCCTTTGATGTCCCACAGGGCCTGGTCGATACCGGCGATGGCGCTCATCAGAATTGCGCCGCCACGGTAGAAGCCCGCGCGGTACATGGTCTGCCACAGATCGTTGATGCGGGCCGGGTCCTGGCCGATCAGATAGGGTTCCATTTCCTGCACGGCCGTTTCCACGGTGCGGGCGCGGCCTTCGATAACCGGCTCGCCCCAGCCGACCACGCCTTCATCGGTTTCTATCTTCAGCAGCATCCAGCGCGGTGGCACACGGTAGGTCGTCAGTTTGATGATTTTCATAGAGGCTAGAGGAATAAGTTCAGGAACAGCATGCAGTCTAAGCCTGCGCGCTAGATCGGAAATATGATTAATTCGTAAGTAGGCATATCAATATCGGATAGCTGGTAGCAGGCTGGTAGCGCTATCCGAAAACGCTATGGCAGGGCAGCGATTATTCATAGCTCAGAGGCAGGCTGCACCCTTAGACTGGCGCGCTAACAGCCCTTATTGCCACATTTTCCGAACGGAGTCCCTGCAACATGAGCCTAGTCTCCACTTATGCCCCCTTGTTGATGCGCTGTGGCCAGAGTGCGGCTGCGCTGCGCTGGGACGTCCGTAACGGAGCGTGGCGCTGGCTGGACCCGGTCAGCGGACTGCTATATACGCTGGTGGAAGACGGCGATAGCGCCCAGCCTCTGCGGCTGCAGGAGCATGCCGGTGTGCTGGCCATGTGCAGCTCGGGGCGGGTACTGCTGGGGCAGGGCAAGCGGCTAGGCATGGCGGAACTGCCGGCGGGTGTGGCGTCTGTGCGGCCTTTGCAGGCGCAGGTGCTGGCCACCATCGATCCGGCCGAGCCGCGCACCGTGATGAGCGATGGCGCGACCGACCGCCATGGCTATTTCGTCTTCGGCAGTGCCAATATTGCGGCAGACAAGCGGCCTATCGGCAGCTTTTACCAGTACTCGCAGCGTTATGGCCTGCGCCGGCTGGCGCTGCCCACGGTGGCCACGGCTTGCGGCATCGCCTTCAGTCGCGATGGCACGCAGATGTATTTTTCCGATGCCACCCAGGGTGCCATCTTGCGCTGTTCCTACGATGCCGAACGGGCGCGCGTTGGTGAGGCGCGGCTGTTCGCGCAGGGCGGCATAGGCGGCGGGGCTTTGCTGGTTGACGGGTGCGATCAGGTCTGGAGTACGCAGGGCCCGGCCTTGTGTCAGCATGACGCGGGCGGCGCGGTGCGTCAGATGATAGTCATCGGCGATCAGGTGCTGGCCGGTGCCGCAGCAGGTGGTATGCAACTGGATCAGCTGTTGTTAATTGGCGCAGACGGCTGCGTGTTTAGAGTCTCCCCTCGGGTTGGCGGCGTGGACTTTGCCGGATTGGCCGATATGCCCTTCGAGGATGCCTATTCCGAAGCCTTGCCGCTGCGGGCAGGCGCGGCGCGGTGATTGACGCTATTGCTACCCCGCCTTATGATGGGCAAGCTCTTTATCGCCCATCATGACTGATTCCCGCTCCGACCGTTTTGTCCGCTCCCATCTGAAGACCCGCCATCTGGTGCTGCTGGTTGAACTGGGGCGGCACGGTTCCATTGCCCACGCGGCGCAAGCTGCCAATCTCACCCAGCCCGGTGCGTCCAAACTGCTGGGCGAGCTGGAACATGCACTCGGTGTTCAACTATTTGAACGTCTGTCGCGTGGCGTCGCGCCTACCTGGTATGGCAAGGTGCTGATCCGGCGGGCCGGTGCGGCGCTGGCGGAAATGGATGCGGCCCATCAGGAAGTGATGGAACTGTTGTCCGGCCTGCGCGGCCGCGTTGGTGTGGGCACGGTGCTGGCGCCTGCAACGGGGCTGGTGCCGCAGGCCATCACGCTGCTCAAGTCGCGCCATGCGCGGGTGCATGTGGCAGTCAGCATGTCCACCAGCAAAGCGCTGGTGGAGCGCCTGCGCGGCGGCGAACTCGATCTGGTGATAGGCCGCATTCTCGATACGGCGGCGGCCGATGAACTCAATTTCGAACCACTGACGGATGAACCGCACCGGCTGATTGTGCGCGCGGGCCATCCGTTGGCCGGGCGCGATGATCTGCAACTGGAAGAACTGATGGCGCAGTGCTGGATATTGCCGCCAGCGGGCAGCATACTGCGCGACCGTTTGACCGCGCTATTTCTTTCGCGCGGGCTGGAACAGCCGGCGGAAACCGTGGAGACGCCGGATCTGCCGGTAGTAGCAAGCCTGCTGCTCAATAGCGACATGATCGTGGCACTGCCGGAAGACGCGGTACAGCCATATCTGGCGGCCGGTCTGATGACGGCGCTGTCATTCGATCTCGGTGTCAGCATGGATTCCTTCGGCATTGTGACGCGCAAGCGACACCAGCTCTCGCCCGGAGCCGATGCCATGCTGCAGGCGCTGCGCGATGCAGCGGCTGGCATGTACCCGCACTACCGCAGGCCGGACTGAGTGCGATCTTTGCCGGACTTCGCCTGATATACGATCTTGATATGCCGCGCACGCAATAAGGAATTGGAACTGCGTGGAGCGTTTCGCTAGCATCCAGTTATTCGTCCGAGTCGCTCAATAGAGACGGAATATAAATACAAACACTGGAGATGCTAATGAAGCATAAAAAAATCAGCTGGCTGATAGCCACGCTATTCACGTCCCCTATGCTGGCGCAACAGGCGCTGGCACAGGAAGCCAGCAGTGCAGCCAATACTGAAACGCAGCAGGTGAACGTCACCGGCATTCGCGCTTCGGTACGCAATGCGCTGGCCATCAAGGAAGCTTCCAACAGCATCGTGGAAGTGGTGTCGTCGGAAGACATCGGCAAACTGCCTGACACCACCATTGCTGAATCGCTGGCGCGTTTGCCCGGCATGTCGTCCGGCCTGGATCGCGGCAACGCCAGCCAGATCGTGGCGCGGGGTCTGGGCCCGCGCTTTATCGGCGCCACCCTGAATGGCCGCGAGCTGGCGTCGTCGGAACCGAATCGCGCGGTGCGCTTCGAGCAGTTCCCGTCCGAATCGCTGAGCGGTGCCACCATCTACAAGACCCAGTCGGCCGAAGTGGTGGAGGGCGGCATCGCTACCACCATCGATCTGCAGACGGTCAGCCCGCTCAAGTACAACGGCCGCCAGCCTTCGCTGAAAGCCGATGCGCTGTACTATGAAATCGGTCGTGACGTGCCGGGCTCCAGCAAGACGGCGCCACGTCTGGGCGGTATCTATATCGACCAGTTCGACGACCGCAAATTGGGTGTGGCACTGGCCTTCAGCTATCAGGACCAGCCTTCCATACAGAAGGACGTCAAGCACTGGGGCTTCAACGAGGATCACTCGGGCGACCTGAATGGCGACGGCAAAGTGGATAAAACGCCTTGGGGCTGGGGCGATTCCGTCAAGCGCGGCAAGGACAAGCGCAGCAGCGTGCTGGGCAAGGTCGAATGGAAACCAAGCAGCGATGCGATCATCACAGGTGATGCCTACTACGCGCAGGCCAAGATCCGCGAACCCGGTATGGAGCACTGGAGTGGCGATGTCGGTAACTGGGACGGCTGGCAGAAGTCCGCCTACAGCAACGTCGATATCCGCAACGGCTATGTGGTGGGTGCGACGGTGACGGGCGTGGGCCTGACCACCAACGATACCTTGTGGACGCAGGATATGGATACCTTTGCCACTGGCGTGAACGGCAAGTTCAACGTCGGCGAGTGGAAGCTGGAAACCGATCTGTCCACTTCCCGTGCTGGCCGCGACAGCGCTTGGTACGACCTGCGCCAGTCCTCGAAGAACGGCGCTACGGTCAGCTATTCCTTTACCGGCAACGCGAACCCGTCGTTCTCCTTCGGTCAGGATACCGGCAATCCGGCCAACTTCTGGCCAGCCACGATGTACGTCGATACCGACGGCCATCTGCGTGACACGCTGGATGCCTTGCACCTGAACGCCTCGCGTGGCGTGGAGTGGGGCCCGGTTAGCCGCATCAAGCTCGGTGCGCGCGTGACCGATCGTCAGAAGGACTATCACCAGACTACGTGGAATATGCAGCCGGTCAGCGCAATTGCCGATTCCGAATATGAGTCTGTCAAAGTCGCAGGCCTGTCGGCGCCTTACCTGGTGCTCAAGGATTTCATGGGCAGCACGCTGAAAGCCTTTGGCGCCAATGCCTATGATCCTAGCGGACGCACCCAGACCCAGAACGACCTGCTGTCGGGCTGGAAGGTGAAAGAACGCAGCTCCTCGCTATATGCGCAGGGCGATCTGGATGGAACGCTGGGTGGCCTGAGCTACCGCGGCAATGCCGGTGTGCGCGTGGTGCACACCAGCCAGACCGGCGAAGGCATGCAGACGCTGAACGGTGCAACGCCCACGCCTGTTTCCGAGAGCGCCAGCTACACGGAAGTGCTGCCTAGCCTGAACCTGATTTTCAATCTGAACGAGAATCAGGACCGCCAGCTGCGCTTTAGCGTGGCGCGCGCCATGTCGCGTGCACCGCTCGATGAAATGCGTGCTTCGCGCACCATCTACATTGATCCGAATCCGACCATGCCGCTGACGGGCAGCGCCGGCAATCCGGGCCTCAAGCCGATGATGGCCAACCAGCTCGATCTGGCTTATCAGTGGTACTTCGGCAAAGGCTCGCTGCTGTCGGCTGGTGCTTTCTACAAAAAAGTCACGCGCTACATCGGCATTACCAGCGACACCACCACCATCGATGGCCGCAAGGCGATCATCACCCGTTCGGTGAATGGCGAGGGGGGCAATGTAGAGGGGCTGGAGCTGGTGTATCAGCACTCGTTCGATAATGGTTTCGGCATCTTCAGCAATTTTGCCTATACCAATAGCGATATCAAGGAGAGCTTCCCGGCCGTTAATCCCTTCCCTATCGAGGGCCTGATGAAGCGCAACGGCGGCGTCACCCTGTGGTACGAGCGTGATGGTTTCGAAGCCCGCACTTCGGTCAACTACCACAGCAAGTTTGTGCGTAACCCGACCTGGGCGGCCGGCCAGCTGATCGAGAATGGCGCGGAGACCTATGTCACCCTGAATCTGGCCAAGCAGCTGACCAAGGAACTGCAGCTGCGCTTCGGTATCGACAACCTGACCAACCAGAAGGTGGTGTACACCAGTGCCAATGTGCCGCAGCAGCAGGAGGTAACGGAATTCGGCCGCCGCTACAACCTGGGCCTGACCTACAAGTTCTAAACCCGTAGTCGTGTGTTCTGTTGGCGGGGGCGCGGTTTGCGTTTCCCGCCTTTTTTATTGGCCGGATCAAGTTTGTTTTGCTATCAGACTGGCAAGGCTAGCTTCAACATTGATTGTGTGGAAAGTATTTGTCACATTGCGCCCCGGAATCTGGCGCTGCAGAGCGCGCTCCTGTTGACGGCGCACGGCGCGCTCCCTATAGTGATGGGATGATTCCAGATTTCCAAGAACTCTCCGACAAAATCGACCAGCTGGCCGAACTGACTCACGCTCTGCGCCGCGAAAATGCCCAGCTACGGCAGGCCAATTCGGCGCTAGTGGTGGAAAACATGGGCTACCAGCGCAAGCTGGGGGAGGCGTCCGCGCGCGTGGCCGCCCTGCTGGAGCAGATCCCAGCGCTCGAGGAGGAGATTGATCCCGAGCAATTGCCTGCCAGCGAGGAAGCACAATGAGCACTGTCGACGTGACCATCATGGGCGCCCCGTATCGCCTCGTCTGCAAGGAAGGCGAAGAACGCGCTCTGCGCGAAGCGGCCGCCTTCCTCGACAAGAAAATGACGGCCATCCGCGACGCTGGCAAGATCAAAGGCAATGACCGTATCGCCGTCATGGCGGCACTGGGTGTGGCGGCCGAGTTTCTGTCGGCCCGCTCGCCTGCAGGGCCGTTGTCGGATATGTCGCTGCTGGATGTGCAGACCAAGATCAGCGCCATGCATCAGGTGCTGGATGGCGCCCTGACCCCGCAAGAAACCCTGTTTTAATTCGGTTTTTTTCTTCCTTTGCGGCGCACAAAGGAGTAAACTGCGTCTACCCTGCGGTGTTCGCGATTGCCATATAGTCCTTGAACCATTTATGTGCACCGGTTGCGGAATTTTGTTTGATGGGCGTGAGCGTCGCTAGTCCGATGAACCCGAAATTGAACTAACTGTGACCACCTTGAACCATTCGGTTCGGGATGCCGGCAAAGACGGCACAGGCGGGGCCGAATATCTTGAAGCGGTTGCTTGCATGAGAATGCGCAGCCGCTTTTTTTCGTCCGGAGCAAAGTGATGCAATACTGGTTGATGAAGTCCGAGCCCGATGAAGTGAGTATCGACGATGTGATGGCATCGCCGAACCGTACCACGCCATGGTTCGGCGTGCGTAACTACCAGGCGCGCAATTTCATGCGCGACGCCATGCGCGAGGGCGATGGCGTACTGTTCTACCACTCCAGCTGCGCGGAGCCGGGCATTGCCGGTCTGGCGCGCATAGTCAGCCAGCCCTATCCCGATGCCAGCCAGTTCGATCCGGCCAGCCACTACTACGATCCCAAAGCCACGCCCGAGCAGCCGCGCTGGATTTCCATCGACGTGCAGGGCACGCACAAGACGCGCTTGCTGCCGCTGGCTGAATTGCGCAGCATACCGGAGCTGGCCGAAATGGTGGTGCTGCAGAAGGGCAGCCGCTTGTCCATTACGCCGGTGACGCCGGACCAGTGGCGCTGTATCGAAGCACTGCTGACAGGCGCCGCATGAGCGCGGGCCTGATCCTGCTATTGCGCTGATGGGGGCATTCGGCGGTTTTGCCGCCGGCATGCTGGGCATAGGCGGCGGCATGATACTCGTGCCTTTCATTACCATGATCTTTACGGCGCAGGGCTTTGCGCCGCATGCCATCATCCACATGGCGGTGGCTACCTCGCTGGGAGTGATCATGTTCACCTCGTTGTCGTCGGTGCGCGCCCATCATCAGCACGGTGCGGTGCTATGGCCGGTGGCGGCACTGCTGGCGCCCGGTATTTTGCTGGGGGCATGGTGCGGGCCCTGGATCGCCAAGCAACTTAGTTCGTCAGGGCAGGCCTTGCTGTTTGCCGTGTTCCTGACGATTTCGGCCACCCAGATCCTGTTCGGCAAAAAGTCATCTGCTGCGCAGCAGGAGGAGGCGCCGCAGGTGGGCGCGCATTTGCCGGGGAAGAGCGCCATGTTCGGCACCGGCATGCTGATCGGTGTAATTTCGGGACTGGTGGGAGCGGGCGGCGGTTTTCTGTCTGTGCCCTTCCTGATGCGGCGCGGGGTGCGCATCCATAACGCAGTGGCGACCAGCGCTGCGCTGGGTTTTCCGATCGCCTTATCGGGCACGCTGTCGAATATCTATTACGGCTGGCAGGTGCCCGATCTGCCGCCCTATGCGCTGGGCTTTGTGTATCTGCCAGCGCTGGCGGTGATGGCGCTGGCCAGCGTGAGTATGGCGCCGTTCGGTGCGCGCGCGGCGCACCGCTTGCCGGTGCAGGCGCTGAAGAAGATCTTTGCGGTGATGCTGTATGGTCTGGCGGCATACATGCTGTACAAGGCGCTCGACTAGCTTTTACCGCAGCGGCCGGCAGGCGGCAGGCAGATTTCTGCCGCCGCCCATCAGTCAGATGCTAGCGCTGGATGGGTGGGCGTCCCTGCTGGCGTACCGTGTAGGCCCAGACCAGCATGGCGATGGCGCCGGCGATCATCGGCAGCGACAGCACCTGGCCCGATGTGATGGGCAAGCCCAGCACCGTGGTTTCCCAGTCCGGCGTGCGGAAGTATTCAGTACCAAAACGCGCGCAGCCATACAGCAGCGTGTAGAAGGCGCCTACTGCCAGACGCGGACGCTCCTTGCGCGCATACAGCCACAGGATCACGAACACCAGCAGACCATCGATCAGCATCTGGTACAGCGGCGACGGATGGCGCAGGCCTTGCAGAAATACGGGCGCAGGCGTAAGCGGATAGGCATTGTCCGGCCATAGCATGGCCCATGGCAGCGAGGGATCGCTGACCACGCGGCCCGGCAGCTCGGCGTTGATGAAGTTGCCGAGGCGGCCGGCAGCGTAACCGAGCGGCACCAGCGGAGCGATGAAGTCATACACATCGAGCAGATTGCGGCCCGCCTTGCGCGCCCAGACTGCCATGGCGATCAGCACGCCGAGGAAGCCGCCGTGGAAGGACATGCCGCCGCGCCAGACCTTGAAGATTTCCAGCGGCTGCGAGAAGTATTCGAGCGGATGGTAGAACAGCACTTCACCCAGGCGGCCACCGATCACCACGCCCAGCATGCCATAGAACAGCATATCGTCCAGATCCTCTTTGCTCCAGCGCTGCGCCGCAATGTGCGGCTGGCGGATGCGCACCCGGCCCAGTGCCACGAACAGGCCGAAGGCCAGCACATACATCAGGCCATACCAGTGTATGGCAACCGGACCCAGATGCAGGGCGATGGGATCGGGCATAGGGTGTATCAGCATAAAGTGCTCTTTCTCAGTAAATCCAAAAATCCGTGCAGTACCGGCGAGGCGTTATCGCGCCGCCATGCCAGCCCTGTTTCGACCTGCGGCGTGGCTTCGGCCAGCGCCCGGTATTCTACTCCGGGCCGCATCAGGTTGGAGACCGACTGCGGCACCAGTGCCATGCCCATGCCGGCCGACACCAGACTGACGATGGTTTGCATCTGTATGGCCTGCTGGCCGATCTGCGGCGTCAGCCCTGCGGTACGGAACACCGACAGGATGGCATCGTACAGGGCCGGTGAAATGGCACGCGGGAAGATAATCAGCGGCAGTGGCGGCAGGCTGGCCAGCGTCAGCTTGCCCTGGCGTTTCACGCCGGGCAGATCGGCCGGGATGGCCAGCACCAGCGGCTCATTCAGCACGGGCAGGTAATCGAGTTCCTGCTTGGCCTTGTCGGGCAGGGGCGGGATCAGCAGGCCGGCATCGATGCGGCCCTGTAGCAGATCGTCCAGCTGCAGATCGGAGGTGGCTTCCTGTAGGGTCAGCTGCACTTGCGGATAGGCGGCGCGGTAGGCGCGCAAAAACGGCGGCAGCACGCTGTAGTCCGCCGACGATACAAAGGCCAGCGTCAGGCTGCCGACTTCGCCTGCGGCGGCGCGCTGTACCAGCTGCGGCAGTTCCTGTACCTGGGCCAGCAATCGTCGTGCTGCCGGCAGCAGGGCCAGCCCAGCCGGTGTCAGCGCCACGCCGCGCCGGTTGCGTTCGAACAGGGGCGCACCCAGTTGCTGCTCCAGCGCCTGGATGGTTTGCGACAGCGGCGGCTGGGTCATGTGCAGGCGCAGTGCTGCCTTGCCGAAGTGGAGTTCTTCCGCCACCGTGACGAAGTAGCGCAGTGGCCGCAGTTCGATGTTGCGCAAGTCGTTAGTCATATCCGGAGCTTGGGTGTAGATGTTCTGTGATATTTTATACGACTCACAGGCGTCGAAATCATATATTTGACACTAGAGCAGGGGCAAGGCAATCTGTCATGCTAGACCAGCTTGGTTTAAGGCGGCTTAAAGCCGAATTGTCGACCTGAACCAGCTACCCATACTGCAACAGCGCAGCACGACATCACGCACTACCGGAGAGACAACATGCCGCAATACCGTTCCCGCACTACCACCCACGGCCGCAACATGGCTGGTGCCCGCGCCCTGTGGCGCGCCACTGGCATGAAGGATGGCGATTTCGATAAACCTATCGTCGCCGTGGTCAATTCTTTCACCCAGTTTGTACCGGGCCACGTGCACCTGAAGGATCTGGGCCAGCTGGTGGCGCGCGAGATCGAGAAAGCCGGCGGCGTTGCCAAGGAATTCAATACCATCGCCGTCGACGACGGCATCGCCATGGGTCACGGCGGCATGCTGTACTCGCTGCCATCGCGCGACCTGATCGCCGATTCGGTGGAGTACATGGTCAACGCGCACTGTGCCGACGCCATGGTGTGCATCTCCAACTGCGACAAGATTACCCCCGGCATGCTGATGGCCGCCATGCGCCTGAACATCCCCGTGGTGTTCGTCTCCGGCGGTCCGATGGAAGCGGGCAAGGTGCTGAAAGTGGTGGACGGTTCGAAGAAAGTCATCAAGCTCGATCTGGTCGACGCCATGATCAAGGCCGGCGACCAGACCGTGAGCGATGCCGACGTGGCGGAGATCGAACGTTCGGCCTGCCCGACCTGCGGTTCCTGCTCCGGCATGTTCACCGCCAACTCGATGAACTGCCTGACCGAAGCGCTGGGCTTGTCCTTGCCCGGCAACGGCACCATCGTGGCTACCCACGCCGACCGCGAACAGCTGTTCCTGCGCGCTGGCCGCCTGATCGTGGAACTGGCCAAGCGCCACTACGAGCAGGACGACTACTCGGTACTGCCGCGTTCCATCGCCACCAAGGCAGCGTTTGAAAATGCCATGGCGCTGGACGTTTCGATGGGCGGCTCCACCAACACCGTGCTGCACTTGCTGGCGGCAGCACACGAAGCCGGTGTGGCGTTCGACATGGCCGACATCGACCGCATCTCGCGCAAAGTGCCTTGCCTGTGCAAGGTGGCGCCAATGACGGATAAATTCCACATCGAAGACGTGCACCGCGCTGGCGGCATCGTGGCGATTCTGGGCGAGCTGGCACGTGCCGGTCTGCTTGATACCTCGCTGCCGACCATCCACGCGCCGACTCTGGCCGAAGCGATCGCCCGCAACGATATTAAGGTGAGCGACGATCCGGCGGTGCAGCAGCTGTTCCGCGCTGCACCTGGCGGCGTGCCGACCCAGGTGGCGTTCTCGCAAGCGGAGCGCTATGACGCGCTCGATCTGGACCGCAGCACTGGCTGCATCCGCGACAAGGCGCACGCCTATTCGCAGGATGGCGGTCTGGCGGTCCTGTACGGCAATCTGGCGGTGAATGGCTGCATCGTCAAGACCGCCGGTGTGGACGAGAGCATCCTCAAATTCAGCGGCAAGGCGCGCGTGTTCGAAAGCCAGGATGCCGCCGTTGAAGGGATTCTGGGTGATACCGTGCATGAAGGCGATGTCGTGATCATCCGCTACGAAGGCCCAAAAGGTGGTCCCGGCATGCAGGAAATGCTGTATCCAACTTCGTACATCAAATCCAAAGGTCTGGGCAAAGCCTGCGCGCTGCTGACGGATGGCCGCTTCTCCGGCGGCTCTTCCGGCCTGGTGATAGGCCACGCCTCGCCGGAAGCGGCCGAAGGCGGCGCCATCGGTCTGGTGGAAGAGGGCGACATGATCGATATCGATATTCCAGCCCGTACCATCAGCCTGCGCATCAGCGATGCCGAACTGGCCGCGCGCCGCGTGGCGATGGATGCCCGTGGCGACGCCGCATGGAAACCGGTGGACCGTCAGCGCTACGTGTCGCAAGCACTGCAGGCGTATGCTGCGCTGACTACTTCGGCTGACCGTGGCGCCGTGCGTGACCTGTCGCAGATCAAGCGCTGATTCAGTCTGTCTGTATGTCCATATCCCGCTCCATCCGGAGCGGGATTATTTTTTTGTGCCGAACTGCTGTGCAATGCGGGCCTTGCGGCGTTTCTCGTCTTCGTTGTGGGGCTAGCGTTTATCCAGTCCCAGCAAGGGTTCCATCCATTCGAACCAGATGAAGGCGAACACCATCAGGCCGCCTATCCACCACCACGATAGCGCCCCAAAGCGCCACACCTCGAAGTAGCGCAAACCGCATAATGCGGCGATCAACAGGATCAGTGGCATGGGTTTCTCCTCCAGTACGCCATCTCATAAAGTATTGTACTTGCCCTGTGGAAATTTAAAAGGTGTTTTTAAGTGTCGCGTCAACGCCGAAACTCGCGCTGACGTTAATAGCAACAGGCGAAAACACGGTAGAATGGCCTATAGAATTGCTTAGTACTCAACTGGAGAAAACGATGAAACGTAACGTAATGATGGCTGGTCTGGTTCTGGCTTCGGCTTTTGCTTCGCAAGCTGCTATGGCTGATGCAGGTCTGGATCTGGCGAAAGCCAAAAACTGCCTGGCTTGCCACGCAGTTGCTACCAAACTGGTAGGCCCGGCTTACAAAGATGTCGCTGCTAAATATGCTGGTCAGAAAGATGCCGAAGGCAAGCTGGTCGCTAAGGTCATGAAGGGTGGTTCGGGTACCTGGGGTGCTATCCCTATGCCAGCTAATCCACAAGTGAACGAAGCCGAAGCCAAGACTCTGGTGAAATGGGTTCTGTCGCAAAAATAAGCCTTCTTCGTGAAGCAAAAAAACGCGCTGATGCGCGTTTTTTTTCGTCCGATTTTTACTACTTGATCACTTCCATTTTGGTTTTCTTGTTGTCCTTGTAGGTGAACAGGGTCAGCGCGCCATCCTTGATGTCGCCCTTGCTGTCGAACATGATCATGCCCGTCACGCCCTGATGGCGGATCTTTTGCAGCACTGGCAGGTACTTGGCTGGTTCGGCCGAATTGGCCTGCTGCATGGCATCTGCCATGGTCATCACCGAATCATAGACATACGGTGCATACAGCTGCACATCGGCGTTGTATTTCTTCTTGTAGCGGGCGACGAAGTCATCCATATTCTTCTGCAGCTCGGGCGTCACACCGCCAGCTTCGGCACACACCACCATTTCATTGGCAGCGCCTTCACCGGCCAGCTTCGGCAGCGCTTCCGTGCACATGCCGTCGCCACCCATGTAACGTGCCTTGATGCCCAGCGCCTTCATCTGGCGCAGCAGTGGGCCGCCCACCGAGTCCATGCCGCCGAAGAACACCAGATCAGGGTTCTTGGCCTTGATGGTGGTGAGAATGGCGTTGAAATCGGTGGCCTTGTCGGTGGTGAATTCCTTGGCGACGATTTGCACGCCGGCGCCGGCTTTCTTGGCGCCCTTGATGAACTCGTCAGCTACGCCCTGACCGTAGGCCGTGCGGTCATCGATCACGGCGATCTTCTTG
>Ga0187842_1000179_pt1 | contig 34388 bp, 37 predicted proteins | sample SpaLakP09_SKY_41_FD_134514 | JGI IMG/M metagenome (GOLD analysis project Ga0187842, IMG submission 134514) | Oligotrophic lake water microbial communities from Sparkling Lake, Wisconsin, USA - SP09_SKY_41 | ecosystem: Environmental > Aquatic > Freshwater > Lake | place: USA: Sparkling Lake... | reverse complement strand
GGTTCTCAGTTCCGTGAGCGGAGCGATTCGTCTCAACAACGCAACCACAGTGAGTGGAAATCTTACTGCGACAGGCAATATTTCTGGAGCAGAACTTACAACAACATCTAATGCTACTATCGGAGGACTCTTGACTGCGAGCAACGGAATTTTTGCAAATAATACAAATACGGTAATAACGAATATTTCAGGACCAGTTCAGTTCAATAATTGTTCTGGAATGGTTTTTGACGCAGGATTTGTGAAATTCAATGGTAAAGTGCAAATTGCCACGCTAAATACTTTGGAATCCGTGACTCTTAGTGGAGGATATACTCTTCAGGGAGCTGAAAGTTTAATTATTTCGTCTGGTGCAACTTTTAACGCGAATTCCGGGTCTATATTCATCGCAAATACTGGAGAATTCAAGGACACAGTGTCTTTTACAAAGGCATCTGGGACTGGTGTGTCGGTGAGTGGCAATATAATTGTTGCAGGAAACATTTCGGGAGCTTCAATCTCTGGAGGAACGCTGTCCACTAGCGGAACCGCGATTATCGGAGGACTCCTCAGTGCGAACGGAGGAATCACGGTAACTGGAAACATTTCGGGAGGAAGTCTGACGATTTCCGGAACTGGCGTTTCTGGCGGACGACTTACTATCGGCGACCCGACAGTGAAGGACGGAAGCGTTCAGATTCAGGCAACTAGCACTCTTTCTGGCGGAGACAATAATTTGGTTCTCAGTTCCGTGAGCGGAGCGATTCGTCTCAACAACGCAACCACAGTCTCAGGTCTTCTTACTGCGAACGCAGGAATCACAGTATCCGGCGCATTGAACGTTTCGGGAGCATCAACCTTATCTGGCCTCACGGTTCAGAACGCATCAACTATGACAGGACTTCTTACTGCAAACGGAGGAATCGTGTCCACCGCAAAAATTACTGCGGGAACGGCTGTTGACGCTGATCGCTCAAATTATAACAAGATCTCGTATTTCCCGACGAATACTCCTTTCCGATTGGCTAAATACGGCACCTCCACCGAAGACTATAATATCATAGATCGTAGCCGTATGAAACCTGCTGCGATATTCATGCAAGAAGTAGGACCTATACGGTTCATAGAGCCATATACTAGACAAAATAGTGATGGTGATGCTGCGGTAGCACTCCCAGTTGAACTTTCATTTCCTATAACTGGAGTATCAGGCGGAGCTAGCTCTGATTTACAATATTTTACAATCTCTGGAGCCTCCAGTATCATCTGTCGAGGTATGATCGTAACGATATCGGGGAGTGCAGGCGGACTTTCACATGGAACAACAAGATACGTTGAGAGCGTGGATGGCAACAAAGTTTCTTTGGGTGCCACTGATCAGCCTCTTTTCGGCGGGACTTACTCGTTTGGAGAAACTTACTACAAACCAGACACTGAAACCTTCACCGCCGGTTCATCTTTAATTGTAAACACAACTGCAAACACCGGATTATTCGTTGGAGGAAAATGGAATAGAGGCGGAGCAGACACAAGCCTCACCGCATCCGGCGGTCTTATTTTAGGAAACTACGTGAATGGTCAACCTGGCAAGATTTCAACTGCAACAAACGCAAACGGTCTCAACATAACCTCAGCTGGAGGCGCCATCAACTTCTTCGGACAGACTGGAGGCGCCAGGCTCACCGTTCCCCAAGCGGCAGGAACGGCGGTCTCTGTGTCGGGAGGACTTACGGTATCGGGAGGACTTACTGTCACCGGGAACATTTCGGGAGCTTCAATTTCGGGAGGAACGCTGTCCACTACTGGAGCTGCTAGTATCGGAGGAGCCCTAACTGTGACAGCTAATAACGATTTAACGATGGGAGTGGCAGGGGGGTCTGGAAGTGGAAAATTCTCAACTGGAACTGGAAACGTTACGTTGAACGGAGATGTGACGATAAGTGGAAAGACTCTGACCGCCTACAATGGCATTCGTGGGGGTCAAATTATTAATCCTATATACAACAACGATCTAGCTCGTAATTGGCAAGCAGGAGTTACGACTGGAAGTATAATTACATACGGCTCTGTGAATTCAATCAGGTCTTTTGAACAATACTTAGTTGGCAATTTCAATGCGAGCGGTGGGCTTGCTTCATATGCTTGGAAAATTCAGGCTCCTAGTGACGTCTTTAAAAACGGGACTACCACCGCATCCGGATACATTAGCTCAATGACGTTAATATCTGGAAACCAACCCTTGCCGATCGGAACGTCTGTGACTATTAGCGGAACTGGTCTAAAATTCTTTTCTAGTGGCAACACAGTGAGTGGGACATATTATGTTTTAGAACATAACACAGCAAGCAATGTAGTTACTTTAGGAAATAGTAAGGGAGGATTGGGAGGTACTTTTTCGTACGCAGACCAACATTTAGGCGACGGACAAGTAGCTGGCAATATTACTGGATTTAGACAGGACGGTTTTACAGACACATGGTTGGTTGCAAACGGCTACCAAAACAACGGACTTTTCATCGGAGGGTATTATGGAAACGAGGGAGCTGGTAGTGGCAAAGACACAAGCCTGACAGCATCCGGTGGTCTTATTTTAGGAAACTATACTCCGAACCAAACCTCAAATATATCTACGGCAATTGGAACTGGTGCTGGTCTCAACATAACATCTGCGAACGGCGACATGAAGTTTTTTGGAGCTAGTAATGGAGGCGCCAGGCTTACCGTTCCCCAAGCGGCAGGAACGGCGGTATCTGTGTCGGGAGGACTTAACGTCTCCGGAACATTGACTGCAGATACGTTCACAACCGGAACTGGAAACGTAAGTCTGAACGGAAATGTCACGATTGCTTCGACGAGAACTTTGACGGCAAACGGCGGAATCAGCAGCACCGGAATCATTTCAGGAACGAACATTTGCGGCGGAGCGCTGTCCACTACTGAAGCTGCTAGTATCGGAGGAGCCCTTACGATCGCGGCTGGTCAGAATTTAACGATGGGAGCAACAGGAGGGTCTGGAGCCGGGGAATTCACAACCGCAATTGGAAACGTTACTTTGAATGGTCCAGTCAGGATCACGAACAATACTGCAACTGCCCTGAACGTGTCTGGACTGACAACCGTCTCGGGACTTAGGGTGAATAATGCTCTCACCGCCAACGGAGGAATAAATCTAACAGGAGCAGGATATTTAGATGGCGTCACCGTGGGAGGGACCGAGAATCTACGTATTCGGCCATCAACTAATTCTAGTTCCATATTTTTAGGAGATGCTGACGGAAATACCAGACTGTCTGTTTCAAATTCTAGTATTGTAGCGTACCAGAATGTTACAATTTCTGGTGCCTCGTTGAACACAACTGGCAGCGGTTCAATACATATGGACGACACACAAAATGGAACGTTCAGAACTGGAGCTGGAAGCGTTACGTTGAACGGAGATGTGACGATCGCCACGGGAAAGAGCCTTACCCAGAACGGAACTTCTAATGTAATTTTTAACGGTCCAGTTCGTATCGCGAACAATACTGCAACTGCCCTGAACGTGTCTGGACTGACAACCGTCTCTGGACTTAAGGTGAACAATAAGTTGGAGTTCGGTGGTAGCGGAGTGTTTGATTTGAGCGGTATCACATCTGGCACCATTAAGCTTTCTGAAAGCGGAGGCCCCACTGTTCAATACGGAACTCTTAGTGGCGGCGATATAACTTGTGGAAAAATAAGCACCAACAATGAGTTCACTCAGACTGGAAACGTTACCTTCAAAACCGGAACTGGAACTGTTAGTTTGAACGGTCCTACTACGATTTCTGGAAGTCTTTTAACTGCGACCGGAAAAATAAGAGGCATAAATGCTTATACCGCAAATCAGTATCCGACGAACACAAACGCTAGTGGTTTCGCTCTTGGAACAGGAGATGGCTATATGTTAAATTATGCAGTCGATAGAGATGACCGTGATAAAGGAGTGTTGTTCAATAGAAATAACATTACGTGTTCGGCAATTAATACATCTGGACCATTTCCAATTCGCTTAAATCCGTTGATGATCGCCAGCAGCGGCGGCGGTTCGGGTAAAGTTATAGAGTCTGTGTTTTATAGCATCAGCGGTGTTAGTGGGGATAGAATCTTCTTAAATTCTTCCGAACATATTTTGGTTCCTGGAATGATAGTGACAGTTTCCGGAGCCGTAAGAAATCTTTCTGGCGGTCCATTTCACATCGCAGACGTTAATCCAGATCCGAACCGCAATGAAATATATCTGACCATCCCGATTGGATCTAGTTGGGGAGGAACTTCATACAATATCGGAGCGGGATGGTTCGACAATGGCGTCCTTGGGACAGCTTCGGCAGGAGTCGGTCTCGTCGTTGAATCGTCTGCGAACGTAGGGCTTTTTGTTTCTGGAAAAGGGTACGGAAATGGTGCAGACACAAGCCTCACAGCCTCTGGCGGTCTTATTTTAGGGAACTATGAAGGGTCAATACCTGGAAAGATTTCAACTGCCGTTGGCGTAAATGGTCTCAACATAACCTCTGCGAACGGGGACATGAAGTTTTTTGGAGCTAGTAATGGAGGCGCGAGGCTCACCGTTCCTCAAGCGGCAGGAACGGCGGTCTCTGTGTCGGGAGGGCTTAATGTGTCTGGAACCTTGACTGCAGATACGTTAACAACCGGAACGAACACAGTTTCCTTGAACGGTCCAGTTAGTATCACGAACAATACTGCAACCGCCCTGAACGTGTCTGGACTGACAACCGTCTCGGGACTTACGGTGAATAATGCCCTGAACGTGTCTGGACTGACAACCGTCTCGGGACTTACGGTGAATAATGCCCTGAACGTGTCTGGACTGACAACCGTCTCGGGTCTTACGGTGAATAATGCTCTCACCGCCAAAGAAGGAATATCAATTCCAACTGGCAAGGTGTTAACAGTCAGCGGTTCTTCGGAATATGCTGGATATTTCATAATCCCAGCAAAGACTTATACTAGTAGTAGCTTCACTGATGTCTTTTCTTTATCCGGACAACAATCTGGACTATATAAATGCGAGTTAGTTGGCGGCGGCTGGGGTGGGACTGTGTTTTTTTCGTATAGATCAAGTTCCGGAGGGGTATTTTTGATTCGTGGAAACGATATTGTCTATGGGCTTTTTAACAGCTCAGGTCACAACCTTCAGTTTAAATTTACTTTCCTACCCTCAGGCTCCCCTATCTCGCAGGCAATGGTAGGATTAGCAATGAGATTGGGAACCGGACCTCTAGACGCCGACCAGAACCATACATGGGCCTAACAACAACTTTCTCCTCCTTCGTATACAACAAGCGAGCATGTTCTCAATTTTCTGGATATTTACAGGAGCCATCGTGGGTCTTTTGCTCGTGTCCGTGTTCGTCCCGCCAGCGCGCAAGGACATGCAGGTTCCCACTCCCTTCTCAAAGTCCGTGTATCGCACTCCGTCGGGGTGCGTCAAGTTCAAGACCGAGCGCGTAGAGTGCTCCGAAGAGGCCACCTCCCTGAATTTCGTCGCATCCTCACATAAATAGATGTTCCAGCTCCAACTTTCAAAGCTCCTCGCCAATCCCCGAAGCATAAAGGTCCTTTCCTTCCTCGTAGGATTCGGCATCGTCATTCTCATGTGCCACAAACCCATACGCACCCAGCTGACGCTCGGAGTCCCTGTGGCCGAACTCGAGGAAAAAACTGTGAGGTCCGACGGTCAGTGCTTCCGCTATCGCGCGGAAGACTCCAAGTGCGAATTCTCCGACTCTAAATAAACATGTCGGACGGCGCAACGGATTTGAGTTCTCTTCTCGGCGGCGGACCAGTTCAGTCGCCCGCATTTGCCCCCATGGTCACGGGCGGCGACCCTTTCATCGCTCCTCTTCCCTCCAACTCCCCCGCCTCAACTCTCAAGAGCAACGAGGCCACCTTCTTCACTGTCTATCGCGCATTCAAGCGTCTGCTGACTTATGTTTCCTTCTTTCTCGCCGCCGTCATCATTTCTCTTCCCGCTCCCCGCCACCTCTTCCTCCAATACATTCCCAACACCTACACCTCGGGCGGCGTCGTGTCCTACATGGGCGCGGGCATTCTAGGCCTCATCGCGGTCGCGATAACCTACGTCCTCACGACCCTCCTCAATGTCCTCGTCTAACACGAATAGACATACTTCCGCAGTCCGTATTCCCGCATACACTTTTGCAGAAACATCTCGCAGTCCGGACACGGCTTTGAGTTTCTCACTTCCCCACTTTTGTTCAGTCGCACAACTTCAAGCGTACATCCGCTCAGTTGTGAAATGTCTCCTAGACGCTTCACAACTGCCCGTTCCGCATGCAAACTCTGGTCGGACCATCCCGATCCACGACACCTCGTTCCCAGCATGTTCCTTGCGACCGCAATGACCTTGCGCCTCCTCAGAATAGTCGCAACATGAAACTCGGTGTTATGAACCCGCATGTAGTCCATCTTTGCAACTAAAATCTCGGTAAACCGAATCCGTTTTCAATCAAGCGAACTATAAAGGTAATGGATCAATGGTTTTACCTTCGGCGTAGGTCAAAGGGGTGGACGCAAGACCCGCCTGCGTCCATACACCCCCGAATCCTTTTCGGTCCAGGATGTTATTTGGACAAACCCGGATTCATTGAAAAATACAACATAAGTCACGTCATCAACTGTGCGTTCGACACAGACTGCCCCGAATCCTTTCGCAGAAAGAATCCAGACAAGTATGCGTGTCTCAACGCCGTCGACAGTCTTGAAGCCGAAATTTTGAATTGGTATCCGATCTTTGAATCCACTCTCAACATGTTCCTACAAGACCCGCAGTGCAGGAACGTATACGTTCACTGCCAGTGCGGAATCAACAGGAGCGGCTTTCTTTCGGTGGCGTATGCTTGTAAGAAACTCAAGTTCCCGTATCATGACGTAGTCAAGAGCATAATGTTCCAACGACCGTGTGCGTTGACGAACCCCCACTATCGCTCCCAAGTCTACCATTTCTGCAAATAATACTTTCACGACACATGCTCGCAAACACATATGGACAACGTATTCCGAACGAAGAAATTCAGGGATGTTCCGGCGCGATCGAGAATGCACCCCGTCATTACGGGAACACTGGATTCTATCCATCAATCTATCGTGAATTCCCTGAAAGACGCGAATCACGAAGAACTTCAAGTCCGGCAGGGCGAAATACAGGAGCAAATATGTGGATTGGAAACGTCTCAGTCCATAGAAGATATTTTGGAGGTTTCAAAGCTTCAAGCCGAGTTGGACGCGATACTTTGTGCGACGAACGACGCGGTTCCGCTGGAATCCTACTACCTGAAGAACGCGGACATCATGATGAAATACTACGGGACGCAGGAAAAGTCGCACATCGTTTCTACTCCGGGAAACCACAACACGTTCTTGAAATACTTGCACGCCAGTCTTCCCTCTGAATCCGCCACTTCCAAGAAAGAACTGTTTGAATCCTACGCTTCTCGCATGAAGCTCAATACAGTTCAACCCGCCGAATCCGACAAGCCCGACTCTGCGGAGCACTGTCACGCCTGCAACGTTGCCCGCGAAGAACTAACGTCCGAGGGAATTCTCGTGTGTCCTACGTGCGGATCCGAAGAACACATGCTCGTCGTTTCCGATTTCCCGAGTTTTCGTGATCCGCCAAAAGACCGGAACAATTACGCATACAAGAAGATCAACCACCTCAACGAAATTCTGAATCAGTTTCAGGCAAAGGAGTCCACGATCATACCTAGCGAAGTCATGGACGAAGTGGTTTGCGAAATCAAGAAGCGCCGAATTCAAAATATTGCAGAATTGACCGAGAAGGACATGCGCGAAATCCTAAAGAAACTCAACAGGTCAAAGTTTTACGAGCACGCCACGCATATCCTGTCCCGACTCAACGGCAATCCGCCCCCGACCATCACCCCCGAAATAGAGGAAAAGATCCGAGCGATGTTTCAGGAAATTCAGGCGCCTTTTTTGGTGTATTGTCCCGACGACAGAACCAATTTCTTGTCATACTCCTACATCTTGTATAAGTTCTTTGAACTGCTTGAGCTGGATGAATACAAGGTCTACTTCCCCCTTCTAAAATCCAGAGACCGATTGATTGCCCACGACGAAATATGGAAGAAGATTTGCGACTATTTGAAGTGGGAGTTCATTCAGTCGGTTTAGCGACGGCTTCCGTTGAGGAGTCCCTTGACCACGAGGGTGTAGACGAGTGCAAACACGACCGCGTGGGTGGCCGCGACCGTCATCGTAGAGCCGCCAGGAGGCAGGGAGACAAGAACGCCAGGAGTCAGCACGAAGAACAGGGCGGCGAGCACAAGGAGTTTGGTGTACATTTTTGTTTTACCGAAAGGAAAATTTATGGAAAGGTGTATTTTCCAAAAAAGCGAATCAAAGCAGGAACCTTTCCTACGTCACGACCGTAACTTAAATCCCCGCCGGCGTAGCATAAATACGGCATCCCTGGCATGTGTTTCGGCAGCTTCTCAGGACACTTCTTGTAGCACAATCCGTCTACTTTGTCAACGTATTCGTCTCCGCCGGGACCCGGGCATTTTCCGCCACCGTCTAATCTGCCCCTCACGGTTCCGCCGTTGCATCCACACCCTTTTCCTGAAAAGCAATCTCCGATACTTTTGCACGAAATGGGCTCGCGACACGTCAATCCGTCGTTGCTCCACCCTTCCGGACAATCTTCCAGTCCAATCGGAGTTCCGATTCCAATATTCTCAGAGTCGGCCCAGCACACTGGTCCTACCCCGTGGTATCCCTCTTTACATTTCTTGTAGCAAAGACCATCCTGTAAGTCCGGGTGATCAGCTGGACACGTGAACGGACTCATAGATGCAATCTCCTTTCCGCCAAGTCGGAATTGCTGAAACGTCAAAAAGATCATTTCAAAGTCCCCAATTAACCATCCAAGCCCAACGTCTGGCGTGGATAGTTGGAAGTTTTCATAGATAGGTTTGACGGCGTAATAGAACAGTAGTCCAATCATACCCCATATTGCTACAACGAAGAGGTCCATTATGATTTGCGGTGATATTTTCACAGGACAAACATATAACAATAAAATTATGTGGGGTCAGCATCTAGTTATGGATATCGCGAGATGCAACCCTTCACGAATTCGCTCTTCTAAAAACATTTATCTGTTCACAAATGAGCTTGTCAAACGAATAGACATGGTCGCCTATGGCGAGCCACAAATTGTGATGTTCGGCACAGGAAACAAAAAGGGATATACGTTAGTTCAGCTTATTGAGACATCCAATATTTGCGCCCATTTCGTAGAAGAGACCAACGACATGTATTTGGACGTTTTCAGCTGTAAGCCATTTAATCCGCTATTAGTAAGGGCAACTGTTGCAGAGTATTTTCGGCCTGACGATATTATTGTTCGAAATATGGACCGCCAGGCTCCTGAACTACGGTGAAAAAGTTCTAGATGTTGAGTTTTGTTTTTTAATTTACCAGTCGTAGTCCTCGTCAAGGATACGTTCAGTGTCCGTGTCGAAATCCTCGCTGTCGGAGGATATGTAGAAGGCGGTGTTTAGAAGTTCGGGTCTAGGGTCGTACTCCTCCAACAAGGCGAAGATCTTTTCGCGCTGCTCGAGACTTGACGAGTCAATCACCATTCCTGCAGGAGGAGGGTTTCCGACTGACACATGCGGAGACACTCCGATTGTTTCACAAATCGTAGACCACAACATTTTACTCTGACTTGTGCTTCTTCGTAGGGGGTGGAGTAATAACGATGATAAGTTCTGGGTCTCTCTGTCGTTTCATTTTACCTTTTGTTGCCCTAAAACTCAAAATCCGTTTTCGACGATCACGCGAAGGGTCCATGGATGTCAGAGGCGATACGGCAATCTCCGTTCTTGCCCTTCACGGTTCCGAGTGGACACGGAGTATCCGCCTTAGTATCTGGATTAGTGAAGCGTTCTAGCAAGGGACGGATGTACATGTAAATGAAGTGGTTGGAAACCACGAAGAAGAGGCTGTGAATGATGGACTGTTCAAGCAAGGACGCACCTGGCGGAATACTTAGGTGGACGCGAGGAACCAAAATCATGAAGAGCAGTGCCTTTAGAAGCAGATTCACCCACATCTTTATATCTGACCGAGGTTTTTACGCAAGAGAATAGGTTGGTCCGCCGGTCGGAAGACAGTCACCGCTGTCAGTAGCCTTGTATCCGTTGGGACACTTTGGTCCGTAATTTCCAAAGCGCTCACGAGCGTTCCAGTAGAAATACATGACCACGGACGTGACAACCGAAAAGAGCACGGCGTGAACTACCAGAACGGTGGCTTTGGTTCCTCCAGGTGGAATACGAGTGAGAACGCCAGGCACGAAAGCTACGAAAAGTACTGCAGCTATAATGCTACTAACGAGTTCCATTTACTCTTTGATATCCGAAGATTTCTTTGAGCACGCGGAACAACTCGGCGTAGCCACCTGGATTTTCGAGTAGTTCACTGCTACGAACATTCCCACTGCGATCAAGGTTAGCACGATCCACGTCCAGTTCATTTATTCCAATAAGAGTTTTCATTCAAAGGCCGAATAACATACAGATGGGTATTCCATTTTACTTTGCTAGCTTAATCAAGTCCCACAGAGGCATTACACGCACAGTGAAACAACGTCAAGATGTCGACGTTCTGGGCGTGGACTTCAATTGTCTCATTCATCGGTATTTGAAGGAGGATAATCCAGTCGGGTCCGTCGTGGATGCGTTCGCACACATCATGGACAAGGTTTGTCGTCCGAAACACGTTCTTATTGCGATGGATGGAATTGTTCCATACGCTAAGATCGTTCAGCAGCGATACCGACGAATGCGTATTAAGACGGAAGACGATAAGGGGTTTGACCGCAACCAAATTTCGCCAGGGACTCCTTACATGAAGGAGCTGGAGGAGGCACTGCGTCAGAGGTTTCCGTTGGCTCAAATCAGCTCTACACTGGAAGAGGGTGAAGGAGAACACAAGCTTTTTCATATGATTCGGAAACTTCCAGAGTCTGATCGCAAGAACGTATGTATTTATGGTCTTGACGCTGACTTGATTTTGATTTGTCTCCAGCATGCTTCTGTGTCACAACAGATGGGTCTCTTGCGTGAGAGCGGAGAATTCAACGACCCGAAACTAGCTTCTGCAGAGTTTTCAGTTCTGAGCATTCAAGCCCTTCAAGAACAAATCCCTCTACCGATTCCGCAATATTCGGCCCTGATGATTTTGTGTTTCGGGAACGATTTCATGCCAAACCTGGGTATGTTTTCATTGAGAGAGGGAGGATACGAACGGGCGTTGGAAATTTATGAGAATGCCGGTAATCCAGATTTGCTTACGTTTGAAGGTAGGGATGCGTTTTTAGATACGGCTGAAAAGGTGGAGACGCGCGTTCTAAAGGAACGGATTTCGCTGCGCAAACGTCCAGAGGAAAAGGCACTTATGGGAAGAGACGGTTCTGCGTTTGAACGTCAATATCGTCTTCATATTCTTGACGGCGTTCAGTCAACGCAAAACGTCGTTGACGCATTCTGGAAGACGTTTCACTGGACACTCCACTATTTCCAAACAAACACGCCTATGAATTGGGACTGGGTGTATCCTTACCCCGACGCCCCTCTTATCAATCACATAATGGAACACAGCGAAACGATGTGTCAACCGGGGGACCGAACGTTCGGAATCCAGCAACAACTTCAGTTCATTCTTCCGGCTGTGTCGTTGCGCAAGGCCAAGAAGCTCGTAAAGTTCCCCGACGAGTTGTATGCCGAAACACGCAATCCATGGATGAAGCGTCACGAGTGGGAAATGAAGCCACGCATTTCTCTTCCATGGAATCCGACTAACGCCTTAACTGAAATCGTCCGCCTTTGAGACCGATTGAAAACCCTTTGGAACTCACTTCTGCAAGCGTTCCGTTAGGACGCATCATGTGTCTCGTTGCTGGGTTCTCATCAACAGGGTCAACCACGTTTTCCCCCAATTGAAATGTCCGAGTTGAATCCTCCGTTTTGTGATTCCAGTAATCACTGTTTATCCTCTGCAGTTCTCTCACGTGTGCTAGTTTCATCATTCCCTCACCCGACATTTCTCGAGACCAATTTCGTGATAAATACTCAATGTATTTGGCTCGGTAGACAAATGCACTGGTAATGACCGTATTGGACCGAAACGTGTCTATACACGCCTGAACGGTTGCTGGCTTGGGTTTATTGAGGCGATTGTTCACGGTGTTGTGAGCCCTCGCGACAAACAAAAATAGATTGAACCTGCTGTCTGCCCAATCTGGATGTAAGGACGTATAGTTCTGGAAAAGGATCTTGAAATGGTGATAGCAGTGAATGCACGTAAGTGTCTCTCTAAACGCATCCATGAAGCGTTTGAGTATTTCCTTATCTGCGTGCGAAGGGTTCTCCGGATACAGCATAGATACTGAATGAAGCGTCATCCAACCAAGCGGACCCCATAAACTCGTCATTCTTGTTAATTATGAAAGTGAAATGAATCCGGCGGTAATTCCGCCCTCTAGTATTTTACGAGCGATTGCCGGAGGAGTCGTTTTGCTTTTCAAAAGACCGTGTTTCTGAGCGACTTCTTTGACTTGGGAGTCGCTCATTTTCTTCAACTTCTTGCGTATCGTTTTACTCCGTCGTTTTGTTCCTGAATCCGTGAGGATTTGAATGCGACTGCGCCTTGCAGTTTTCTTTAGAGGAGGAGACTTTGCAGGATCGGCAACTCCCTTTACTTTCAAAATACTTTTCAACGGTTTTCGGAGAGTTCCTGTGGATTTAGGTTTGGGTTCACTCTTTTCAGAGGGAATAGGAGGTAGCGAATCCTGTCCCATTTTTGTGACCGTAACGATTTTTTCACTCATTCTCTTTGAAAACGAATAAGATAACATTTACGCCAGAAGTGTATCAATAACCTACGATGGAGTGGAACGCTGTTCGGTCGTATTTTAACACGAAGGGAGTTTCTAGATTGGTAGAGCATCAAATCGATTCGTTTGAAGATTTCGTTCGCAATAAGATCCCACTCATTGTTGCCTCTACTGCTCCGATCGTCGTGTGGCACGAGCAGGACGAGACTACAAAGAAATACAAATACGAGTTTCGGCTTTCGTTTGAGAACATCACGTATTTGAAACCGAGAATTCAGGAGGCGACTGGACGCGTGAAGCCGATGTTTCCCCAGGAAGCCCGAGTTCGCAACTTCACGTATGCGGCTCAAATGTTCTGCGACGTTCGCTTTGTTGCGCGGGCGTATAAGGGACAGACTCTCGCAGAGCACGACGAGTTCGTTCGCGTCTTCTCAGGCGTGTCGCTTGGAAAGATTCCTGTGATGCTCGGTTCGTCTCTTTGTATTCTCAACGACTATCCTATGTCCCGGGAGGAGATGGGAGAGTGTCCCAACGACCCACTCGGATACTTCATCATTCACGGAAGCGAGCGCACGATTCTGTGTCAAGAAAAGGTGGCAGACAATCGCACGATGGTATTCTTCAACAAGAAGACGGTATCCAAATACACTTACTCTGTGGAGACCAAGTCGCTCCATGAATCGTTCACCACGCCTCCCAAGAAACTGGAGATTCGTATTTCTGCAAAGTTTAATGGATTGGGGTATCCTCTCACGATCTGCGCTCCCCGATTCCGCGAGGAACTGCCGTTGCTCATATTCTTCCGTGCACTCGGAGTGGAATCCGACGAGGAAATCGCCAAGTTGAATTGGAAGGACGATTTGGATAACGCAGAGACGTTGGCTGCGTCATTCAAGGAGTGTGCTGACGCAGGGGTGTATACTCGGACAGACGCAATCCAGTATCTTGCAACCCATCTCCAATACACGACGACGCACGAGGACAAGTGCGCATACGTCAGAACTCTTCTGGAGACCGAGTATCTTCCGCACGTAAAGTTCGGAGGCGAGTCAGCGGGTTCTCAAACTCTGGAAGCCCGCAAGTGTCTTATCACCGCATCCATGGTTCGCAGAGTCATTATGGCAGAGCAGGGCAAGATTTCGGTGGACGATCGCGATGCGTACCCCAACAAGCGCATCGTGACAACCGGATCTTTGTTGACCCATCTGTTCCGCCAGCTCTTCCAGAAGGTTTGCAAAGACATTCGCGGAAAGTTCGTGAACGAGGTCAACAACGACACGTGGAAGAAGCACGAGACGCCTCAGCCTTTGGATGTCCTGAACGTCAACAACCTCTACAAGATTCTGAAGGTGTCTACGATTGAAGGCAAGCTGAAGCAAGCCCTTGCGACAGGAAACTTCACGGTTCAAGGACTTGGAACGTCCAGTTCTGCGTCCATGTCGAATGCAACCAAGGTGGGTGTATCGCAAGTCCTGAACCGGCTATCCTATCTCGCTACAATCAGCCATTTGAGGCGAATTCAGACGCCGGTAGAAAAGTCGGGGAAGCTTCTGGCGCCACGCAAGCTCCACGGAACCAGCTGGGGATACGTCTGTCCCGTTGAGACTCCGGAGGGTCATTCCGTCGGTATCGTGAAGGCCATGTCCATGCTAACCTCCATCACGCAGCACACGCCTTCCTCAGTAACACTCCAACTCCTGGAGAAGATGTCTGGGATTGATTGGATCAACGGGATTCGCACGTATGAGGGAACCTCTATCCTTGTGAATGGAGTGATTGTCGGGTATACGAAAGATCCGGCTCGTATCCACGCAGAGCTCAAGGACGCCAAGCGGCGCTTCCAGCTCCATCCTCATACCGGCGTGTCATGGCACATTCTTCTCAACACAATTTCCGTGGAGTCGGATGGCGGTCGCGTCGTGCGTCCTCTCTTCCGTGTAGAGAACCAAGCGTGTCTTCCGCATCCTGCGTCAGAGATCTGGAACGACTGGGCAAAGTCGTGCGTGGAGTACATTGATTCTGCAGAGTCAGACACTGTGCTTGTGGCAATGACGCCAAAGGAGATCACGAAGAACCATACGCACTGCGAGATCCATCCCACGATGATTCTGGGACATATGGCGTCCAGCATTCCCATGTCGGATCACAATCAGTCCCCGCGTAATACGTATCAGTCTGCTATGGGCAAGCTGGCTATTGGAATCTTTGCTAGGAACTACGCCAAGCGTCTGGATAAGAACGGATACATCTTCTGCCAGCCCGCTCGGCCGTTCGTAGAGACTCGCACGATGCGGATTCTCAAGACAGAGGAGATGCCCTTTGGAATGAACGCCATCGTGGCCATCGGAATTTACGGAGGGTATAATCAGGAGGATTCCGTGATTCTCAACAAGTCTGCCGTGAATCGTGGCCTGTTCCGAACGCTCTACTACACTCTCTACAAGGACGAGGAGCATCGTAACGTGACGTCGGGCAAGGAGGAGAAGTTCCTGCGGCCCATGCGTGAGAACACTCGGGGCTTCAAGACGTCTTCGTATCATGCCATTCAGGACAACGGGCTTCCAGCCGTCGGATCCATGATTCACGAGAACGATGTCGTCATTGGAAAGGTCACGAATCTTAAGAACGACACAAACGGATATGCCTATCGGGACTCGTCGACTACACACAAGAACTCAGAAACGTGCAGAGTAGATGGCGTTTGGCAGGACAAGAACTCGGACGGATATCCTTTCGTAAAGGTCCGTGTCGTGTCCGAGCGTGTCCCTGAAATTGGCGATAAGTTCTCGAGTCGCCACGGCCAGAAGGGAACGTGTGGAATTCTGCTGAACGAGGACGATATGCCGTATACTGCATCGGGTCTGCGCCCAGACCTTATTATGAATCCTCACGCAGTTCCCTCTCGCATGACGATTGCCCAGCTGATGGAGACGATGTTTGGAAAGGTGTGTTCCATGAAGGGAACGCTTGGAGACGGAACGCCATATTCGCACTTAACTCAAAAAGAACTCCGGGAGCAGATGATTGCTCTCGGAATGCACCCGTATGGGAATGAGATTCTGTACAACGGCCAGACCGGAGAGATGATGGAGGCCGAAATCTTTATGGGTCCCACATTCTACCAGCGCCTCAAGCACATGGTGACGGACAAGAAGCATTCACGTGCTCGTGGCCCTATTGTGTCTTTGACTCGCCAGCCATGCGAGGGTAGGTCTCGTGATGGCGGATTGCGTGTTGGTGAGATGGAGCGTGATTGTATGTTGTCGCACGGCGCTGCAATGTTCACAAAGGAGCGCCTAATGGATGTGTCCGATCCATTCACGACGGGCTTCTGCAAGTCGTGTGGAACACTCGCTGTAGTGAACCCTAAGGAGAACATCTACCACTGCGTGTCATGCGGAGCTCAGACACACTTTGAGTTGAAGACGATTCCCTATGCAGTCAAGCTATGGGCTCAGGAGCTAGAGGCAATGCACATTGTTCCCCGTATGGTCTTTGAGTAGAACGATAGACTATCTATACATTAATAATTTACGCAAACCACGATATTATAAACAAATGAAACAGATTGCTATAATCATTCCGACGAGAAGCCGCCCTTCGAATATACAGCGTCTTCACGATCAATGGTTTCGGATTACAGACAAGTCTATTACTACCGATTGTATTATTGTTCTAGATGATGATAATGAGACGGAATATCCTCGTCTGGAAGGGTTTAGGTATATTGTCGTTCACAATACAGTCCGAGGCGTTGTGAATCCTCTGAATCAGGCTGCCATGCAGGTATGTAATGAATACGAATATCTTGGATTTTGGGGAGATGATCATTTTCCATTGACGCAGAGCTGGAATCTAATGTTTTACATCTCTCTCAAACAGAAGGTGAGGTATGCTATGGTATACGGAGACGACGGGATTCAGGGTCAGAACCTCCCGACGCACGTTGTCATGGACAGTTTGATCGTTCGTAAGTTGGGGTATATGGGTCACCCCGAGTTCCGACACCTTTACGTTGATGATTTTTGGAAATATATTGGAAACTACTTTGGAACTTTAATGTATATGGATGGAGTAAAAATTGAGCATAAACATTATTGTAACGGAAAGGCGCCTATGGATAATCTATATTCTGTCAACAATTCGGATATTGCGTTTCAAAGTGGAAGGGATGCATACCACAAGGTTGTGAATTCTCATGAGTTTCAGTCTAGTATTTGGAAGATGAAGACGTTATTTGAATGATTTTTAAGTCCCGTTGATTAGTTTTTTAAGAGAAGGACTGAAGACCCGTTGCTCTTAACAATAGTATAACCGGAAGAATAAACCGTATCGTAAAAATCGTTAAACGAAAAGACATATTTCAAAAATCTAGTTCCGTATGCAATATATTCGCCGGTTGAATGATTTTCTGCAATAGTCAATCTGCTGATAATAACATGCTTTGAACTATACCCCAGAATCTTCGCCAACGCAGCCTTTCCATCTGGCAAAATATCAAATAGTCCATTACAAAGTAGTATTGCGTTGCGATCAATTTCCTGCATATTTAGAGCATCTCCTACACGAAACTCGCCCGTAACCCACTGTTTCGATGCTGTAGAGACCATGTGTGGAGAGAAGTCAACTCCCAAATATGCGTTCTTGCGATTGTCCTTGCGCAATAATTCAAAGATAGCACCAACTCCACACCCCAAGTCAATAATTTTATCATGTGTCGGAATCAAATTAAGAATTTCAACCCAATGGCTTGGGTATGATGCCGTAGAATTCAATTCTTTCAAATTTAATGCTAGCTGTTGGGCAGGAACGTCTGAATTCAGCCATTCTAGAGCCATTTTTTAATATATGTGAGATTTATGTAAGTCGCAGTTGTGAATTGAATATATCAATTAACATTTGCATGTTATTATGGATTGATTCTGGGTGAGTTCCAATAAATCGGGTTGTAAAGCATGGTCCTCTACGTTGCGGTATCCATTCATGTACTCCTTGGTTACGGGTCTCAACTAACTGTTTTTGGGTGTCGTCACCATTCACCCAAGCAAGATACACGTCGTTAAAGTAATTCGGGATTGTGCCATTATTTACGAAAGTTGCATAATATCCTATCTTGTTAGAGACTTGTTTTGGGAATACGTATGAATAATGGTACATTTGAATTCCAGTTTCCCTGAATAAGCTATCGCTTGTAATATGCTTGCGAGGAATATTGTATGGGTATTCAATCGTAGGTGGGCGGTGTGATAACCAACGTGATCCTTTTACATACCTGAAAACTCTCAAGAAATTATCACATGCCTGCTCAAACCCAGTAAGGTAGTGTGTGAACCCGCCGTAGAATGTACAGCTTTGAACGCCCACACTTGTCGGCATCTCCTTCTGCAGAAAGGTCTTCATCTTCAAAATGTCTTCTGTGGTATATACTTCATCAGAATCAACCATCCATAAGTAATCAATGTCATCACGTATGTGTCTGGTATATGCGTTTGACTGGTCGTCCTTTTCGTTATACTGTCCGTGAACGACGATTAGTTTATTATAGGGATCTGGATAATTGTCAATTATATCGTTTGTCTTGTCTTCAGATGTTGTCTTACCTCGTTGTCTCCAAAAACGCACAGGTCCTTCCGATATTAAGATTTGATCAACGTGAGGATACAGCTGATCTAAACATTCCTTCAAGACATAATCTCCCTCAAATACTATCATGCCTACCGCAACTTTGATAGGCCCCATTGTATATTGGTAGTATAACTGACAGGTGTAAGTAGATTCTTCGATACTTTCAAATCCTCAAAATATCTCGCATGAAGCATTAGGAGTTCACTGCTTTGGTATGCAATATTATTACCATTCACCGGACAATAAAACGTACTAGGCGACACACATTCAAACGCATTCTTCTCAAAGTTGTGTCCAAACTTAGAGAAGTGACTGAAAACGTGTGGCAGTCTCTTACCATTCCAACTGATAAACCCAGCCGACAATTCAGAAGTATCATACAGTTGCCAATCCCACGGTGCTCCGTGTCCAATATTCTCGTCTATATACAACTCAGAATTACTGCATCTCTTTGGGAAGTATTCTAAATACTTCTGGTCACCACAGGTAGCATACTCCGGATACTTCTTAAATAACACCCCATCGCTCCACCAATCAAGAAGCTCCTTTCCGAGATTGGAATTTTTAAAGTAAACTACTCCAACATTGTACTTACCGCTTTGATAAAGATCAGGAGTCCCATCGTCAAGAAACCGATGCTTAAATATTCCACAATCTTTACTTCCGAACTCATTAAATAGCAATGAAATATCTTTGTGGAATACAACATCCGAATCTATATACGTTACCGGAGCATTGATTACATCTATAACGTGCTTTGTAAAATAAGACGCAAGTGTCCATAGAAAATATTTATATTCGTCCGTTCGTAGTGATAAAAATTGATTCCGACGATTCGAGTTTGCGTCTACATATATTGACTCTGGACGATACGGGATTATCTTGACGTTGTTGCCTCCTATAGAAACGAATCGGTTCAGCTTTTGGAAGCTCGCTTCGTCTACGCAGTAGTAATGGATTACCAGAGGTATACTTGTAGTTCTACACAGAGAACGTATACATGTCAAACCCAATACAAGATACTTTTCATCCGAAAGGATTGTTATATGCTGTGGATTCATTTGATGACAATAAGGGCTCCCTATCTAAATAAGTTCTGAATTGTCAACTAGAGTTTGAATTATATAAGTCTGCTCGGTAGAAGTGAGAGAAGTGTGGATTGGTATAGACAATACAGTCCTAGAAAGAGCCTCTGCATTTTCAAACTTAAGATGGTTAAACTCTGAAAAGGCTTTTGATTTGTAGAATGGAATTGGATAGTGAATTATGGTTTCAATCCCGCGGGTTGCCAAAGAATTCATCAATACATCTCTTTTGTCAGTTTTGATTACATACAAATGGTAGGAATGAAACACACGATCGTCATGGTTACGAACATGATTCAACCCAGAATCGGTATAATGTTTAGCAATTACTCGTTTATCTAGAATTGTCTGGTCCATATATTGAAGTTTCTCGCATAAGAATGCAGCTTGGATTGAATCCATCCGAGAGTTTGTACCCTTCAACGAATGAATATACTTTTCAGTAGATCCTAAATTTCTTAGTTTACGAATACATTCGGCCGTTTCCTTATTCTTGCAAACAACTGCGCCGGCATCGCCCAACGCTCCTAGATTCTTTGTAGGATAAAAGCTGTGACACGAAATATCTCCAAACGATCCAAGTTTCTTATTGTTCCAATAAGAGCCGAGCGATTGTGCACAGTCTTCAATAACAACGATGTCTTTAAGATTACACATGTCTGTTAACGCATCCATATCACAACAGTCTCCGTATAGATGAACGACTAACACAGCCTTCGTATTGGAAGTTATTGCAGCTTGAAAGTTAGCGATACTAAACAATCCGTTCGGATCACAATCTACTATTCGAATTTTGGCATTTGAACGAAGTGCCCCAAATGCGCATGCTATGTATGCGTTTGCTTGAATTATGATTTCGTCATTCTCAGTTAGTCCAAGGCTTTCGAACGCTAACTCGAGCGCACCAGTTCCAGATCCTACTCCGATCGCATATCCTCCTCCCAAGTAAGACGCTAAGGAATCTTCAAATTTACGAACTGTCGGTCCAAGTATGTAAGACCCAGATTCAATAGTTTCCTCTAAATTTCGGATATACGCTGACGTAAGCATTTTGTTGTAATCCCTTGCGTTTGTCATATTGATTCGGAACGAGGATCCAATCGGATTCGGTGCCGTCATTTTGTTTAAAGAGAGCCATCTGCTTAAATCATCATATATGGCAGCTTACATTGTTTCGTTAAACCCTAAAATTAACGAAAAACCTGGAGCCCTTATTGCGATTGAGAATGGTACTATTGGGTTTGATGTAAAACGGGTGTTCTATATTTATGGGACCCAGGGCGATATTAATCGCAGAGGTAATCACGGACACACAAATACAACTCAATTTATAGTCTGTTTGTCAGGCGAAACTGATATAGAAACGACATACAGAGATGGAAGTTCTCAAATGTTCAAGCTATCGTCTCCGAACGCAGGTCTTATGTTGCCACCGTTCAATCATATCGTTATGAATATGAAAAATAATGCGATTCTAATGGTAGTTTGCGATGCGGAGTTTAAAGATGAAATAAGTTATACGGACAAAGTATACTATGCCAAATTTTCGTATCCCCCACCTTCTTGATGCGGATATACCTATGTTTTACAAATATATCGATAGTGCAAAAGTGTATTTAGAATTCGGGTCTGGCGGGTCTACATATCAAGCGTCATTGCGTAAGAATATCAGTAAGATATACTCAGTTGAATCAGATCCATGGTTTATTGAGAAAATGAAAAGGCTTTTACCGCACGATTCCAACGTAGAATTTAACTTTTGCGATGTAAATACTATTCAAGATACTTGGGGTGAACCTGGTGAAGGTTGCACTGTAAAACAAAAAAACGAATTATTCGGACTATGCTCTGACTTGTAGTCTTGTTCCGGACTTTGTTCTTATTGATGGGCGGTTCAGAGTGGCATGTGCATTAAAATGTTTTATTGCATTTCCAATTACAACTGTAATTGCGTTTGATGATTTTAAGCATCGGACACAATACCATATCGTCTTAGACTTTTTTGATATTATTGAAACGACTCAAGATGGAAGTATGGTTATTTTGAGAAAGAAGAACGTAGATGCTCCGACCGAAGACCTTTTATCTAAATATAGCATTATATCCGATTAGATTGACATTTAAATGTAACAACGGGTTATATTGAAAATGTCGTTCTGCATTGTCTACTTGGCAAGCCCAAGAGGGCGCCGTATTGGATGTTGCGATTTTTCTCGCAAGTTTGACATTCTCAAATCGTCGCTCGCTATATCGACACGTCTTTTTCCTAAAACGGATATCTACATTTTCCACGAGGACTTTGAAACTGAAGATTTTAAGGCCCTTCCAGACATAAAAGAGTATATTAAAGTCGATTTTTCTGGATACGACGATGTTTTCGTAAAGCATGTTTTTCCAAAGGGGTATATGCTGATGTGTAGGTTCTTCTCAGGAGTCCTACAAAAGTATCCTCAACTAAGCAATTATACGCATTATATGAGACTAGATGACGACTCTTATTTCATGGAGCCAAATATCAGTGAAGAGCATGTTCAGAAAATGTTGAAATATGACTATGTATATAGGTCGTTATATCACGACCTTAAATATCATCAAGAGCTTTTTGACTTTACCGTTGGTTATCTCAAATCAGCGGGTTATCCTGTACAGTTATTATATCCCGAACTAGTAAAATCTGGAGTATTAGATGGTAACAATAAGTATACTGGGCTTGCACCGTATAATAACTTCCACTTGTCAAGCATTTCATTGTGGAATCATCCAGTAGTGAAATCGTATATCGACAAGATTGAATCAGATTCTAATATACTAAAAAAGGGGTGGCTGGATTCAAACATTCATGGAATGATAATTTTTCTAATCACACCGTTCATTGGGAAGATGGTGCATCACGATGGAACGTTTGGATACAGACATAACAAGCACGTATCGATTCAGAACGCAACTTGGATTCAATGGAGAGACGATCTTCCGTTTCATCCTTAAACAACGCTATTCATGTCGCAATTTGTTCGTCTGAGATTTAATAGTAACATACTATAGATTATATAAATGATCCCGATTGTAATAGTTCACGCTGGCAATTCGTATTATTTGAAAGACACGTTAACACACGCCAAAAAGTGTTCCGATCGTGTTGTACTTCTAGGCGACGAATCAAATTTCGGAGTTATAGATGGAATTGAACACTTTTCATTGACAAGTCTACGGTGTCCTGAATTGGACGAGTTTGAAAATAATTTTGTAAACTATTCTACGAACTCGGAATATATTGAGAAATTTTGCTTTTCTCGAGTTTTCTATTTACGAACATGGATGAAGATGTCGGGGACACCGACATGTGTCTACATTGACAGCGACGTTGTTCTTCTAGATAACGTTAACAATCTATTCAATGGAGAACTTGCGTATTTGTATACAGTCGGAACGTTTAGCGCAAGCATCCATACATCGTGTATAACTATTGACTTTACAAATGAATTTATTCAGTTATGTAAAGATATCTACGTGAACAAGACAAAGCATCACTTAATAGAGGATAAAATCCGCAATCACGTTGAGAATAATATTCCTGGAGGGATATGCGATATGACGCTCCATGCAATCCTCAGCCGTACTCTAAAGGTGAATAATTTAAACTCATTCATAAACGGCGAATCAACGTTTAACGATAACATAAATGATTCTTATGGCCCAAACGGACGGAATACGTTCAAGATGACAGGAAGCTTAATTGAAATAACAAGAGAAGGTACCCGTTTTTATGTGTATACGAATGATGGAAAGAAAATCAGATTGAATAGTATTCATTTCCAAGGCCAAGCAAAGAATCTTATATATCCGTTCATAAAATCCGTTTAAACATTCATAACCTTATAAACTAAAATGCAAATAACACGGGAAATAGTTCGAGAGTTTTTAGATCTATACAAGCTATCTCCGTTCATGGATAATCATGGTGGAATTGAGGCGCCGCATTGTTTCTGGGTGTGGTACTTTCTAAAACTTGTTAACCCCGAGGTTGTTATTGAAAGTGGTGTATGGAAGGGTGGAAGTACGTGGCTTATAGAGAAGACATGTCCTAACGCAAAAATAATTTCAATTGAACCTGCCATGTGGCGAGTGGAGTACAGATCTCCGTCTGTTACCTATACCACTAAAGATTTTAACGAGCACGACTGGTCATCTATATTGGGCGTAGAGACCTGTAAGAAAACACTTGCGTTCATTGACGATCATCAGAATAATTACGAACGCCTGAAGCATGCATATAAGAATTCTATCGGTCATATGATTTTCGAAGATAACTATCCCACTATGCACGGTGACGTGTTGTCTCTAAAGAAAATTCTTTCAAACTCGTTTCATGTTATGGATGTGGATAATACCAGAACGGTCAAGCCAATCCCCTCCGAATATAAGGATGATGTATTGCGCATGTGTGAATATTTCGAATGCCCTCCAGTATTTCTTGATACTGAAATTACTAGATGGAACGATAAGTTTAGCGATCACAATTGCAAGCCTCCGATATTTACCGAACTGGAAGATATTTTTACAGAGTTCAAGAAAAAGCAACTATCGTACACCTTTATTGCGTATGTTACTGTAAAATCACCGTAATATTGTAGCTGTTATTGGAAATAACCAAACTACGGTTTAAAGTTTAAACGAGCTCTAAGACATTCATCTAATGAAAAAGGTTGCCATCATCTCCGGCGTAAATGGACAAGACGGATCTTACTTGGCAGAATTCATTCTCGATAATAACGAGTATGACGTTTTAGGAGTTACGCGCAGATCATCGACAGATAAAAATACGAATATTCAACACCTTATTTGCAATCCTAGGTTTAGGATATTTGAAGCCGATTTGTGTGATTTTTCATCCGTATTATCTTTATTTGGACAACTAACTGATGGGAAATATGATCGGATTGAGATTTACAATTTAGCAGCTCAATCGCACGTTCATACGTCATTTGTTCAACCAGAATACACTGCGAACGTAAATGGCCTAGGACCTTTGAGAATATTGGAAGCAATTAGGTCGCTTGGTCTTCATAAAATTACACGAATGTATCAGGCATCAACTTCCGAAATGTATGGAAAAGTGCAAGAAGTTCCTCAGTCCGAGACAACGCAGTTCTATCCTCGCAGCCCCTATGGAGTGTCAAAGCTGTATGGGTTTTGGATAGTTAAAAACTATCGTGAAAGCTATGGCATGTTTGCGTGTAACGGCATTCTATTTAATCATGAATCGGAAAGACGTGGTCTAGATTTTGTCACACGAAAGATCACTTCCGGGATTCCAAAAGTTTATGGAAAGGAAAAGAATATAATCCGTCTCGGTAACCTTGATTCAAAGAGAGATTGGGGGCATGCCGAGGATTATGTCAGAGCTATGTGGCTTATGCTTCAGGCCGATAATCCCGAAGATTACGTTATTGCTACCGGAGAGATGCGAACGGTCCGCGACTTTGTTGAAACAGCGTTTAAGGTAGTTGGTCACACAATAACGTGGTCAGGCGAAGGCGTGAATGAGATAGGAACCGACGAAACTGGTGAGACGGTTGTGTCGGTAGACCCTGCGTATTATCGGCCATGTGAAGTTGATGTTTTACTTGGAAACCCAACGAAAGCTGAAACATGCCTCGGGTGGAAGCGCATCGTCTCCTTTAAAAATCTAGTATCTCGTATGGTTCAAAACGATATGGCTATATACACAAAAAACACGCTTTCACGGATTTAGGTTATTATATTTAACATGACCCTCTACATTTGCCCTACCGACGAGCTATCCCATGATCGCATCAAGGCCCAGCTGAACGTTCATAGGTATACCGATTCCGGTTTTGATATTCCCATTGGCACTTATCATGTCCGACTCTCCATTCATGCACATTCTTTTTCACTTGGAATTCGTGTTGCTGCCGTAGACTCTAACAATAATCCTATACCTTGCCTCATTCTTCCTCGCTCATCTATTTACAAGACTCGCTTTCGTATGGCCAACTCCATCGGGTTGATTGATGCCGGATATCGCGGGGAAGTTCAGGCAAAGGTGGATGTGCTAAGTTATGGACGGGCCGATACAGACGAACATCCTTTTGAGGACGGCCCGGATGGATCTCGTCTCTTCCAAATTTGCCAGCACAATTTCCTTCCATGGAAGCGGATTGTCATTGTTCCGTCTCTCACAGAGCTTCCCACGTTTTCTGACGACTCCCGTGGAGAGGGTGGATTTGGATCTACGGGCACGCATACCGCAAACTATACTGGCGTAGATTACATCCGTTAAACCATAGGATAAATCAGAACCAAAGAGATTGTGTCGTGAATGATGGCACCCCAATACGCAGTGTACCATGTGGTATTCAATCCAAACACCATTGCTACAATCAACACTATTGACCGCAAAAATGTGTTCAATACTGGGTTGGAAGTGGGGAGAAGAAGGACGTTCATTTGTGTAAAGGAGCGAATATTGGTTCGCGGTCGCTTGCGGGCATATTGCGTGAAAATATTTTCCCACTCATAGTTATAAACACAATATGGGTGGCGGTCTTATGCAGCTCGTGAGCTATGGTGCGCAGGACATTTACATCTCGGGCAACCCCCAGATTACCTTCTGGAAGGTGCTATACAAGCGCCATACCAACTTCGCCGTGGAGTCCATTGAAGTCACCTTCAACGGTCAGGCCGACTTTAACAAGCGCGTGACGGCCGTCATCAATCGTAACGCCGATCTTATGTACAAGACTTACGTCCAGGTCGTGCTCCCCCAGATTTCTCTTACAAACACGGCCTCTACGAACACGTTTGGACTCACTGGAACCCAGCAGGGTTTCCGATGGCTCAACTACATCGGTCACCGCCTGATCAAGCAGGTTGAGGTTGAAATTGGCGGTCAGCGCATTGATCGTCAGTATGGCGACTGGATGCAGATCTGGACCCAGCTGTCTACCGATGCAGGAACGATCTCGGCGCTAGACCACATCATCGGAAACACCCACGACCTCGTGCTCCTGAAGCGCACGACCGGTCTGGATCTGGACGCGACGTGCGCCGCGAACGAGACCACGATCTCATGCGTGCCTCGCAGGGGAACGCCTGCCAAGACGCTTTACATTCCTCTGCAGTTCTGGTTCTGCCGCAACCCTGGTCTCGCGATCCCCCTCATTGCGCTGCAGTACCACGAGGTCCGCATCAACGTGGACTTTGAGACGTGGCAGAACTCCATGTACTACGAGCAAGGTCTCGGCCAGCCGGGAGTCGGAGGATCCGCCCCCTCGGCTCAGTCCCTGGCCGCCGCCTCCCTGTATGTTGACTACGTCTACCTCGACACCGAGGAGCGCCGCCGCTTCGCTCAGCAGAGCCACGAGTATCTGATTGAGCAGGTGCAGTACACTGGCGCCGAGTCCATCACGAGCTCTTCCAACAAGATCCAGCTGAACTTCAACCACCCCGTCAAGGAGCTCTTCTGGGTGGTGCAGCGCGACTCGTTCGTGGACTGCTCTAACCAGAACTGGATTGCGTCGGTCGGCGGTCCTCAGCCTTTCAACTACTCCGACGACTTCAGCACGGAGGGTCTGATCATGTCTCTGCTCTCTACTGCCCAGCTCAGCCCCGGCTCCCAGCTAAACTACATCAGTGGATCTAACATGTCCGCCGCCACTGCCAACCTCGGACAGGGTCCTTCGCAGTCGTCTTCGCTCATTGGCGCTGACACTCAGGATATTACGGGCACCCAGGAGTTTGAGTCCGGTGTGAACTACCTGCTCGCCAAGGTGATTCTGGACTCGGGCATTCGTTGCGAGGGCAAGAACCCTATTGAGGTCGCCAAGCTCCAGCTGAACGGCCAGGACCGTTTCACGGAGCGTGAGGGTGCCTACTTCGACAAGGTGCAGCCCTTCCAGCACCACAGCCGCACGCCTTCTACGGGTATCAACGTGTACTCGTTTGCGCTGCGCCCCGAGGAGCACCAGCCCAGCGGCACGTGCAACTTCAGCCGCATTGACAAGGCGACTCTCCAGCTTACTGTGTCCATCAACACGGTGGTCGGTTCTCGCACGGCGCAGGTCCGCGTGTATGCCCTGAACTACAACGTGCTGCGCGTGATGAGCGGCATGGGCGGTCTGGCTTACTCCAACTAAACGTTGTTGCGTGGTGGTAATCAACATAAAATATAAAAACGGGGAAACCCAAAATTGAGATTGGAACTCCAAATTCAATTTTGTGATAAATATATAATGTGGGAGTTTGTTGATAAGGTGGTGTATATCAATTTAGATTATCGCACAGACAGACGCATTTCTATGGAAAAATTCTTTGAGGCCGGAAAAATTCCACAAGAGAAAGTTGTTAGATTTTCTGCAATACAACACGAAGTTGGTCCTGTTGGAGCCTATATGAGTCATATCGCAGTCCTTAAATTAGCCAAGTCCAATGCATGGAATCGGGTTCTAATACTAGAGGATGACGTTATGTGGAAAAACTTTGAGAATGACTACGAGAGATTGTGTAAGCTAATAGAAAGCCAGACATGGGATGTGTGTATGCTCGGCGGAGTCTACATTGATACGACACCGCCAAAAATAAATGCTTCGTTCTCTGGATATTCGTATATTGTCCAATCTCATTACTATGACACTTTATTGTTGAATATGGAAGAAGGTTTGCGAAAAAGATTTGAGTTTGCAAACGGAATGCAACGCATTTCGTTCAGACCAAACAACAAGGCTGAGTATCTTCATAGATTGAAAAACAATTGGTATGCTTTGGACGTATACTGGATGAAACTACAGCTTCGAGATAAATGGATTGGAATGATAGAGCCGATGTGTGAGCACGATTTTAACTCGGATAGTGATGTTTCGCATTCACTTCAACAACAGCCCGTCGACATGGTTATTTTTGGCCTGCGACTAAAAAGTCTTATTGAAAAGGGAGAATATCCGATGTTGGTCTAACAATATAAGTTATTTCTGGAGACATTACGATTTTCTTGAATGATCTGCGGAACTTGTCCAACAAACAGAAATCTTCCCAATAAGACGGTTCAAACCACATGTTATTCTCTTGAAACAATGAAGTCCTTGCGCAGAAGGATATACCGACATTATTTTGGAAAAAATCTGTATGTTCTGGCGGAGGAATTGTTCGTTCAGAATCTTGCATTCTGAATATAATGACATCGGGCTTGTGGTATAATTGACGATGAAACGCATCAATGTAATTTGGTAATAGAATATCGTCGTCATCTACAAATCCGACCCATCGCGTTGTTACGAGTTTAATAGCTTGATTTCGTACAGCTCCAGCACAGTTATAGTATCCCTGTTTTTGCACTGCGCAAATGGATATTCTAGCGTCGTCAGGATAATATGTTGGCTCTATGCCGTCAAAAACAATAATAGCCTTCCAGTTCGGGTCGTTCAATTTTTTGAGAGATTCAATTGTTCGTGAGAGTGTTGGTCTTCCAATCGAAGGGATTATGAAGGTTATGTAAGGAAACTCGTCGTATTTTTTTGAAGGAGTTCGTAAATAGCCGAGACTCATTCTATATTATATTAATAATGGAAAAGACGTTCGGGTTCATATTTACTAGACATGTGAATTCGGCCAAAACGAACGAATATTGGAAAGAATGTATACGATCCATTCGCAAACATTATCCTGTAACCACTCCTATTCTCATTATAGACGACAACAGTAATCGGGAGTATCTTGTAAATGCAGACATTCCTAACGTTCAAGTCATTCAATCCGAGTTTATAGGAAGAGGCGAGTTGCTAGCCTACTACTATTTCTATAAGCTAAGGCCTTTTGATAAGGCATGTATCATCCATGACTCAGTGTTCGTTCAAAAATATATTGATTTCAGCAAAATGAATGAAGACGTAAATTTACTATGGGGATTCTTTCCACATATATGCGAAGATTCTAAACATACACCCGATCTTATAAATAAATTGACTGATTCCGATACGTTAATGAGAATATATGAAGATACGAGCAAATGGGTTGGGTTGTTTGGATGTATGAGCGTAATAACACTTCCGTTCTTGGATATATTAGCCGATAAATACAATCTATTTATATTGTTGGAACATGTGAAATCTAGACCGGATAGAATCTGTCTTGAACGAATATTAGGTATATTATTTGTAACAGAAATCCCTGAATCAAAAAATAACTTATTGTTAGGGGATATTGCGCGATTTCCATATAATTTCAGATTCAGATATGAACATTATTTAAAATGGCTTGAAATTAAATACCCCGTAAAAACATTATCGTTTCGCCCGAATTGTTCGGTTAACACCGAGTTTGATGATCATCCATTCATAAAGGTATGGTCTGGACGCTGAAATATTTTCAAGATAACCTAAAATGTGGGACTTCGTTGATAAGGTCGTGTATATCAACTTAGATCACAGGGAAGATCGGCGTATTCTCATGAAGAAGTTCTTTGAAGAAGGACAAATTCAAGCCGAAAAGGTAGAGCGCTTTTCTGCAATACGCCACAAAGTTGGGATTGTTGGATGTGCGATGGGGCATATTGCAATCTTAAAAAGAGCAAAGGCGGAAGGATGGAAAAGCGTATTGATTTTAGAAGACGATATGCAGTGGAAAGATTTTGAGAACAATTATAAAAAGCTCGAAGACCTTGTGACATCAAATACGTGGGACGTTTGTATGCTCGGCGGGTTATATATTGAAGCCACGCCTCCAAAGGTTCATATTGCAGTCTGCACAAACGCCTACATCGTCAAATCGCATTACTACGACACGTTATTGGAGAATTTTGAAACGGGACTGCGTAAGAAGCTAAATGTGAGACCCCCTAGATTTTTTGCAAAGACCGAAAAAAGCATGAAGGAATATTACGAACGAGTCAACTCAATGAATCAGTTCAATGTCGATGTATACTGGTTCAAATTGCAGTTGAAGGATAATTGGATAGGAATGATGGAACCGATGTGCGACCAAGCACCTACCTACAGCGATATATATAACGAAGTCGTGGTTCACCAAGAATTTGATAAGGAACGATTACGCGATGCGGTAAACGATATGAAAAGATTGATTGCTACAAATCAATTATAATGGAAGAACTTGCATGTAATTACGTCGGATCCTTTGGTCTTTTAAAGTCGTGCCATCGCCGTTCTCCGACTCCAATTTCGGATTTTGATGGATTAGATCCGAATTGGTATTTGGATCTATTTCCAAATTGCGTTGTTCATGTATGCCCGCAAGCACTTCCGAATTTCGTAAAGAAGGTTCTCCCGTCCATTTCTGTTCCATTCAAGCTTTTGACCAACAATTCGGATGTAACGTTGCCGAACGATTACGTTTCCGAATGTAACGTTATTCTATCCAACTCAAAGTTGGTAAAGTGGTTTTCTCAAAATTGGGTAGGGAATCATCCGAAAGTTGAAAGGATTCCGATTGGAATAGATTATCATACTTTACGCCCCTCTTCAAAACCAAAATACGCATGGTCGGTTCCAGAACAAACGAGTTGGGGACTCAAGAAATTGGCGATAGAACAAGAGCGTCAACTTATGTCTATCAAGAACTCTTCGACGCATGAGGAATTAAAAGCTTACGCAAACTTCCAGTTCCTGATGTGGACTCGCTATGGAAAAATAGACAGAAAGGATGCGATAGAAGAGGTTCCGAAAGATTTGGTGTTTTACGAACCTGTGAAAACTACACGGGACGTTTGCTGGAAAAATATGGGGAAGTGCGCATTCGTTCTGTCTCCGCACGGAAACGGCCTGGACTGCCACCGCACATGGGAAGCTCTGTGTTTGGGATGTATTCCAATCCTGAAAACATCGGGTCTGGACCCTCTGTTTGCAGATCTACCTGTATGGATCGTCCAATCGTGGTCTGATGTAACAGAAGAGAATATGCGTTTGAAATTAGCAGAGTTCATGTCACGACCGTTTGCGTTTGAGAAGTTGACGCTCGGATACTGGCAATCAAAAATCTTCGCATAGAACAAATGCCTCACACGACTCGTAAGATTGGGTCTCGGCGCCAAGTTATGAATGGGAATGCGGAAAAGACGAAGGGCGGTCTCACGAAGAAGAACCTCAAATACAACAAGTGGGGTCGCATCGTCTCCGTCAAGAAGAGCAAGATGGGACACAAGCTTGCTTAAATTCTAATGTAAAATCAATGAAGGTGCGTTATTCTGCGCACGTTGACTCTGACGTCAATTACTCCAATCAAGCATTTTTGGATCTGCTTCAAATCTATTTGGCGGATCCGGACGGATGGGCTGGAAAAGGGTATGACTTTGAGTATCATCCAAATGCGAAGCTAAAGATTCGGCTATCGTCTCCTGCAACCATCACGAAAGAGTGTGGACTTCCTGGAAACTTATCGTGTGCGGAACTTGGTGGTAATAAGATGTATTTGAACTTTGATAGGTGGTTGAAGGGTTCAAAAGCAAGTAAGTTGGATCGGGATTCTTACAGGCAATACATGGTGTCGCACGAGATGGGACATATACTTGGACACGAACACGAGAAGTGTCCCGGTAAAAGCAAGCCGGCTCCAATCATGCTTCAACAAACGCTGGGATTGAAGGGGTGTCGCAAGAACACGAAAGTCTTTTAAACGAACGAGTCTTAATCACAGAAATGCCCGAATATGTTGTGGAGGCCAAGACGGTTCAGACGGGAGCCATACGCACTTTGAAGGAGGCTTTGAAGTGTATCCTTGTTGAGATGAGCCTGATCTTTGATAAGGACGGAATCCGGATGGTTGCGATGGACAATACGCGCACCGTCCTAGTTCATCTGCGCCTTTACGCCGACAAGTTCGAGAAGTTTGCGTATACTCACTCATCACCCAAGCTCGTGATTGGAGTGAACACGGACCATCTGTATCGCATCATCAAGACGGCCACGAACGACGATACCGTCACGTTTTACATTGAGCAGAATGACCCGAATACTCTCGGTATTCTTCTAGAGGACGGGGAGAAGAAGCAGGTGACTCGGTACAAGCTCAATCTGCTGGACCGTGACGAACCGGACATTCAGTTGCCCGAGACAGAGTTTGCGACGCACATCACGATGCCCTCGCTGGACTTCCAGAAGATATGCAGGGACATGACGCTGCTTGGAGCCAAGACGGTGGAAATTAAGAACGTGGGACCTTCCCTGACGTTTTCGTGTAAGGGACATTTTGCCTCTCGCACGACCGTTATGGGGGATTCGGAGAACGAGTTCAGTATTCAGAAGAAGGAGACGGATGAGATTGTGACTGGAACGTTCTCGCTTCCTCACCTTGTTCTGTTCACCAAGTTCACGAACCTGTGCAACAATTTGGAAATCCATATGAAGAACGACTGGTTCCTTATGATTCGGTATGTGGTTGCCAATTTGGGCGATATTAAACTGTGTTTGATGCCTTGCTCCACTTAACGCCCGAGCTGCTTCGTATCGTAAATGAACGACTTGAATGTGCCCATACCCATCACATCAACATCGTCTTTGTTTTTGCCAAGCATCTCATAACATCCCTTGTCGGAATTACATGTGCGTCCATCGTATTTCACGGGGAGTTTCATGTTTCCGTTCATGGTGTAGTATTCCCACAAACTAGAGGATTTCGGGGACGGACGTCCGAACAACGGGAGCATATTGCTTCCGTCGTTTAAGACGCCAACCTGCTGATAACTGTAATCGCGACCGAACAAATAGGGGTTCTCGCGCTCAGGAGGTTTGTAGGGATCGCTGTATACATCAAACGGGTGTTTGCGTACCGAATCAAAGTGCAGGCCTCCTTCTTTCACAACGACAGTTGATCTTCCTGAAAATATGAATAGAACGACGATCACCAGCAACCCTAAAACTAGGAGTGTTGTTGTGTCAACGCTTTTACGTGCCATTATTCTTCGGCAAGTAAAACATGTTCGGCGTGGATCAAAAAAAATGAGACGGTCATATAAACAAAATGCCCGTAACGAGTGTTTATCGCATTGGAGGCGGTTCCAGTATTACAACCGATAATTCGGCATCATTGGCGGCTCAGTCGGCTGCAAATGGAGCTCTGTCTTCAACCCTATCAAGCGCTGGAGTCACGCTGACAGGAGCGGGGTTGGGCGTTTCCACTGGCCTCAACGTCACAGGTTCCACTACACTCTCTGGTCTCACTGTCAACGCTGGTGCCGGCGGAATTATATTGACTGCAAGTGGGACTACGATTTCAGGAGGAGCTGTTATTCTTAGAGGAGCGGCTGGAACTAGCGGCACAATGACGATAAACCCGGGAGCGGGCTCGGGCGGACGACATATTTTTCAATCAGGGGCGGGGGGTCTTAATATTGTCGCGGATACGGGCAACATAAATTTTGAAAACTTGGGGGGCTTGATTTTTTTTAATACTGCTTCTTCGTTTCAATCATCCTTACAATCTGGTATTGCGACATTGAGTGGCGGAACTGTTACTGTTGCTGTTTCTGGAATTGCGGCAAACGCTATTGTTATTGCTACCCCCCGGGGACAGGCAGTCGGCAGCACTACAGCATTATCAGTCACTATTAACGCAGGAACAGGATTCACTGTTAACGGTGCAAATTCCTCAACGGCACAATTTAATTGGTTTATCGCCAAATATTAAGCGTCCGTCCATCCGAAATACCGCTTCAAATACAGGACAATCAGAGTGCAGGCAATGACATTCACAATTCCAGGATTCAGGTCTTCGTGTTCTTCATCAAAGTTTGTACTGAACAGGTGATC
>Ga0187842_1000177_pt1 | contig 34471 bp, 31 predicted proteins | sample SpaLakP09_SKY_41_FD_134514 | JGI IMG/M metagenome (GOLD analysis project Ga0187842, IMG submission 134514) | Oligotrophic lake water microbial communities from Sparkling Lake, Wisconsin, USA - SP09_SKY_41 | ecosystem: Environmental > Aquatic > Freshwater > Lake | place: USA: Sparkling Lake... | reverse complement strand
ATTGCGATTGCCAATGTGCTCAATACGCCGGTGTATATCGTGCACGTGTCGTGCGCGGAATCGCTGGAAGCCATCACCCGTGCCCGCGCGCACGGCCAGCGCGTATATGGCGAAGCGCTGGCAGGCCATCTGGTGATCGACGATAGTGTGTACCAGAGTGCTGATCTGGAATTTGCGGCGGGCCACGTGATGAGCCCACCATTCCGCAGCAAGCAGCACCAGACCGCGTTGTGGCAGGGGCTACAGGGTGGCAATCTGCATACCACGGCGACTGATCACTGCACTTTCTGCGCAGCGCAAAAGGCCGCTGGCAAGGACGACTTTACCAAGATACCTAACGGCTGCGGCGGGGTGGAGGATCGCATGTCGGTGGTGTGGGATGCCGGTGTGAATGCCGGTCTGCTGACGCCATCCGAATTCGTCAAGGTGACGTCAACCAATGCGGCGCAGATTTTCAATATGTATCCGCGCAAGGGCGTGATCGCTGCTGGTGCCGATGCCGACATCGTGGTGTGGGACCCGGAAGGTACTCGTACCATTTCGGCCAAGACCCAGTATGCCAAGGGCGGCTTCAATGTATTCGAAGGCCGCACGGTGCGTGGCATCCCCAGTACCACGGTAGCAGCGGGCAAGGTGGTGTTCCAGCATGGTACGCTGATGGCAGTGGAAGGGGCTGGTCGTCACATCGACCGTCCCGCCTTTAAAGCGGCTTCGGCACGCTGATGGACAAGGAGCGGAGCGATGAGTGATATGCGGATTAATGGGCAGCGTCTGTGGGACTCGCTGATGGAACTGGCACAGATAGGCGCCACTGCCAAAGGCGGCGTAAAACGTCTGGCGCTGACGGATCTGGACAAGCAGGGGCGCGATCTGGTGGTGCGCTGGGGCCGCGAAGCGGGCATGTCGATTACGGTGGACCAGATCGGCAATGTCTTCATGCGCCGCGAAGGCATGAACAACGCGTTGGCGCCGGTGATGACGGGCAGCCACATCGACACCCAGCCCACCGGCGGCAAATTCGACGGCAACTACGGTGTGCTGGCGGGGCTGGAAGTAGTGCGCACCCTGAACGATCTGAATATCCGCACGGAAGCGCCGGTGGAGTTGGCATTCTGGACCAATGAAGAAGGCTCGCGCTTTGTGCCGGTGATGATGGGTTCCGGTGTATTCTGCGGTGCCTTCACGCTGGAGACGGCCTACGCAGCACGCGATACGGAAGGCAAGAGCGTAGGCGAGGAACTGGCGCGCATAGGCTACCAGGGCGATCAGCTACCGGGCGACCATCCTATCGGCGCCTATTTCGAGACGCATATCGAGCAGGGACCCGTGCTGGAAGATGCCGACAAGGTGATCGGCGTGGTGCCGGCGGTGATGGGCCTGTCGTGGTACGACTGCGTGGTGAAAGGCATGGAAGCCCACGCAGGGCCAACCCCTATGGGCTTGCGCAAGGATGCGCTGCAGGTAGCCACCCGCATCATGCAGCAGGTGGTGGCGATTGCCGACCGCTATCCGCCGTATGGCCGTGGCACGGTGGGCATGGTGCAGGTGTTCCCCAACAGCCGCAATGTGATACCGGGTGAAGTGAAATTCAGCATAGACCTGCGTAACGTAAATGATGAACTGCTCAACACCATGCATGAAGAGATGCTGGCGTATATCGAGCAGACCCGCAGGGATACAGGGCTGGAAATTTCCATCGAGCGGGTGTCCTACTATCCGCCTTGCCCCTTCCATCCTGATTGCGTGGATGCGGTGCGCAAGGCCACGGCCAAGCTGGGCTACTCCACCATGGATGTGGTGTCCGGAGCAGGTCACGATGCGATCTACACGGCACGGCTGGCACCTTCAGGCATGATCTTCGTGCCGTGCAAGGACGGCATCAGCCATAACGAGATCGAGGATGCCAAGGCCGAGCATCTGGAGGCGGGGTGCAATGTGCTGTTGCACGCCATGCTGGAGCGGGCCCGGATTGTCTGAACTGCAGCAGCTTTACTCTGAAGGTAACCACTACCTGAACCGCGGCGAGTTGGCCGCGGCGGAGCAGTGCTTTCTGCAAGTGCTGGAGGCCCAGCCGCTGCATGCGGCGGCGCGCGCCAATCTCGCCTATCTGAAGGGGCAGCAGCGCTGCTATGCCGAGGCGGAATTCCACTATCGCCAGGCGTTGGCCCTGATGCCTGACCATGTCCAGTTGCAGCAGAATTTTGCCACGCTGCTGTGGCAGATGAAGCGGCTGGCCGAGGCCGAGCAACTGGCCCGCGCCGCGCTGTTGGATGCACCGGATGATCCGGCCCTGCTCACCTTGCTGGGCGTGATACTGGCCTGCGGCCAGCGCGAAGCGGAGGCGCAGCAGGCCTACCAGCTGGCTTTGCAGCGTGATCCGCACTACGCGCGTGCCCGTTTCAATCTGGCCTATCTGCTGCTGCGGCAGGGCCGCCTGAAGGAAGGCTGGCCGCTGCTGGCGGCGCGCTGGGAATTCGAGGCACTGGGCGCCGCTTTCGGCTGCCCGCAATGGCAGGGGGAATCCTTGCAGGACAAGAGCATCATGCTGGCGCTGGAAGCGGGGCAGGGCGATATGATCCAGTTCAGCCGCTATGCCGCACTGCTCAAGCAGCGTGGCGCGCGCAAGGTGGCACTGGTGTGCCAGCCTGCGCTGAAGCGGCTGTTTGCAAGCCTGAGCGGAGTCGATCAGGTGTTCGCTTTCGACGAGCCGTGCGATGGCGGGCCATGGGACTACTGGAGCCATCCCATGCATTTGCCGGTGTGGTTCGATACCACGCTGGCGAGCATCCCTGCGGCCATACCGTATCTGGCGAGCGAAGCGGAGCTGGTGGAGCACTGGCGGAGCCGACTTCCTGCGGCAGGTCTTCGGGTAGGGCTGGTATGGCAGGGCAATCCAGAATTTGAAAACGATGGCGAGCGCTCGCTGCCATCGCTGCACACGCTGGCGCCGCTGGCGCAGGTGGCGAATGTAGAGTTCATCAGTTTGCAGTATGGTGTGAGTCGTGGCGGACTTGGGCTACTGCCGGAGCAGATGCGCCTTACCGTGCTGGGCGACCAGCTGCGTGATTTTGCCGATACGGCGGCGATACTGAGCCAGTGCGATCTGCTGATTAGCGTCGATACTGCTGCGGCCCATCTGGCCGGCGCGCTGGGCGTGCCTTGCTGGCTGCTGTTGCCCGATTATCGCTGCGACTGGCGCTGGCTGACGCAGCGCAGCGATAGCCCATGGTATCCGTCCATGCGGCTGTACCGCCAGCCTGCCGGAGGGCAGACCTGGCGGCCAGTAGCGGAGCAGCTTAGGGATGCGCTAGCCGTACTGGCGCAGGAAGTCCAGTAGTACGCAGGCTGCCAGATCGGCATCATCTGCCGTCATAGTTTCCAGCGGATTGTGGCTGATGCCGCCATTGCCGCAGCGCGTAAACAGCATGGCCACATCGGTGATGGCCGCCATGGCCATGGCATCATGCCCTGCTCCGGACAGCAGATCGAAGCGCGGCAGTCCTGCACGTTCAACCGCCGCGCCCAGTTGCTGCATCAGGCGCGGCGCACATGGCACGGCCGCCACATCAACTATCGGCTCCAGGGTGAATTCGATCTGGCGCCGGGCGCAGATGCTTGCTATGCCCTGCTGGATATCGTTGACGGCTGCCAGTCGCACGGCATCGTCTGCCGCGCGGATGTCGAGCGACAGACGGCAGCCGCCTGGCACCACGTTGACGGAGCCGCCCGGCACCTGCAACTGGCCCACGGTGCCTACCAGTGCCAGCGCCTGTGTGCAGCGCTGCTCTACCAGCAGCACAATTTCGGCTGCTGCAGCGGCGGCGTCTTTGCGCATATTCATGGGGGTGGTGCCAGCGTGGCTGGCCAGCCCCGTCAGCTCCACCAGATAGCGCGAGCTGCCGGCGATGGCAGTGACCACACCCAGTGGCAAGTCGCGTTCCAGCAGCACAGGGCCCTGTTCGATGTGCACCTCCACAAACGCCAGTAGTCTGGCCGGATCACGCGCGATGGCGGTGATGGCGCTGACGTCGTGGCCGGCGGCGCTAATCGCTTCACGCATGCTGATGCCGTCGGCATCGGTCTGCTCCAGCAGGACGGTATCGAAGCGGCCTGTGATGGCATTGCTGCCCAGGAAAGTGCTGCGGAAGCGTACGCCTTCTTCTTCGGCAAAGCCGACTACCTCGAGGTGGTAGGGCAGGCGCTCGCCGCGCTGGTGCAGGTGCTGGACCACGGCGATGGGCAGCAAGATGCCGAGCCTGCCATCGTACTTGCCGCCGTTGCGCACGGTGTCGTAGTGGGAACCCGTCATCAGGGTAGGCGCTGCGGCATCGGCAGCGCGATATATGCCTACCACATTGCCGACGGCATCGATGTGCGCTTCCATGCCGGCTTGCTGCATCCACGCCAGTAGCTGGGCTGCGGTCTGCTGGTGGGCCGCTGTCAGGTAGGCGCAGGTCAGGTCGAAATCCTTGCCTGCGCTGTTGTCGGCGTCGCTGATGGCGCCTATCTGCTCGCTCCACTGCATGATCTGCGGGCCGAATGCCAGCGCTACGCCCAGCAGGTCGTTGATGCGCAGTTCGGCGATGCGCTTAATCTGGCGCAGGCATTCGGCTATCTCGTCGGCGCGCTGGTTTTTCAGACGGCGGCTGAAGGTGGCGATGATGGCGCGCCGCGTCAGCCCCTGTCCGTCCGGACCTTTGACCGCCAGAATGAAGGGGAAGCCGAAGCGGGCGTTGTAATCGGCATTGAGCTGGTGCAGGGTAGCGAATTCTTCGGCACTGCACAGGTGCAGGCCGGACTTGGCCTGTTCGTGGGTGGATTCTGCCGTGAGCTGGCCGCTGATGGCGGCTTTACCTGCCAGTTCGGGGTGGGCACGGATCAGGCCCAGCTGTTCGTCCAGCGTGGCGCTGCTGACGACAGCCTGCATGGCCTGCTTGAGTGCGGTGACGCTGGCAAACGGGCGCGTGGCAGCAGCCCGTTCCGGTATCCATGGCGAGTGTTCGTAAATGCCGCGCAGACGGTCGATAAAGGTGGCGCTGTCGCAGCTATTGAGGTCGGAGAGTGTGGTCATAGCCTAGTGTAGCCTTTCCTTGCTGCGTCGGTATATGCGTACCTGCCTAGAGTTTATAAGCCTGGGCTTACTTCACCAGTGACTTGGCCGCTGCAGCCACCTGCTCGCGCAGCCATTTGTGTTCGGGCGCCTGATGCACGCGCTCGTGCCACAGCTGGTAGAAGCGCATGGCGGGGAATTTGACGGGTACCGCAAAACTCTTCAGCGGCATGCTGCGTTCGTAGAAGCGCACGAACTGGCGCCCTGTCGTCAGCACCAGATCGGTCTGGGTCAGCATGTAGGGGATCAGGCCAAAGTAGGCCGATTCCACCGCCACATTGCGCTGCAGGCCTTGTGCTTCAAGGTAGGTGTCGATCACGCCCTGATAGCCTGGCAGCATCTGGGTGGGTGCCACGTGGGGCAGGGCCAGATATTCGTTGAGCGTCATGGCATCGCTGGCGGTGCGCAGCGCGTACGGACAGTCAGCCCGCATCACGCAGATGATGGGGTCTTCGAACAGCTTGGACATGTGCAGGTGGGCCGGCGGTTCATCCCAGTTGGCGATCACCAGATCCATGTCGCCGTCGGACAGCAGGCGCACATAGTCCACACCCGGTCCGAGGCTGTGGATTTTTACCCGGCTGTTGGGCGAGCCGCGCCGCAGCAGGGCCACCAGATTGGGCAGGAACTGGCTATCGAGATAGTCGGGTGCGGCGATGTGGAAGGTGCGCGCTTCGTTCTGCGGCTGGAAGGGCTGCTTTTTCAGGAACAGGCTTTCCGTCTCGTCGAGGATGCGTCTGGCCGGTGCCAGCAGGCTCTCGCCGTGCTGGGTGGGTACCATGCCGCGTGCGCCGCGCACCAGCAATGGGTCGCCCGTCAGCTCGCGCAGTTTGCGCAGCGAAGCCGAAATGGATGGCTGCGGCTGATTGAGTTTGAGCGCTACGCGCGAAACGTTTTTCTCCACCAGCAGCAGGTAGAGTATGCGGATCAGGTGCAGATCCAGATGTTGCGGCAAAGCGGCCATGAGCGAATTTCTGAGGGCGAAAGCGAGATAGTTATACCGGATTGGATATGTTTAATATACTCTAATGTTCATGTGGCCGTCAGCAAATCCGTTTATCTTCTGTAAATTAGCCACAGTACGTTTAACCGAAAAGCATCCATGGAACTCATCGACTATCTGATCCCGTATGGCCTCGAGTGGCTGAATCTGATCGTGCGCTGGCTGCACGTCATCACCGGCATTGCATGGATCGGTGCATCGTTCTACTTCGTCTGGCTTGATAACTCGATCCGCCCTCCGGCACCGGGTTCCGAACTGGCGAAGAAAGGCGTGTCGGGCGAGCTGTGGGCGGTGCATGGCGGCGGCTTCTACAACCCGCAAAAATATCTGGTGGCGCCGGCCGAACTGCCCAAAGAGCTGCACTGGTTCAAATGGGAGGCTTATACCACCTGGCTGTCCGGCATCGCGCTGCTGACGATAGCCTACTACTTCAATGCGCAGGCCATGCTGGTGGATAAATCGGTGGCGGATCTGAGCAGTCTGCAAGCCATAGGCATAGGTGTGGGCACGCTGGTAGTGGGCTGGACGGTGTACGACCTGCTGTGCCGCTCGCCGCTGGGCAAGCATGACCTGTGGTTCGGCATCGTGATCTTCGGGCTGATCGTGGCGGCGGCCTATGGCCTGACCCACGTGCTGAGTGGCCGCGCCGCCTACATTCACGTGGGCGCACTGATCGGCACCATCATGGTGGGCAATGTGCTGATGCTGATTATTCCGGGCCAGCGCAAGATGGTGGAGGCCATGTCGGCGGGCCGTCTGCCTGATCCTGTGCATGGCCAGAAGGCCAAGCAGCGCAGCGTGCACAATAACTACTTCACGCTGCCCGTGCTGTTCATCATGATTAGCAATCACTACGCCATGACGTATCGCCACGAGCAGGCCTGGCTGGTGCTGGCCTTTATCATGGCTGCCGGCGTGAGCATCCGCCACTTCTTCAACCTGCGCCACAAGGGGCGGGTGGAGTGGCGCTATCCATTGCTGGGCATCGCCCTGCTGCTGGCGGTGGCAGTGGCGATTGCGCCGGCCCGTCCGAAAGTGGTGGTGGTGGCCGATCCGGCGGCGCAAATGAGCAAGGTGGTGGCGATTGTGGCACAGCGTTGCGTGGCCTGCCATTCAGCTCATCCTACCCAGCCGGGATTCGCCACGGCGCCAGCCGGCGTGGCGCTGGACCAGCCGGAACAGATACGCCAGAACGCGGAAAAAATCTACAAGCAGGCGGTGCAGCTGAAAGCCATGCCGCTGGCTAACCTGACCAATATGACCGAGGCCGAGCGGGCGCAGATTGCGCAGTGGTTCGAGTCCGGTGCCAAATGAGATGAACAATATGAGCAACGCTAAACAGCAACTGGCGCAATGGATCGATGCGCATTTCGACGAAGAAGTGGGCGTGCTGCAGCAGCTGCTGCGCGTGCCGACTGACACGCCGCCCGGTAACAACGCACCCCATGCAGAAATGGTGGCGCAGCTGGTCAACGCCTACGGCTGGAACGCCGAGCAGCACGCCGTGCCTGCCCAGCAGGTGCACGACTACGGCATGCAGAGCATCACCAACCTGATTGTGCGTCGTCCCTACAGCGAGGAAGGCCCGACGCTGGCGCTCAACGCCCACGGCGACGTGGTGCCTCCCGGCGATAACTGGACGTATCCGCCGTATGGCGGCGTGGTGGAAAACGGCTATATCTATGGCCGTGCCGCGGCGGTCTCCAAGTGCGATTTCGCCACCTATATTTTCGCCACCCGCGCGCTGGAAGCGCTGGGTGTGCCGCTCAAGGGCAAGCTGGAACTGCACTTCACCTACGACGAAGAATTCGGTGGCCTGCTGGGACCGGGCTGGCTGCTGGAACAGAAACTGACCAAGCCGGATTACGTGATCGCGGCTGGCTTCAGCTACAACATCGTCACGGCGCACAACGCCTGTCTGCAGCTGGAAATCACCGTGCACGGCAAGTCCGGCCATGGCGCCATGCCGGAGACGGGACATGATGCCTTGCAGGCAGCCACGCGTATCCTGAATGCGATCTACGGCCAGCTGCCAGAACTGAAAAAAATCAAGTCGAAAGTGCCCGGCATCGACAGCCCGACCATGCTGGTGGGCCGTATCGATGGCGGCACCAACACCAATGTGGTTCCAGGCAAGGTGGTGCTGAAAATGGACCGCCGCATGATTCCGGAAGAAGACCCGGTGCAGGTGGAAGCACAGGTGCGCGCACTGATCGAACAGGCCGTGCAGGGTCTGCCCGGCATCCATATCGAGATCAAGCGTCTGCTGCTGTCGCACGCGTTGCGCGAACTGCCCGGCACGGCTACGCTGGTCAACAGCCTGCAGCAGAATGCGCTGGAAGTCATGGGCGAGAAAATTCCCGCTCAGGGCACGCCGCTATATGCCGATGCGCGGCTGTATGGAGAACACGGGATTCCTGCTGTGCTGTATGGCGCCGGTCCCCGTACGGTACCGGAATCGAATGCCAAGAAGGCTGATGAAAAGCTGCTGCTGGAAGACCTGCGCAAGGCTACCAAGGTGGTGGCGTTTACCCTGCTCGACCTGCTGGCGCCGTCACTTTAATTCGTAGTAGGTCCGGCGCAGCTGCGCCGGTATCCCGCGCGCCTGCATCCGTCTGGCTGTTTCGGCCAGCGGCTGCGCCAGTTCGGCGCGGTTCCTGTTCAGGTAGAGGTAGAGCGGCAGGTCCTCTATCGAAGCGCTGGTATAGCCTTGCTCGAGCAGCTTGTGCGCATCGGCTGTGAGGCCGCCCACATCGAACACGCAGGCTTCGCTGCGGCGCGCCAGCACCACCTGCAGGCAGGCGTCCTCACTCTGCACATCATGCAGTTGCAGTGAGGGTACCAGCTCTTCCAGCCGCTGCTGATACAGAAATATCCCGCGTTTATAGCTGACCGTGCGGGCAAAGTAGGTGAGTGATTGCCAGCTACTGATGGTGAACTGGGTACGCGTAAAGATGCGGGTCTGGACTACGTTAAAGGGTTCTTCTACCCGCACATAGTCGGGGTGCTTGAGGCCATAGCCTTTGACCCGGCCAACTTCACCGTCGAGCTTGCCAATCGCAAGCAGGGCCTCGGAGCGGCGCGCCGGATAGCTGCGTAGAACGCAGCGCAGCTGATTCTCCTTGCACAGCTGGCGCAGGTAATCGCGTGCGTAGTGGAAGGAGGCGGAGTTGGCATCGTGGGTGGTGCCGAACACCAGTTCTGTCTGCGCATGAGCCAGTGCCGACGCTCCCAGCAGGATAGTCGCAAGCGGCACGGCAGAAAAACGCAGCATGGGCACCTCGTCGGTTGGAATCAGGTCGATAGATTTACGCCAAAAGTAAAACTATTCATTTGATGAATTATAGGCTGGGCGGTAAGCTGATGGCTGTTTAGAACAGACGCCGGAAGCGAAATGGGACAAATTCATCTGGTGCGCCACGGGCAGGCCTCGTTCGGCAGCGCTAATTACGACCAGTTGTCGACGCTGGGTTATGAGCAGTCGCGCCTGCTGGGGCAGTGGTACGCCAGCCGCAAGCAGGTTTTTCACCGTGTGATCGTGGGCGGGATGGAGCGTCATCAGCAGACGGCGGATGCCTGTCTGGCCGAATTGCCGAAAACCCTGCTACCTGAAGGGGAATGCCAGCATGATCCCGGATTCGCAGAGTTTGACCACCATCAGGTGATGTTGCGCCATTGCCCCGAGTTTGGCGATCTGGCCATGTTCAAGCAGATGCTGGCACGCCACGAGCAGCCCCAGCGCGCGCTCGAGCATATTTTCCGCGCCGCCGTGCAGCGCTGGATGAGCGGCTGGCATGACGACGATTACAGCGAAACCTGGCCAGCTTTCCGCCGCCGTACCATCGCTGCGCTGGAACGGCTCGATGGCGAGCATAGCAAGCAAAGCACCATCGTGTTCACCTCGGGCGGCGTGATCGCCACGCTGATGCAGCATCTGCTAGGCCTGCAGGACTATCAGGTGATGGAGATGATGTGGACGCTGGTGAACGGCTCCGTGACCAAGCTGCTGCAGCGGCCCGGCGAATTCAGCGTCAGTTACCTGAACAATTATGCTCACCTCGAATGGCTGGGGCCACCGGGTACCGTCACCTACCGTTAGAGGATAGCCGCATGGATTTCGCCTACAGCCCGAAAGTACAGGCTTTGCAGTCGCGCCTGACGGAATTTATGGATACTCATATCTACCCGAATGAGGCGCGCTACGAGGCGGAGGTGGGAGCCAATCGTGCCGACGGCAATGCATGGCAGCCGACCGGCGTGGTAGAGGAACTGAAGCAGGCCGCCCGCGCTTCCGGGCTGTGGAATCTGTTCCTGCCCGATGCAGAGCATGGTGCAGGCCTGAGCAACCTTGAATACGCGCCGCTGTGCGAAATCATGGGACGGGTGATCTGGGCGCCGGAAGTGTTCAACTGCTCGGCACCGGATACCGGCAATATGGAGGTGCTGGCCCGCTACGGCAGCGCGCAGCAGCAGCGCGACTGGCTGGAGCCTTTGCTGGACGGGCGTATCCGTTCCTGCTTCGGCATGACAGAGCCGGATGTGGCGTCGTCCGATGCTACCAACATCACCAGCAGCATCGTGCGTGATGGCGACGAGTATGTGATCAATGGGCGCAAATGGTGGTCGTCCGGCGGCAGTGATCCGCGCTGCAAGGTGTTTATTTTCATGGGCAAGACGGACGCTGGCCATCCCGATAGGCACCGCCAGCAGTCGATGATACTGATCCCGCGCGATACGCCGGGCGTAACGATACGGCGCAATCTGCCCTTGTTCGGCTTCGATGATGCGCCTCATGGCCATGCCGAAATCGACTTCGAGCAGGTGCGGGTGCCAGTGACCAATCTGCTGCTGGGCGAGGGGCGCGGCTTTGAGATTGCCCAGGGCCGGCTGGGACCGGGCCGCATTCACCACTGCATGCGGCTGATCGGCCTGGCCGAACGGGCGCTGGAAATGATGTGCCGCCGTAGCCTGCAGCGCGTGGCCTTCGGCAAGGCGCTGGCCGAGCAGGGCGTGTCGCTGGAACGCATAGCCGAAGCGCGCATCCTGATCGATCAGGCACGCCTGCTGGTGTTGAACGCGGCCTATATGATGGACACGGTGGGCAACAAGGTCGCAGCCAATGAGATTGCCATGATTAAGGTGGCCGCGCCAGCCATGGCTTGCAAGGTGATCGATTGGGCGATACAGATGTATGGCGGGGCAGGCATGGCCGATCCTTTTCTCGCCTCGGCCTATGCGGGCGCGCGCGCGCTGCGGCTGGCGGACGGGCCGGACGAGGTGCATCGCAACCACATCGGCAAGCTGGAACTGGCACGCTACAAGCCCCGCTAGTCGGCTGTCCGCTGGCGCGCTTGAAACGCCTGTGTTGGCTGTATGTGCATACAGTATAATGCCGGCATGACGCAAGCATCTGCACAAGGTTTCATTTTGACCCGCCACTGGCGCGATACGGCGCAGGGGACGGAGATCGAATTCTGGCTGGCGACCGATGCGGGCCCGCAGAAAGTCCGTCTGACTTCCCAGACTTCGGTGGCCTTCGCCGAAGCGGAGCAGCGTGCAGCGATAGCAGCGCTGCTGACCCAGCAGCAGGGCATAGAGCTGCGCGAACTGGCGCTCAAATCCTTCCGCAACCAGCCGGTGATAGGCCTGTACGCCAGCCGCTACAAGCAGCTGACGGCGTTTGAACGCACGCTGGGTGAGCATGGCATCGCCCTGTACGAAGCCGATATCCGCCCGCCCGAACGCTATCTGATGGAGCGCTTCATTACGGCCGGAGTGCAGATCGAAGGCGGGCAGTGGCAGGGCAACGTGGTGCATAACTGCAAACTCAAGCCTGCACCCGACTACCGCCCGGCACTCAAGCTGGTGTCGCTCGATATCGAAACCAGCGCTTTCGAAGACCTGTACTCGGTAGCGCTGGAAGGCTGCGGCCAGCGTCAGGTCTACATGCTGGGTGCTGCCCCAGCCGTTGCCGATCCAGCACCAGAGCAGGCGCAGGACTTTGCACTTGAATACTGCGCTACGCCGCGCCAGCTGCTGGAAAAGCTCAACGCATGGTTTGCCCTGCATGATCCCGATGTGCTGATAGGCTGGAACGTGGTGCAGTTCGACCTGCGCGTGCTGCAGAAGAATGCCGATAAACATAAGGTGCCGCTGACACTGGGGCGCGAGCGCAAAACCATAGAATGGCGCGAACATCCGGCCAAGCCCGGTTACATGTTTGCACCCGTGGCGGGGCGGGTGGTGCTGGACGGGATCGATGCGCTGAAGGCGGCGTCGTGGAGCTTCCCTTCGTTCAGCCTCGAAAGCGTTTCGCAGGCGCTGCTGGGCGAAGGCAAGGACATCGGCGACGTGTACGACAAGATGGCCGAGATTGAACGCCGCTTCCAGCACGACAAACCGGCGCTGGCCTATTACAACCTGAAAGACTGCGAACTGGTCACGCGCATTTTTGCCAAGGCCAATCTGCTGGCCTTCATGATAGAACGGGCCACGGTGACCGGTCTGCAGGCCGACCATCTTGGCGGCTCGATCGCCGCGTTTTCCCATCACTACCTGCCGCGCATGCATCGCGAAGGCTACGTAGCGCCGAATGTGGGCGATGTGGCAGGCGGGGCTTCGCCGGGTGGTTTCGTGATGGATTCCAAACCGGGCCTGTACGATTCGGTGGTGGTACTCGATTACAAAAGCCTGTACCCGTCCATCATCCGCACCTTTCTGGTTGATCCCGTCGGTCTGATCGAAGGCGAGCATGCGAGCGATCCCGCCAGCGTGGTGGCAGGGGTGAACGGCACGGTATTCTCGCGCCAGCGCCACTGCCTGCCCGAGATTACCACCCAGATCTGGAAGCAGCGCGATGCAGCCAAGCGCGCCAAGAACGAGCCGCTATCGCAGGCGCTCAAGCTGCTGATGAATTCCTTCTGCGGCGTGCTGGGCGCCACCGAATGCCGCTTCTTCAATCCACGCCTGATTTCCTCCGTCACCCTGCGCGGCCACCAGATGATGAAGCAGACCCGCGAGCTGGTGGAGGCGCAGGGTTATGAAGTGATTTATGGCGACACGGATTCGATCTTCATCTGGCTGAAAAAGGAATATGACTATGATGCCGCGCTGGCGATAGGCGAAGCGCTGGCGCGCCAGATCAATCTATGGTGGCGCGACATGCTGCAGCGCGAACTGGGGCTGGAAAGCCATCTTGAAATCGAGTTCGATACGCACTACCGCAAATTCTTCATGCCCACCATCCGTGGCACGGATACGGGCAGCAAGAAGCGCTATGCCGGACTGACCTTGAATAGCCGCGGCGAGGACGAGGTGATCTACCGCGGGATGGAAGTGGCGCGCAGCGACTGGACCCGGCTGGCGCAGCAGTTCCAGCAGGGACTGTTCCTGCGTATCTTCAAAGGCCAGCCTTACGAGCAATATGTGCGTGATTATGTGCGCAGCACGCTGGCAGGCGAATACGATGAATTGCTGGTGTACCGCAAGCGGCTGCGCCACCGGCTCGATGAATACAAGGTGAATGTGCCGCCGCAGGTCCGGGCGGCGCGGCTGGCCGACCAGTACAACCTGAGCCTGAAGCGGCCCTTGCGCTACCAGCACGGCGGCTGGATCAGCTACGTGATGACGAGTAGCGGGCCGGAACCGCTGGAAGTGCTGCGCAGCCGTATCGACTACGAGCACTACTTGAGCAAGCAGCTGCAGCCGATAGCCGATTCCATTCTGCTGCCTTTGCACGACAATTTTGCCCGCCTGACTACCGCCCAGGCCAGCCTGTTCTGAAGCGTGTCTGCGCTGGCGCTGTTCAGGCCTTGCGCAGTAGCGGCCTGTCATTGGCGGCACGGTGATCGAGCTTGAACACAGCCATGGCCTGCGCCACGCTGCGGCTTTGCTCGGCCAGCGTGCCCGTCGCCGCTGCGGCTTCTTCCACCAGCGCAGCGTTGCGCTGGGTGATGTCGTCGAGGTTCACCACTGCCTGATTGACTTCCTTGATGCCCTGTACCTGCTCGCGCGTCGAAGTGGTGATTTCATCCATCACCTGAGTGACCTTCTGTACCGAGTAGATCACGTCGCTCATGGTAGAACCAGCCGCGTTGGTGAGGTGGGTGCCGGCACTGACTTTTTCGATCGACTGGTCGATCAGTACTTTGATCTCCTTGGCCGCAGCAGCGGAGCGCTGGGCCAGCGCGCGCACTTCGCTGGCGACGACAGCAAAGCCGCGCCCCTGTTCACCGGCACGGGCGGCTTCGACAGCGGCGTTCAGCGCCAGAATATTGGTCTGGAAGGCGATGCCGTCGATGATGCCGATAATGTCCAGCACCTTGTTGGACGAGGTGCTGATTTCATTCATGGTGGAGACCACCTGGGCAACGATATTGCCGCCTTTTTCTGCCACGGCCGAAGCGCGCGCTGCCAGTTCATTGGCGCTGCTGATGCAGCCTGCGCTTTGCTGCAGCGTGGAATTGAGCTGCTCCATGCTGGCGGCGGTCTGCTGCAGGCTGGAGGCTTGCGATTCCGTGCGGTCGGACAGGTCCAGATTACCGCTGGCGATCTCTTTGGTGGAGGCGGAGATCTTTTCGAAACTCAGGCGGACGTCGCCGATGATGCTGTGCAGACTGACGTTGGTCTGGCGGATTGCCGCCATCAGCTGGCCCATTTCATCGTTGCGACGGATTTCAATTTTGCTGGCCAGATCGCCACCGGCCATTTTGCGTGCCGAGACCGTGGCAAACTGCAGTGGCCGCACCACGCTCACGTAGAGCGCGCGCCAGAAGTTCAGCGCGATGGCGGCACCCAGCAGGGCCGCTGCCGTCATCCATGGGCTGGCGTGGTTGAAGAGAAAGACGGCAGCAAACATCAGCATCAGCGCGGCAAGGATCAGCGAATTCAGGCGGGTGGTACTGTGTATGCCCAGTTTGCAGGCCTCTGTCAGGCGCGCGCGCAGATGGGTTTCCGCGGCACGGCCATTGACGATGGCCATGCGGCGTGGATTGCCGGCCTGGAATTCCTGGTACAGCTGATCGGCTGCGCGCACCTGTTCGCGGCTGGGTTTGGTGCGCACTGACATATAGCCGGTGGGCTGGCCACGTTCGATGACCGGCGTAACGTTGGCCAGCACCCAGTAGTAGTCACCGTTCTTGCATCGGTTCTTGACCATGCCGGTCCATGGCATGCCGGACTGAATGCAGCGCCACATGTCGGCAAAGGCTTCGGCCGGCATGTCGGGGTGGCGCAGGATGTTTTGCGGAGCGCCGAGCAGTTCGCTTTCCGCATAGCCGCTGACCTCGACAAAGTAGGGATTGGCGAAGGTGATATTGCCCCGTAAGTCAGTGGTCGAAACGATGGTGCGGCCGGCATCGATCAGGTGTTCATTCTGGGTAACAGGTAGATTGGTGCGCATGTTTTTGTCCCGCTGGCTAAATGGAGCAGCTCGGAAGTGGTGCCACATGCTTTCGGGCTACGCATGGGAGGGAGTCTCCCGCTGGGGACGCATTCTACATCAAATTCATTAAATTATACGATTATGTAATTCAAAATGATTTTATTGCGTTATTTAATTAAATTATTTTTTGAATTGTATGCAACAAATCGACGCTTAGTTGTCGTGGAACTCGCGCTGTATGGCCTGAACTTTTTCTGCCATGGTGTTTAGGGCATGAACGCAGTGCTTGTCGAGCTTGCCTTCGTCGGCCATGTGCTGCAGTTCCGACATGGCCTGGGCGTGGCTCCATGGCCGCTTGTAAGGACGCACGGTGGTGAGTGCATCGTAGATGTCGGCCACGCTGACGATGCGCGCTGAAATGGGAATAGCGTCGCCGCTCAGGCCCAGCGGATAGCCCGAGCCATCGAGCAATTCATGGTGGCAGCTGACTATGTTGCGTAATTCTGCCGTGTCGGGGAAATCGCCCAAGCCGAAATCGTCGATCAGCTTGCCGATGATTTCCAGTCCCTTGGCCACATGGGTTTCCATGATCTGGCGCTCGGCAGGATTGAAACTGCCTTGTTTGAGGAGGATGTTGTCCGGTATGCCGATCTTGCCGATGTCGTGCAGCGGCGCAAACCAGAACACATGTTCGATAAACTCGTCGCTGAGATGGTAGTGGGGCGCCACAGCGGCAGCGATCAGTTTGGCATAGTGCGACATGCGCTGCAGGTGGGCGCCGGTCTCGAAATCGCGCAGGTGGGCAAATTCGCAGGCCAGGTGGGTAGAGGCGCGCAGCGAGCGTATGGTTTCCACTTCGTTGGCGACGGTCATGGAAATCAGATTGCTATACAACAGCAGATCGCGTTGCGTCTTTTCCGGGAAGGCGTGCAGGCGCAGCGAGTCAAAGAAAATAAATCCCAGCAGGCCGCGCTGGTCATACATGGGCACAGTGAACGAGGATAGATAACCTTGATCCAGTAACCACCGGCTATGCATGCTGGTTGGCTGCAGCGTGTGCGGCAGGTCGTCCAGCATGCGCACACTGGAGTCGCGCGCCAGCGCGCTCAGCGAGGGGCTGTCCGCCAGCACAAATTGATAGGCGGGGAGGGGCAGGCCATTGCGCGTGCTGTTGATAAAAGTGGTCAGCGTATCGTCACTTGCGTCGTATAAGGCACAGGCGATACGGTCGATATCCGGCAGGGCCTGCAGCATGCGTGTATGCAGCGCCTGCAGGCGGCCACTGGACGAAATATGCCCCGCGAGGAAGTGCTGTTGCAGTGAATCTGCAGCAAGCGGCTTGGTCAATGTGGGCATAATTGGGATTCCTTGGCATAGAGGGCGCGGCGATGAACTTATGGTTAAGTAGCCTTGTGGTAATGTCAAGGAAAATCCGCCGCGCACAAGAGCTGCAAGCAGTACTTTTCTGCGCTCAGCGCCTGACAGGGTTGCTGCGCAGATGACGGATTTGCAGCGTGAGGCCGAATACCAGCAGTAGCAGACAACTACCCTGTGCAGCGAACAGCAGCGGCGCATGCAGGTCGGCGGCCAGTGGATGGCCGTCCGGTACGCGGCGTAAGGTTTCGGTAACGGTGGGCAGCATCAGCAGGAAGCTGGTCAAGGTGAGCGCAATGGTTTCAAGGTACACGGCCGCGCGTCCGGCAAAACGCAGACTGGCTGCGCCATAGCCCAGCCCCAGCAGCAGGAGCGTGACAGCGGCCAGTCCGCGCCCCTCGGGATGGCGGGTGATGAGGAATACGCTGGCGGCGCCCAGCAGCATGGAGATCAGGTAACCCCGGCCTGCCAGCGTGCGCGGCTGTATCTTGCCAAAGCGAACAAACATATACAAAGCTAGTGGAATTGCAGGCAAGCTGCCTAGGGTATGCAGCCAGCCGAGGGGAGAAATGCCGAACATGAAATGCCTTTCAATGAATATACCTACTAGTAGGTAGGTTTCTTGGTTAAAAAAATGCCGGCTTGCGCCAGCGTGGAAATAGGACTTCAGTTGGCGCGTAAACGCCGCAGCAATTGATCGCCTATCAGTTGAAACACGCGCGGGTCGCGATAGGCACGGGCGGACAGCATGGCGCCGTGTATCGTGGCCATGGCCATTTCCGCCTCGGCGCCGGCATCCGTTTGCAATTGAAAAGTACCGGCGGCCTGTGCCTGCTCGAATACGCTGCCTAGCCAGCCTGCCAGCGTGCGGAAATGGGCCTGAACTTCGGCCGCTACCTCGGGAGGCAGAACGGGCAGTTCGTTGGCCAGCAGGGCGCACACGCAGAACGGCGTGCTGGCGCTGGAGATGCAGTCACTCCAGTACGCCAGGTAGGCGCGAAACTGCTCGGCAGGATCGTTGATCCGCTGCTGCAGCGTGCTCAGGCCGGCCTGCACTTCCGCCCGGTGGGCTGCCACCACGGCCTGCACCAACAGTGCTTTGCTGGGGAAGTGGTGGTGGATACTGGCATTGCGTACGCCAACCACCTGCGCGATGTCGGCATAGCTGAAACCGTTGTAGCCACCTTGCAGAATCAGGCTGCGGGCAGTGTGCAGAATATCGCTGGCGGTGGAAGAGGCTTTCATGTGATGAATGCTACCTACTAGTAAGTAGGCTGTCAAGCGTATGGCACCTGAACATGCCTGGATTGAATAGCGGCCGGGCCAGTTGAACTGGACAACCGCGCTATGTTACTGTCTGGCATCGTTAGTGCTCAGCCTTGGTGACTGACCACGCTTTTGTCTTGAAGATGAATCAGCCTGTTTCGCCCTTTCGTTTGAATCTGTACATGGTGCTGGGCACTATCGGCCTGCATGGCTTGGTGATGGTTGCCAACGAGTTATTTTTCCGGCGTGCCGAATTTCTGCAAGGGATAGGCTGGATCTATATACCGGCCGGTACCCGTTTGCTCTGCACATTGCTGTTTGGCGGCGCGGGTGCAGTGGGCTTGTTGATTGCCGGCTGGTTTGCCTGCTACTGGTATTACTTTCCGGGTGACGCCGTCCGTGCCACAACGGGGACCAGCGCCGGTGCTATCGGCCCGTATCTGGTGTATGTGATTGCGCAACGTCGCTATGGCTTGCAGGCCTCCTTGAGCAATCTGACGCCCAGGCGTCTGCTGGTTTGTGCTCTGGGCTGTGCCGTTGCCAGCCCGCTGCTGCATCACATCTGGTTTGCCATTAACGGCGATAGCAATCTGTTGCCGGGCTTTCTGGTCATGTTTATCGGCGATCTGGTGGGTGCGCTGATAGTGCTGTATGTGGCGAAAGGCGTGCTGGCTTTGCTGCCGCAGCGGCAGCGCCTGCAGTAATGCAGGGATGAGTGTGCTAATATTTATAGCAGTAATGCATGTCGCTTAGCCGGCAGTTTCCCAGTAGTTGTAAACCATTCTATGACGACACCTAAACGACCCGCCGACATCTATCTGCGCTTCCTGCAACTTGCAGACGCTTTGCGGGGCTTGCCGTCCTTGCCGCCGCTCGATCCGCTGGAAGAGCGCATACTTGCCATAGTTGCCAAGGCTAGCCAGGAGCAAGAGCGCCTGTCCGTGCGCGACATGATGGGCAAAAAGGAACTTGGCGCTCCGGCAACCGTGCACAGTCGATTGACTTCGATGCGGGAGAAAGGCTGGCTGACACTCAGTGATACCGAGGACGCGCGCCGCAAGCAAGTTGAGCTGACTCAGGCTGCTCTGCTGTACTTCGATAAGTTGTCGAAGTGTATGGTACAGGCAGCGAAGCAGGGCTGATTTTTTCTAGTCGGCCAGCTTGCCAAATATCCAAATTGCTCTAAAATATAGAGCAATTTTCGGCTAAGGGAATTTACGTGGGCACTGAATCGAAAGTCGCTCCACCCGCGCAGGACGTGGCGATCGAGCTAGCCTATGCCAAGTACATGGCGGCGCTGGCGACCCATGTCCCCCGGCCTGCTGTGCGGTTTTCCACTGATGCCCGTGATCCGTTGCCGGCACTGCCAGTTTTATCCTCCATGGCTGCGCCCAAGCTGGCAAAGTGATGGACAGTTGGGCTGATGCTGAGTGCAGTTTGCTACTCACAGTGAAGCTCAGACACATAGCTCGGCTTATTCGATTTCCCCTCAATTCAGTGTTGCTGCCCATGTTTGCATCGATCTATTCTGTAGTGCATTTTTGGGTTTGCCTGTGACTATGTTTGAGTTTTCTATAAGCAACTTCGTCCTATAATTGTTGCCTGATCTTCGACCATCCTTCGGCCACTTGTGCCGCACCACATGAAAGCCCCACCGCGATGCATACACCCGAGCTTCTCTTGTCCAGTCTGAACCGCGCCTTGCGCGACCTGCGTGGCGCGGCAGCCGTCATTGGCGATGAAGGTTTGCAGTACGAAATATTGCCGGTCATGCGCAGTCTGCTTCTGGCTGAGGTATTGAACGAGCGCTGGATCATTGCAGTTGGCGGCTCCCAGAGCGCTGGGAAAACCAACCTGGTGCGTGCCATGTATGGTCTGGGTAACGATAATAGTTGGCTGTCGGATAACGAAGGGCAGGGCGAGCGCCTGCCAGTGCTAGTGCTGGAAGATGCGGCCTTGAGCGTACCGCAAGGATATGTACGCGTGTTGGCCGAGTCGCAGCAAAACAAGGGCGAGTTCGAGGTGGATGAGCAGCCTGTCGAAATCGCCAGCTTCCAGCAGGCTTGCCGCGGTGCGTATCCCAACGTGCTGCTGCCGGTCCTGCGCGTACCCAAGCGTTATTTCCGTCATGATGGCCAGGCATTAATGCTGTTGCCCGGCTACGAAAAATCCAGCCGCGACAACAAGGTATGGCAGGCGCTGATGCGTGAAGCTCTGGTTGGTGCGGCAGGTACCATCATCGTCACCGACGAAACCCGCCTGGCCAGCCAGACCCAGCGCGACATTGCCGCCGACATGCTGCAGGGGGAGCTGCGTAACGCCAAGCCGCTGGTCGTCATCAGCAAGACCGAAACGATGGCCGCCGATGCGGAACGGCTGGCTCAGGTCCGGCGTAGCGCCTGCGAGGTCTTTGGCCTGGATGAGGTGGCCGATGCACACCAGGTGCTGTGCACCGGTACCGACGATCCGGCTTATGTGGCGCAATGGCTACCCAAACTGAAAGCAGCGCTACACGATGTGTCCGCAGGGGGGAACGAGCGCCGTCAGGTACAACTGGTTCGGCTGGAATCCGTGCTGTCCAAGGATTTGACGCGGTTGATTAACCGCGTCCGCACTGCCTCGGTGATCCATTTTCAGGCCAAAGAAGGCGGCGCTGCAGGTAACGCGGCAATATTGGAGGAGTTGCTGGCGCATTACGATGACGCCGTCAGCTATCTGCGCGACGATTACCGTAGTGCGGTAGACCGTATGCTCGACACGCAACACTCCGTGGCCGAGAAAGAGTTGAGGGATCGACTCAAGAGCAAGCATGAAGGTTTCATTAACAAGCTGTCTGGATTTTTTGATACCTACAGCGAGGCAAAGGAAGCGCTGGAAAGCGATATCCGCGCCTCCTGGCCGCCACAGCAGGCTATCCAGCAGGCCTTCAGCTTCGAACTGGCACGGTTGACCGATGAACTGCGTGGCGGTTTCCGCAGCCAGTCAGTGCTGCCGGACCAGTCCGTCAATACGGTTCAGCGCCTCGGTTATGTGGATGGCGAAGGCAAGGCCATACCGTCCAAGCTGACTGACCAGACTGTGCATCATGATTTGGCCATCCTGCTGGGCAAGTCCAACGGCAATGTAGCCCACGCCGACCGGACCAGACAGCTGGAGCAATCGGTCGCGCTACTGCCAGCGCTGATGCTGGAATACACGCGCCTGACGGTGGCCGTGCCCGTGTTGTCCGGCATGCCCGACCTGCCGAGGGGCGATGTGATGGCGGCGGCGAAAGAGGTGCAGGATAATTTCAGCCAGTTTAGCGAGGTGTCCAAATCGCTGGTCAAGGGCATCGGCCTGATGCTGGCAGTGGACTACTCGGTGGATGGCCATATCGACACCATCCCGGCGCTGCTGCAGGCGCTTGGTCTGGGGAGCGCGGCGCCTGCCGCCGGCGGTGCGGCGGCGGCAGGTATCGGCGCCACGTTGGCCACCTCGGCTGCTGGCGTGGTAGCGCTGGGCTTGGTGATGCACACGGCGCTGCAGCAGATGCGTTTTCATGATGGTCAGGTCTCCGCATTTGGCCATGCCATGTTGCAAAACCTGCGGGATCACCACCAGGTCCACTACCTCACCCACTACGACGACATGATGCGCAAGCTGCGCAGCCATCTGATGCGCAATATGCGTCAGCGTCTTGGTTTGGACCAGCGTTTGGGCGAACGCGACCGACTGGGCAAGGCCTTGGCTGATGTCCGCATGCTCCAGCGTGATTTGCTCGATGCGCTGGCTGGCAGTGGCCAAACTACCGATCTGTTCGTCAGGGCCCAGGTGGCATGAGGGACGACGCGAATTTTTCCTCGGTATCACAACAGTGGACTGAACTGAGCAAGCGGCGCCTGGAATGGGCGCACCGTGCTCACCGTAAGCTGGTGGATAGCCTCAGCGAGCACACTCGGACCCATTTCGTGCGAGATAACAGCAATTGCGACGCCTACGTGGTGGTGTTCGGCCGCACTCAGGTGGGCAAGACGACGCTGCTGCTGGAACTGATGGGGCTGGGTGGCGAGCAATTGAAGCGGGTGGGTAAAGTATTGCGCGGTGGTCGCGACTTTGGCCATTCTGCCACTGCAACGACGATGGAATACCGTCGCAATCGGGCCGACCGCTGGCGCATCGGCATCGATGGGAGGGAACAGGATCTGGCCGGCGACGATGCCATGATTGCCGTACTGGCCGACTTGCGCGTGCGCATGAGCCGGCGCGAGCTGGATGTCAAAGTTCCGGTCGTGGTGTGGATTCCGCAATCCTGCTTCCCTCCTGGCGAAGGCGCACCCCAGGTGCGTGTGCTCGATCTGCCGGGGGACAGCCCCGCCGATCCTGCCGAGCAAGACCATGTGCGCGAGATGGCCCGCGTCTACGTCCCTAATGCCGACCTGGTGCTGCTGGTGGGACGCGGTGATGATCTCAGCTTCTTGCAGGCGGACGCGCTGTCGCTGCCGGGCATTGCCGATTGGCAATTCATGCCACGCCGCTTCCGCATCGTCACCACCTATTCATTCACGCCGCAGTCGGTGCGCGACCAGGCACGCCAGCAGCAAGGGGCGGCCGATGCAGCCTTCTTCCGCCGCCGGCTGGTCGAGCAGTTGCGCACCTTTGGCCTCAAACTGGACGCGCAGGCGGCTAGTCTTGATCTGTATTTCCCGCTGGAGTTCGGCGATTCGTGGGAGCGGGCGGGCCAGCAGGACGGTGGTCTGGTGCGACAACTGCAACCTATGGTGTCTGCGCTGAAGCAGGAGCTGCATAGCACGATCGCGGAGTCCACCACCGAACTGTCCCGCTTGTATAGCGCGCTCGATGTGCACCAGGCAGTGTCGAAGTTGCGCAGCATGCGCCTGGTGCCGTTGTGCCAGGAATCGCGCCGTTTGCGGCGCCAACGCGCGGGACAGCGAGCCGCGGCGCAGGTAGCTGCTGATGCCGTCAAGGCGGAACGGAATAAGGCGCGCGCGGCGGCAAAGTCGCTGGCCGCGCTGCCGAAGGCCGAGCTGGAAGCGGAATTGCTGGAGATGACTACGCTAGGTTGCCAGGCATGGCTGGATAAGACCGATCAATTGGATACCGATGCAGCGGCGTTGCGCGTTTACATAGTTCAATTTACCGCCGACCTGGCCCGACGCTTCCTGGCCATACGCCCGAATGAAGACATGTCACATTTCCGTTTCTGGAATACGCTGCAGCCGGGCCTTGAGGGTGCCCGTAGCGGGTTGCTCAAGAGTATAGAAGCTGAATTCGCCGACTTGCAGGAAACTTTAAGTGGCTATTGGTTCGACACGTATCTGGGAAAGACTTCCGACAGCTACATCCGCGACATCGGCGCGCTTAGGATGGGCATCGAGTTCGCAGCTCAAAATGCCAGCAACAGAGCTGTAGCCTTGTGGCGTGATGCTGCCCAGGTCAAGCTGGGGGAGTTGCAAGCGGTGCATGATGCGGCGCAAGCACAGGCAAGGGCGCTGCAACTGGCTGAGCAGGCGCAGCAGAATGGCGTGGCAGAAACTGCTGCTGGCATTGCGCGGGTGGATGAGGCGCGGCGTGTATTGAAGGATCAATTCCGGCAAGACCTGGAGAACAGCAAAAAATTTATTGCATTCCTCCGGGCTGAATATGCAGAAGAACTGGCATCGCGGCAGCGGCAAGTGCTGCAGGCGGGTGACACCGTGAACTCGCTATTGCAGTTGATTGCGGCGTCACAACTTATCGAACAACATCAATTTATCATGAGTCGCATTCAATGAAGACAATTTCTACAGCGCAGGTATTCGACCACGACGATCAAGTTGCGGCGCAAGAACTCGAACTGAGAGGGTTGCTGGCGCGGGTGATGGCGGCGCCGCTGGATCCCATGCTGCAACGCATGGACAGCATCGATGCGCGCATGGATGAACTGGAAGAAATTTGCCGGGAATCACGCGACCTGGCTCACGGTGCATGCCTGGATAGCGCGGAACAGAAGAAGGCTAGCGAGCGTAGCCTGCGGGGGCTGCAGAAAGCTAGCGAGGAGGTGCGCAGTTCGATGCTGGATGGATTTTCCGCTGTCGGCAATAACCTCAGTAGCGGTATCAGCAGTATCAGCGCTACCAGCGACGGTATTCACAGCGGTGTCGGTCAGTTGCGTGTTGCAATCAGCAGTATCGACGAAGAACTGAAACGTACCTCCGGGAACGTCGATGCTGTTGTTCCGGTGCTGCAGGGTGGCACACAGCAATTGAAGGACGAACTGCTGCAGTCGCTTTCTCAACACGGTGAGCGCCTGAGCCTGATGCAACAGACGTTCCAGCGCAAATTCACCGTGCTGGCGCTGGCGTGTGCTTTCAGCGTTTTGAGCAACATCGTTCTGCTGGTAAGCATCCTGCGCTAATCTGCTGCTCAGTAAATTTGCTTCTCTTCACGGCATGCCTCCCTTCTTGAGATGGAAATCATGTCGGATTTTCTAATTTTGAACGGTACTGTTTATTGGGGTAGTGTCAGAACTGGCCGCCATCATATAAATCTTCAGCTTGTCAGGGTAGCCTTTTATTGATTCGAGGGTATCGGGGATTGGTACGGTGCGTAATGAATAGGGGGCAGTGGATTGCTTTGCAGACGACATTTTTGTTCTTATGGTCTTGAACCAGTCATTGGCGCGCCGGAATGTAAGAATTCCCAAGCCAGTAACCTAACTGTTGTACTACAGAGGATAGTGTAGTACTCAACCGCCCGCAATATTTCTTTTCAGCCCGTATATACGGGCTTAAATGGTCGGGGTGAGAGGATTCGAACCTCCGGCCTCTACGTCCCGAACGCGCTTTTTGCTACCTTTACCGTACCCCGGGTTGTGGGTGAATCATTATAAATCAAAGACTTATCAGCATATGATTTTTCTTTTGGGAAATCAAAATCAGTGGCAAAAATGGAAAACTGCCACTGATTTTTGAACCGTTCCCATTGCCACTGATTTACCATTTTTGGCATCGCAGAGCTCTGCCAGCCGATATTGGGTCAGCTATCCCGCGAAGTTTAGCCAGGCGAACCTGGGCTAGTCGGCAGGGGAGGCGCTAGTCATCTATCGAAATACGGAGCGAAGGCCTCTTGTAGTTCCGGGGGCAGTGAATTGAACGCGATGCGCTGGCTCTTGATTTCTATGCGTAACCGGTCAGCCCCTCCAAGAGCTCGAACTGTTCGGAGGGCAAGATCGCGGGCCAACTCTTGAAGAACTGGATCGGGAACGTTGCCGTCGGTGTTGGCGTCAGGATCGTGCGTCTCGAAGGTTTCTGTGGCGTCGTCTCCGCCGCATTTGCCATCTCGTACCGTGAACACCGAGCCACGATCCCACGCCTCATATAGCCGCTGGCCGCCCTCAGGATGGCGCCTCTTGAAATAGCCGGTGAGTATGTAGTACGTGGACGACGCATCCGTTGCCTGTCCGAACACCCAGACTCGGGCTGTGTGTACTTCATTATCGTCAATCTGCCCGCACTTAGCCCGCTGGTCTTCCGGGAATGGCTCCAGGTCCATTCGATCCAGAGGTAGACGTAGTCCAAGGACAGGTACTGTAAGAAAGCGCGGTGGGGTGTTGCTGTCGGCTGCACTGGCTGCTGTGCAGAGCGCAAATAGGGCCGCCGCCGCGATGCGTCTAGTAACGGTAGACGGCATAGTGTGGTTTTTCTTTCCGATATTTCGGACCAGCCCAGCAGTCACGTTGGACGAAGTCCGAAACCCAGTTCTTCCCGTCGTAACCAGCAACATGGCCCGCTGTGCTGCCAGTATGCGGCTCCATCACCATCACATCGCCCGACATGAAGATGAAGTTATCAGGATCGTCCACTGTTATTTCGTGAAATCCCAGTCGCTCCAAGGTCAAGCCGTAGAGCTTTCCATAACGTGGCGGGCCGAACTCGTTAAAGTGCGCGCCGCCGGCTTGCAGCGCTTTTCTTACATACTCGCCGCATTTGCCGTGTCCAGGCGGGGTGGAATCAGCATGAGCACGCAAATGCTTCGTGAATTTTTTGATATCGATAGTCATGGCGAGCCTCTAAACGATCTTATTGGTTGCCAAATCCCACCCTCCGACTGTGGAGCCACCAAGGCCCCCACTGATCCTCTGTTGGGTGTAGGCCCAGTTCACCTTGGAGTATTTCAGGTTGACGGTCTCGCATAGATATGAATCATCGCCGCCAAGGTGAGGCTTGACCATTCCGATTAGGACGTTTGCGAGCTCGATCTCAAAGTATTTGACGCGGGTTCCATCGCTATCAGCCCGGAAGAATTCGAACCTGGCTCTGGGGATGGTCTTCCCCGCCGCACACGTCTGCGCGAGAACTGGAGAGGATAGGTCTGCCAACTTGGAGAACGAGATGTCGGACATCGCCACACGCTCCGCTGTATGGCCACCAGCCGTCGAGGCCGTGGCGCTACGCGGCTGATGGATGCTCCAATGGACACCGGTAACTTCGATCCATTCTTTGTGTTTATCGTCCTGCGACTCGCCTTTGATGCCTTCGATTTGCAGATAGACGTCGATTGCCATGATGCTGGGCTCCTTGTCTGGTTGTTTCGCAGGGACTGCTTAGTGGGCTGCGTGTTGAGCAGGGTGTGGTCGGACTGGCGAAGTCGACCAGCAGATTCGAGTGTGGCACGGCAGCTTGGCCACCGATTTGTGATGGATCAGGAGAGAAGACGAGAACAACGGGCGCACGGCTGCTGCTTATGGCGGCCGTGATGAGGTGTGGCCGACTGCTTGATCAAGTGGGGCGTGAGGTGGGGCTGCGGTTCAGCGGTTGGTCCACGCTAAGCCATATTCGTGTTGATTTACTGAGATGGACCCGACACCACCGAATCGGATCAAACTAACGTTTCATCCAATTTACGTGTGGAGGTCTACCATGGATATCGATATTCTCGGGATTGATCAAGCCAGGCGAGTGTTCCAGCTGCATGGTGCTGATCGTCGTGGCCACGCATTGCACGACTCTAAGGTGCTTCGCGCAGAGTTACTCGGTGCGGTGCGCAAGTTGCAGCCTCGTGTCATCGCAATGGAAGCTTGCAGCTCAGCCCATCATTGGGGACGGCAATTCCAGGCAATGGGCATTGAAGTGCGACTTATTAGTCCGCAGTATGTCGCGCCATTCGTAAAGACCAACAAGAACGATGCGAACGACGCGGCTGCGATCGTCGAAGCGGCGAGCCGGCCCACGATGCACTTCGTTACAGTGAAGTCGGTCGAGCAGCAGGATATGAGGGCGGTTCACCGCGTGCGTGAACTACTGGTGCATCAGCGAACAGCGTTGATCAATCAAGTCAGAGGATTGCTGGCCGAGCGTGGCCTGGTGATGGCTCAAACACCTACCGCTTTCAAGCGCGCCTTGCCGTCGATCCTGGAGAAATGCGAGGGCGAACTGACCAGTATCTGCCAAACACTCATTACAGAAATGCTTGAGCAGCTGCGAACTCTTGAAGAGCGCATTGCGCGAACAAATCAATGGATCACGTCCTTCCTAAAAAGTTCAGCACTCTGCAGGAAAGTCGAGGCCATTGACGGTGTTGGCCCGATTACCGCCACCGCAGTCGTGGCAGCGGTGGGAGACGCCAAAGAGTTTAAGAATGGCCGTCATTTATCGGCCTGGCTTGGATTAGTGCCAAGACAGTATTCTTCAGGAGGCAAGTCTCGATTGCAAGGAATCAGCAAGCGTGGAGACATCTATTTGCGAACGCTGCTGATTCACGGGGCGCGCGTAGTTTTGCGCTACGCGATCGGCAAAGCCGATGCGCGCAGCCGATGGCTTCAAGACCTGATCGCACGACGCGGATACAACCGCGAGGCGGTGGCGTGGGCTAACAAAAATGCGCGAGTAATACAGGTTTTGCTTAGCGGGACAGAGAACTATCGATCGCCGGCAGTGCCCGCATAATCGGTTTGTAGCATTTGTTCAACCAAGGAGGAATTCAGAACCCAACATCAAGTTTGCGAAGCTTCTCAAAGTGATGACGAAACTGGTAAGACCAACATCCAGCAACCTGCTTTCGCTGCAGGCAGCCTGAAGGGCTAAGCCGATGATTTGCTAAGGAATGGATGTGCGGATCTCATCAAGGCTGTGGGCATGCATCCGATACGAGCCCATAGCAAGCCGGATACATGCATGCAAACCATTTCGATTTACAAAAAGAAGCTTGCAAAATGTGTCGGGTCCATACGTGCATCGAAAATTGACCCACGTTTAGCACACAATCCTACTCATCAGAACGAGTAGGGGATCGGAGTGATTGACGTGGCATTACTAGGAATAATTAGACGCTGGCACCTTCGTGACCAGGTCCCGCTAAGGGAAATCGCGAAGAGGCTCGGCATCTCCCGCAACACCGTACGCCGCTACTTGCGGTCGGAAATCACAGAGCCCGCATATGCGGAGCGCCAATCTGCCAGCGCCATCGATCCATACGTCTTCCAGCTTTCAGCCTGGCTCAAGACCGAGGCGGCCAAATCCCGAAAGCAGAGGCGCAGCCTCAAGCAGCTCCACCAGGAGCTTATCAATTTGGGTTTTAAGGGCTCTTACGACAGGGGCGCGGGGTTCGCCAGACAGTGGAGGGAGGGTCAAACAGAGTGGGTCAACTCAGCGCGCGAACGAACAACCAGATTGATTTCTGCTTAATTTTTTATGAATAGGTGGGTCAGAATTCAATGCAAATGGCGGGTCAGATTTCAACGCAATTCAACAGCTTTGGTTTGAGTTTTTGTGCCTGCAGGGATTGACAGTACGCTTCAGCCTTTTTCAACTGATTGTGAGGGAAGGTTTGCGTGAGGTCGTCACGGTTCTTGACCGTGACCTGGTGGTGAGAGCGATTCTCGATGGACGCCATGTCCGTACTCCAATGCAGTTAAGGAGCACGGTATACAGTCAACAAAAGGGCATGATTTTGACGAGCAGTCGAGTCTCGACCAAAAGTCCCCTCAAATAGGCGTAGTTCTTCCAGTTTGCTGATCGTCAAATGGCCCTTGCCACTAATTTGCCACTGATCGACCTGTAATCGAAAACAGCGGGTCGCATAACCCGCTGTTTTTACTATGGAATTCTGGTCGGGGTGAGAGGATTCGAACCTCCGGCCTCTACGTCCCGAACGTAGCGCTCTACCGGGCTAAGCTACACCCCGCCGACCTAGTCTCTACGTCAGAATTCTGCACCAACTCGATGGTGCCAGCAATCCTTGCGCCGTACATCCGGTGATTAAAATGCGGAAAAATGACCACAATTTGTAGAGATTTTGCAAATCTTGGCAGAGTTTTTGCTTTAAAGATGAGTAATCGAATTAATATAAATCATAATCTTGTCATCTGCCCCATCTTGGGGCGTCAAGGAGAAATTACTCATGCCTTTACGTCGCAGCCTTATGGCTCTTGCCGTCCTGACCGCTTACAGCGTCCCTGTTTTGGCGCAGCAATCGGATGAAATCGAAGTGGTGAATGTTACCGCGCAAAAGCGCAAGGAAGATCCGGCCAAGGTGGCGATGAGTATCAGCGCCGTGACGGGCAGCCAGTTGCAGGCTGAACATGTGCGCGATATTACCGACCTGACCCGGGTGGTGCCGAATATCTCGTTCACGGCAGCCAGCGGCAATGGCGGCGCTGGTCCCGGTACGTCCAACGTGGAGATACGCGGCATTAGTTCCACCGCAGGCGCTGCGACGGTGGGGGTTTATCTAGGGGATACCCCTGTGACTGTGGGCAACGTCTATACCATGGGCAATGTCGAGCCGCGCTTCTTTGATATCGACCGGGTGGAAGTGCTGCGCGGGCCGCAGGCCACGCTGTACGGTGCCAGTTCGATGGGCGGAACGATCAAATTCGTACCGGTCGAGCCGGATTTGAAAGAGCGCGAATTCAGCACCTATAGCGAAGTGTCGAATACCAAGGGCGGTAGCGCCAATTATGCACTGAATGCAGTGGCCAATCTGCCACTGATTGCCAATGAACTGGCGTTGCGCCTCGGTGTGCAGGCTCAGCATACGGGCGGCTTCATCAATCAGGTGGACGGCGATGGCAAAGTGCTGGCCAATAATATCAACCAGATTAATGATCAGGAATTCCGTGCCGCGCTGAAATGGAAGCCGGTACGCACCCTGACGATCACGCCATCGCTGTACTATCAACGTATCGACGCCAAGGATATCGCTGCCTTTAATCTGGATCTGCCCCGCTATCAGGCCCGCAAGCAGGTGCGCGAACCTTCGATCGACCGGCTGCTGACTCCTAGCGTCACCATAAACTGGGACATGGGCCCGGTCGACCTGACGTCGACTACCAGCTATTTCGAACGTAAATTCGACCGGACCCAGAATGGTTCGGCCTACAACAGTTATTCGCTGTCGACTTTCCTGACCTCGACCGATAATGGCGGCAAGGCACCGCAGGAACTGATCGATGCGGTGGCGGGCCTGCCTTCGGCCGTCTATCTGAATAACCAGGTGCGTCAGGTGGCGCAGGAGTTCCGTCTGGCCTCGCACCCGTATGACGAAAAAGTGTCGCCTTGGACCTGGCTGGCGGGCACCTATTTCTCCAACCAGCATACCAATGTAATTGAGAATGATCCTATCTTTGGCGTGACGGACACCTTCAAGTCCTTCGGCTTTGATATCGCCGATCCAGACTTGCTGCCGGGCGCACACGCTGGCCAGTTCCCGAACGATAACTCGTTCGCCGGGGCTTTCCATTTCCGTGAAAAACAGTCGTCCGTATTCGGCGAAGTGAATTACTACTTTGCGCCGCAGTTGCATGCCACCGTGGGCGCGCGCTATCTCAAGGCGAATACCACGCTGAGCCAGCGCAATGGCAATTATCTGGCTGGTGCTGGCAATAACAGCAGCGCCGATACTTCCTCCAGCGCCTTCACGCCCAAGTATGCACTGACCTGGGAAATCAACCCTAGCAATACCGTGTACACCAGTGTGGCCAAGGGCTTCCGCCTGGGCGGGGCCAATATTTATGTGCCGCCTACCACCTGCGGTCCGGATCTGGCTGCCAACGGCATCGACAAGGGCCCGCCTTCGTATGCGCCGGACAGTCTGTGGAGCTATGAAGTGGGCAGCAAGTCGCGCTTCTTCGGCAACCGCGTGAGCGTCAATGCCGACGTGTTCTACGTAAAGTGGAGCAATATCCAGCAGGGCGTGTACCTGCCAACCTGCGCCTACACCTATAACGCCAATGCGGGCGACGCCACGACCAAGGGCTTCGAGTTCGACATCAAGGCCAAGCCGCTCAGTGGCGTAACGCTGTCGGCCTCGGGCGGCTATGTGCAGGCGGAACTGTCGAATAATCGCGGGCTGGAAAATGGCGTTGTAGGCGCGGTCACGGGTGCACGGATACAGGGCGTGCCGAAGTACAATGCAGCGCTGACGGCCAGCTATAACTTCTCGGTGTCCGAGTATCCCTCGTTTGTGATGGCCGGCATGCAGTGGGTAGGCTCCAGCCACGGTTCGCTCGATCCATCGCAGACCGACTACAACCGCCCCGCTTATCACAGCACTGATCTGAGTGCAGGGGTGACGGTCGGCAGTCTGGCCTATACGGTATTCGTGAAGAATGCGTTCGATACGGACACCCTGATCCAGCATCCGCAGGTCGCCTCCATTGTGCAGGGTTACCGGCTGGCGCCGCGCAGCATAGGCTTTAGTCTGGCGACCAAGTTTTAAGCGATAATGCTGCCTTTTTGCGAGCGCATAAAGGCAGCATCATGAACATTACGATCTATCACAATCAGGCTTGCGGCACTTCGCGCAAAACGCTGGAAGCGATACGCGCCAGCGGCGTCGAGCCGGAAATCATTGATTACGTCAAGCAGCCGCCTAGCCGTGCTGCTCTGCAGGAAATGATCGCCCAGGCCGGCATTACGGTGCGTGCAGCCATGCGCAACAAGGGCGAACTGTACGAGCAGCTGGGACTGGCCGATACCAGTCTGAGCGATGCCGCTCTGCTGGACGCCATGATGGCTCATCCCATACTGATCGAGCGTCCGTTTGTGGTCAGTGCCAAGGGCGTACGCCTGTGCCGTCCTAGCGAGCTGGTGCAGGAAATTCTATAAGCTGCAGGGCGCTTTTCATCCGGCGCTACAGCTGGATTTTCAGGACGCCATTGGCGCTGCTGATATACAGCACGCCTTTGGCCCCAGCCGCGATGGCGCTCGGCGTTGCCAGTGAACCGGGCAGGCTGCCTAGCTGTACCCCCACTTTGCCGGCTTGTCCGGCCGCGGTGCTCACCCGGCCATCCGGACTGATCTGGCGCACCGTATGGTTGCCCGTATCGGTCACGAACAGATTGCCGTCGCCATCGATGCTCAGGCCGATAGGTGTACGGAAACGGGCAGTGCTGCCTGCGCCATCGGTGTAGCCTTGTTCGCCGCCTTTACCGGCCAGCGTCGTCACGTCGCCATCGGGACTGATTTTGCGGATGGTGTAGTTGCCGCTATCCGTGACATAGAGGTTGCCCGCCTGATCCACTGCGATGTCGAGCTCGCTAGTGAAGTGGGCCTCGCTGCCATTGCCGTCGAGGTTGCCTTCACTGCCGATCTGGCCGGCCAGCAGGGCGAGACCCGCAATGGGCCGCGCTGGTTCAGGCGGAGTGGGCGTGGCGCCAGTGCTGGTGCCGGAGCCGCCGCCGCAGGCGCCAAGCAGGGTGGAGATGCCAAGCGCCATGGCCAAGCTGTGCAGACGGAGTCAGCTGCTCGTGAGAGCAGCCTGTTGTTGGTGTTTAGTGGTTGCGGTGCACCGAGAAGTGCGCCAGTTGCAGCAGCGATTCTTTATAGATGCTGTCCGGCAGGTCGGCGATGGCGTCGGCTGCACGCTCGGCAGCGGCCACGGCCTGCTGGCGCGTGTAGTCGAGTGCGCCGCTGCTGGTGATGGCAGCGAGGATGGTGTCGAAATGCTGTTCGTCGCCCTGCTCGATGCAGCTGCGCACCAGCTCGCGCTGTTCCGGCGTGCCATTTTCCATCAGGTAAATCAGCGGCAGGGTAGGTTTGCCTTCACGCAGGTCGTCGCCCACGTTCTTGCCGATTGCGCTAGCGTCGCCAGCGTAGTCGAGCACGTCGTCGATCAGCTGGAAGGCGGTGCCCAGCGAGCGGCCGTATTCACCGGCCGCCGCAATCTGCGCATCGTTGCAGCCCGAGATCAGGGCGCCCAGCTCGGCGGCAGCTTCGAACAGCTTGGCCGTTTTCGAGCGGATTACCTGCAGATAGCGTTCCTGATTCACGTCCGGATCGTGCATGTTCAGCAACTGCAGCACTTCGCCTTCGGCGATCACGTTGGTGGCGTCGGACAGGATCTGCATTACCCGCATATTGTTCAGGCTGACCATCATCTGGAACGAACGCGAATACAGGAAGTCGCCCACCAGCACGGAAGCGGCGTTGCCGAACAGGGCATTGGCCGTGGCGCGGCCACGGCGCAGCGAGGATTCGTCCACCACGTCGTCATGCAGCAGGGTGGCGGTGTGGATGAATTCGACCACGGCGGCCAGTTCGTGGTGTGCCGTGCCCTTGTAGCCGTAAGCATTGGCCACCAGCAGTACCAGTACCGGACGGATACGCTTGCCCCCGGCGCTGATGATGTATTCTGCAATCTGGTTGACGAGGCTGACCTCGGAATGCAGTTTCTGGCGGATCACCGTGTTGACTGCGTCCATATCGGCAGCAATCGTTTGGGCGATGGTATTTTGTGGGGCGGTTTGGGTAGCGGCAGACAAGACGAACCTGTGCAGTAGACTATGGGTGGTCGTGATTATACGACATGCCCCTGCGCAGAGGGGTATAGCCCAACATGACAGTCAGGATAGTTTGTCAAAAAAACAGTGCAATCGGGCCGGGCGGGCCAACAAGCATGTCAGACATACCACGCGCCGGAACTTTTGTGAATAGTTTTTGACGCGAAATCCCATCCCATGTATAATCAGCGGTTCCCCGGTTTCCATGCTGTTGTTTTTGCAGAGGCCGGACGGAATTTTCTTAACATTTGATGAGGTTTCAAATCATGTACGCGGTCATAAAAACCGGTGGCAAACAGTATAAAGTTGTCGCTGGCGAAAAACTCAAAGTAGAACAGATACCTGCAGACATTGGTTCCGAACTCACTATCGACCAAGTCCTCGCCGTTGGCGAAGGCGAGAGCATCAAGTTCGGTGCTCCTCTGGTTGAAGGTGCGAAGGTACTGGTTACTGTTGTGGCACACGGTCGTCACGATAAAGTGAAGATTTTCAAGATGCGTCGTCGTAAGCACTACCAGAAGCATCAAGGCCATCGCCAAAATTACACCGAAATCCAAATCGTATCGATCAACGGCTAAT
>Ga0187842_1000176_pt1 | contig 34490 bp, 25 predicted proteins | sample SpaLakP09_SKY_41_FD_134514 | JGI IMG/M metagenome (GOLD analysis project Ga0187842, IMG submission 134514) | Oligotrophic lake water microbial communities from Sparkling Lake, Wisconsin, USA - SP09_SKY_41 | ecosystem: Environmental > Aquatic > Freshwater > Lake | place: USA: Sparkling Lake... | reverse complement strand
TGGCGCCGTTCAGCATCGACAGCACGCTGGTCAGCAATGCCCAGTTTGCCGATTTCGTCGATGATGGCGGCTACGACCACCGCCAGTTCTGGAGTCCTGCCGGTGCCGACTGGCTGATGCGGCAGGAGCGTTCGGCGCCGCGCTACTGGCAGCGCGATGGTGCCCAGTGGCGTTGCATGCGCTTTGGGCGGCTGGCCACGCTGGCTGGCGCGGAGCCGGTGCGCCACCTGACTCTGTATGAAGCACAGGCCTATTGTGCCTGGGCGGGGCGGCGCCTGCCGACGGAAATTGAATGGGAATATGCGGCCCGTTCCGGCCACCCGGCATTCCGCTGGGGCCAGCTGTGGGAGTGGACGGCGTCGCCGTTCGAGCCCTATCCGGATTTCAAGCCGGGGCCGGACCGGCAGTATTCGGTGCCATGCTTTACCAGCCATCAGGTGCTGCGCGGCGCATCGTTTGCCACCCCGCAGCGCATGCTGTCGGCGCAGTTCCGCCTGTTCCACCTGCCCGAGCGCGACGACCTGTTTGCCGGTCTGCGTACCTGTGCTTGGCCGGGCTGATATCCCTGCAGATTTTTAAACAATACGTACGCCAATCCGGGAATGCTCTGCTATGCTTTTCTTTTCCAGTGAAAAGGGCGTTTCCCATGGATTTCAAGCATCTCCTGATTTCCGCCGCCGTACTGGGCGCTGTTAGCGCTGCATTGCCGGCCGTTGCTGCTGCCGATCAAGGTAAAGTGGTGGTGATACGCGCCGGTAAACTGGTCGATGTGGTGGCTGGTACCGTGCTCAAAGACCAGACCATCGTGATTGAAGGCGAGCGCATTAGCGCCGTTGGTCCGAGCGCCAGCACCAAAGTGCCTGGCGGTGCGCAGGTGATCGACCTGTCCGGCCAGACCGTGATGCCGGGCTTTATCGACATGCACACCCACCTGACCAACGACGCCAAACTCGGAGGTTACAATGCGCTGGGCGTGTCGGACACCCGTGCAGCGCTATACGGCGTGCGTGCTGCGCGCCTGACGCTGGAAGCCGGTTTCACTTCGGTGCGTAACGTGGGCGCCGGCGGCTTTGGCGATGTGGCACTGCGCGACGCCATCAACGACGGCGACTTTATCGGCCCGCGCATGCGCACGGCCGGCTATGCGATCGGCATACAGGGTGGTCACTGCGACGAAAACCTGCTGCCCGCCGATATGAAGGTGACTGGCCGCGGCGTGGCAGACGGCCCGTGGGAAGCGCGCGCCAAGGTGCGTGAAATGGTCAAATACGGTGCGGACGTGATCAAGATCTGCGCGTCGGGCGGTGTGCTGTCGAAAGGTGACGAGCCGGGCGCGCAGCAGTACACGCTGGAAGAAATGCAGGCCATCGTGGCCGAGGCGCATAAGCTGGGCCGCAAGGTGGCAGCGCACGCGCATGGCACCAGCAGCATCCGTGATGCCATCATTGCCGGTGTCGATTCGGTGGAACACGCCAGCCTGATTGATGAAGAAGGCATCCGTCTGGCGCGCGAGAAGGGCGTGTATCTGGTGATGGACATCTATAACGATGACTACATCCTGCAGGAAGGCGAGAAGGCCGGCATGCTGCCCGAGTCCATCGCCAAGGAAAAAGTCATAGGCCAGACCCAGCGCGACAACTTCCGCAAAGCCTTTAAGGGCGGCGCCAAAATGGCGTTCGGCTCCGATTCCGGGGTTTATCCGCACGGCGACAATGGCAAGCAGTTTGCCTACATGGTCAAGTACGGCATGACGCCTATGCAGGCCATCCAGGCTGCGACCGTGAATGCGGCTGATTTGCTGGGCTGGAAAGACAGCGTGGGTTCGCTCAGCGCCGGCAAGTTTGCCGATATCGTTGCCGTGAAAGGTGATCCGTTTGCCAATGTTGACGAACTAGCCAAAGTCAGCTTCGTGATGAAGGGCGGCGCCGTCATCCGCCGGTAAATGCGGTGTGGGTGGGCCGTTGCGGCCTGCCGGGTCATCCCGCTGGCTCGCAGGGTCATGCTGTTGTGGTGCAGATGGTATAGGGCGGAATTAGCTTTTCTATATACTTTTTGCTTTCAGATCGTGCCCTGCGAGCCCGTATGTGTTTTCAAGCTTTTCCCCGCCAGCTGGCCTGCCTGCTGCTGGCGGCTACTCTGGGCGCCTGCGGTGGCGGCGCTACTTCATCTTCCAGTTCGACTTCCCAGACCAGTTCCGCCAGCGCGAGCAGCTCGGCTACGCCTGACTCTACCGCCACGATTACGGTAGCCAGTCCAAAACTGGTTACGCTGGCGGGCAATGTGGCGCTCAAGGGTTTGGGCGAAGCGCTGGTGGTGGGCGAACGGATAGTTGTGCTGTCGGCCTCGGATGCCGTGATTACGCTCAACCAGAAACAGCTGCACCCGCGCACTCGCCTGAGCCTGCTGGATAAAGATGGCACGCTGCTCTCCAGTGTCGATTACGCTTTTACGCTGGCCGATAGCTATGTAGGGGAATGGCTGCTGCTGCCTGCGCCCGACGGCTTCGTCATGCTGCAGGCCGGCCCGGGTACGCGCATGCTGAAATTCGACACGCAGGCCAAATTGCAGGGCAGTGCGGTCGACCTGTATCCGGCCGTGGCGGCCACTTCGACCACCGACCTGGCGGCAGCAGAAAATGCAGCTTCGGTGGACGGTAATGGCTTCTGGCTGGCCACCACGTTTTCGCTGCTGCCGGTTAACGACAAGACCCAGTATCTGCTCAAGCTGTGTAAATACGATTTCACCGGGCGCCAGCTGACGCCGCCGTTCGAGATCGCCCTGTCTGCCGTGCGTCCGCATGTGGCCAGCTCGAACGGCACGGTGCTCACTACCTGGCTCGATGGCACTACCGCCATGCTGGCCCTGTGGCCCAAGGGACTGGGGGCTCCGCTGATTCATTCGCTGGGCACGGGCGGGGGCGAGCCGCTCGCCGTGGCGCTGGATGGCAACGGCAAAGTGGGGGTAATCTGGAATGGCAAAGCCACTTTCACCAGTCCCGGAGGGGTGATGGGCGTGGCGCTGGATAATACAGGTGTGGCGGTGTTGCCGACCGGGCGCACGGACCTGGAGCAGGAAGTATTGTCGGGATATTGGGCTGCATCGGGACGGGCGCCATATATCGACAACCGCCTGTACAAGAACAATCTGCTGCTGGCCGACGTGGGTGTGGGAACTTATTCCAGCGGCGATGCGCAGGGCGACGTGCTGGTTCTGGCCGATTACGGTATCGGCACGGCAGCCCTGTCGTCGCAGAAGAGTACTGTGAAGCGCTTGCGCCTGTATGGCGGGGCACTGGTGATGGGAACATTCCCCGTGCTGCGCCAGATGATGTTTGCCGACCACAGCCTGCTGCTGGTGGGCGATGAATACCATCTGGAAGTGTTCAGCATCACCCGTCAATAAGCGCGCAGGCTGAAGACGGGGATGCCGTAGTGCACAAAATAGACTTTTGTAGTGCGGTTTAGATCGTTCTAGACCAGACTAGAACGATCTAGACTGGCGATTACAAAAGGTTCTCGGCCAGGTCCTTCAGGTCTTCGGCATACACCTGCTCGTCGAGCTGCTTGCGTGCTACGCCACTGCGGAAGGCGGCAGCAGCGATTTTCGGCGTTACGCCGGACAGCAGGCGCGGGTCGAGCAGGCCCGGCACCACATAGTCCTTGCCGAAGCGGCTGTCGCTGCGGGCCATTTCGGCCAGCGCCAACACGCAGGCGCGCTTCATTTCCTGATTGATGGTGGAGGCGCCGCTATCGAGCGCAGCGCGGAACAGGTAAGGGAAGCACAACGCGTTGTTGATCTGGTTAGGATAGTCGGAGCGGCCGGTGGCGATGATGGCATCGGGCGCGGCTTCGTGTACCAGTTCCGGGCGCAGTTCCGGTTCCGGATTGGCCAGCGTGAAGACGATGGGCTGGCGCGTCATCTGTTCGATGTCGCGTGGCGACAGTACGCCCGGCCCGGATACACCGAGGAAAACCTCGGCACCTGCCATCACTTGCGACAGGGTGGTGGCCTCGGTGTCCTGCGCCCACGCAGCTTTTTCGCCGTCGAGCTGGCGGCGGGTGGTCAGCACGCCCTTGCTGTCGCAGACAAAAATGTTTTCGCGTTTTGCGCCCAGATCGAGCAGCAGATCGAGGCAGGCCATGGCCGCAGCACCGGCACCGGAACAGACGATTTTCACCTTGCCGATGTCGCGCCCACTCAGCTGCAGTGCGTTGATCATGCCGGCGCCCACCACGATGGCAGTGCCGTGCTGGTCGTCATGGAACACTGGAATGGACAGGCGCTCGCGCAGCTTGCGTTCGATGTAGAAGCACTCGGGCGCCTTGATGTCTTCCAGATTGATGCCGCCGAAAGTAGGGTGCAGCGCGGCGATGATATCGACCAGCTTGTCGGGATCGCTTTCATCGATTTCGATATCGAAGGCATCGATGCCGGCGAACTTCTTGAACAGCACGACTTTGCCTTCCATTACCGGCTTGCCGGCCAGCGCGCCGATATTGCCCAGACCCAGCACGGCACTGCCGTTGGTAATCACCCCGACCAGATTGCCCTTGGCGGTGTACTCGTAGGCACGCGCCGGTTCACGCTGGATTTCCACGCAGGGTGCGGCCACTCCGGGCGAGTAGGCCAGTGCCAGTTCTTCCTGCGTGGACACGCCCTTGGTCACTTCAATGGCGATTTTGCCGGCGCTGCCCTGACGATGATATGCCAGTGCTTTCTGTTCGATGGTGCTCATGTAGTCCTCTGCGTGTGATGTAAAAAACGCCTGCACGGGCCGGAGCCGGTGCAGGCGCGAACTGCTGGGGATCAGTAGATCATGGATACAGGCCGCGTACTTCGCGCGCTTGCAGCACGCGGGTGCAGGCGAGGATGAAGGTGGCGGTGCGCAGCGTGACTTTCTTCTCCTGTGCGACAGTCCACACGGAATTGAAGGCTTCCTGCATGATGCGGGTCAGGCGCGCATTGATTTCGTCTTCGGTCCAGAAGAAGCTGGAGAAGTCCTGTACCCACTCGAAATAGGAAACGGTGACACCGCCGGCGTTGGCCAGCACGTCCGGCACGATCAGCACATCCTTGTCGGTCAGGATGTCGTCGGCTTCCGGCGTGGTTGGGCCGTTGGCGCCTTCCAGAATGATCTTGGTGCGGATCTTCGGTGCATTGGCTGCGGTGATCTGCTGTTCCAGCGCGGCCGGAATCAGGATGTCGGATTCAATGCCCCAGAAGGCGTCGCGCTCGAGGAAGGCTTCAGCGCCGGGGAAGCCGGAAACGCTGCCGCATTCGGCCACGTGCTTGTGCAGACGTGGGATATCGAGGCCACCCTGATGCACCACGGTGCCCGTATGATCCTGCACGGCGATGATTTTGGCACCAGCTTCAGCGAACATGCTGGCAGCAACTCCGCCCACGTTACCGAAGCCCTGTACTGCAACGCGGGCACCTTCGATCGCCACGCCGCGCTTGGCGGCTGCTTCGCGGCCTACTACGAATACGCCGCGGCCGGTGGCTTCGCGGCGGCCCAGCGAGCCGCCCAGCGAGATCGGTTTGCCGGTGACCACGCCGGTCGACAGATTACCTTCGATCATGGCGTAGGAGTCCATCATCCATGCCATCACCTGTTCGTTGGTGTTGACGTCCGGTGCAGGAATGTCTTTGTTGGGGCCGATGATCAGCGAGATTTCGCTGGTGTAGCGGCGGGTCAGACGCTGCAGTTCGCCGCGCGAGAGCGTCTTGGGATCGACCCGGATACCGCCTTTGGCGCCGCCGTAAGGCACGTTCACAGCGGCGTTCTTGACCGTCATCCATGCCGACAACGCCATGACTTCGGAGAGAGTTACGTCCTGGTGGAAGCGCACGCCGCCTTTGCCCGGACCACGCGACATATTGTGCTGTACGCGGTAGCCTTCGTAGTGGGCGATGCTGCCGTCATCGCGTTCGATCGGAACGTCGACGGTCAGGATACGCTTCGGGCGTTTCAGGGTTTCGACCCAGCGCGACAGGCTGCCGAGGTGCGGCGTGACGCGATCGATCTGTTGCAGGTAGACGCCCCATGGGCCCAAATCTTCTGTATTCAGGTAGGAAGGCAATGCGTGTGCTGGTGCGGTAGTCATGCTCAGGTCTCCGATAGATTCGAGGCTGAAGTGCACTTGTGGCGCGCTTCAAGTGGGGCGAATCATAGAACCGGAGGCCGTGAGGCGGCCAATGCTGTATGCGCATTCAACTATGCAAAATTTGCATAGTTATGAAATCCGCTGATTTGATCTGGCGCAGTTGCGGCTTGCCAAACTAGCGTTCGGAAACTGCCACGCGGCGTTTGCGGCTGCTGCTTTTCTGCTGTTGTTCGAGGAATTCCCATAGCCGTTCGACGATGGCTTTACCGCGCCGGCTGGCCGAAGGGCGCTCGCGGTAGAGGCGGATTTCCATCTCGATTTCCCACTGCGCGCTACCATCGTCGGCGCGCGCCAGCTGCTTCTGTTTGAGTTCGCGCGTTACCGCCGATTCGGGCAGGAAGGCTACCCCGCGTCCTTCCAGCGCCATCATCTTCAGGCCTTCCGCCATATCAGTTTCGTACTGGCGATCCAGATGCAGCGGAGTGCGCGCATCGGTCAGGATCAGTTCCACCATACGTCCGAGGTAGGCATTGTTGGTGTAAGACAGGAAGGGCAGCGGCTCTTTTTTTGTGCCGGGCAGGCTGAATTCCGGCATCCGGTTCTTGTCGCAGCGGGCATAGGCGCGCAGCGATTCGCGCCCCAGCACCAGCATGTCGTAGCGGCCCGGATCAAGCTGCACCGGCTGGCGCGGATGGTGGTAGCACAGCAGCAGGTCGCAGCCGCCTTCCACCAGCTGCATCACGGCGTCGTGCACGTTGAGTGCCATCAGGCGGCTGCTGATGGGGGCGAAATCCTGCTCCAGCGCCGTCAGCCATTTGGGTATAAAGGTGAGCGACAGCGTGTGCGGCACGGCCAGGTCAATGCTGGTCTGCGCCGCGGCACGCTTGGAGCGCAGCATGTCGCGCGCACCGTTAATCTGCGCCAGCATTTCCAGCGCCTGCTCGTAAAACACCACCCCGGCCGGGGTCAGGCTGGTGGGGTAGGAGGTGCGGTCGATCAGGTCGGTGCCCAGCCAGTTTTCCAGCGACTGGATGCGGCGCGAAAACGCCGGCTGGGTAACGTGGCGCAGTGCGGCCGAACGACTGAAGTTGTTGGTCTCGACCAGCGAGATAAAGTCTTCCAGCCACTTGGTTTCCATGGGTTTTCCTTTACTGCGCTTGCGGTGTGTCGGGTGTTTCGGATACTTGTGCGGTGATGCTGCCGATAGGCGTGAACAGATAGGCTACGGCTGCAAACGTGACCAGTATGATGCCACCGCCGGCGAACAATTGCGACAGCGAGATCAGCTTCAGCAACCAGCCGGTAGTCGCCGCCGAGATGGGTGCCAGTCCCATAAAGATGAACATGAAGATGCTCATGGCGCGGCCCATCATCTGGGGCGGAACGCGGCGCTGTATCCAGGTGAAGACATTGATCTGCACGTAGCCGCTCAGCACACCCAGCGCGAGCAGCAGGGCGCCGGCCAGCCATGCGTTGCCGGCCGCAGCCAGGCCCATGACCAGCAGGCCGGCCAGTGCATCCATCAGCAGTATCATGCTGCCGAAACTGGTAAAGCGCAGCCGTGCGCCAATGGCGGCAGCAGCGGCCATGCCGAGCAGGGTGCCGGCGCCGTTGGCTGCCATCAGCAGGCCCAGTGCAGAAGCGCCGTGCAGCACTTCGCTGGCCAGCACGGGCAGCGCTACCTGCATGGCGCCGCCGATGAATAGCGATACCGTGCCCCAGTAGATGAAGCACAGGCGCAGCGGTACGTCGCGCCACACCATGAGCAGGCCGTCGCCGATGGAACGCCAGACCGAGACGGCGACCTGGCCGGCAGCGCGGCCGCTGGCGGTCTGCATGTTGACGCAGCTTAGGGTCCAGGCCGAGACGATGAAGCTCAGGCTGTCGAACGCAAAGGCGGCGGCCAGTCCGTGTGCGTCCGCCATGCTGCCTGCGCCGCCGATTGCGTTGCTGTTGCCGGAAAACGCCAGCAGGGCAGCCGCCAGCATGGGGCCCAGCAGCATGGTTAGCTGGCGCAAGCCCATCAGCACACCGTTGGCGGCCTGCAGATATTGGGCCGGAATCGCCAGCGGCATGATGCTGGTGCCCGATGGTACGCTGAAGGCCTGCGCCAGACCTATGCCCAGTGCCAGTGCGTAGATCAGCATCAGGGTGATGTGCGGCGTCAGTTCCAGGCTCAGTTGCAGGCTGCCGCCCAGTGCCAGTGTCAGCACGCTGTGCTGGCGCAGCACCAGCATGGCGAGCAGGCCGAGCAGGATGGCGTTGGCGTATTTGCTCAGCATGAGTACGGTCTTGGGCGAATAGCGGTCGACCACGGCGCCGCCGACCAGGATGAAGGCAGCACGGGGAATGCTCATCAGCGCGATCACCAGTCCCAGCGCCATGGTGTCGCCGCTGAGCCGCAGCACCAGCCACGGCAAGGCCACCATGGTGAGCTGGTCGCCCAGCATGGAGATCACGCCGCCGCGCAGCAGCCATTTGAAATTGGGGTTGCGCATCAGTTCGGCGCGCGGATTCGATGCCGCGGTTTGCATAACTAGCTCCGTTTCTGTTCAGGTGCCGGCGTCAGGCCACGCCGGGCAGGCCGCTGATGGTGGTCAGCGCGTCCGTCAGGGCGGGATACTGTTCTGCCGAGCAGTTGCGCAGCAGGTCCTTGCTGCACTGTTCTGCCGCCGGTGTGGCGTTGTGCAGCAGTTCGCGCCCGCTCCCGGTAATGGCGGCATACGCCACGCGCGCATCGCGCGGGTCTTGCTGGCGTTCGATCAGGCCGATTTTCTCCAGCGGCAGCAGGGTGCGCGTCACGCCCGACGCGGTTAGGCCTTGGCGCTCGGCCAGATCGACGCGGCGCATGCGTCCGCCCGGAGCGCGCGCCAGCGAGTTCAGCAGCATGAAGTCGCCAAAGCTGATACCGTGGTAGGAACCCAGTACCTGATCGAGCCGGCGTACCATGGTGGCCTGGGCGCGGGCCAGGCTGAGTGCCAGTGCCAGCGCAGGACCGGTATCGGGCAGAGGGGAGAGTGTTTCGCTCATAAAGTTGACTTTCTGTACGCCAGTTAAGATTGATAACTACTGAATTTATACTGGATAACTACTTGAGTTGGCAAGTATATAGAGTTTTCCGGCCAGTGCAAGCATTGTTTTGTTTTGGACAATATGTGACGTAAAACTACAGTCTTGCTAAACAGTGAGAATATTTACTGATTTGCGTTATTTTCCGCTGAACCGCGCTAGAATTGGCGCGCCGGCTTAAACGGGCTTTACCTAAACTACAAAATTATTCGGAGACTTTTTCACATGGCGACCACAGAAATCTTCCTGATCGCGATGCTGATCATATTCAGCCTGCCTTATCTGATCTGGCGTGTCGGTCAGACAGACTACTATGCACCGCTGGTGGTGGTGCAGATTATTACCGGCATCCTGCTGGGCCCTGGCATATTGGGCCGGGCCTACCCTGAGTACTATCAGTTTGTGTTTAATCCACAAGTGGTGCAGTCGCTGAACGGCATTGCGTGGTGGGCCGTGATGATCTTTGTGATGATTGCCGGTATCGAGCTGGATTTGAAAAAAGCCTGGGAGCACCGGCGCGAAAGCAGCATTACTGCCGGCCTGGCGCTGGGCGTACCGCTGGTGTTCGGCAGTATTGCCGCGCTGGGCCTGCTCGGCTATGCCGGCTGGATGGGGCCGAAAGCCCAGCACTGGCAGTTTGTGCTGGGCGTGGGCATGGCCTGCGCTGTCACGGCACTGCCTATCCTGATCCTGCTGATGGAGAAGCTGGAAATCCTGCGCCAGCCCATCGGCCAGCGCATCCTGCGCTACGCCAGCCTGGACGATATCGCCATCTGGGGCGTGCTGGCCGTGATTCTGCTGGACTGGGAACGTATGGGCCGCCAGCTGGGCTTCCTGGTGGTGTTTGCGGCAGCCACTGCACTGTTTCGCCGCCTGATGTTGTGGCTGGAAGAGCGTGACCGCTGGTACGTGGCGTTTGTCTGGCTCGCGGCCTGTGCTTTTGCCGCCGACTGGGCTGGCCTGCACTTCATGGTGGGCGCTTTCCTGGCTGGTGCGGTGATGGATGCGGAATGGTTCAACCAGCAGCGTATGGACTTCCTGCGCGCCAATGTGCTGATGGCGGTGATGCCGGTATTCTTCCTCAGCACGGGCTTGCGCACCAACTGGGCCATGGGCGGCACGGCAGTGTTCATGGTGGCGGCGATCATGCTGTTCGCCTCCGTGTCGGGCAAGCTGGCTGGTGTCCATATCGCCGGCAAGATCCTCAAATGGGCCCCGGGCGAAGCCTCCATCATCGGCTGGCTGCTGCAGACCAAGGCGCTGATCATGATTATTTTCGTCAACATCCTGCTGGACAAGCAGATCATCACCAGTGAAACCTTTACCGCGCTGCTGCTGATGGCGATCGGCAGCACCATGCTGACAGTGCCGGTGGTGTATCCGAAACTGCAGCGGGTGGCGCAGCTGATCTTCAAGACCAGCTAAGCACCAATTCAGCACAATTCAGCAATGAGTCAGGCCGATCAATCGGCCTGATGGCGGGCAGGGAGCTGATGCTATAATCGCGCTATGAACGATACTACTCAACTCCCTCCGCTGCCCGATCGCCTGTCGATCGACCCGCGCAGCAAATTCCATGTTGCCGCGATCTTCGAACACGATATCGGCATCCGTTTCAACGATAAAGAGCGCCTCGATGTGGATGAATACTGCATCAGCGAAGGCTGGATCAAGGTCGCTGCCGGCCGCAGTCTGGACCGCCATGGCCGCCCGATGCTGATCAAGCTGAAAGGCAAAGTCGAGGCTTATTACCGTTAATCGCCATGCGGGCACCCGGTCCGCAGCGCAAAAAAAGCCATCATCAGCCTGAGCGTGCTCAGTGCTGCTGGTGGCTTTTTTAACGTCTGTGCAGCCTACCCGCGGGGTGGCGGGCAGGCTGTTTAGGCGGCAGATGCGGTGACGGCGGCCGGAACTTCTGAGCGCAGTTTATCCAGCATTTCCAGCGTGGCCGGCATCATGTTCATGATGCCGTGGTAGGCGCAGTATTCGCAAAATGCTTCTTCCGGCGTCATCGCGCTAATGCTGGCATCGGAGTGGCCGCGGCGGCGCAGTGCGCGCAGGCAGCCGGCATCCATGGTTCTTGGGTTCATGTGCTATTTCCCTTTCTGTAATAAATAGTGGGCGAGCGGTAGTCGACATGAACCATTATAGTACAAAAAAGATGCCGTGCGGCAACAATGTATTCAATTATTTCATTGTCTTGGACAGAATCTCAAGATTGCCTCGGGCGCAGCGCCAGTTGCTGGTGCAGGCGCCACACCAGTGCCATGGCTAGCAAAGCGGAGGCGACCACCACATAGCCGATGCGGTTGAAATGCAGTAGCTGGCCGCTGGCGCCGCGTGCCACGATATGCCCGGCCGCCACCGAAGCCAGTCCGCCCGAAAGCTGCTGGATGGAGGCGCTGATGGCATTGAAGGCACCCCGTTTGGTCGGGGTGGGTACGGTGGTCATCATGGCTTGCACCGGGATCATGCGCGAGAAGATGCCGATAAACAGCAAGGTGTTGATGATGATGAGCGCCAGCAGCGGAATCTGGCCCAGATTGGTGTAGATCAGCACCATCACGATGGACAGCGCGGTGCCGAACAGGTACACGCGGAATTTGCCCACGCTGTCGGCCGCCTTGCCGACCAGCGGTCCGATAAAGATGGTGCACAGGCCCGTCACCAGGTAGATGGTGGGCAGGTGATCGAGCGAAATGCCGAGATTGTTGACCACGTAGGCGCTGCCGAACGGCATCAGCATGAAGCCGCCCGTGCTGAGCAGTGCGGTGATGGCGAATGCCAGCAGGTGCTCGCGTTCGGTCAGCGTGTGGTACAGGTGCAGCCAGGCGCTATGCTCCTGCGGCTGCTTGAGGTGGGCATTCACCGGCTGCATCTGCCACGCTACCAGCAGGCCGCCGGCCAGGCCGAACAGGGCCATGGCTATGAAGGGCACATGCCAGTTCCACTGGTTGGACAGGTAGATGCCGGCCGGCAGTCCCAGCACCTGGCTGGCAGCGAAGGCCGTCTGGATCAGGCCCATGACGCGGCCGCGCTGTTCCGGCGCAAACAGGTCGGTGGCAATCGCCAGCACCACCGAGCCGATCACACCGCCGAACAGGCCGGTGACGATGCGCGCCAGCAGCAGCGATTCGAAGCTCTGGGCCATGCCGCACCACAGGGTGCCGAGGATGAAGCCGGTGTAGAAGAACAGCAGCAGGCGCTTGCGGTCGTAGCGGTCGGCAAAGCCGGCCGTGAGCAGACCGGAAATGCCGGCGCTGAAAGCGTAGGCCGAGACCACCAGACCGAACTGGCTGGGGCTGATCTGCAAGGCCGGCATGATCAGCGCCCCCAGCGGCGACATCAGCATGAAGTCGAGGATGACGGCGAACTGCAGGAAGGCCAGCAGGCCGACGACGATTTTCTGGTAGCCGCTAAACGGGGTGGCGTAGGTTTTTTTCATTCGCTCTTTTCTTCAGGTTTGGGACGGCAAAAGATGCCGCGGTCTTTATGGAACTGGGCGCGTTCTTCCGGCGTCATGGCTTGCCAGCGGGCCCAGCGTTCGCGGTGCGAATGGTGCCAGCCGTGGTGATGGCCATGGCGCCCGCGGAAGCCGCCGAACAGTATGCGGCATAGTACCAGCAAGCCCATGGCATGCCAGTAGTCGATGTGCTGGGCAGCGCTGAAGATGCCCGGCATGACAGCGTTCCATAGCCACATGACGACGCCGGACATGGCGGCGATGGCGGCCAGTATCAGCGGGATGAAGAGCAGTTTCCATTTCATGATGTTTCTCCTTGTTCGGTACTTATTCGGGCTCGTACAGGTACTGCAGGCGCGCGCGCAGGTATTGCACGGCATAGCGCTTGCGTGCCAGCAGGGTGTTGATCGGGGTGCCGCTGGCCTCGGCCATTTCCTTGAAGCTCACGCCGTCGAGTTCGTGGGCGACGAAAACTTCGCGCTGGGCAGCTGGCAAATCTTCCAGCGCGGCCTGCAGCTCCTCCAGCAGCATGGCGCGCGCGTAGGCTTCTTCCGGCCCGCCATCGGGCGAGGGCAGCAGCAGGTCGAGGTGATATTCATCGTCGTCATCATCGCTGCCTGCCAGATCGGCCAGAGCGACTTCGCGCTTCTTGCGGAAGCGGTCGATGATGCGGTTGCGTGCCACGCGGTACAGCCACGCAGTGACCTGTTCTATCGGTTCCGGCAGACGATAGGCTTGCACGAACTCATGGAACACATCCTGCAGGATGTCGTCGGCATCGGTGGGATCGGCCACGCGGCGGCGGATGAAGTTGCCGAGGCGTGAACGCTCCTTGAGCACGGTGGCGGTAATAGCCTGTTCTGTCATGGTTTGCGCGGGAGTCATGCCCTGAAGACGGGCAAGCGGAACGGATATTGTAGACCCTGACAGGAAAAACGCCACCGCCAGTATCACTGGCGGTGGCGTTGTGGTGTGGCTATTTAAACTCAGACCAGGAAGTCCCAGTTCTGCGGAGCGATCTTGTGCACTTCCATCTCGCCGGCGGTGACAAAGTACTGGGCCACCTGTTCCAGCGTCATGCCATGTGAGATTTTGTCGCTCCAGAAAGCCAGACCTTCGGCGTCGCTGTGGCGGCTGAAGATAGTCTGGTACAGCAGTTCGACGTCGTGCGTGGCATCGCCGTTGAAGGCTTTGCCCGGAGTGGCCTGCAGCTCGGCCGAGGAGATCATGGACAATGCAATCTTGCCCAGGCTGACGCCCTGCCTTTCCGCCGTGGCCCAGAATTCCACGCCCAGGTAGTCGCCCTGGCGGCCCAGGATGTCGTGGTACAGACCGGTAATGGTGTTGAGCACCGCGCGGTTCTGCACGCTAACCGCAGTGTCGCTGAAGGCCAGGCGTTCGGCGTTCAGCACCAGCATGTGCTGGGTCGGCTGGGCGTTGGCGCTTACCACCACGTAGCCATCATGGTAGTCCAGGGTGTAGGCCGCACGGGCGCCGCTGAATACCACGGTATCGTTGCCCAGGCCGCCATGCAGCAGCGTGGTGCCGGGCTGGGCGGCGCCCTGTATCTGCGCGGTGCCTCTGGCCGAGGGCGGTACGCTCACCGCCAAGATGTCATCGCCGCCACCAGAGAACACCGAGCTGCCGCTGCTGCTGCTCACCGTAAAATGCTGGCTGGCGGCGTCGCCAGTCAGGATCTGGCCATTGGTGTTGCCGGTGACGTCGGCCGCACCGATGATGGCGGCAAAGTCCACTTGCTGCAGCATCAGCTTGCTGCCGGCCGCCATCTGGCTGGTATCGATCACCAGCGCCGTGTGCTGCTGGCTGGTGCTGGTGCCGGTCAGCGTCAGCGCGCCGGTCGGCGTAGTGTTGCCAGTGCTTGGTACCAGCGTCTGTACCAGCAGCGGCACCGTGGCGGCCAGCTGGTTGAGGAAAGTCACACCGTTGCCGGTCAGGTGGCTCTGGTCGCTGACCGGGTGGTCCGGCGTGGCAGCCACGATGGCCTGGATCAGGTGCTCCAGCGAATTGCCGGCAGGCTGGCTGTCGCCGCCCGTGGTGCTCAGGCCGTAGCCGGTGGGCAGTTGCGCCAATAGCACATTGCTGGCGCCGTTGGTGACCAGCGGAATGTCGGCCACGCTGCCGTTGCCGCTTGAATCAACCCGGCCGCTGGGCACTACCGGGATCACGATCTGGGTGCCGCTGCCGCCGCCGGGCAGGGTAATGGGTTGCGTGGTGACGGGGACCCCATCAATGATGGGGACTGGCGGCGTGCTGGGCACTGGCGCTGCCTCGATGGTCAGCACCAGTGCTGCGCTGACTGGCGAGACATTGCCGGCTGCGTCGCTCTGCTGGACGGTCAGCGTGTGCTGGCCTATGGTCAGCGTGTTGCTGGTGATGCTCCAATGGCCAGTGCCGTCCACCGTGGCTGTGCCCAGCAGCGTGCTGCCGTTGGAGTCGTACAGCTTGATGGTGGCATTGGCTTCGCCGGTGCCGGTCAGCACCGGGGTGCTGATGTAGGTGTGGTTGTCGCCCAGCGTGTCGGTGTCGCTGGCGCTGTCCAGCACCGGCGTGCCCGGCGCCGCCGGGGCGCTGATGTCGATGGTCAGCGCCATGCCGCTGCTGGCGGCGGAAGTGTTGCCGGCGACGTCGGTCTGCTTGACGGTCAGCGTGTGGCTGCCGCTGCTCAGGGTGCTACTTTGGATGCTCCAGACGCCGCTGCCGTCGGCGCTGGTCGTTCCCAGCACGGTGCTACCGTCGCTGTCGTACAGGGTGACGCTGGCGTTGGCTTCGGCCGTGCCGGTCACGATGGGCGTGGTTACATTGGTGATGTGGTCGCCCAGCGTGCCGCTGTCGCTGGCGCTGGCCAGCGTGGGCGTAGCCGGGGCGGCGGCGCTGGTGTCGATGCGTACCGTCAAAGCGCTGCTGGCGAGCGAGACGTTGCCGGCGGCATCGGTCTGCTTGGCGGTGATGAGGTGCGTGCCGGCACTGAGAGCACTGCTGGTGATGGTCCAGTTGCCACTGCCGTTGGCAGTGGTGGTGCCCAGCACGGTGCTGCCTTCGTACAGGGTGACGCTGGCATTGGCGTCGGCCGTGCCGTTGAAGTTCGGCGTGGTGTGGCTGGTGATGGCATCGCTGCTGGAGCTGCCGCTCTCGGTGGCGCTGGTCATGGCCGGTGTCGAGGGCGCCGCCGGCGGGGTGTGGTCCAGCGTGTAGCTTTCGCCGCCGGTGTAGCCGCTGGCGATGGCCACGCTGGAGCCGCTCTGGATGCCGGTACCGCTGCCATTCAAGTCCAGCCGCAGGGTGCCGTCGCCGCTGATGTTGTTGACCGTGATGGTGTAGCTGGCGCCGCTGCCGCTGATCGAAGCGATGGAACCGGTGGCCGTGCCGCTGCCGGTCAGGCTAAAGTCGCTGACATCGACTCCGGTGACGGACTGGTCGAAGGTAACGGTGTAATCCAGCGATGTGGCGGCGGCCGGTACGGTGGAGCTGGCGCTGTTGGCGCGCGCGATGGCTGTGATCATCGGCGCATCGGTCACGGTAATGGTGTATGCCTGGTCGGTCTCGTTGCCGGCCTGGTCGGTGCCGCTCAAGTAGATATGGTAGCTGCCAACGCTCAGTGTTTGCGCGGCGACCAGTGAGGTGCCGGAAATGGTGAACTTGGCGTTGTCGGCATCGACGCCGTTAGTACCGGTGGCAAAGCTGTAGCTGACCGTGGTGGTGTCGTGCGAACTGATGGTGGCGATAGTCAGGCCGTTGGTGGCGGCACTGAGATTGACCGTGGTAGCGCTCAGCGCCATGCTGGTCGGTGCGCTGACGTCGAGCTGGTAGGCGAGTGTGCCGGAGGCTGGCGAGACGTTGCCGGCAAGGTCAGTCTGCTTGGCGCTCAGATTGTGCGTTCCCTCGCTCAGGCTGCTGCTGGTGATGCTCCAGTTGCCGGAACCGTCGGCCGTGGTGCTGCCCAGCACGGTGCTGCCCTCGTACAGGGTGACAGTGGCGTTGGCTTCGCCGCTGCCGCTGATGGTGGGAGTGCTGTCGTTGCTGATGTTGTCGCTCAGCGAACCGCTGTTGCTGGCGTTGCTCAGCGCCAGACTGGCCGGTGCGGCTGGCACGCTAGCGTCGTAGGTGTAAGTCTGGCTGGCACTGCTGCCGTTGTTGCCGGCGGCATCGGTGACGCGCAACAGCAAGGTGCTGCTGCCGGACAGGGTCACGCCATCCCAGGTCAGCGTGGTGCCGGAGACCTTGGTGCTGAGATCGGTCCAGGTGCTGCCATTGTCCAGCGAACCGTACACGGTTTCACCGTTGCCGGGTGCCGCACTCAGGGTGGCGGTGATGGTTTGCGCTGCGATGTTGGTGATGAAGTCGCCCGCTGAGCCGCTGTCGCTGGACAGGGCCAGGTTGCTGAATGCGACCGTGGGGGCAGTCTTGTCGATGGTGACGTTGAGCGCACTGCTGAGCGTGCTGCTGAGCGAGCCGGTGGCCGAGGTGGTGATGGCATACACGTGGTAGCTGCCGTCGCTCAGGCTACTGGTGCTCAGGCCGGTGACGCTCCAGGCGCCATTCGACAGCGTGGCAGTGCCGCTGATGTCGGTGCCGGCGTCATAGCTGCCGTGCCGTTCTTGTCGATGAATACGCGTACCGTGCTGCTGCTGTCGCCGCTGCCGCCGGTGCCGCTGAAGTCCAGCGTGGCGCTGTTGGTGAGGTGGTCGCTGTGGCTGCTGCCGCTGTCGCTGCCGGCGGCCAGTACCGGCGTGCCGGGCGTGGACGGCGCAACGCTGACGGTGATGGTGCGCGTGCTGCTGGCGCTGCCATCGCTGACCCGTACGGTAAAGCTGTCGCTGCCGGCGTAGCCGGCGGTCGGCGTGTAGGTGATGGTACCGCCCGGGGTGACATCGGCGCTGCCGCTACTGGCGCTGGCACTGGTGAAGCTCAGCGTGCCGTGCGCAGGTGCGCTGCTTTGGCTCCAGGTGAGGGTCTGGCTGCTGTCGGTGTCACTGACGTGCAGCAGCGCGGCCAGATCGGCGGCCGTGGCGTTTTGTGCCAGATTGATGCTGGTGGTGGCGCCGACAAACGACGGCGTAGTGTTGGGCACATACAGGTAGCTGTAGGCGGTGCCGGTATGCAGCCAGTTGGCGTCGATGTTGACCTGGTTGTATGACAGCGTAAAGCCGCCGCCGGACAGCGGGGCCAGCACCGGGTGCTCCAGTTCCATGCCGTTGGCAGTTGGCGTCAGGCCGGAATCGTAGGGCGCTCGGTCCTGCGCGCCGCCAGCAGTATAGGTGTAAATATTAAAGCCGGTATTGTCGCCGCTGGACAGTGCCAGCAGGATCTTGCCATCGCTCGATTCGGTGAGCGCAAAGCGGCCGTAGCCGTTCAACTGGCTGGTATTGGCATCGGCTGGCGCGACTACTTTCGCATAGGTGGTTTTCTGCGAGAAGGTGGCAGCGCCCGGGTCCGCCACGTCGCGGCTGATGGTGTCGGCGGGATTGACAGGCGTGCCGTCGTTATTCAGCAGCACCATTTCGTAAGTGAGCGTCTGGCCGTGGTAGTAGCTGGCGTTGACCGAGACAAAGCCGCCGCCGCTGAGCGCCATCGCATGCAGGCTGGTGCTGGTATAGACGTCCTGGCCCCAGCTGATGCGCTGGCTCGAATAGCCGGAGGCGAAATTCGCCACTTGTCCATTGCTGCTGAATTTGAAGGCGTATTCGCCCAGCGGCGTATAGTTCGGATTAACGTAGACATAGGTCGAATCGACGATGACGATGCTGCCATCGCTTAACTGCATGACCTGGGGGCGGCCGCCGCTGCTGTCCGACACCGACCAGATCTGTGCTGCAGTATCGGTGCTGTTGGTAAAATATGTACTGGTCCCGCTGCCGCCGACTGCCGTGGTACGGGTCAGGCTGTAGTTGCCGCTGTTGTAACCATACACCGACAGGGTTTCCTCGCTATGGGTGCCGACGTAGGCGGCGGCAAAGCCGCCGTCGGCCAGCGCAGTCAGCGAGGCATTCTTGCCCGTGCCATCGCCCAGCAAATGGGCGCCGCCTTGGGCAACGCCGCTGGCGTTGTAGATTTGGTAATACATCGTGGTGCTGGAGGCATCGTGCGCCACCGAGGTGTCCATGGTCCAGCTGACCACAAAACCCCCGTTGTTCAGTTTGGCAAGGGAGGAACTCAGCGTGTAGTCCGAATTCGGGATCACCACCGTGTTGATGATCTGGTTGGCGCTGTTGGCGATCACCAGTTTGGCCACGTATTCGGGGTACGAAGCATTGTAGGAATTGTCGCCTCCCACCTGCTGCATATACAGCTCGACCTGGTTGCCGTTGGTGAGCTGGGCGATGCCCTGATTGATGTCGTAAGTGCCGGTGGTCTGAGTTTCCAGTGGCGTGCCGGAGGCCAGGGTGTCGTGGAAATTGAGTAGACCTTGCGCACTAAATGGCAGCGTGGCTTCTACCGGACCGACCTGTACTTCCATGGTCCAGTTACCGCCCAGGCTGGCGGCACCGGTCAAATCGCTGGAGGCGGCGACGTCGGCGCCGGTCAGGCTGGCCAGCGCTTGCACCAGTGCCGCGCCATCTGCGCCCGCGCCTACATCGCAGCCATACAGCACGATATCGCCGTCCGCGCTCAGCGCCTGGCCGATGCTGGCCAGGTCGCTGGCGTGGGCAGCGATGTTGGCATTGTTCAGTTGCAGGTTGCCCAGCTGTACCGAGGCTTCCGCACCATGGGACACGACGTGGAGGGCGGCGATATCGCTGCGCCCGGCCAGCGCCTGCGCCATCTGGCTCAAGCCATCCTGGTCGGGGCGGAGATAAACGACTTCCACATCGGCTGGCAGGCCTGCCAGCAAACGGGCTGCATCGGTGACGCGGCTATCTACAAATACTATAGAAATATTGCCATTCATATCACACCTCGCTCAGGAATCCGGGTGACTAGCACATCGCAATTAATTTACTTTAGTGAAATGTTTACTATGTAGCAATTGGCATACTAGCACTATGCCGCACCAATTTGTGGCGTTTTTTAACCACATAGTTGGCTGGATTTGTTAATTGGTGGTTTTGAAATGGCCGCGGCAGGCTGCTGATTTTGTTCCTGCACTTGCAAGGGAGCCGCGGTTTTTGCGAGGGGATTCGGCGCTGATTGGCGCCAATTACCGATTCGCTGTCCGATCTCAGGGGCGCAAGCAGATTTCCTAGTCGCGCTGGATGCTTGCCGCGCATTGAGCTGGCAGAGCGGCGGGTTATGGATAGAGGGAACGGCTGCCCAGCATAGGCCGCGAGGTGAGCAGCGCAGGCGAACGCTTTTGCAGCGACCTCGTTAAGGATGCGGGCTGCGGTCCTGACGCCAACTTCAGAAGCGGATCAGAGCTGAGGGTAGAGTCGGAATGGCAGGGGGGCGACAATTATGCCGAACTTGGCAGGTCCAGACCTTGAGGGCCAAGGTCTGGATATGGCAACGGGGCCAGGCCCCGGGCGGCCGATTAACGGTCGCCGTAGCTGCGGCGGGCTGCGCCGTCGCTGCTGCGCGGGTTGCTACCCTTGTAGCCGCCTTCCTTGCGCGGTGCGCCCGGCTTGCTGAAGCTGCGCTGGCCCGGCTTGGCGCCATTGCGGTTGTCACCCGGCTTCCAGCCGCCCGGGCGCGAGCTCGAACGCGGCGGGAAGCTGGTTTTCTTCGGCTCGTAGCCTTCGATCACGTTGACCGGAATCAGCTGCTTGGTGAAGCGCTCGATGCGCTTCACATTCATGCCTTCGGCGTGGTTGACCAGCGAGATGGCCAGACCATTGCGGCCGGCACGGCCGGTACGGCCGATGCGGTGCACATAGTCTTCCGGAAACTTCGGCAGATCGTAGTTGAACACGTGGGTGATGTTCGGCACGTCGATACCGCGCGCAGCGACGTCGGTGGCGATCAGGATCTTCACGTGGCCGCGGCGCAGGCTTTCCAGCGTGCGGTTACGGGCGCCCTGATGCATGTCGCCATGCAGTGCTGCAGCCGAGAAACCGGCGATGTTCAGACGGTCGGCGATGGTGTCGGCGTCGCGCTTGGTGGCGGTGAACACCACGGCCTGATCCAGCGCTTCGTCGCGCAGCAGGTGGTCCAGCAGGCGGTTCTTGTGCGACAGGTCGTCGACGAAGTGCACACGCTGGGTGATGTTTTCATGCTTGTTGGCAGCCGTCATGATCTGGATGATCTGCGGATCCTTGGTGATGCGGCGCGCCATATTGCCCACCACGCCGTCCAGCGTGGCCGAGAACAGCATGGTCTGGCGGCTGGCCGGGGTGGCTTCGACGATTTTTTCGATGTCGTCGATGAAGCCCATGTCCAGCATGCGGTCGGCTTCGTCCAGCACCAGAATTTCCAGTTGCGAGAAGTCGATCTTGCCCGATTCCATGTGGTCGATCAGACGGCCAGGGGTGGCCACCAGAATTTCAGGGTTTTTGGCCAGCAGCTGCATCTGTTTCGGGTAAGGCATGCCGCCCAGAATCGACACGGCTTTCAGGCGGCGCAGATTGACGCTGTATTTATCGGTATTGGTGGTAACTTGCAGGGCCAGTTCGCGGGTCGGGGTCAGTACCAGCATTTTTGGCTGGGCTGGCTTGAAACGTGGACGCTCGCCGCGGGCGCGGGCTGCCTGCATTTCCTGATTGTGGGTTTTGCCAGCGGCGGCAGGCTCGATGGCGGACAGGCGGTGCAGCGACGGCAGCATGAATGCTGCCGTTTTGCCGGAACCGGTTTGCGAGGAAACCAACAAGTCCTTGCCGGCGATGGCGGCAGGTACGGCTTGCTCCTGCACCGGCGTAGGCTTGGTGTAGCCGGCGTCGGTCAGGGCTTTGATAATGGACGAGTTGAGACCAAGTGCTTCAAATGTCATGCTGTTCTTTCGTAAAATTCTGCGTCCGGCTCAGTTACCGAGCGCGATATAGCAACGCCAACCACAGACGAAATGGCCCATCGAACTAGTATAGGACAGAAATTTCGGCACAAAAGCTTTGCGCCGGGACGGTGTCAGGTTCGACACACAGGGCGGGAGGGCTTTATAGATCGCGACACCTCAAGGGTGCGCTACAGGCTTGCGAAGCTGCTCATTGTTATCTTTGCCACTACGATGTGCAGGGCAGGGCGGTATTATAGCCGATAAAGCGCGCCGCTGCACCAGCTATTTTCGAAATGCTGCGATTTCCTGTGCTCGGCCGGGCCATTCAGTTGTTGACCCGCAATTACTTGTTGTTAAAATGCAGTGATGTCAATAGTGCAAGTCAATAATGCAAGTCAATCGGGGAGGCGAAATGAAAGCTAGGCGTATGGCGGGTTTGGTGCTGATGTGCCTGATGGCGGCGGGCGTAGTGCAGGCGGACGATGAGTCGCCTCTGAACGCGGCGATAACGGCAGGCGACAAGGGGCGCGTAGCGGCACTGCTGGCACGGGTCGCCGATATCAATGGCCGTGATGAATACGAAAATACGGCGCTGCACACGGCAGCCGCCTATGGCAAGCGCGACATAGCCGAGCTGCTGATCGCCAAGGGCGCCGACGTGAATGCGCGCGGCCAGCTCAATGCCACGCCTTTGCATGCGGCAGTTGAGGGCGGCTATCTGGAGGTGGTGACGCTGCTGGTGAACAAGGGGGCGCAAGTCAATCTGCGCAAGAGCGACGGCGAAACACCGCTGACCATGGCCGGCGTCACCCACCGCAACAACATCGTCGAATATCTGCTGGCGCATCAGGCCGATCCGACCATCGCCGCCAATTCGGGCTTTACCCTGTTGCAGGGGGCGGTATGGCGCGGTTTTGACGACACCGTGCGGCTGGTGCTGGCCAAGGGCGTACCGGTCGACCAGGTCGGCGCCTTCGGCGCTACGGCTCTGCATCTGGCGATTGAAAAAGGCCGCCAGGCCAGCATCGCCATGCTGCTGGCAAAAGGGGCCAGCCTGAATCTGGAAAGCCAGCGCGGCGAAACCCCGTTTGATGTGGCAGTGCGGGTGCGCAACTACGCGCTGGCTGAGCAGCTGCTGGCGCGCGGGGCACCGGTCAAGGCGGCCGACGGTACGCCCGGTTCGGCCATGTCCACTGTTGCCGCCTATGGTAATGAAAAGCTGGCCGATCTGGTGCTGGCCAAAGGGGGCGATGTGAATGCCGGCCGGGCCGGCAGCAACCCACCCATCCTGCTTGCTGCCTCTAATGGCAATCTGGCGATGGCGCGCTGGCTGCTGGGACATGGCGCCAATCTGAATCAGGCCAACCGTGAGGGCGATACGGCCCTGCACAAAGCTGTGCTGGCGGAGTCGGTGCCGATGGCCGAATGGCTGCTCGAGCATGGGGCGGATGTGAACGCCCGCAATAGCCGCGGCAACACGGCACTGCACGTGGTGGCTGATCTCAGTATCGATGCCTTGCTGCCCGTACTGCTGGCGCACCGGGCAAACCGCAGTCTGCGCAATAACGACCGGCTAATACCGGCCGAGGTGGCGTATAAGCACCTCCGCCCGGACATGGCGCAGCGTTTGCTGCCCTGAACAGGTAAAAATAAAGCGCCCGCGGGCGCTTTATTTTTGCCGTGCCAGCTGGGCTTATGCGTAGTCTTCGGCGTTCAGGCCCATGACGTGCGAGAAGCCGCCGTCAACATAGGTGATTTCGCCGGTGATGCCCGAAGCCAGATCGGACAGCAGGAAGGCGGCGGTATTGCCCACTTCTTCGATGGTCACATTGCGGCGCAGCGGCGCGTGCGAGGAAGCGAAGCCCAGCAGTTTGCCGAAGTCCTTGATGCCGGAAGCGGCCAGGGTCTTGATCGGGCCAGCGGAAATGCCGTTGGAGCGGATGCCATGCTTGCCCAGATTCTCGGCCAGATAGCGTACCGAAGCTTCCAGCGAAGCTTTGGCCAGACCCATGGTGTTGTAGTAAGGGATGGCGCGGATGGCGCCCAGATACGACAGGGTCAGCAGCGAAGAACCTTCTTTCAGCAGCGGCAGGGCGGCTTTGGCCAGTGCCGGGAAGCTGTAGGCGGAAATGTCGTGGGCAATGCGGAAGTTCTCGCGCGTCAGGCCATCGAGGAACTCGCCGGCGATGGCTTCGCGCGGAGCGAAACCGATGGCGTGCACCAGGCCGTCGAGCTGGCTCCAGCTCTGGCCCAGATCGGCAAACAGGGCAGCGATCTGTTCGTCGCTGGTGACGTCGCAGTCATATACCAGCTTGCTGTCGAACTCGGCAGCAAATTCGGTGATGCGGTCTTTAAAACGTTCGCCCACGTAGGTGAACGCCAGTTCGGCGCCTTCGCGGTGGCAGGCTTTGGCGATACCGTAAGCGATGGAACGGTTCGACAGCAAACCAGTGATGAGGATTTTTTTGCCTTGCAGGAACGCCATAATGACTCCGATTACGACTGCGTGCCGGGCTAGCCGAATGGGCGGGCTGGCGACGTCAGTTTGGTTGTTGAGTTTGAAAGGCCGGAGGCCGGACAAGACCGAGATTGTAGGGCGAGTAGCACGCTACTGCAACCCGGTCAGCAGGCCGGAGGCCGTGTAAACTGGCTGGTAACAGGGTGAAACGGGATAAAACAGCAGTGCGGCGGGGTAAAAACCACAGTTTTACCCCTTAGCCGTCAGTCGTCGTGCCGTTTCTTGTGTTTGCTGCTTTTTTCCGACTTGCTATCGCTCCTGGCGTGCTTGTAGCTGCTCTTGTTACTTTTGCTGCTGCGCTCGCGTTCGGCTTCGAAAGCCACCGTGGCATTGCGTTCCACTTCGGCCGGAATATCGATGCTGGCGCTGGTCGACAGTTTCGGCACCAGGATGGTGGACCCGGCTTTGAGTGCGGTTTTCTGCGGAATATTGTTAGCCTGGCGGATCACGTCGGGCGTGGTGTGGAAGCGCGAAGCCAGCGTACTGATGCTTTCGCGTGCGCTGGTAATCTTGTGGGTGGTCCAAGTGGACAGGTTCTTACCCCACTGGGCCAGATTCAGGTGGAATTTGTCGGCGTTTTCCTTGGGCAGCAGAATCTTGGTCTGCTCGTCGCCGGTGATTACCGGACGCTTGAACTGGGGATTCAGCGCCTTGAACTCGTCCACCGACAGTTCGGCCAGGTGGGCAGCGATGGTCAGGTCGATGTCGCTGGTCTTGTCCACGGCCGTGAAATACGGCGTGTTGTCGATGGCGGGCAGGCTGAGGCCGTACTGGGCCGGATTGGCCACGATGTTTTTCACCGCCTGCAGCTTAGGCACATAGTTGCGGGTTTCGGCCGGCATCAGTTCGGCCAGACTTTCGAAGTCGGTCGGCTTGCCGGCGGCCTGATTGCGCTTGATGGCCTTCTGCACCGAGCCTTCGCCCCAGTTGTAGGCAGCCAGTGCCAGCTGCCAGTCGCCGAACATGTCGTACAGGCGCTGCAGATAGGTCAGGGCGGCATCGGTGGAGGCCAGAATGCCGCGCCGCTCATCCTTGAAGGCATCCTGCTTGAGGTTGAAGTCGCGCCCCGTGCCCGGCACGAACTGCCACATGCCGGCGGCATTGGCGCTGGACAGGGCTTGCGGGTTAAAGGCGGATTCGATGAAGGGCAGCAGCGCCAGTTCGGTCAGCATGCCGCGTTTTTCCAGTTCCGTTACCACGTGGAACAGGTAGCGCGATGCGCGCGTGGACGTGCGGGCGATGTAGTCTGGACGGGTGGCGTACCAGTTCACATGCTTGCCCACCAGTTCATTGCTGATGTCGGGTATGGCATAACCGCTACGAATGCGGCCCCACACGTCTTTTTCGCGGAAAGCGTCGTCCTCGGCGCCTTTGGCAGCCGGTTTGGCAGGTTTCGGGGAGCTGAGGTCGGAGACGGGGAAGCGGGGGAGGTTGTTGCTGTTGACGGCACTGGTGGCGGCGGCAGAGCCGGCCGGCGCGTAGCCGGTGTTGTCATCGTGCGCTCGGGCTGGCGCTAGTAGCACTAGCAGAGTGGCCAGAAGCGCGGAATGGGGGAAGCGTGCTTGCATAGTATCCTAACATTGTCGACCGGAAACATCGAGCGGACTATGAATAAACCCCGAGTGTACGGAGAGCCTGTAAGCGAGTCAAGAACTATGTCAGGCGGATGACAGTGGAGTTTGTGGAAACTTTCCACTCAGTTAGCCAGCAGATGGCGGCAGAATGCGGGAAGTAGGCTTTCCGCGCGGGAGTGCGTACAATCCTGCTTTTGCGCAGTCCATAAAGGAATGAAAAATGAGCCGTCCCGTCCCTGACCATGATGCCGTTATCGCCGCTACCGCCCACTGGGTGGACAAGGCCGTGATCGGGCTGAATCTGTGCCCGTTTGCCAAGGCGGTGCAGGTGAAACAGCAGATCCGCTATGTGGTGTCGGACGCGACCACGCCCGAGCAGTTGCTGGAGCAACTGGTAGCGGAGCTGGAGGTGCTGGCGGAAGCCAATCCCGAGAAGATTGATACGACCCTGCTGATACATCCGCAGGTGCTGACTGATTTTGAGGACTTTAACGAGTTTCTTGATATTGCTGATGCTGCGCTGGAAGAGTTGCAGCTGGACGGTGAGCTGCAGATCGCCAGCTTCCATCCCGACTACCAGTTTGCCGATACTGACCAGAACGATATCGACAATTACACCAACCGTTCGCCTTACCCGACCCTGCACCTGATCCGCGAGGACAGCATAGACCGTGCGGTGCAAGCGTTCCCGGAGGCGGCCGATATTTTCGAAAAGAACATCGCCACCATGCGGGCGCTGGGCCATGATGGCTGGGACAAGCTGATGCAGGGCAAAGATGAGTGATCTGCCGGTCCGGCCCGACACGCCTTGCGTTGCCGTGTGTTCGACCACCTTCGATGAAATCTGCCGTGGCTGCGGCCGCAGCGTGACAGAGGTGGCGCACTGGGTAGCGATGAGCGCCGAGGCCAAGGAAGTGGTATGGCAGCGCATCCTGGCGCAGGGCTATCCACGTCGCAATACCTGAGGGCAGTTGCTGGCCGACGCCAGGGCGTGGCCAGCAGGCAAGCAAGCGCTCAGTTGTTGAGGCTCAGCGCTTAGTAGTTGCCGATGAAATCTTTTTTGCCGATGTCGATGCCGTTGTGACGCAGTATGTCGTAGGCAGTGGTAGCGTGGAAATAGAAGTGCGGCAGGGCGTAGTGGAATAGATAGACCGAACCCATGAAATGCTTGGTCTTTTCGCCGCTACCGGTGGTGATGGCGCGGCCTTCGCTGCCTTCGATTGCGCTGCGCGGCACGCTTTCGATGAAATGCAGGGTTTTTTCGATACGCGCTTTGAGTTCGGCAAAGCTGGTTTCATTATCGTCGTAGGACGGCACGTCCTGTCCGCCGAGACGCGCTGCAGCGCCTTTGGCGAAGTCGCAGGCGATTTGAATCTGGCGGGTGAAATTGAGCATGTCAGGATATAGTCGATATTGCAGCAACACTTGCGGATCAATTTTCTTTTCCGCAACATGTGCTTCAGCTTTTTCCAGCAATGCCAGCTGGGCGCCCAGTATCTGTTTAAACACTGGTATGGATGCGGTGTACATAGAGAAGATAGTCATGGTAAGCCCTCGTGATCGTGTGAGTGGCGATCATAGCGCGCCATGGAGTTTTTTGCAGGCATAGGAACTATTATCAGGGAATCCGTGCATAATTCTGTTTAGTAATGTTAATTTTCAGCCATCCATACTCGCCGCAAATGATGCTGTATCAACTCTCTTCCCGGTTTACGCATGCTTAGCCGAACTTACCTGAGCCTGCGTGCGCGGCTAGGATTCCTGTACGGGCGCTCCATTTATGGCGCGCTGCTGCTCGTGGTACTGGGCGGTCTGGCGGTTCCCGCCATGATAGGCAGTTATGTGCTGGTGGGGGTGCGCGAGCAGGAGGCCGCCCGTCTGGCCCTGCAGGAATCGCTGCAGCGCAATGCCGACATCCTTGCGTTGGGCATGCAGGAATCGCTGTGGAATATGAATACCGAATCGGCCCATTCGCTGGTCGATTCCGTCATGCGCGACCCCGCCGTGCTGCAGGTGCAGGTGGTGGGGCAGGCCGATATCCAGTTCATGAAAGTGCAGTCCCAGCGCAAACAGGCCGGCCATGTGCTGCGTGCCGAGCGCGAAGTGATGGTGCGCGGCGAGCGTATTGGCCACATCACGCTGGAGATGGATGATGCGCGCAGCCAGCAGGAACTGGCGGAAAAGCGTACGTCCTACATACTGGTGCTGGCCGGGCAGGTGCTGATTTCGGCGCTGCTGATCGTACTGTTTCTGAATGCCCGTCTGATGAAGCCGCTGCGCAAGCTGATGCGCTTTTCCAACCGGCTGTCGCACGGCGATTTCGCTACCCAGCTGGACCTGAGTGGTAGCGACGAACTGGGTCTGCTGGCCAGCCAGCTCGATCAGATGCGGGTGGCAATCCGCCGCCTGTTCGACGACATCGGCCAGCGTGAGGAACGTTTCCGCACCATCGTGACGCAGGTGCCGGGCGCCGTGTTCCGCTGCCGTCCCGATGGCGCCATCGATTTCGTCTCGGAAGCCATCGAGGAAATTTCCGGTTATCCGGCGGCGCAGTTCATGCGCGGCACGACCCAGGAATGGACCAATCTGATCGTGCCGGAAGACCGGCGCCGCCAGCGCCGTGCCGTGGCCGATGCGATCCAGTCGCGCCAGCCTTATGAGGTGGAATACCGCATCGTCGACGCGCGCGGGACGGAGCGCTGGGTGCTGGAAAACGGCCAGCCGCAGACGCATGAAGATGATCCTGCACCGTGGGTGGACGGCATCATTTCCGATGTCAGCCAGCGCAAATCCAACGAGATGCGGATTGCTGCGTTGCTGGCCGAACAGAGCGCGATTCTTGACAACGTGATGTTCGGCGTGATGTTCGTGCGGCACCGCCAGATTGTTTCCGTCAACCGCCGCTGCGAACAGCTGTTCGGCTACGAACCAGGCATGCTGACGGGCGCCTCCACTGCCGTCCTGTTTGCCGACAGCTTCGATTTCGAAGCCAGCGGCATACGCCAGTTCCGCGCCTTGTCGCAGGGCGAATACTTCAGCGAGGAGCGCCACTACCGGCGTAAGGACGGCAGCATGCTGTGGTGTCTGGTGAGCGGCTGTGCGCTGGACAAGCAGCGCGCCGAGGAAGGCAGCATCTGGGTGTTTGCCGACATCAGCGAGCGCAAGGAGTCCGAAGAGAAGCTGCGCCTGTCGGCCACCGTCATCGAGCACATTGCCGATGGCGTGGTGGTGCTCGATGCGCGTGGCGTGATTGTCGCCGTCAATCCGGCCTTCAGCCAGATTACCGGCTATAGCGAGGCGGAAGCGCTGGGCAAGGACTATACGCTCACCCGTTCGGGACGGCATGATGCGGCCTTCTATGAAAGCATGTGGCAGGAACAGGTGGCACAGGGCTTCTGGCGCGGCGAAATCTGGAACCGCCGCAAGAGCGGTGAAATGTATCTGGAACACCTGACGGTGAATGCCGTACGCGATAGCGCTGGCGTGACCACCCATTATGTGGGTGTGTTCAGCGACATCACCAAAGCCAAGGAAGCGCAGGAGAAGCTCGATCATCTGGCCCACCATGATCCGCTCACGGCGCTGCCCAACCGCCTGTTGTTCCACGACCGCTTGCAGCACGCCCTGCAGCGCGCTACGCGCGACAAGGATCAACTGGCACTGCTGTTCATTGATCTGGACCGCTTCAAATACGTCAACGATACGCTGGGCCACCACATCGGCGACGAGCTGCTCAAGCAGGGGTCCAAGGCGCTGCAGGGACGTCTGCGCGAAGGCGATACGCTGGCCCGTCTGGGCGGCGACGAGTTCATCGTGCTGCTGGAAGATATCGATAACCAGTACGGCGCCAGCCAGGTGGCGGAAAAGCTGGTGCAGATGTTCGAGCAGCCTTTTGTGGTGGCCGGGCATGAGCTGTTTGTCACCTGCAGCGTAGGTATCAGCCTGTTCCCGGAAGATGCTACCGATCTGAATATGCTGATCCGCAATGCCGATGTGGCGATGTACCAGGCCAAGGCGCGCGGGCGTAACGGCTACAGCTTCTACACCCCGTCGATGACGGGTGAGGGTGTGGAGCGCCTGCGGCTGGAGACCTTCCTGCGCCGCTCCATCGAGAAGGAAGAGATTTTCCTCAACTATCAGCCGCAGGTGGACATCGTCAGCGGTGAACTGGTAGGAGTGGAAGCGCTGGTACGCTGGAATCATCCGGAACTGGGGCTGGTGCCGCCTATCCGTTTCATTCCGCTGGCCGAAGATACCGGCTTTATCAATCAGCTGGGTCAGTGGGTGCTGCGCGAAGCCTGTCGCCAGATGGTGCGTTGGCAGGAGGCGGGGCTGGTGGTGCCCAAGATCGCCGTCAATCTGTCGGTCAAGCAGTTCGAGCGGGGCAGCATTGTCAATATGGTGGCCGACACCCTGCGTGAAACGGGGCTGGAACCGGCAAGGCTGCAGTTGGAAGTGACGGAATCGGTGATCATGAACACCGACGATGCGATGGTCTTCATCAACGACCTGCATGCCATCGGCGTGGGGCTGGCGATCGACGATTTCGGTACCGGCTATTCTTCGCTGGCGTATCTCAAGCAGCTGCCGGTACAGACGCTGAAGATCGACCGTTCCTTCATCAAGGATATTTCCACCGACGTCAATGACGAGGCAATCGCCATAGCGATTATTCAGCTGGGCAAGAGCATGAACCTGTCCGTGATCGCGGAAGGGGTGGAGACGATACAGCAGGCCGAGTTCCTGGTACGCCATGGCTGCCATCTGGCGCAAGGCTACCTGTACAGCAAACCACTGGCGGCAGATGTTATGCTGACAAGCTGGCAAAAATAAAAAACGGGAGACTCCCTCATGCAGGAAGAACAACAGGTGCCGCAGGTCGCCCGGCCTTCGCGTCGGCGTTTCATTTTCGGCGCTGCAGCGGCACTAGGCGCGCTGGTGGTGGGCTGGGGCGTGATGCCGCCGCGCCAGCGCCTGCATGCCAGCCACCCTTTGCCGCTAAGCGGCGACTCGGTGGCCTTGAATGGCTGGATTGCGCTGGCTGCCGACGGTACGGTGACGCTGGCCATGCCGCGCAGCGAAATGGGGCAGGGCATCTACACTGCGCTGCCCATGCTGGTGGCGGAAGAACTCGATGTGCCACTGGAGGCGATCCGGCTGGTACAAGCGCCTGCCGATAAAATCTACGGCAATATCGCCGTGTTCCAGGATGGCCTGCCGTTCCACCCCGATGACGAGGGGCGCCTGAAGACAGTCGCCAGCTGGGTGGTGGGCAAGGTGGCGCGCGAGCTGGGGCTGAAGATCACCGGTGGTTCGTCCAGCATCAAGGATGGCTGGCTGCCCATGCGCGAAGCCGGTGCGACGGCGCGTGCCATGCTGCTTTCGGCAGCGGCCACCCAGTGGCAGGCCCGCGTGGCCGATTGCCGTACCGAGCAGGGTTTTGTGATCCATGCCGATGGCCGCCGCCTGTCCTATGGCGCATTGGCTCATGCCGCCGTGACGGCAGCGCCAGGCGAGGTGGTGCTGAAAGCGCCGCATGACTTCAAGTTGATAGGCCGCGCCCGGCGGCGCCGCGATAGTGCGGTCAAAGTCAATGGCGGCGCCGTGTTCGGTATCGATGTACGGCCCGAAGGCATGGTGTATGCCGCCGTGCGTATGGCGCCGGTGATCGGTGCCAGCGTGGCGAAAGTGGAACCGGCGGCTGTGCTGAAAATGCCGGGCGTGCTGCAGGTGGTGGATTTTTCCGCTGCACTGCCCGAGCGCACAGGCGCCGGAGCAGGCGTGGCAGTACTGGCGCGCAGCTATTGGCAGGCCAAACAGGCTGCGCTGGCGCTGCCTGTCGAGTGGAACGAAGGCAAGGGCGCCAGCCTGAATAGCGCTGCCATTTACGCCGAAATGGCGGCTCAGCTGGAGAGCGAAGCTGGCCATGCCTATTACGATAAGGGCGATGCGGAAGCGGCCATCCGGCAGGCTGGCGGCGCGGCTGGCGTGAAAACCGTGCAGGCCGAATATCGCGCCCCCTTCCTCGCCCATGCGGCGATGGAGCCGATTAACTGTACTGCGCAAGTCAAGGATGGCAAGGTCAGGCTGTGGGTACCGACCCAGTCGCCCGGCTTTGCCGTGCAAGCGGCGGCCAAGGCGGCGGGCGTGGCCGAGGATCAAGTTGAACTGGTGGTGACCATGCTAGGCGGCAGCTTTGGCCGGCGGCTGGAGGTGGATATGGTGTCGCAGGCGGTGGCCGTGGCAAGGCAGGCCGGTGGACTGCCCGTGCAACTGATCTGGAGCCGCGAGGACGATACCAGCCACGACGTGTACCGCCCGGCGGCGTTGTCGCGCTTTCAGGCTGCGCTGGATGGGCAGGGCAATGTGCTTGGCTATGTGTGCAAATCGGCCAGCGGCTCCGTGGCGCACCAGTTCTTTCGTCGCAATTTGGGACTGCCGGCTGTTGGCCCCGATAAGACGACGGCTGAAGGCGAATTCGATATGCAGTATGAATTCCCTCACCAGCGCATCAGCCATGTGATGGTCGATAGTGCCGTGCCACTGGGCAATTGGCGCTCGGTCGGGCATTCGCACAACGCCTTCTTCAAGGAGAGCTTTATCGACGAACTGGCCCATGCTGCAGGGCAGGATGGTGTGGCCTTCCGCCGCAAGCTGCTGCAGCGGCACCCGCGCCATCTGGCCGTGCTCGATGCCGCAGTGGCGCGTGCCGGCACGGCGCCTGCGGGGCGCGCCCATGGCGTGGCGCTGCATCAGTCGTTTGGCACCATCGTGGCACAGGTGGCCGAGGTGGCTATTGAAGACGGCCGGATCCGCGTCTACAAGGTGGTCTGTGCGGTCGATTGCGGCATTGCCGTCAATCCCAACATCATTGCCCAGCAGGCCGAGTCGGCGGTGCTGTTCGGCTTATCGGCGGTGCTGTACGGCGCCATCACCATCAAGGACGGCAAGGTAGAGCAGAGCAATTTCCATGATTATCCGGTGCTGCGCATGCCGCAAGCGCCCGAAGTGGAAACAGTGATCCTGCCGAGTGCCGAACATCCGGAAGGCATGGGCGAACCGGCCACGCCGCCGATTGCTCCGGCGGTAGCGAATGCCGTATTCAAGCTGACCGGCAAGCGTTTGCGCGGCCTGCCGCTTACTTTGTAGCGCACAGGCAGTCAGGCTGCCAGCAGGGTGCGCAGGTTGCAGTCGTTCTGCCAGTCGCGCCGTTCTTCGCTGCTGTCGGCCTGTGCGGCCAGTTGCGCTGCACTGAGCTCAGTTTGCGCGGTAATCAGGCGGTGCGCCACGCCGGCGTCGGGCAGGGTGGTGCCGAAAAAGGCCACCACGTTTTCATGCTGGATCAGCAGGGTAGGGAAGTTTTCTACGTCAAGATCGCCCACCACATCGGCGTGATCTTCGATATCGATCCAGACAAACTGCTTGTCCGGGTGGCGGCTGGCCAGTTCTTCGAAGGTGGCGCGGTAGCTGCCGCAGGTGCCGCACCATGCGGCGCACAGGCAGGCAACCACCCAGCGCTCGCCAGCGATGGCGGCGGCCAGTTGCTTGCGGTTGTCGGCGTTCAGGGTCAATACAGGCATGGCCAGAGTCAGATTCAAAGTCGGATTCAGAGTCAGATGCGGGGCGGGTCAGTGCTGCCAGCCGCTTAGGAGGCGTATTTTACATGGCCGGGCGGGGTCGCGCCTGTTAGCTCGGCGGGTTAAAATAGGGGATGCCTATTATTCTTGCCATTGAAACTTCGTCCGAACTGGCTTCCTGCGCTCTGTTGCGCGGCGAGTCGGTGCTGAGCCGCGTCTCGTCCGGGGTGCGTACCCATTCCCAGTCGGTGCTGCCGATGATACAGGAACTGCTGGCCGAAGCCGGTATTACCCTGCGCGATTGCGACGCAATTGCCTATGGTTCCGGACCCGGTTCCTTCACGGGTGTGCGCACTGCCTGCGGCGTGGCGCAGGGGCTGGCATTCGGCGCCAGGCTGCCGGTGGTGCCGGTGGTGACGCTCGATGCCATGGCACTGGCCTGCCATCAGCAGCATGGCGCGCAGGATGTGCTGACCGTGCTCGATGCCCGTATGGGCGAGGTCTACTGGGCGCAGGACCGTTTCGGCGCCGAAGCCGGCCCGCAGACGGTGCTGGCGCCGGTGCTGTCGGCACCGGCTGCGGTGCAGCCCGAGGGGGCGCCGCTCGCCTGCGGCAACGGCCTGTCGGCCTATGCCGAGGCGTATGCCGGCACGCCGCTGGCGCAGGGGCATGCCGGCATTATGCCGCATGCCGAACAAATCGCCCAGCTGGCAGCGCTGGCCTTTGCCGCCGGCCAGACGGTGGCTGCGGCGGATGCTCAGCCGCTCTACCTGCGCAACAAGATCGCCTACACTCAGGCCGAGCGGGCCGCCATGGCCGCCGCCAAGGTTGCGGAGGGCGGTGCGTGAATCCGGTGTGGGATCTGGCGCGGCTGCAGTATGAGCCCATGCAGCCTTCGGATCTGCCGGAAGTGGCAGCGCTGGAGGCGAGCGTGTATCCGCACCCGTGGACGCTGGCCAATTTCGAGGATTCACTGCGCAGCCAGTATCAGGCCTGGGTGTTGCGTGACCAGAGCGGCAGTCTGCTGGGCTATTTTCTCGTCATGGCAGTGGTGGATGAGGCCCATCTGCTGAATGTCGCCGTAGCGGCGCAGCAGCAGGGCAAAGGGCTGGGGCGCTTCCTGCTGAATCAGGCCGTGGCCTGCGCACGCGGGCTGGGCATGGAATCCATGCTGCTGGAAGTGCGGCCTTCGAATACGCGGGCGCTGGAAATCTACGAGCGCTACGGATTCAAGCATATCGGCCGGCGCAAGGGTTATTATCCAGCCGCCAATGGACAACGTGAGGACGCACTGGTGATGC
>Ga0187842_1000174_pt1 | contig 34589 bp, 31 predicted proteins | sample SpaLakP09_SKY_41_FD_134514 | JGI IMG/M metagenome (GOLD analysis project Ga0187842, IMG submission 134514) | Oligotrophic lake water microbial communities from Sparkling Lake, Wisconsin, USA - SP09_SKY_41 | ecosystem: Environmental > Aquatic > Freshwater > Lake | place: USA: Sparkling Lake... | reverse complement strand
GTGCCGTGACCGATCCGGTACGGGCCAGACTGATGCTCGATTGGGTCTACCGCCACTACCGCGCTGATCCGCAGCGGCGCTGGCCCTGGCTGGCCCACGCGGCGCTGGTGGCGCGCCACCAGCTGCACGACATGGCGCTGGCACGCCGCTACGCGGCCGAACTGCGGCAGCAGGCCGGTGCCGCGCAATTGCCGGCCTGGGCACGCGAACTGGAAGTCTTCATCGCCGCCGACATGAATCAGGCCGACAGCGCCCGTACCCTGATCGGCGCACTGATCAGCAGCGGCCAGATCACCGATCCGCACGAACTGGCTTTTCTGGCGCGGCGGCTGGAACAACTGGCGCCGGCGCAACACTAGCGCCTGGGCTTGCGGTAAGATATCCGTATCAACTGAAAAGGAATCCCATGCGCACTCTTCCCCAACGTTCCCGCGGCTTTACGCTGGTCGAAATTGCCATTGTGCTGGTCATCATCGGTCTGCTGCTGGGCGGCGTGCTGAAAGGACAGAGCTTGATCGATAGCGCCCGCGTCAAGAACATCGTCCAGCAGGCCACCTCGCTGACGGCCGCCGTGAACGCCTACCAGGACAAATTCCATGCCCTGCCTGGCGACGACGTGCAGGGTACCACCCATGCACCGGGCGCAACCGGCAACGGCAATGGCGACGGCCAGATCGACGAATACCAGCTAGCGCCCCAGCATCTGGCGCTGTCCGGCTTTATCACGGGCTCGTTCAATGGCACCACCGATTTCATGACCAGCGCCCAGGGCGGCGCCGTCTACATCTACAACGATGTGGTGGGCGGCCGTGGCGGCAACGGCGTACGCCTCGACAACCTGCCGGACAGCTTCGCCGAACAGATAGACAGCAAGCTGGACGACGGCAAATACAATACCGGTTCGGTGCGGGCATCCGGCCCCTACACCAACAACGGCAGCGTCATCCAGCGCACCGCCGTGTTCTTCTAGGCGCCATGTTCGAGCAGTTCGAAGGTACCCGCGCCATTCCGGCGCGGCAACAATTCGATCTGGCTGCGCTCGACGCCTATCTGCGCCAGCACGTGGCCGGCTATCCAGCCGGCAGCCTGAGCGCAATGCAATTCAAAGGGGGCCAGTCCAACCCCAGCTATCTGCTCAGCATTGCCGGCCAGCGCTTTGTGCTGCGCACCAAGCCCGCTCCAGCCAGCAAGCTGCTGCCGTCGGCCCATGCCATCGAACGCGAGTTCCGCATTATGGACACGCTGGGCCGGGCCGGCTTCCCCTGCCCGCGCCAGTTGCTGCTCTGTCTGGACGAAAGCATCATCGGCCGCGCCTTCTACCTGATGGAGTATGTCGACGGCCGTATCCTGTGGGACCCCAGCCTGCCCGGCATGTCACCGGCCGAGCGCAGCGCCATCTACGACGAAATGAACCGCGTCATCGCCTGCCTGCACGGACTCGACTATCAGGCGCTGGGACTGGCTGATTTTGGCAAACCGGGCAATTATTTTGCCCGCCAGATCGAACGCTGGAGCCGCCAGTATCTGGCCAGCCAGACCGAAAGCATCGCCGCCATGGCCGATCTGATGGCCTGGCTGCCCGCGCATATTCCGCCCGGCGAGGCCTGCGCCATCGTGCACGGCGACTACCGGCTCGACAATCTGCTGTTCCACCCCAGCGAGCCGCGCATACTGGCGGTGCTGGACTGGGAACTGGCCACGCTGGGCCACCCGCTGGCCGACTTTGCCTACCACTGCCTGAGCTGGCATCTGCCACCGGGCCAGTTCCGCGGTCTGGCCGGCCTCGATCTGGCGGCGCTCGGCATCCCCGACCAGCAGCACTGCATCGCCCGCTATGCCGAACGCACGGGCCGTACACTGCAGGCACAGGATATGAATTTCTATCTTGCCTTCAATCTGTTCCGTCTGGCCAGTATTCTGCAAGGCATCATGAAACGCCACAGCGAGGGCACGGCCGCCAGTGCCGAGGCGCTGGCCGCCGGCCGCATGGCCCGCCCCATCGCCGAACTGGGCTGGCGTTATGCCTGTGGTATGGACGGCTAGGCCTATCTGGCTGCGCTACAAAATAACTTTCTGAAACGCACCAGCTCGGCTACTATCCAAGGGCATCATGCTCAGATTGCCGTCCGGGGTTAGGCTTGCAAGAAATTCAATACCGTCGTTCCTACACACTGCGTAGCCAGCTCATCGCACTGGTCCTGCTGTGTCTGCTGCCTGCCGTGCTGGCACTCGGCCTGCTCGCCGCGCGCTATCAGCAATACCAGCACAACACTCTGGCTGAACAGAGCCAGCAGAATGCCCGCCTGCTGCACTACGCGATCGAAGGCGATGTCCAGCAGGCGCACCAGCTGCTGACCGCACTGAGCATACACCCGGCCTTGCAGCAGGACGATCTGGCCCCCATCCGGGCCCAGGCCGCCCGCCTGCTCACTGCCGGCGCCCCGGTCAGCCAGCTGCTGGTGCAGGACCGCTCCGGCCATATCGTGCTACAGCTCGGCACGCCCCTGTCTGCCGGCGTCAGCCCGGAAGCCACGCTGCACCGGCTGGCGCCATTGTTTGCCGGCGCCAGCCAGCGCGTCTCGGTGCTCGACCTGCAGGGCCAGAGTCTGCTGGCAGTGGATCTGGCCGTGCCGGGCAGCGAAACGCCGCGCTACGTACTGAGTGCGATTTTTCATCCCGATTGGCTGGGCAGGATACTGCGTGCCCAGCAGCTCGCGCCGGAACAGCATGTCAGCATCTGTGATGGCGACGGCACCCAGCTGCTGGCGGGCGGCGCCGCGCGGCTGCTCTGGAGCCAGTCCAGCGAAGCAAGCCTGCGCAGCCTGCTGCACCAGCGCCGCAGTGCCATCAGCACTGGCGAAACCAGCAGTCACCGCAGCTATCTGGTCGCCATCCACCACGCCGCCCAGAGTCTGACCACGGTGGCGCTGGCCACGCCGCAACAGCTGCCCGCCAATGGCATGCTGGCCGATCTGGCAGCCTTGGGCACCGGCACCGCGCTAGTGCTGCTGGCTGCGGCCGCACTGGCGGGCTGGTGGAGCAACCAGCTGGGCCGCAGCATGCAGCAGCTGCGCAAGGCTGCGCAGGCGCTGGCGGCCGGCCAGCCATTCGGGCTGGGCAACATGGCCTTCCGCGAAGCGGGCCAGATCGCCCATGCCATCCAGTCGCTGCAGGGCAATCTGCGCCGTCATCAGGCCCGGCTGGAATCACAGGTGGCCGAGCGCACTGCCCAGCTGGAGAAAAACCGCACCCAGCTGGAAACCCTGTATGCCACCGCCCCCGTGGGACTCAGCTATGTCGATGCGGAACTGCGCTATGTGCGCCTGAACGAATTCCTTGCTGCGCTCAACCGCCAGCCGGTGGTGGCCCATCTGGGCCGCCATGTGGCCGACATGATCGCCGATGCCGACCTGCGGCGCGCAGTGCTGGCCGACTACCGCAGCGTGCTGGAAACTGGCCAGCCACTGGTCAATCTGCCCCGCTCCGGCCATCCGGAAACCTCGCCCGACCAGTTGCGCCACTGGGTAATCAGCTACTACCCGCAATTCGGCAACGACGGCCGCATCGCCGGCATCACCGGACTGATGCTCGACGTCACCGAACAGAAACGCATCGAAGCGGAACTGCGCCAGTCGCGCCAGCTGCTGCGCTCGGTGGTGGACAATATGCCGGCCATGATCTTCCTCAAGCGCCTGCCGGACCTGCGCTACGCCATGTTCAACCGCTATGGCGCCCAGCTGTATGAACGTGCCGATGGCGACGAACTGATCGGTCTGTGCGATGCCGACTTCGTCGCACCCGCCGCCGCCGCCGAATTTGCTGCCACCGACCGCCAGTTGCTGGCCGCCCCGCCCGATACTGTGGTCGAGATTGCCGAAGAACCGCTGCGCAACAGCGCCGGCCAGACCCGCTACCTGACCACCCGCAAAGTGGCGCTGCGTGACGAGCGCGGTATTGCCACCCACGTGCTCGGCATTTCCGTCGACATTACCGAACGCAAGCAGGCACGCGAGGCACTCACCGCCAGCCTCAACCAGCTGGCCGAACGCGAGCAATTCATCCGCACTGTCACCGACAACCTGCCCGGCATGGTAGCTTACTGGGATACCGGCCTGCGCTGCCGCTTTGCCAACCGCTACCTGCTGGACTGGCTGGGCCGCAGTTCCGCCGAAGTGCTGGGCCGTTCCATGACCGACCTGCTGGGCGCCAGCCATGTAGCGCGCCACAGCCGCCAGCTCGACGCCGCCATGGCCGGCACGGCACAGAGCTTCGGCGGACAGGTAAGGGACGTGCATGGCACCGACCAGCACCTCTGGGTCAACTACTTCCCCGACCTGACTGCGACCGGACAGGTGCGCGGTCTGGTGGTGCTGGTGTCGGATGTGACGGCGCTCAAGGAATCCGAGCTCGACCTGCAGCGCCTGAACGAAGAGCTGATCACCGCGCGCGACCGCGCCGAGGCTGCCAGCCATGCCAAGAGCGAATTCCTGGCCAATATGAGCCACGAAATCCGCACGCCGATGAACGCCATCATCGGCCTGGCCCGGCTGCTGGAAGAAGCCCAGCTGGCCCAGCGCGAGCGCGGCTATTTGGACAAGATACAGCTGGCCACCCAGTCGCTGCTGGGACTGGTCAACGATGTGCTGGACTTCTCGCGCGTGGAGGCCGGCCAGCTGACGCTGGAACAGACCCCGTTCCGGCTCGAGCATCTGCTGGCCAGCATCAGCGTGCTGGTCAGCGGCAGTGCCAGCGACAAGGGCATAGAACTGATCTACGATATCGACCCGCAACTGCCGCTCACCCTGCTGGGCGACCCCATGCGGCTGCAGCAGATACTGCTCAATCTGCTCAGCAACGCCATCAAATTCACCGAGCGCGGCGAAGTGGTACTGCAGATCCGCCAGAGCCAGCAGGAGGACGGGCTATGGCTGGAGTTCCGCGTGCGCGACACCGGCATCGGCATACCGCCGGCCCAGCAGGCGCACATTTTCGATGCCTTCGTGCAGGCCGACAGCAGCACCAGCCGGCGCTTCGGCGGCACCGGACTGGGACTGGCCATCTGCCGCCAGCTGGCCGGCCTGATGCACGGTAGCATCAGCCTGTACAGCGAACCGGGCGTGGGCTCCGAATTCCAGTTCCGCTGCCCGCTGCAGGCGCTGGAAGCTGCGCCCGCCAGCATTGCCGGTCCCGCACGCCAGCCATGGCGGGTACTGCTGGTTGATCCGAATGCCACGGTGCGCGCCGTGCTGCAGCGCTGCTGCCAGCAGCTGGGCTGGCAGGCCGACAGCGTGGCCAACCTCGATGCCGCCGCCGCCCGCATCGATGACGGGCCGGCGGCCGATGTGATGCTACTGGGCTCCAGCCTGCTGGCCGAACTGCAAGCCTGCCCGCAGGCAGCCGTCCGGCGCTGGCCGCCGCTGCTGCTGATGACGGCCGAACACAGTGCTGTGCTGGACACGCGTCCCCGATTGGCAGGCCTGCTGCCGAAACCGGCGACCCCGGCGCAGATACGCGATCAGGTGGAGCAGATCCTCGCCCCGTCGGCGCCAGTCCAGCCCGGGCTGGTGCTGGCCAGCCATGCGCCGCTGCAGGGCCGCCTGCAGCGCATGCGCATCCTGCTGGTGGAAGACAACGAAATCAATCAGGAGGTGGCGCTTTACATCCTGCAGCACGCCGGCGCCCAGGTCGATACCGTGGGGAATGGCCAGCTGGCACTTGAGCTGCTGCGCGCTGATCCGCAGCGCTTCGATCTGGTGCTGATGGATGTGCAGATGCCGGTCATGAACGGCTACGACGCCACGCGCGCCATCCGCGCGCTGGGCGGCACGCTGGCCACGCTGCCTATCGTGGCAATGACGGCCAACGTGATGGAGGACGACCGCCGCCGCGCCAGCGCAGCAGGCATGTCGGCCCACGTGGCCAAGCCCATCGACGTGGAACAACTGATCGCGGTGCTGATCGGGCTGGTGCCTGCCGCCGGCCCCGATGCTGCTGCGGTGCTGCGCGCCCCGGCCGCCAGCGCAGCACCGCAGGAATGGCTGGCAGGCTTGCAGCAGGCAGGGCTCGATAGCGCTGCTGCCCTGACGCGGCTGGACGGCAACAGCCAGCTACTGATGAAACTGCTACAGCGCTTCAATCGCGAACACGCAGGCAGTGCGGCGCAGATGCTGCATCTGCTGGAGCACGGCGAAGCGCAGCAGGCTGAACTGGCGCAGCAGCTGCACCGCCTGCGCGGCATTGCGGCCAATCTGGGCGCCGTGCAGATAGCAGCCTGCTGCTCGTCCGCCGAAGCTGCATTGCGCACCGGCGACAATCGCGCCGATAGCGCGCAAACGGTGCAGGATAGCGCCGGGCCAGTGCGCCAGCAGCTGGCGGCACTGGACGCTGCACTAACGCGCCTGGCAGCGGCCACCCCTCAATTGTCCAATACAAATACGGATGAGCGCGCCATCTTCCATGAATTTGGTGAAGATGCAGTGCGACAAACACTGGCGGAGCTGCGGACTTTACTTCAGAATAACAACATGAAAGCGCTCGACGTACTGGCCCAGCTACAAGCTGGGCTCGCCGCCGGAACCCTGCCCGCCGCGCTGATCGACGCGATCGGCAAGCTGGAGTTCCGTGCCGCGTCGCAGTTACTTGACGAATTTTTGCAGTGAAAGGGCAGTGCATGAGCTGGACCAACCTGGCCTGGAATGGTCGGATACTGGTGGTTGATGATGCCATGGAAAATATCCAGATCCTGCACCACGCCTTGCGTGACGAGCACGAGGTGCTGTTTGCGCTGGACGGTGTGCGCGCGCTGGAAATGGCCCAGAGCCAGAAGCCGGACCTGATCCTGCTCGATGCCATCATGCCCGGCATGGACGGTTATCAAGTGTGCGCAGCCTTGCGCGCCAACCCGGCCTTGCAGGATATACCGGTGATCTTCGTGACGGCACTGACCCAGCCCGAAGACGAAACCCGCGCGCTGGAAGCGGGCGCCGTGGACTTTATCAGCAAACCGTTCAATGTAGCCGTGGTGCGGGCGCGGGTGCGCAGCCAGCTCACCATCAAGCGTCAGGCCGATGCCATGCGCGAACTGAGCCGCACCGACAGCCTGACCGGGGTGGCCAACCGGCGCAGCTTCAACCACACGCTGGAAGCGGAGTGGCGCCGCTGCGCGCGCGCTGGCCTGCCGCTGTCGGTGATCATGATCGATATCGACCACTTCAAGCTGTACAACGATCACTACGGCCATCAGGCTGGCGATGTGTGTCTGCAGCAGGTAGGCGCCGCCATGTCGGGCTGTGCCGCGCGACCGCAGGACATGCTGGCGCGCTATGGCGGCGAAGAATTCGTGCTGCTGCTGCCGCAGGAAGCAGCCGGTGGTGCCGCGGTGGTGGCCCAGCGCGTGCTCGATACCATACGCCGGCTGAAGATCCCCCATGCCGGTTCGCCTACCTCGCCGTATGTTACCGCCAGCCTGGGCGTGCACACCATGCTGCCGCCGTTCGAGAACAGCGACAGCGATGCCCTGATCCGGCAAGCCGACCAGCAGATGTACCGCGCCAAGCAGGGCGGGCGCGACCGCGTCTGCGTGGCGGAACTGGGCTAGCCGCCAGGCGTATCAGGCGTGCTCGGCGAAAGCAGGCTGGGCGGCAAAACGCTGCAGATGGTGATCCACATCGCCCAGCGTCAGATCGATCATGGTCAGGCGTTTGAACAGGTGGGCTGCCGCCAGTTCGTCCGTTACCCCCATGCCGCCATGTAGCTGGACAGCCTGCTGGCCGATGAACTTGGCTGCCTGGCCGATGCGCACCTTGGCCGCCGACACGGCGCGGCGACGCTCCGCTGCATCGCTGCCATCCTGCCGTGCTGCGGCCAGCATGGCCATGGAACGGGCCTGCTCCAGATGGATGTACATATCGGCCATGCGGTGCTGCAATGCCTGGAAACTGCCGATAGCCGTACCAAACTGCTTGCGGGTTTTCAGGTATTCCAGCGTGGCAGCAAACAGCGCATCCATCGCGCCTACCGCTTCCGCACACAGCAGGGTGACGCCATAGTCGGCCGCTTGCTCCAGCATATCGACACCGGCGCTGCCCTGTGCCAGCAATGCGCTGGCGGGCAGCCGCACATCGCACAGTGTCACCGTGGCGGCACGCTGGCCATCGATGGTGCGGTAGTCGCGCCGCTGCACGCCTGCCGTTGCAGCGGGCACCACAAACAGGCAGACGCCGTCGGGCGCTGCGGCGTCGCGCGCAGAAACGATCAGGGCACCCGCCTGGGCACCGTGGATCACGACGCTCTTGGCGCCATTCAGGCAATATCCGCCGCCGTCGCGCACAGCGCTGGTACGGATATCGTACAGATCATGGCGGCTTTGCTGCTCGCCCAGTGCGCAGGCCAGTTTCAGTTCGCCACCGGCCACCTGCTCCAGCAGCGCCGCCTGGTTGCCGGCCAGGCGCAGGAACTGCGCCCCCCAGACGGTGGCGAAAATACGGTTCCACCACCAGGCCGCGCCCCAGTTCCTGCATCACCACCCACAGGTCCACCGCGCCGCCGTTGAAACCGCCCTGCTCTTCAGGCACGGGCAAGGCCGTCATGCCCAGCTCCACCAGCGTCTGCCAGGCGCTATCGCTGACCCCGCTGGCACTATGGATGATCTGGCGCCGCGCCTCGTGGCCATAATCCTTGTCTACCCAGCGGCGCAGGGCATCGGCAAATTGTTGCTGTTCTTCGCGCAATTGAAAGTCCATGGCTGCCCCTTACAGTCCCAGTATCATCTGGGTGATGATGTTTTTCTGAATTTCGTTCGAACCGCCGTAGATCGACGTCTTGCGGAAATTGAAGTAATAGCCAGCCAGCGGCGCGGCGGCATCGTCGCCGGTCAGCGCATGCTCGCGCTTGCCTTCTAGGTAGTCGGTGTCGAACGGCAGGCCGTTCGGGCCCAGCGCTTCCAGCATCAGTTCCGTCAGCAGCTGCTGGATTTCCGAGCCGCGCACCTTGAGCAGCGAGGCTTCCGGTCCGGGCCGGTGATCGGCCTGGGTAATCACGCGCAGCACGGTGGTTTCCAGCGCCATCAGTTCGATTTCCAGACTGGCGACCTTGGCGGCGAATACCGGGTCCTGCAGCAGCGGACGGCCGCCCTTGAACTGCTCGCTGGCGATCTTCTTGAGGAATAGCAGTTCGCGCTTGGAGCGGCCCACGGCTGCAATGCCCGTGCGTTCGTGGCCGAGCAGATATTTGGCGTAGGTCCAGCCCTTGTTTTCCTGCCCGATCAGGTTCTCTACCGGCACTTTGACGTTATCGAAGAACACCTCGTTCACCTCATGCTCTTCATCCAGCATGATGATGGGGCGCACCGTAATGCCCGGCGTTTTCATATCGATGAGCAGGAAGGAAATGCCCTCCTGCTTGCGCACCGTACTGTCCGTGCGCACCAGACAGAAAATCATGTCGGCATGCTGGCCCAGCGTGGTCCAGGTCTTCTGGCCATTGACGATGTAATGCTCACCCACCCGCTCCGCCGTGGTTTTCAGCGAAGCCAGATCGGAACCGGAGCCCGGTTCGGAATAGCCCTGGCACCACCAGTCGTCGCAATTGAGGATGCGCGGCAGGTAGTAGGCCTTCTGCGCGGCGTTGCCAAAGGCCATGATAACCGGTGCCACCATGTTGACGCCGAACGGCAGGATGGGTGGCGTGCCGGCACGGGCACACTCTTCTTCCCAGATATGGCGCTCGGTGGCGCTCCAGCCGGGGCCGCCATATTCCACCGGCCACGCCGGTGCGGCCCAGCCCTGTTTGGCGCAGATGCGGTGCCAGCGCACGTAGTCCTCGCGTTCTAGCCGGCGATGCATGCGCACCTTCTGCTGCAGATCAGTAGGTAGATTGGCTTCAAGGAAGGCGCGTACCGTATCACGGAAGGCCAGATCCGTCGCCGTATAGTCAAGGTCCATGCTGTCTCCAATATTTTAGCCCGCACGAAAAAGCACGGTCGTTCAAATTATTTTAACCGAAAATTGGCTACACACAGTGGCAATTTCGTTGCACGACGCATGGCCTGGCAAGCCACGCCAGACTTATTCGATCTGCAGGGCCAGGTCGTGCTGGCCACCGGCCGGATTGCCGGCGTAGTCGCGCGCGCTGATACGCAAAATATACGCGCCCGGCGCCAGCGCTCCTATCTGCCAAAGGCCGGGCGTGATGCGGCCCTGCTCGAGCGTATTGTGCAACGCGTAGGAGAAGCGGGTTTCTGCGGCGCCATGCACGGTAATGCCGCTGGTCGGCGCGTAAGCATACTGCACGGCTTCGCGGTTGCGCGGCAGGCGGTCATAGGTCTGCGCCACCTGCATCCTGGGCATGCTGGCCAGCGGCTGGCCGGCGCTGTCGAGCAGCTGGTAGCCCAGCTGGTACAGGCCAAGCCGGCGCCGCGCCTGATTGCCGTCCATCTGATCGAAGGCGTCGACGATGATCTGCACCCCGCCCAAGCTGCGTGCCTGCAGCAGCCGGCCCTGTTGTTTCGCGGTGAGCGGCCGGCCTTGACTGTCAGCCAGCACGATGCGCTGGATTTGCGGCGCGACAGTGTCGCGCAGGCCGACAAACGGCAGCGTCAGCGGATTAACAGCCTCGCCCGCCGGACGGTAATCGAGGTGCACGTGCGCCATGCGGTTGACGCTGCCCAGCGTATCGCCCACGGCAAAGCGGGTGCCGCGCTTGACGCGCAGCGCCACCGGCTTGCCTGTTTCATCGCGCTGCAGCTGGAAGCGGGCATCCCGCACCTTGTCCTTGCTATCGCGCCCCACCCGCATGTGAATATAGTTGAAGTCGCCCAGCGCCAGCCCTTCCGACAGATCGCCATACGACCAGCTGGCAGCAGGATTGCTTACCTTGGCCGCCAGCACTGCCAGCACCGGCGTGCCGATGGCGGCCTGCACGTCGAGGCCCGAATGGAAATGGTCGCGGTTCTCGCCCTTGAAACTGCCGCGCACTTCCCCCATCAAGCCTACCACTTCATGCGGCTGATCCTGTGGCGCCACGGGCCACAGTGTGCGCTGTCCGGCGATGGGCAAGGCCACCGGTGGTTCCGCACTGGCGGCCATGCTGGCGGCTGCGGCCACATGGTAGATGCGGCGCGTGGCAGCATCACTCAGATAGAGGCTGCCATCCGCGGCTAGTGCCAAGCCGCGCGGCGCGTGCAGGCGTACGGCACCGTCGCCACCGTAGCCGGGCTGGGCCGGATGATCGGCATCCTCCAGCGCCAGCACTGCACCTTGCGGCGTGATCTGGGCAATGCGGCCATGGCTCTGGCTGGCCAGATACAGATAGCCGTCGTGGCTGCGCGCCAGCGCTACCGGTGCGCGCAGCAGCGAGACGCGGTCATCCTCGGGCGCTACGGCAATGGTGCTGACCATGCCGTCCGGTCCTAGCCGGCGGATCGCATCGTTGCCCGTATCGGCAATCAGCAGTGCACCGTCGGGCGTTGCCAGCAGCCCGGTAGGAAGATCGAAACGCGCCTCGGCGGCGGGGCCGTCGGCCAGTCCGTTGTACTTGCTGCCGGCCAGCGTGCTCACCATGCCGTCGGGAGTGATTTTGCGAATCCGGTCGTTATAGGTATCGCTTACGTACACCACTCCAGCGCGGTCCACCGCAATGCCGACCGGCCCGTTGAAGCGCGCCGCTGCGCCCCGCCCGTCCGTGCTGCCGGCAATGCCGTCGCCAGCCAGCGTGGTCACCACACCCTGCGGAGTGATCTTGCGGATGGCGTTATTGCCGGTATCGGCCACATACAAATTGCCGGAGCTGTCGAGCGCCAGCCCCGATGGCGTATTCAGGGAGGCCGCCGTACCGGCTCCATCGGCAAAGCCTTCCTTGCCGCCTGCCAGTACCGTCACGCTGCCATCGGCGGCAATGCGCAGCACGCAGTTGGCGCCGCCACCTTCGGCCAGATACAGATTGCCAGCGCCATCGCGCACCAGCCCGAACGGATCATCGAATTGCTGGGCAGGTGTCAGGCCCGCATGCACCGCCACGCGGGCGCGCCAGTGCGGCTCGGTCGCGCGTATCTTGCCGCGTACCACGCTGCCCCCGCCTGCGTCGGGCGCCTGGCCCGGCTTGAACAGATACACAGCAGCGGCGCCCAGCGCCAGCACCACAGTCGCTCCAGCGAGCCAGATCAAACGCGAGTTAGCCAACAGACACCGCCCGGAATTAACTTTAAAGCAGCATTCTAGACGATAGGAGCAACTTCAATCAGAGGATGTGGGCGCCAAACTGACAGGACGCGCCGGCTTAGAGATACAGATACGAATTCAGCAATATCAACAGGAGCAGCAGAGCAGAACTGGTCTTGTAGCGCGAAAACGGAACGCCGTCACCCGAGATAGTCGAGCTTTGAGTATTACGAAAGGCAAAAAAAAGCCCGCTACGGGAGCGGGCTGAATCTATTTCCTTGGAGGAGAATAGAGGAGACAGGTGAATGATGCTCTAGAGCAGAATATATTTCCAATTTTTATTTATAATGCCTGAAATATATTTGGTGAATATCTGCCGAAACTGCCGCATCCTTGCGCGGCGAGTTTCTTGACATCAAGTTACGATTTCCCTTATTTGACGCTATCCACGGCATACGGCAGCACGCGCGTAGCCATGCGCGTATCCGTCTTCAGCAGGCTGACTTCGTCGGCCAGGATATGCACGGCTTCGTTGAGCAGCACATCCTTGGCCGCCTTGGCAGCCTTCTCCGCATCCAGTTCTGCCGTCAACGAACGTTCGTCGCCCTGCAGGCCGTCATCCGTACGCAACGCACCCTTCACGGCTGCCACTTTCGCTGCCGCCGCAGTTTTGCCGTTGCCGGCCTTGGCTGCCGCAGCCTGCTTGGCCAGTTCCTTGGCATCCGGAATCAGGATAGGATCGTCCGCACCGGGAATAGGAGACAGCAGGCGCGCTTCACGCAGTTTGGCACGCGCTTCCTGCGTCTCGCGCTCCTTGCGGCGCACCGCCTCGTTGAGCGAAATCAGATTGTCCTTGCGCTGTTTCTTCACCAGTGCGATGTCCTCGGACAGATACTGGAAGTCCTTGTCCTTGGCCACGCGGGCATCATGCTTCTTGTCCAGCACTGGCAGCATTTCCTTCAGATCGCCCACGGGAATGTAGACGGCCGGCTTGATGGCCACCCATGGCAGCGCATTATCAAAGCTCGATTCGCCGAACGTATCGGAATCGCCCATGGTTGGCAACTTGATATCAGGCGTCACACCGCGCAGCTGGGTGGTACCGCCGTTGATGCGGAAGAACTGGGCAATAGTCATCTTCAGTTCGCCGTAGTGCACTTTTTCGTTCGGTGCAAAGCGGTCAAGCGCGAAGATGGTCTGCACCGTGCCCTTGCCAAAGCTAGGTTCGCCGATGATGACGCCACGGCCATAATCCTGTATCGCAGCGGCAAAGATTTCCGATGCCGAGGCCGAACCACGGTTGATCAGCACGCCCATCGGACCATCCCAAGCCATGCCGGCATTGGTGTCGCTTTCTACCTCGACCTTGTTGTCGGCGGTGCGCTGCTGCACCACCGGGTCTTTGTCGATGAACAGGCCGGTCAGTTCGACGGCTTCGCTGAGCGAGCCGCCGCCGTTGTTGCGCAGGTCGATCAGCACGTTATCGACTTTTTCCTTTTTCAGCTCCACCAGCAGGCGCGCCACATCGCGGGTTGCGCTCTTGTAGTCAGGGTCGCCCTTGCGGCGCGCTTCGAAGTCCTGATAGAAGGTCGGCAGCGAGATCACGCCCACACGGCGCTTGGCCGCACCATCCTTGACTTCGTAGATCGACTTCTTGGCCGACTGCTCTTCCATGCTGATCTTCTTGCGCACCAGCGTCACGGTGCTGTGCTTGCCGTCCACACCGGCATCGGCCGGCAGGATATCGAGCCGCACGGTCGAGTCTTTCGGCCCGCGGATCAGCGCCACCACATCGTCGATACGCCAGCCCAACACTTCCGTCATCGGGCTTTTATCATCCTTGGCCACGCCGAAGATACGGTCGCCTACCTTGATCTTGCCGGACAGGCCAGCCGGGCTGCCAGGCACCACTTCGCGCACCACCGTGTATTCGTCACGCGTCTGCAGTACGCAGCCTATGCCTTCCAGCGACAGGCGCATCGCAATATCGAAGTTTTCCGAGGCGCGCGGGCCCAGATAGTTGGTATGCGGCTCGATCGACATGGCGTACGCATTCATAAAGATCTGGAACACATCTTCATTGGTCAGCTTGCGCGAACGGGTGATGTAGTTCTCGTAGCGCTTGTCCAGCGTCTCGCGGATGCTCTTGTCTTCCTTGCCGGCCAGTTTCAAACGCAGCCAGTCGTTCTTGACGCGCTTGCGCCACAATTCCTTGAGCTCCGCATCGCTTTTCACCCAGTCGGCCTTCTCGCGGTCGTACTGATAGCTTTCGTCGGAGGAAAAATCGAATTTGGTCTTCAGCAGTTCGCGTGCATAGCTGATGCGCTCGACAAAGCGCTGCTGGTAGAGGTTGTAGATGGCAAACGGTACGCTGAGGTTTTCGCCCAGTATGGCGTCATCGAGGCGGGTGCGGACGATGCTGTACTGGTCCAGATCAGCCTGGGTGAAAAACAGTTTTTCCGAATCAAGCGACTTGAAGTAGCGGTCAAAAATCTTTTCCGACATGGCGTCGTCCAGCGGCATGGGCTTGTAATGCAGCTTGCCCAGCACGCGCGAGGCCCACAGCGCAGCCTGAGTCTGGCCTGGCTGCGGCTTGATCACGGTATCGGCAGTGTTTTTCTCCGGCACGGCAGCGCCAACTTGCACGGACAGCGCCGCCAGGATGGCGACCAACAGCATTTGCTTCTTCATCAGCTTACTCCGGAACTAAATTTGCAATCTCATTAATCGGTTATGCGCAGTGCGGATAACTGCCATTCCATTCTACAGGATAGGACAGCGCCAGGCTGTGCTAGATTGCAGTGTCACGGTAGCGGCTTAAAGCTAGCTGAAAGGAAATACCGAATTTGCCCAGCATTTGCCCTATAATCGGTACATGGGTGCAATTCTGAAGCGGCGGCAAACCACCAGCCTGATCGTCTGTCTGGCGATCTTGCTGCAATTGCTCGTCCCCGCATGGGCCAGCGCCAGCGTCAGCGCCGACGCCACACCCTGGGCAGCCGATATCTGCCGCAGCACTGTGCCGGCCAAAGCACCGGGAAGCAGCCACACTCTCAAACATTGCCTGTCCTGCGCCACCACTGGCGATACTGCGGCCCCGCCTGCCGCATCACAGCATCTAATTACCCTGCCGGCAGGCACCGCCCTGCGTCCCGATCTGGTTGCGCGCTCTTTAGCTCGGGCATCACACTGGCATCCAGCCCAGCCGCGCGCGCCGCCAGCCCTGTCCTGAAGTGCGTACTTCCGCAGGCGGCACCTTGCCGCCTTCCCTTACGTTTTCCAGGATAACTATGCAACGCCGTACCGTTCTAAATGTGCTGGCCGCGGCTACTGTGGCCGCCTTGTCGCTGGCCGCCCTGCCCACGTCTGCTCTGGCTGCTGCGCCCAAGCTCAGCGGCATCGACATCACCGGCAGCAGCCTCGGGCCCGACATCAGCCTGTCCTACACCAATGGCAAACCGGCTTCGATCAAGGATTTTCAAGGCAAGCTGGTCCTGCTGTTCTTCGGCTTTACCCAGTGCCCGGACATCTGCCCGACGGCCTTGTCGCGCGCGGTGGAAATCAAGCGTCTGCTGGGTGCCGATGGCCAGCGCCTGCAGGTTCTGTTTGCCACAGTCGATCCGGAGCGCGATACAGCGCCCCTGCTCGACGCCTATATGAAGGCCTTCGATCCCAGCTTTATCGCCGTGCGCGGCGACAAGGCGCAGACCGCGCGCACCGCCAAGGACTTCAAGATCTACTACAGCAAGGTGCCGAGCGGTAGCTCCTACACCATGGACCACACAGCCATCACCTATGCGTTCGATGACAAGGGGGCCATTCGACTGGCACTGCGGCATGAACAGACTGCCGAACAGTGCGCAGCCGACCTGCGTACCCTGCTCCAGACCAAATCTACCAGCAATTTTCTGAAAGGACTGTTCCAATGAAACGTCTGCTAAATCTGTTTTTACTCGCCGCCTTGCCTGCCATGGCGCAGGTTACTGTCAGCGAAGCCTGGGTGCGTGGCACCGTAGCCCAGCAAAAAGCCACCGGCGCCTTCATGACCATCCAGGCCACCCAGGATAGCCGCCTGGTGGGCGCCAGTTCGCCTGCGGCGGGCACGGTGGAAGTGCACGAAATGAGCATGTCCAATGATGTGATGCGCATGCGCCAGCTGGAAAGTCTGGAACTGCCGGCCGGCAAGCCAGTCAAGCTGATGCCGGGTGGCTACCACCTGATGCTGATGCAGTTGCAGCGTCCGCTGGCAGAAGGCGACAAAGTGCCGCTGACGCTGGACGTCGAAGACGCCAAGCATGTGCGCAGCAAAGTGACGGTGGAAGCCGTGGTCCGCCCACTGGCCGCTAGCCACCAGCACTGAGCGCTTGTGTCCCTCCTGCTGCCTGCCGGTCCGGACCTGCAGCAGGAGGGCCTACACCGCCGCTATTTGAAGCGCACCGGATCAGCGATGCTGGACCGGCGTACATACTCGCGTATGGCCGCGCCATAATGGGCCACGCTGGCCGGGGTCAAAGCCCCCAATTCGGCATTGATAATCACGCTGGCCGCCTCTGGCGTTGAGAGGATGGCATCGATCTTGCGGATGGTCGCCAGGCCCCACGCATTGCGCGGGCAGGCAATACCCGTCACCACGAAGTTTTCCGCCCCTTTCAAAGGCAGCACTTTCAGCTGCGCCAGTTCAGGTTCCTGCACCATCGCGTAAGCCAGGGTGATGTCGTATTCGATCATATAGTCGGCCAGTCCGCGCGCAACCATTTTCAGCATGCCCGAACCATTGCTGGGCGCAGCCAGCTGCTCGACATTGAGGCGGTTGCCCACCTGCCTGAGCACCTTATCCACGGCAGGCCCATAGGCGCGCTGCCGGACCAGCACGCCGCGCAAGTCGGGGTTATTCATCAGCTCAGTCGGATCGACCTGGCCCTGCTCGTTCAAGCGCACCTGCCCCAGCGCTTCGGGGCGAATAATCAGCTGTGGCGGCGGCGAATAGAACACGGCGCGGAAATAGGCGCGCTTCTCGCGTTCCGGCGTCAGTAAAGCGGCCGTACTGCACATCGGCGCGCCCTGCCCTATCATCTGCCAGATCCGGCCGGGATTGGCGCGTACGAACTGGTGGCGGGCTTCGGGCCAGTTAGCCACGATGTATTCGGTGACCTTGTCGGCAATGCCATTGCCCGGCTTGCCTTCGACGGGAACATTGACGGGAGCGAAATAGGAACTGAGCCAGGTCACGGCGGGCTGGATTGGATGCAGCGTCTGCTGCCGTGCCGGCAGCCCGGCCTGTGCCTGCCGCTGGACCGGCGCAGCCGCGTCAGACTGGGCCAATGCAGCGCCCCCAAGCAGCCAGCTGGCTGCCAGCCACGCGCGCATCATTGCTGAGTCCGGTATCTTCATACAGGCAATAATAGCGAAAATTTATGGTCGCTTACACAAAAATATAGTGCGCAGCGCAGCTTTACAGCCACGTTGCCAGCGGCTAGAGCAAGCCTGCGTAGCGTGCCAGCCACCAGCATGCCGCCGCCAGCGACACATACAGCAGCGCCGAAACGCCTCCCGCCCGCAGATCAGCCTGCGAAGGGATGGCACCATGGACGCAACATGCCACCACATAGCCCGCCACTAGCCACTGGCCATAATGCCTGGTCTGAAACGCAGGCAGCAGCCAGTGCAACGCGAGTTGCCAGCCCAGTGCAAACAGGGCCAGCGGCGCCAGCGCCACAAACGCCGCATTCCCAAGGTGCAGGTTGCGGAAACTGACCGAGCCGAGTATCCAGCGCTGGCCTTGCCGCCGGGGCCACAAGGAAACGGCGGCGGGACGTGCATGCAGCAGCAGGCCCACCAGCCAGTGGCAGGCTTCATGCAACACGGTGGCGCAAAAGCCCAGCAGCGCCAGCAAATACATGCTGCGCCGTAGCGCCCGCATCAGCCCCAGCCATAGCAGCACCAGCAGGCCCGAAGCCAGCAGCGCTGGCGCTAGCGCAGTCAGATCAGGCATGGCCGCACCGCTGCGCAGTTGTCGTCAACAGACATGCCGCAGCGTACTGCATGCCGCTCAGGCAATTTCGGAGTAGAAGCAGCGGCCACAGGCCTGCCGATAGCTCTCGTTGCCGCCGATGCTGATCTGCGCGCCGTCCTTGATGCGTTTGCCCTGCTCGTCCACGCGGATATTCATGGTGGCTTTCTTGCCGCAGGTGCAGATGTTCTTAAGTTCTTCGATATCGTCGGCCAGCGCCAGCAGATAGGCCGAACCGGGGAAAGGCTCGCCACGAAAATCCGTACGCAGGCCGTAGGTAATCACGGGTATGCCGCGCACCTGCGCCAGCTGGTGCAACTGCTGCACTTGCGCCGTGCTGAGGAATTGCGCCTCGTCGATCAGCAGGCAGGCAATCTTCTGGTCTATGCGCTGCAGGAAATTGGTGTCGGCATCGAACACTTCCGTCTCGCGCTGCGGTCCCAGCCGCGAGGTAACATAGCCGACGCCGTAGCGGTTATCGATCGCTGCCGTGAACAGCCTTACGGTCTGGCCCTGCTCTTCGTAATTATGTGCCACCTGGAGCATGGCGGTGGATTTACCTGCGTTCATCGCAGAGTAGCGGAAATAGAGTTTTGCCACTGCAGCCTTCTGTCGTTCTGGTTGATGCGCCCGTATAGTGCGCTGTTGGTCTGCTGCGATTATAAACTGCGCCTCCCCGTCAAGCGCAAATATAGGGGGAGTTAGGCCGCTTATTCGCCTTACGCACTGGCTAACGGCAGTGTTAACATCTCGCCATCGGGAATTCCGTCACGGATTTGCGATACTGTAATCTGACTTTTACTGGACTATTACTCTGGCTCACACACCATGGAACTGTTTATTATTCTGATCGGCGTCCTGGCCATTGCCACCATTTATTCGATCGGCGTGGCTGCGGCCAGGCCCGTGCATGGCAGCGATTTTTACAAAGTGTCCAAAGATGGCCGCATCCTCGCGGCTGGCCGTCGCAAGATACATGCGGTGCGTCCCAAGGTCACACCGCTCGGCCTGCAGGTAAAGCTGCGCAGCGGCAAGCGTACCGGCGAGTTTCTGGTACACCATCTGGTGGCCGAGGCACACTTGCCCAATCCTGCCGGCCACCACCATGTGCGCCACCGTGACGGCAATCCGCGCAACAACAAGGTGAGCAATCTGGTCTGGACCAAAGCTCCGGTCGTGAACGAGCCGGTAGAAACCATTACTCGCCCGGATGATAGCGCCGCTCGAGATGCGCTTCGACGTCCTTTCGAGATAACCATATCTCTTTAAACTCGCCGCGCACATACATGCCGGCCTGATCGTTGAAATGCGCTGAGGCCGGGTCGCCACTCTGGCCACCGGCCAGCACGCTACGGGCGCGGATCTGCGGCCCGAACTCCACCACCGCCACAAAGCTGTTACCGCGCTCGCCATAGATGCGCCGCGTCTTGCTCTTGCTGGTCATGCCATAGGCCGCCAGCGAACCCCAGTTGGCCGAAGCAAACGGCACCGGCAAGCTGGGCTGGTTGTCGTCGAAATTCTGCACCAGATCATCCGACAGGCGCTGGAAGCGGTTGATCTCGCCCCATGGCGTCTGCCACTGGCCAAAGTCGGCCACCAGTTTGGCGCTGGCCTGTTCCAGCGCAGTCAGGCGCTGGGCCGGCGTCAGCGCCTTTTCCATGTAGTCCAGCAGCGGCATCTCGCGCGCACGCGCGGCAGCCGCATAAGTGTTGCTCAAATCCTGAGCCCAGAAGATGGCCAGCGAGGTCGGCACCGAGTCCAGCGCGTAGCGCATATTCCAGCCGCGCAAGGCGGCGATCTGTCCGGCCAGCGCCTGCTTCTGCGGCGCATCGTCGGCCAGTGCATCGTAGGCGGCAAACAACTGAGGCAGCAAAGGCTCGAAAGCCGGCAGCAAGCTGTCGTAGGCGGCGGCGATCAGGCTATCCATGGTGAAATCGCGCTGTCCCTGCAGCACGCGCAGCGCATGGATGCCGCGTGCATTCTCCCCTTGCGCCGACATATAGACTGGATAGTCGCTGGCTTTGGGGCTGGCCTCGCCCGCCGCCGTGTAGGGCCAGTTGTTGGTGTTCTGGATCCAGCCGGTACGGGGATTGAACAGCTGTATGGTCTCGCTGACCTTGTGCAGGCCGTGCCACTCGGTGGCTGGATTGCTGCCGTCGACCGGATGTTTCCAGTCGAAGCGGGGATCGCGGCGCGGAATGAAATTGCCGTGGAAATAGGCGATATTGCCATCCACATCGGCATACACAGTATTGTTGGACGAGTTGCTGCGCAATTCCATGGCGCGGTAGAACTCGCGATAGTTGCGTGCCTTGGTGCGGATGTAGGACTGCGTCAGCGCCTGGCGCGGCTGGTTCATCATGCGCACCGCCACCCACTTGCCATCGAGCGCCCGCATGATGGGGCCGTGATGGCTGTAGTACACGCGCACGACTTTGCTGGCCATACCCTGCGCCGTGCGGTACGGCAGCGTGATATCGACCGGCTTGAGCGCACGCCATTGCTGGCCGTAGCGGTAGTAGAACTTGCCATCCTGCTGGCGCACGGTTTCCAGATACTCGTCGATGGCATCGCCGCCGCCCGAGGTATGCATCCAGCCCAGCCGGTCATTAAAGCCCTGATACACGAAGAACTGGCCCCAGGTCACGGCGCCATAGGCATTCAGGCCCTGTTCGCTGCTGACCTGCACTTCGGGCCGGAAATAGAACGAAGTATGCGGATTGATCATCAGCAGCGGATAACCATTGCGCGTCAACTGCGGTGCTATGGCAAAGCCGTTGGAACCACCGGGTTCACGCTCGGCCGGCCGGTGTACGGCGGCCAGCGTTGCCGCTGGCGCCAGCGGCAGGCGGGCACCTTCGCGGTACAGCGCTTCGAGCTGCTTGAGATCGACCGTCTCGATGTCGCCGCCTATGCTGCCTTCGCTGAAGCTGAGCGCCATCCAGGGCTCGAAACGGGTAATCAGCGCCGGTTTGACTTCCGGATGGGTGGCCAGAAAGTAGTTCAGGCCATCGGCAAAGGCCACCATCAGTTGCTTCAGCCAGGCTGGACTACGGCGGTATTCAGCCTTCAGCTGTTCTGGCGAAATGAACAGCTTCATGCGCAGGTCACGGTACAGTTCGCCCTCGCCCTCCACCTCGGCCAGACGTCCCATGGCATTGATGTAATTGCGTTCGATCCGCTTGAAATCATCTTCGGCCTGGGCGTACATCAGGCCAAACACGGCATCGGCATCGGTCTTGCCATACACATGAGGGATGCCCCAGGTATCGCGCAGGATGGTGACCCGCTTGGCCGCTGGCGGTATCGCTACCGCTTCGGCTGCGCAGACAGGGACGCATGCCGAGGCACACAGCAGGGTAACAGCAAGACGACGATTGAGCATGCAGGAGCTCCCGAATTTACCGTGTTAAAAAAACAGTGACAACCGAGACAGCAGTGACAGCAGTGACAGCAGTGACAATAGGATCAGGCCGCGCCCATCAGTTCGGACAGGCGTTTCTGCAGCGCCGTAATTTCTTCACGCAGGGCAGCGTTCTTCTCACGCAGCACAGCGTTCTCGGCACGCAATTCCTCCACTTCCGTGGCTGGGCGGCCATAGCCGCCCTCGTCGGCCCCGGCCGTGTCGCGGGCCTCCTTGGGCGGACGTGCCGCTGCACGCAATTCGCGCACTTCCTTGGCTGCCTTTTGCAGTTCCTTCTTGCCGCCCGCCACAGCCGCCAGCTGTTCCGCTTCCGGCAGCGATGCCACGGTCGCCGCCGCATTGATGGAAATCGTGCCGGAACGCACCGCTTCGACCAGTTCCGGCGTGGCGGTTTTCTGGATTTTTTCGATCTGGCCTATGGTGGCGCTACTCAGGCGCGCTGCCCGGGCGATATCCTCGCGCGACGTCAGCGGCATGGCCGGCACCCGCACTTTGGCGGCGTCGCCCTCGGGCGGGGCAATCGCGGCATCTTCAGCGGCAGCCTGCGCTACCAGCTCGGCCGCGCGCGCCGCCATGATCTCTTTCTTGCGCAGAGCCAGCACCCCGCGCTGGTAATCGGAAATGCTGCGACGCCCCAGATTGTTGTCGATCATCCACAGTTTGACATCTTCCAGATTACGGAAACTGGTGTTTTCCGTCACCTTGAACGGGATGCCGTGCTGCTGGCAGATCTGGTAGCGGTTATGGCCGTCCACCAGCACATCCTGCCACAGCACCAACGCGTCGCGGCAGCCTTCCTGCAGAATACTCTGCTCCAGCGCGGTATATTCAGCTTGCGTCAGCGGTTCGATATAGCTGCGCAGGGTTTCATTAATCTTGATTTGCATGGTTTAAATCCTCACTTCCTGACTCCAGACGGCGCCAGCGCACCGCCAGGCCCGGCGCAAACGCGCGCGCGGGCCGCCCAGCATGCTACACCATCGCTCCCCTGCATGGGTTGCAAATATAAAAACCTTGGCGCATCATGCTCGTTCCTCAATTAGGGTTCTACTATGGTTAATTACATCATTCACGTTTCGTTTGCCCAGCCAGCCGCCGATACCATCGAGCGCCTGACCGATGAACTGCGCAAATATCAAGTGGGCAGCGGCATCAAGGGCGAAGATGGCCGCGGCTATGTACTGCCAGCGGGCAGCTACGTCTATCACGGCAAGGAAGCCGTCAATGAAGTACGTGACGCGATCTTCCGGATTGCCAGCGAAATCCAGAGCGAAGGTATCAGCGTACTGGTTTCCGAAGTCGCTACGGCCTCCTGGACTGGCCTGGAAGAACTGCCGGTTCTGCCAGAACAGGCCAACCAGCAGCCAGCATAAGCTGACTTGCCACACTACGTGCCGCAGCGACAGTGGCACGTAGCTGCCTTTCAGCAAGAAACCTGCCTCAGTGAAACTTTTGTTTACATTTACGCCGCTACTTGCAGGTAAAATAAGATTAACGGACCCCATTCCGGTCCGCCTTATTGAGACCGCAACATGCCCAGACTCCGCATCTTGTCGCTGTTCTGCCTGACGCTCTGCTGCGCCACGCACAGCAACGCCGCCCCGCCGCTTGCCAGCCCTGCCCCGGTCCGCTTCAGTCCTATCCCCGTCGATGCCATCTATGGCCCGGTCCAGCCCAACGGCACCGCCGACGATGCGCTCGCCAGCGGTAAAGTGGAACGTACAGCATTCCCTATGGCGGCCCGTGCCAGCAAGCCCTGGCGCATTGCCTTCCTGTTTCCTCATATCAAAGATCCGTACTGGGTCTCCTGCAGCTCGGCCCTGATCAACGAAGCACGCCGGCTCGGTGTGGCGATCGACATCCTGCCGGCGACCGGCTACGACGATCTGGCCGGCCAGCTGCAGCTGATGGACGACGCCATCGCCGCCCGCTACGACGCCTTCGTGATTTCGCCGATAGGCATGACCGCCAACAATGCCTCGATCGCCAAAGCCCGCGCTGCCGGCATACCCGTATTCGAATTGGCCAACGACAGCCGCAGCGATGACCTGACCATCAAGATCACCACGTCGCTGCGCGAAATGGGACGCCAGGCCACCCGCTGGGTACTTGACGATGCGCGCCGGCGCGGACTCAAGACGGTCAATCTGGGCTTGCTGCCCGGCCCGCTCGGCGCAGGCTGGGTAAAAGGTGAAGTCGATGGCACCCGCTATGCGGCGCAAGTGGCCGACCTGGAAGTCAACATCATCGATATACGCTACGGCGATAGCGCCAGCGGTGAACAGGCTGAACTGGCCAGCCAGATGCTGGCCAAGTTCGGCAGCAAACTCGATTACATCATCGGCTGCACGGGCTGTGCGCCGGCCGCCATTGCACCGCTCAAGGCCGCTGGGCAGGCGAACCGCATCAAACTGGTCGCATTCGACCTGACAGGCGAAATCGCCGACGCGATACGCACCGGCGAAATTGCAGCTGCGGCCGACACGCGCGCCGTCAGCCAGGCCCGGGTGGCCATCAATGCCGTGGTCAATGTGCTGGAAAAGCGCCAGACCCGCCTGCCCCATACGCTGCTGGTACAGTTAGGCATGGTCGATCAGCAAAACTTTAGTCACTATCCGTTCGAAAGTTCTATTGCGCCGGAAAACTATAAGCTACAGCTCAAATTTGATCCGAATAAGAGTTAGTTCAAGGAAAATGGCTTATTTTTAGCAACAAAAATATTTAAAGTGTTTTTTTTGCTGAATTCGATTATACTTTCTCCATGGAATTAAATATTCCCCACGTGAAGTTAAATGGAGCAAGTTACTGCCATGACCACGCAGCTAAGCCGTTATAACTCGGCACTGAATGCCGCCGCAACGCCCACCGAACATGCCCTGCTGTTCGACGCCCTTGTCGCCAGCCGTGCCGTACTACGCTTGACGCCCCAGGGGCAGGTCGAATTCATCAACCCCGTGGCGCTGCAAGTATTCGGCATCCGCCCAGAGCAGGCGCTGCAGCAGCATGTCAGCCAATTGTTCGACCCCATTCATCAGGACGAGCTGAGCGCGCCAGAAATCTGGCGCAAGCTGGCCAGCGGCGAACGCCACGAAAGCGAGTACCGCCATGCCCGCGCCGACGCCGAAGAACACTGGCTCAAAGCCCTGTTCCTGCCGCTTGCCGAACTGGGCACGCTGGTGGTCATGACCGACATTACCGAAAGCCGCCGCATCCAGCTCGATATGAACGGCAAGATGGCCGCCATCGAAAGAGCACTGGCCGTGGTCGAATTCGACTTGCAAGGCAAGGTCTTGCGGGCCAACGACAACTTCCTCAAAGCGATGGGCTATACCGCCGAAGAGGTGGTCGGCCAGCACCATAGCCTGTTCTGCTGCGCAGCCGATGCGGGCAGCCGCAGCTATCAGGAAATCTGGCGCCGCCTGATCGGCGGCGAACTGCATGCGGGCGAATACCGCCGGATCGACAAGCAAGGCAACGATGTCTGGATACAGGCCAGCTACAACCCCATCCTCGACACGCTCGGCAATCCCGTCAAAATCGTCAAGTACGCGACCGATATCAGCGCGGCTAAACGCCAAACTAACGAGGCCGCCGGACAACTGGCTGCCATCAGCCGTTCGCAGGCGCAGATTGAATTCGATCTGGCCGGGAATATCCTGGCTGCCAACGCCAATTTCCTGCGCTGTGTCGGCTATACGCTAGACCAGATTGTCGGCCGCCACCACAGCATGTTCTGTGATCCCGAGCTTGTACAGTCGGCCGAATACCGCCACTTCTGGGCCGATCTGGGTGAAGGCCAGTTCAAGAGCGAGCGCTTCCGCCGGGTCGGCAACCATGGGGCTACCATCTGGCTGCAGGCGGTCTACAACCCCATCCTTGATCTGAACGGCAAGCCGTACAAGGTGGTGAAGTTTGCCACCGATATTACCCAGCAGGTGGTACGCGAGGAAACGGTCAGCAAAAAAGTGGACGAGATCGGCAAGATCATGCACGCGCTGGCTGACGACATCGACCACATCGCCATGAGCGCCGAACAGTCGAGCAGCATCGCCCAGAACACTGAACAGCAGGCCCGCGAAGGCCGCGCCCTACTGGAGAAATCGCTGGCGTCCATCCACGAAATCCAAAAGTCTTCGCAGGAGGTCCACGACATGGTGGGCGCCATCAGCGATATCGCCAGCCAGACCAATCTGCTTGCGTTCAATGCCGCCGTCGAAGCGGCCCGTGCCGGCGAACACGGCCTCGGCTTCTCGGTGGTCGCCGACGAGGTGCGCAAGCTGGCTGAGAAGTCGGCCCAGGTGGCGCATGGCATTGCGCGCCTGATCGACCAGAACGTGCTGCGGGTTAGTGAAGGCGGCCGTATCAGTGACCAGGTCAGCATGGCACTGGACAAGATCCTGCAATCAGTGCACAACACCAGTGCTTCCATCACCCAGATCGACAAGGCTACCGCCCACCAGGTCGATGCCGGCCGCCACGTGCAGACGCTGCTGGAAGAATTGCAGGCTTCCGCCACCCATCAGGCCTGATATGTCCGCCCTGTCCACCGCACCGGCCGCGCCCCCTCCGGCGCGTGTGCCGGGCCTGTATGCCCTGGTGCAGCTGGGAAGCTGGCAGATCGGGCTGGATGCCGCACTGGTGCGCCACGCCCGCCCGTTTACCCAGCCGGATGCCCTGAACTGCGCCACCCCGCTGCTATCCGGTAGCCTGATGCTGGACCAGCTGCCTATGCCTGCCGTCAATCTGGAGCACTGGCTCGCACCGGACCAGGGAGGCGACAGCGGTGCAGCGACAACTGGTGGCTACCATGTCATACTGGAACAGGCAGGCACGCGGCTGGCCCTGCGGGTGGACCGGCTGGCCGGCATGCGCGAGCTGCCCGCCGACCTGCTCGCGGCGGCCAGACCTCACCCCGAGATCGCCATGCTGCATAGCATACCGCTCAATGATGGCACCTCCCTGCACCTGCTGGATGCGGCCGAGCTTGGCCGCCAAGTGCACCCGGCCCTTGCGGCCGCCGACCTGCAGCACCAGCCGCGCCCGTCCCACACCAGCAGCGAGCCGCGCCTGCTGCCACCGATGGGTATATTCGAACTGGCGGGGCAGCGCTACGCCCTGCCCGCTTCCCTGATCCATGAAGTCACCCCTTGTCCGTCCATCAGTACCCCCTTTCTCTGGGGCGGTCCGCTGCGCGGCGTCGCCGAGTGGCGCGGCCAGCATGTCTATCTGTTGGACCCGGCCGCCCTTGGCGCCGACAAATCCGCTGCCGCCATGCTGGCAGTGGTGGGCGATCAGCAAGGCTATCTGGGTTTGCCCATCGATGCAGCGCTAACCCTAAGGCGCTTCCGCCAGGACCAGCTGAGCGGCGCCGAGGATGGCCAGCTTTATGCCGGTCTGCTTGTCGATGATCAAGCCAGTCCTATCCGCCTGCTCGATGCCGAGGCGCTGCTGCAGCTGATACCGCGCACCGCCACCACAGCCCGCCAAGCCGGCAGCGACCTCATGCAACAACGTTCGCGCGATGCCTATCTGGTCTGCCGGGCCGGTATCCGGCTGGCCATTCCTATCCAGCTGGTGGAACAGGTGTGCAACCTGCCGGCTGATTTTTCGCTCACGGCTGGTCCGGATGAGAGCGCAGATGGTAGCATTACATGGCGTGGCCAACGACTGCCGCTACATGCTTTGGGCCAGTGCCCAACACGCATGCTGGTAATCTGCCACGACAATCGGCAACTCGGCCTGCTGGTCGACGCCGTGGAAACCCTGCTGCCGGCCCTGACCGCCACCCAGCCCCGTGCCATCCGCGTGGCCGGCCAGCCGTTCCGTGTGATTAGCACGCGCGACGCCAGCTATACCCTGTTTGAACCGGAACATCTGGACTTCTTCAGCCCCATTAACCCATCGTGACAGCCCGCTTTCATGTTTAAAAAGATCAACGTCACTCAGGCTCAAGTCGGAATGTATGTGCACAAAGTCTGTGGCACCTGGCTGGATAACCCGTTCTGGACCGCGTCATTTGCACTCAAGACGGTAAACGACCTGAAAAAGCTGCAAAGCAGCACCGCACGTGAAGTCTGGATCGATACTGCGCGCGGGCTCGATGTTGCCGTGTCCGAAACGGACGCATCGGCAAGCGCCTGCGTCAGCCCGGCGCCAGCCGCTGCCGCCAGCGAGGCCGACACTGCCATCAGCGTGCAGGGCACGCCAGCCAGTTTCCGCTTCAAGGTGGAAGCGCCGACCAGCACCAGCGAAGAACTGAAGCGGGCCAAACGCATCGTCAAAACCTCGCGCGATGCGGTGGACGAAATGTTCAACGATGCCCGCATGGGCAAGCTGATCAACACCGGCACGGCAGTGCTACTGGCCGACGAGATTGCTGCATCCGTCCTGCGCAATCCGGGCGCGCTGATCAGTCTGGTGCGGCTGAAGAAAATCGACGACTACACCTATATGCATTCGGTCGCCGTGTGCGCCATGATGGTGGCGCTGGCACGCCAGCTGGAGCTGCCCGACCACGAAGTGCGCGATTGCGGGCTGGCCGGGCTGCTGCATGATGTGGGCAAGATGGCGATACCGGTGGAAATCCTCAACAAGCCGGGCCGACTGACCGACAGCGAATACAGCACCATACAGGGCCATCCTCGTGCCGGTTTCGATCTGCTGGCGCAGACGGCCAATGTACCGCAGGTGGCACGCGATGTCTGCCTGCACCACCATGAGCGCATCGACGGCAAAGGCTATCCTGATGCCCTGCCCGGTGATCAGATCAGCCTGCAAGCTCGCATGGGCGCCATTTGCGATGTGTACGATGCCATTACCTCCAACCGTCCCTACAAGCAAGGCTGGTCGCCAGTCACCTCGCTGGCGCGCATGACGGAATGGACCAAGGAGGGGCAGTTCGATACCGCGCTGTTCGGCGCCTTCGTACGCTGCATCGGCATCTACCCGATCGGCACGCTGGTGCGGCTCAAGAGCGAGCGCTTGGCGGTAGTGCTGGACAACCGCAAATCGCTGCTGGCGCCGATAGTTCGGGTGATCTATTCGCTCAAGTCGATGGTGTATCTGCCGCCGGAAACCCTGGACCTGTCGCTGCCCGGCATCCCGGAAGCCATCATATCGAGCGAAGAAGAAGCGACCTGGGGTATCGTTGACTGTGGCCGCTTCATGGCCGAATAGGCTCGCGCCTGTTAGGGGTGGCGCAGCAGATATTGCTGGTGTATTGCGTCCAGCCGTTTGAGTTCGGCAATGGGAATCTCGAACACTTCGTGCACACGCAGCATCAGTTCGGCGCTCACGCCGGTGCGGCCATGGCGTATCTTGCTCAGGCTGGACGGTGCCAGCTGTAAAGCCCGGCTCAATTCCGCATCATTCTTCAGCTGCTGGCGCAGCAATACGTGGTCCAGCAAGGTATGGGGCCTGGCGTCGGCCGCCAGCCCCAGATAGCGTTGCGCGCTCATAGGGAGCTCCCGATATCGGCAAGTTCATGGGCCTGATAGGCGTGCTGGATGGCCAGCAAGGCGTCCACATCGGCTAGCAGGGCGGCCACGCACAGCGGGTCGAACTGGCTACCCGAGGCATCACGCAAGTATTCGATCGCGCGCTGCATTTCCCAGCCCGCCTTGTAGGGGCGAACCGAGGTCAGCGCATCGAACACGTCGGCAACGGCCACGATGCGGCCATAAAGCGGAATGGCATCGCCGGCCAGCCCGCGCGGATAGCCGGTGCCGTCGTAGCGTTCGTGGTGGCTCTGGGCGATGATAGCGCCCACCTGCAGCAGCGGCGATTCGCTGCCAGCCAGGATGCTGGCGCCGATTTCGGTATGGCGCTGCATTACTTCGATTTCTTCCGCCGTCAGCGGCCCCGGCTTAAGCAGGATGGTATCGGGTATGCCCACTTTGCCGATGTCATGCATGGGCGCAGCATCCCGGATCAGGTCGCAGCGGGCTTCGTTCAGGCCAAGATTCTCGGCCGTCAGGCGGGCATAGGCTGCCATCCGCAACAGGTGGCCGCCAGTCTCCGGATCGCGATATTCGGCGGCGCGCGACAGCCGGCAGATCGTCTCGTGTTCACGCGCCACCACATCGGCCGTCGCCTTGCGCACTGCATGGCTTAGCCAGTCGGCCCGTTCGGCCAGCTGCAATTGGGCGCGCCGCAACGCCAGCAAATTGCCCACGCGGGCATTCAGTTCGGCGTGATTGACCGGCTTGGTCAGAAAATCATTGGCACTCAGACGCAAAGCTTCGTGCCGCACGGCGACTTCGGTATCCGCCGTCACCATCACCACCGGCACTTCCTGTTTACCCGCCAAGGCACGGAAGCGGCGCAGAAATTCCAGCCCGTCCAGTTCCGGCATCATGTAGTCGAGCAGCACCAGATCCGGCGTATTGTGCTCGCACCAGGCCAGCGCCGCCACTGGATCAGCCATGGGGCGTGCCACCACCGTATCGAGCATGCTCAGCATATGGCAGAACAGTTCGAGATTGAGCTTGTTGTCGTCGACGATCAGTACATTCATGGCGCTATCCCCCTGAGCTGGCAGCGGCGCAATCTGCGCCTGCTGTCGATCATTCCAAATAAACCGATAAAATCAATTATACCGATTTTCACACAAAAGTGATATTTATTGCTAAAATTGGTTTAAATCTGCTGTGTGGGGAATGTTGCAAATGAAAAACGTGAGTCAGGCCAGTGCGGTATGCACCACGCAGCGCGCGGCTAGCATCCTGGGAATTTCGGTTTCGTCAGTGCAGCGGCTGGTGGAAGCGGGAGCCATAGGTGCCTGGAAGACGCGTGGCGGGCATCGCCGCCTGCCGCTGGCAGAAGTATTGGCTTATAAAGCCCAGCCGGGTAGTCAATTAGCGGAGCTGGAGCACCCCGATCACCTGCGCCTGCTCATGATAGACGCTGATGTAGAACGGCGTGAGCAATTCCATCGGCGCTACAGCCAGTGGCATCTTCCGGCCACGCTGGAATTCTGCAGCAACATCTATCAGGCCATGCTGGAACTGGCCCGGCACCAGCCGGACATATTGCTGGTTGACCTGGAAAGCAATGCCATCAATGGCTGCGCCATGCTCAACACATTGGTGGGCGACCCCAAACTATGGACCATGCACATCGTCATCCTGTCCGAAAACGATGCTGCAACGCTGGTGGAACGCGGCATTTTGCCGAAAGGCACAGTATTCTTCGGACGCACCGTGCCGCTGGCCGAGTTGCGCGACTATCTACAGACACGTTGCACGTTGCAATTACGCACTACCGGGCTGGAACCCGCAGCCAACCAGCCCAGGCTCAATGCCGAAGCCTGAGGCCAGAAAACCGCAAGGGCATGTACCACCACGGCAGTACATGCCCTTGCTGGCGACGCAGAACCGGCCTGCGCTAGCCCGGTACCACTTTATTCGCGCTCCAGTGGGCAGGTGCTAAAACCTAGTATCGAGTACAGCGGACAATAGCCGAGCGCTCCGGTCAGCAGTGGTACCACGCCGATGTAGCCCCAGACACCGATATTCCCGCTAGCGGCCAGACCGACCAGTGCTAGCCCGGCCACCACGCGCAGAGCGCGGTCCAGCGAACCTTCATTCTTTTTCATTTTCAAGCTCCTGTAGTGATTATCGGCATATACACATAGCCGACGGTACAACACCTAACAACCCATGCCGCAATCGTTCCGAAAGTTTCCTCTGGCAATGCGGCACCTGAAAAACCGGCAATGTGTTTTGTGTCAAGCAACTGTCCTGTTGCTTGTCTTGGACACAATTAACTTCTTTCTGCATCATAGCGCCATGGCCCAGTCTGGTCAGCGTATATTCTTGCCTGTGCCAACAGAACAGGGTTAGGAGAAGGTTTAGCATGGAAAGCATCACCGTGGTGTATCTGCAGGGTGAAAACCGACGTTCATGTCCTGAACAAGGTGTCCTGATCAAGCACTATCCCTGCAGCGATGACGCACTCAATGCTCCCGTTCCGAACGGCTATGCCCTGGCTTTTTTCCAGGATGGCAAAGACCGCTACCTGTACAATCGCCAACACGGATGGAAAAAAATCACCCGCGGCGGCGCGCCTGAGCCGCACAGCACTTCCCATGGCGGCTAAACTGATCTATATCAAGCGGTAAATTCTTCGTAGGCCTTGAGCGCGTGCGTGGCATACATCATCGATGGGCCACCGCCCATGTAGACGGCCGTCGCCAGCACCTCTTCCAGCTCAGCCCGGCTAGTGCCGAGCTTGACCAGCGCCTGTACATGAAAACCGATGCAATCATCGCAACGGCAGGCAATCGCGATTCCCAGCGCCACCAGTTCACGGGTCTTCTTGTCGAGCGCACCTTCCTTGGTACCGGCCGCGGCCAGCTGGCTGAAGGCGGTCATCAGATCCGGCTGGGACTGGCGCAGGTCGCGCATTTTGCCTGATACTTGCTTGGTTAGTTCCTTATAGTCCGGCATACCACTCATATATCCTCCGATTCAATATATCTGAAAATATTATATCTCAAAATATATTGAAATACGCAAGTCCCTGCAATTTGCCTTCGCCGCCCTATCCTGCTCTGTAGTTGCAATTTTGCTGCTTCAACTGAGCGCCGGGCGCCAGCGGACCTATGCCAGACCTCCTGTGCCGGAGCCTGCCATCGCCAAGAGCGCCAACTGGCCGTAGCCGACACCTGCGCTCCAAGCAAAAGCAAGCTGATAACTTGATCAGGAACAGATCGATGCCCGCTCTAAGCCCCCGTTCATACTTGACAAACACAGAGCGCTGAGTGACCGCACCACACCGCCAGCAGCCGCGTTTATAATGCGCCAAACAAAACCTAGCGCCCGGCGCGCCACGCTCATGCAAACATATCCTCTCGCCATCTGGATGCGGGCCCTCCTCGCGCTTGCCGCGATCAGTACGCTCATCGTCAAAAAAGTCTGGGACTTCTCCAGCCCCATCAATGCAGCCATGGGCGTACTGCTGGCACTGATCTATGCGCTGGCCGCATGGCAAGGCGAAGTGCGCGGCTACTCGTGGGGCAACAAGGCTTTTCTTGGCAGCGCCTTTATCTGGATAGGCAGCCTGGGCTTCATGCTGCTGGCTTAGGGACACAAACAGCCGCTACCATATGAGCGGCACGATTAGGATCAGCGGCGCGGCAGCGCGGCCAAGGCTGAGCGAATCTGCTGCAGTCCGCTCAACGCAGATACCGCCAGCCCGATATCACTACGCCGGATCACTGCCGCCTCGTCTGGATTCAACCTTATTAGCGGAACGCCAAGCTGCTCGCCGAAGCGTCTGACTGTCGGAATCGTGGCCCCGGCACCGATCTCCAGCACCACAGTGCGGCGCCCCCGGTTCAACCAGCGCCCCAGCCGCTCTACCTGCCGTTCGACGGTGCCACCATCCCAGCTGCCATCGCTGAACATCAGGATGTTAGGCCGGGCCAGCGCACCACAGGCCGGACAGTGCGGCAATTCGGACAGCAGTTGGCAGCTGTCGTTATCGACCACTGGATGAAAGCCCTGCGCCGACCACGGCGCATGGGCACAACCCTCCAGACACTGCAACATATGGATAGTGCCATGGCATTCAACCACTCGTGCCGGATCAAAACCGGATGACTGGAAATGCCCGTCTACATTGCTGGTAAAAACAAAACCGCCCAGCGGCATACTGGCAGCAAACTCCTGCAGGATAGCAAAGCCTTCATGCGGCACAGTGTCGCGATAAAGTTGCAATCGATGTCCGTAGAACCCCCATGCCAGTTCCGGCCGTGCGCGAAAGGCACGCGGGCTGGCAATCTCATAGAAGCTCAGGCCGTGGCGTCCCAAAGCAGGATACGCGCGCCAGAAACCACGTTCGCCACGGAAGTCAGGCAAGCCCGAATCGATCGACATACCGGCACCGGCCGTGATGAGCAGACCATCTGCCTCGGCAAGCAACTGAGCGACAGCCAGGTAGTGGGCGGCCTCAGGCGTAGAGAGTTTAGTCATGGAGTTGTTTCAAGGCCGACGGCCGGCCCTACAGTTGTCGCTATGGCAGTTATTCACGCTTCATGGCATAATGCCGGGCTATGTTGCTCCGATGGTGAAATTGGTAGACACTGCAGACTTAAAATCTGCCGCCGCGAGGCGTGCCGGTTCGATTCCGGCTCGGAGCACCATCCTCAAGAATATCAGAATGAATCAAATCGTCTCACATATGCTCAATACCCGCATGCCTTCAAGGCAGAGCGGCGTTTGGCTTATGTTTGCGCGTCTCAACGAGTCTTATCCCATTGCAGGCTTTTGACGGTACCTCTGACGGTATCGATCAAATCCACGGAACAAAGTACCGCCATTTCGGTTGGTGCCGCATCTCGCTCCGTGGAATAACAACCTTATTGGATGGGATTCATGGCATTAAACGACACCTTTGTTCGTCAAGTTAAAGCAATCGGTTCTGGTATTCAAAAATACCGGGATGGAGAAGGCATGTACCTGCTCGTAAAACAAGCGGGCAAGTATTGGCGTTTCGACTACCGCTTCAATGGCGTACGCAAAACTGCGGCCTTTGGAACGTACCCAGAAGTGAGTCTAGCTAAAGCTCGGCAACGTCGCCTCGAAGCACGTACACTCCTTGCCGACGGTATCGACCCATCTGTCGACAAGCGTGAAAAGCGGCAAAACAGCCGACAAATGGAGCGCCAGACCTTCGTTGTTGTGGCGCGTGAGTGGCTGGAAAAGACTAAAGCACAAAGGGCAGAAACTACTCAAGTAAAAGTCAATGACTGGTTAACGCACAACCTCTTTCCTTACATTGGTTCGATGCCAATTTCTCAGATTAAGCCTCGGGACGTTCTGCTTGCATTGGAGCGCATGGAAGCCCGGGGAGCGATCGAGTCGGCACATAGGGTCAAACAACTGTGCGGCCAAGTGTTCCGCTATGCGGTAGCTATTGGGTTAGCAGAACGTGACGTAACTACTGACTTGCGCGGCGCACTTGCCGTGATCCCACGTAGTCACTATGCCGCCATCAC
>Ga0187842_1000173_pt1 | contig 34599 bp, 28 predicted proteins | sample SpaLakP09_SKY_41_FD_134514 | JGI IMG/M metagenome (GOLD analysis project Ga0187842, IMG submission 134514) | Oligotrophic lake water microbial communities from Sparkling Lake, Wisconsin, USA - SP09_SKY_41 | ecosystem: Environmental > Aquatic > Freshwater > Lake | place: USA: Sparkling Lake... | reverse complement strand
GAAGCGGTCGTCGGCATTGCGGTCATAGAGGTTGTAGTCGCCGGCATCGGCATTGGCGGCGACGAGGTAGTTGCCGGTCGGGCCGCCGTTCAGGATCGCCAGACCCCCGACCTCGCCCTTGATGCGGCCCAGCCGGTTGATGTCGACGATGGTGGCGACTGCATCGGCTTCGGGGTCGGCGTCATAGCGCCAGATGCCGACCGCCTGCTGGGCGACATAGAGCGTGCCCGAGGCGTCATCGGCGGCGCAGTACTTGGCCTCTGAAGACAGGTGCAGGCGCCGCACAATGCGCCCGTCCAGCTTGCCGTCGGCCGTCGGGTAAAGCAGCCACTGGTCCAGTTGGCCCTCGCCGCCGAGGGCAAAGACATAGAGTGACCCGTCGCGCGGGCTGCGGTGCAGGCACAGGCCTTCGCCGGCATAGCCCAGCAGCAGTGGTCGGGCGTCGACCGGGCTGGCCTGGCCGGTGGCAAAGTCGTAGCGCGACAGACGAATGCGCCCGTCCCGGCGGTCGAGAACCGCGATCAGATCGTCCCGGGTGTCGACGCCGTAGGTTTCGCCTCCCTCAAGGGCACCGCGCCGCTGGCCGTCGAGGCCGTAGAACTCCAGCCCACCCAGTTCGCCGGTGGCCGCCAGCACGCTAAGGGCGGGATCGGCGGGATTGTAGAGCAGGGCTGCCGCATTGGCACCGCCCTGCGCCGTCGGCACCGTGGCCCCGACAGGGGCAACGGTCGCGGCGGGGGCCTGGGCAAGGCTGGCGGTCGCGCCCAGCAGAGACAGGGTCCCGGCGGTGACAGTCAGCAGTAGGCGAAGCGTCATGGGGCCCTCGGGGTCGCATCCGGATCGCAGAACGGATCCGGACGACGGCTATAGTCCGGCGTACAGGGGCTGCCACCGGAGCACGTTACAGGTCGGCCGCCTTATGGACAGTCACCATAACGGATTGATGACAGTGGCGGGGATGCAGCAGGCGGTCGATCGGGTTGGCTTGGCGAGGGGCTGGCTGGCTGCAATAGAGGCCCCGGGCACAATCGCCGGCAGGTGGGACGAAAGCTGATGAACAGGGGCTGGCTGATTGCGGCGCTGTGGGTTGTGCTGCTGCCGACCACCGCCCTGGCCCATCTCTTGCCGCGCCAGACGGCGACCATGACCGTGTCGGGATCGTCGGCCTATTTCGTCGTGGCCGTGCCGGTTTCCGCGCTTGCGGGGGTCGACGACGACCGCGACGGTCTGCTGTCCCGCCGCGAACTTCTCGCCCACAACCGGATGATCCAGCGGCAGTTTGACGCCCGTTTTCAGGTCCGGGACCAGGATCAGGCGGTTACCGGGCGGCGGACCTGGGCGTTTCCGGCCAGCCGCGACCAGCCCGACGAGCGGCTGGACTACGTGGTGGTCATGCACCGGATCGACTTTACCGGTGAGCCGCTCAGCCCGGTTCTGCAGACCGACCTGTTCGGTTCGGGTCCGGGCGAGTCGCGCATGACGATCACCGCGACCCGCGGGAGCCGGACCGAGGTGGCGATCCTGGAGCCCGGGGCCGGGAGCCACAGGTTCTTCCGGGGCGCTCTGGCGACCTTTGCCGATTTCGTCCGGACCGGGATCGAGCACATCTGGACCGGGTCGGACCATCTGCTGTTTCTGCTGACTATCCTGGTCGCCGGCGCGGGCTGGCGGCACTGGCTGGGCGTGGTCACCGCCTTTACGGTGGCCCACAGCATCACCCTGGTGCTGTCCGCGCTCGGGCTGTTCCGGATCCCGGCCGCTGTTGTTGAACCCGGGATCGCCGCCAGCATCGTGCTGATGGGCGCGCTCAATCTCTGGCTCGGCCGGTCAGGGCCAATGAAGCCCGGCTGGGGCCGGGTTCCTGTGGTCTTCGCCTGCGGCCTGCTGCACGGCTTCGGCTTTGCCTCGGCGATCGGAGCCATGGCGGTGGATCCCGGCAGCCGGCTGGCGACCCTGGCCGGGTTCAATGTCGGGATCGAGATCGGCCAGTTCCTGTTCCTGGCGGCCGTCACCCTGGCCGTGGCCGGCATCGCCAGGCTGACGCCGCTGCGGCTGCAGGCGCGGCTCCCGGTCGTGGCATCGTGCCTGGCCGTCGGCCTGGGCACGCTGCTTCTGGTCCAGCGCCTGATGCCGGCGTGAGCCGGCGCGCGTCAGCCCTTCACCAGACCCTCGGCGATCAGGCTGTTGGCCGTGGCCAGGATCATTTCGCGGTTAGAGCGAGGGCTCCAGCCGAGTTCATCCTTGGCCCGCTGGGCCGAGACCGGACGGGCCTTGTCCAGTTCGAACAGGCGCTCCTTGACGACCGGGTCGAAGGTGGCGCTCAGGCGCACCAGCCAGTTGGCCAGTTTCATCTTCGGCACCCGCGCGCCGGCCCCCGGCAGGTCCTGGCGCAGAACATCGGCGATCTCGGATATCCAGTTGAACTCGCCGGCCCCGATATAGCGCTTGCCGGCCGCGCCTGGCGCAGTGAGCGCGCGCACGTGCAGGTCGGCGATGTCGCGCACATCGACCAGCGGCCAGCCGAAGCGCGGCAGGCCCGGTAGTGAGCCGTCGAGGAGCTTGCGGACGATCTCGATCGAGGCCGAAAAGTCCCGGCCCAGAACAGGGCCCAGCACGGCACCCGGGCAGATCGTCACCAGCTCCAGCGCCCCGCCTTCGGCCTTGTGCCATGCCCAGGCCGCCCGTTCGGCGATCATCTTCGAGCGTTCATAGGCCGAAGAGTCGCTGCGGTCGGTCGGGTCTGACCAGTCGGCTTCGGTGAAGGGTTCGCTGCGGCCGCCATAGCCGTAGCAGACGGCGGCGGTCGACGAGGTCATGACGACCCGCTTGACGCCGGCGTCGCGCGAGGCCTTCAGCACCCGCAGGGCCCCGTCGCGGGCCGGGCGCACCAGCTCGTCATCATCCTTGGGATTGGCCGAGGGCAGGGGGGAGGCGACATGCAGCACGCCTTCACAGCCTTCGGCCGCCTCGCGCCAGCCGGCATCGGCATTGAGGTCGGCGGCGAAGACGCTCAGGCGCTCACCCTGCGGGCTCAGCCGCGCGACGGCGGCGCGGACATCGGCCTCGCGGGCCAGGTTGCGGACCGTCGTCCGGACGGTCCAGCCGTCATTCAGCAGCTGGCCGATACAGAAGCTCGCGACATAGCCCGATCCGCCGGTTACCAGCACAATACCCTTGTCGGTCATATCCATTCCTCTTGCGTCCTGACGCGATCCGATCATATTGGACAAATAATGTCTATAGTGTCTGACAACAATGTCCGCAGGATGCTGGACGCAGGGCTGACCCTGTTCGCCCGCCATGGCTTCAAGCGGACCAGCATGTCCGACATCGCCCGTGAGGCCGGCGTGGCGCGGGCCACGCTCTATCTGCGCTTTGCCGACAAGCAGGCGGTCTTCGAGGCCCTGGCGGCAACCGTGATCGATGATGCCCTGGCCGGGGCCGAGGCCGCCTGGCGCGACGGGGTCTCGTTTGCCGACAATCTGGAAGCGACGATTCTCGCCAAGGATCTGCGGTTCTTCCGCCTGCTGCGGGCCACGCCGCATGGCTCGGAACTCTTCGATCTGGATGCGGACCTGGCCCGCAACGAGGCCAATCGACTGGATTTCGGCTTCAAGGCCATTCTTGCGCGACGGGCCGAGGAAGCTGCGGCCGAAGGCTTAGCGTTCGAGGCTTTCGGGGGGACCGCGAACTTCGCGGCCTTCATCACGGTGACGGCCGCCGGCATCAAGTATGAAACCCGGTCAGAGCCGGACTATCTCGCGGCCATCAGGATGCTGGTCCGCGTCACGGCCGCTGCGGCCCGGTCGGCCACAGGGACAGCCTGATCAGGCCCTGGCGGCTTCCCGCGACCGGTAACGGGCCACAAGGTGCACCATCAGGGCAAGGGTGAAGGCGGCTGCGACGAAGCAGGCCGGGCAGTGGCCGGCGAAGGCAAAGCCGTCCTGCCGTGACGTGCAGAGCGGCCCGGCCAGCAGGCGCGGCAGGGCCTGAACGAGGGCCACACTCCAGCTGGCCAGGGCACCGGTCGCCAGGGCCGGCGTCAGCAGGTTCGGAAACGGTGCGGTGGTCGCCGGCATGAAGGCCTCCAGGATGATGCTGCATCGTCCTCCGAACTGAACAGCTTGGCTTTGATGCGGATCAAAGCGGGACGGCGCATCTCGTGGGACTCGGTCGGTCAGGTTCGCCGCACGGAGTCCAGATGTCCGCCCCGCCCCCTTCCAACGATGCCGCGCCCCCCGGGGCGGCGGTACTCCTGATCATCAGCGTCGTCAGTGCCTTTCTGGCGATCATGGGGGCTGGCCTGACCAGTGACCCCATCTTCCGCCTCCAGGCCGAGACGTTTGCCCTGGCCTGCGTGCTCGCGGCCTTTGCCCTCAACGCGGGTCTGTCCAGCGGGACTCTGCTGCACCATCCCGACCGCTATTCTGACGGGGTCATCAAGGCCGGCGTCATCGCCACGCTCTTCTGGGCGGCCGCCGGTCTGCTCGTGGGCGTCGTGATCGCCGCCCAGCTGTCCTGGCCCCGGATCTTCTACTTCCCGGAGCTGGGCTTCCTGAACTTTGGGCGCCTGCGACCGCTTCACACCTCGGCGGTGATCTTCGCCTTCGGGGGCAATGCCCTGATCGCCACCTCCTTCTGGGTCGTGCAGCGCATCTGCAAGGCCAAGCTGGCCGGCGGTATCGCGCCCTGGTTCGTGTTCTGGGGCTACCAGCTGTTCATCGTGATGGCCGCGACCGGCTATCTGATGGGCGCGACCTCGGGCAAGGAGTACTCCGAGCCCGAATGGTATACCGACCTCTGGCTGACCATTGTCTGGGTCGCCTACCTGCTGGTCTTCCTGGGCACGATCTGGAAGCGCAAGGAACCGCACATCTACGTGGCCAACTGGTTCTACCTGGCCATGATCGTGACGATCGCCCTGCTGCACCTGGTCAACAATGCCGCCGTTCCGGTCGGCCTGCTGAACCACAAGTCCTACGGCGTCTTCTCCGGCGTGCAGGATGCGCTTGTGCAGTGGTGGTACGGCCACAACGCGGTCGGCTTCTTCCTGACCGCCGGCTTCCTGGCCATGATGTACTATTTCGTGCCCAAGCGCGTTGAGCGTCCGGTCTTCAGCTACCGGCTGTCGATCGTGCACTTCTGGGCCCTGATCTTCATCTACATCTGGGCCGGTCCGCACCACCTGCACTACACGGCCCTGCCGCAGTGGGCCCAGACCCTGGGCATGACCTTCTCGATCATGCTGTGGATGCCCAGCTGGGGCGGCATGATCAATGGCCTGATGACCCTCTCGGGGGCCTGGGACAAGCTGCGCACCGACCCGGTCGTGCGGATGATGGTGGTCTCGATCGCCTTCTACGGCATGAGCACCTTCGAAGGTCCGGTGATGTCGATCCGCGCCGTCAATGCGCTGAGCCACTACACCGACTGGACCATCGGCCACGTGCACTCGGGCGCGCTCGGCTGGGTCGGCTTCATCAGCTTCGGGGCCATCTACTGCCTGGTGCCGTGGCTGTGGAAGAAGAAGGAGATGTACTCGAACACGCTGATCGAGTGGCACTTCTGGATCGCGACCACCGGGATCCTGCTCTACATCGCCGCGATGTGGGTGTCGGGCATCATGGAAGGCCTGATGTGGCGCGAATACACGCCCCAGGGCTTCCTCGCCTACAGCTTCATCGAAACGGTCTCGGCCAAGCACATCGAGAACATCATCCGCACCGTCGGCGGCCTGATGTACCTGAGCGGCGCCCTGATCATGATCGTCAATGTCTGGCGCACGATCCTGATGCCGTCCGAGGCCGTGTCTGAACAGACGCCGGCCCCCCTCGCCACCGCGATCGCCTGAGGTCCCTGATGTCTGTCTGGAAACACCACGCCAAGTTCGAGCGGCACTCGCTGCTGCTCATCATCGGTATCCTCGTGGTCGTCTCGATCGGCGGCCTTGTGGAAATCGCCCCGCTGTTCTGGCTACAGAGCACCATCGAGAAGGTCGACGGGATGCGTCCCTACACCCCGCTCGAACTGGCCGGTCGCGACATCTATGTCCGTGAAGGCTGCTATCTCTGCCACTCGCAGATGATCCGGCCCCTGCGCGACGAGGTCGAGCGCTACGGTCACTACAGCCTGGCCGCCGAGAGCATGTACGACCACCCCTTCCAGTGGGGCTCCAAGCGCACGGGTCCGGACCTGGCGCGCGTCGGCGGCAAGTACTCCGACTCCTGGCACCGCGACCACCTGGTCGATCCCCGGTCGGTCGTGCCGGAATCGGTGATGCCGCCCTACAAGTTCCTGGCTGAAAAGGAGCTGGATTACCGCGACATCGCCGAGAAGATGAAGGCCCAGCACACGGTCGGCGTGCCCTACACCGCCGACGAGATCGCCAACGCCAAGAAGGATCTTGAGGCCCAGGCCGATCCCTTCTCGACGGACGCAGTGGGCCTGCGGGCCCGTTACGGGGCCAAGGTGGTCAACCGCGACTTCGACGGCGATCCCGACAAGGTCACCGAGATGGATGCGGCCATCGCCTATCTGCAGATGCTCGGCACCCTGGTCGACTTCAAGTCCTACAAGGCTCAGGCCCCGGAGAACCAGCGATGAGCGGGCTCACCTATGAAACCGTGGCGCGTTTCGCGCAGCAGGGCGGGCTGATCTATTTCGGCCTGATCTTCCTCGCCGGCGTCGCCTACGCCCTGTGGCCTTCCCGGAAGGCTGAATTCCAACACGCCGCGCGCATGCCGCTGGAAGACGAGGAACTGCTCTGATGGCGTCCGAACGCGAAACCGACGACGTCACCGGCGTCGAAACCACCGGCCACGAATGGGACGGCATCCGCGAACTCGACAATCCGCTGCCGCGCTGGTGGCTGTGGATCTGGTACGGCACGATCGCCTTCGCCATCGGCTACTGGGTGCTGATGCCGGCCTGGCCGGGCCTGCACGGCTACACCAAGGGCCTGCTGCATCGTTCCGACCGCGCCGAGGTGGCCTCCGAGCTCAAGGCCCTGGACGTCCAGCGCGGGTCCGGGGCGGCGATGATCCGCAAGGCCAGCCTGACCCAGATCGAGCAGGACCCCAAGCTCCAGGCCTATGCCCAGCAGGTCGGACAGTCCGTGTTCGGCGACAACTGCGCCACCTGCCACGGCATTGGCGGCACGGGCAGCAAGGGCTATCCCAATCTGCGCGACGACGTCTGGCTGTGGGGCGGGACCCTGGATGACATCCAGCACACCATCACGGTCGGCATCCGCTCGGGTCACCCCGGCGCACGGCAGTCCCAGATGCCGGCTTTCGGCCGCGACGAGCTTTTGCCGCCGGCCACGATCAGCGATCTGACAGAGTATGTCGTGAAGCTGTCAGGCCGTCCGGCCGATGCGGCGGCTGTCGCCCGCGCCGCGCCGGTCTATGCTGCCCAGTGCGTCGCCTGTCACAATGCTGACGGGCGTGGGAACCAGGCTCTCGGGGCCCCGAACCTGACCGACTCCGACTGGCTCTACGGTGCGGATCGTGACGCCATCAAGGGTCAGATCCATGCCGGCAATGGCGGGGTCATGCCCACCTGGGGCGGGCGTCTGAGCCCTGAAACCATCAAGGCCCTGTCCGTCTATGTTCACGCCAATGCGGGTGGTCAGTAGGGCCCATGCCCACCCTCATCGACAACACCCGTCCCCGGCCTGACGCCCCTCCCGGCTCTGAAACCCGTGCTGCGGTCTCGGCCGCGGCCCGGGCCAAGGGCAAGGGCGACGCCCGGGGCGGCCTCTACAAACCGCGCGAGCCGATCTATCCCAAGCGGGTTGAAGGCCGCTGGCGGACGATCAAGTGGATCCTGCTGGTCGCCACCCTGGCCGTCTATTACATCACGCCCTGGATCCGCTGGTCGCGACCCGGCGGTCTGCCGCAGCAGGCGGTGCTGGTCGATTTCGCCGGCCGCCGCTTCTACTTCTTCGACATCCAGCTGTGGCCGCAGGAAGTCTATATCTTCACCGGCCTGCTGGTGCTGTCGGCCCTGGCGCTGTTCCTGGTCACGGCTCTTTTTGGACGCCTGTGGTGCGGCTATGCCTGCCCGCAGACCGTCTGGACGGATCTCTACATCCTGGTCGAGCGTCTGTTCGAGGGCGACCGAAATGCCAGGATGCGCCTCGATGCGCAGCCTCTGTCGTTCGACAAGGCCTGGCGCAAGACCGGCAAGCACCTGACCTGGCTTGGCATTGCGTTCGGGACCGGCGGGGCCTGGATCTTCTATTTCCACGATGCGCCGACCCTGATCCGCACCTTCTGGATCGGTCAGGGGGCGATGACCGCCTATGTCTCCTGTGCCCTGCTGACAGCGACCACCTACGTTTTCGCCGGCTGGATGCGCGAGCAGGTTTGCACCTACATGTGCCCGTGGCCCCGGATCCAGGGGGCCATGTTGGACGAGCATTCTCTGCAGGTGGCCTATCTGCGTGATCGCGGCGAGCCGCGGGGCGCCCACAAGAAGGGCCAGTCCTGGGAAGGGCGGGGCGACTGCATCGACTGCCACCAGTGCGTGGTCGTCTGCCCCATGGGCATCGACATCCGTGACGGCAGCCAGCTGGAATGCATTAATTGCGGTCTCTGCGTCGATGCCTGTGACGACATTCTGGGACGCCTGGGCCGGCCGACCGGGCTGATCGCCTATGACACGGACTCGGCCGTCGCCGCCCGGGCCTGCGGGCAGAAGGCGGTCTACAAGCTCGTCCGTCCCCGCACGATCTATTATGCGCTGGCGCTTTGCCTGGTGTCGGGTCTCACCGTCTGGGGGCTGATCAGCCGGCCCCAGGCCGATGTGCATATCATCCGCGACCGAAATCCGATCTTCGTGCGCATGCATGATGGCGCAGTCCGCGACGGCTACACCCTGAAGATCGCCAACCGGACCTTTGCCGACCGCCGGTTCGAGGTCGCCTTTGCGGACCTGCCGGGGGCCAGGCTCAGCCAGCCGGGGCAGCCGCACAATTCGAGCGTCGAGGTTCTGGTTCCCGCCGACCAGGTCGTGGCCGTGCGGGTCTTTGTCACCGCGCCACCCGATCCAGACCGCCCGGCCAGCCTGCCGGGCCGCTTCGTGGTCCGTTCCGGCGACATCCGGACCGAGGCCAGGACCGTCTTCCTTTCCGGAGCTCTGAACCCGCAATGACCCTGGCCACAACACCCCAGTCGACGCCGGTCCCGCCCCCGGAGAAGGGCCGGATCACCGGGTGGCATGTGCTGTTTGCTGTGGTGGCGTTCTTCGTCATCGTCATCGTCGTCGATGCCTTCTTCATCGTCAAGGCTTACAGCACCTTTTCCGGCGAGGTGGCGTCCAACCCCTACGAGGCCGGACTGGCGTTCAACCGCACCCTCGCCCTGCGGGAGAAGGAAGCGGCGCTCGGCTGGTCGGCCGTGGTCGAGACCCCCCGCCCCGGCATTGTGGCCGTGCAGATGAAAGACCGGACCGGCCAGCCGCTGACGACCCTCTCGCTGACGGGTACCCTGGAGCGTCCGGCGACAGAGACAGGCCGTCAGGTTCTCGATTTCAAGCCGACCGGCGAGGGCTGGTACGAGGCCCGGGCCACGCTCGACGGGGCCTGGGACCTGAGGGCGGTCGCCCGCAATGCCCGTGACCAGTTCGAGGTCGAAACCCGACTGGTTGCGCCATGAGCCAGAGCCTGGCCGTCGCGCGCGATCTGGAAGCCTTCGTCCGACGCGATGCGGCGGGCCGGGGGCGGCTTGACCTGCTGGTCAACGGCGCGCGCTGCGCCGGCTGTATCGGCAAGATCGAAAAGGCGGTCCAGGCCCTGCCGGGTGTCGACGGTGCGCGTCTCAACCTGACGACCGGCAAGCTGGCGGTCGAGCTGGACCGGTCTGCGGCTGATCCGGACCGGGTCGTGCAGGCGGTCGAGGGCCTGGGCTATCGCGCCTGCCTGTTTGACCCCGCCGAGGCGGTGGCGGCCCAGGATCGCGAAGGCCGCGAACTGGCCGTCGCCCTGGGGGTCGCCGGCTTCGGGGCTGGCAATGTCATGATGTTCACGGTGCCGGCCTGGGCCGGGCTGTTCGGCCAGGAGCTGAACGGCTCGACCCTGACGGTGATGTACTGGATGGCAGCCCTGGTCGCCACGCCATGCGCCCTGTTCGCCGGCCAGACCTTCTTCCGGTCGGCCTGGGCCTCGCTGCGGCGGGGCAAGGCCAATATGGACGTGCCGATCTCGATCGGCGTCCTGCTGACCCTCGTGGTCAGCTTCTCCGAGACCCTGCTGCACGGACGTCACGCCTATTTCGACGCCGCCGTGACGCTGCTGTTCCTGCTACTGATCGGTCGTTATCTGGACCATCGCCTCAGGGCCAATGCCCGTTCGGCGGCGCGGGATCTTTTGGCCCTGCAGTCGCCGGTGGTGATGCGGCTGGACGGCGATGTGGAGCAGGGGGTTCCCGTCGCTGAGGTCAGGGTCGGTGACCGGCTGAGCCTCTCGCCCGGCGACCGGGTGCCGGTCGACGGCACGGTGGAGTCCGGCGTCTCCGAACTCGACAATGCCCTGATCACCGGCGAGACGGCGGTAGTCACTGTGGCGGCCGGCTCGGCCCTGCATGCCGGGGCCCTGAACCTGACCGGTCGTCTGGTCATGAGGGCGACGGCGGTCAGCGAGGACTCGACCCTCTCGGCCATCGCCCGTCTGATGGAGGCCGGCGCCCAGAGCCGCTCGGCCTATGTGCGCCTGGCCGACAAGGCCGCAGCCCTTTATGTCCCGATTGTTCACACCGCAGCGGCCCTGACCTTTGTCGGGGGCTGGGCCCTCGGGCTGGGACCGCGCGAAGCCCTGCTGCGGGCGGCCGCCGTCCTGATCGTCACCTGCCCCTGCGCGCTTGGCCTCGCGGTTCCGGCCGGCCAGGTCGCGGCCAGCAGCCGGCTGTTCCGCAAGGGCGTGCTGGTCAAGTCCGGGGCGGCCCTCGAACGGCTGGCCGAGGTCGATCATGTCGTGTTCGACAAGACCGGGGTCCTGACCCAGGGCCAGCCGCGCCTGATGGACGCGCCTCCGCACCTGGTCGCCCTGGCCGCGCCCCTGGCCCGCGCCTCGCGCCATCCCCTGGCCCGGGCCCTTGCGGCCTCGGCCGGCATCGGCCTGGTCGCCCACGACTGCGTCGAGACAGCCGGGCAGGGGATCGAGGGGATGATTGATGGACGCCGCGCCCGTCTCGGCCGGGCGGCCTTTGTCGGCGTTGCGAGCGGCGGTGGCAGCGAAACCGAGCTGTGGTTCGGCTTCGACAGCGACGTGAAGGTCCGCTTTGCCTTTGAGGACCAGCCCCGGGCCGACATGGCCGAAACCGTGGCCGAGCTGCGCCGCATGGGGCTTGGCGTCGAGATCCTGTCGGGCGACCTGGCGGCTCCGGTACAGCGCATCGCCGACAGCCTCGGCGTTGCCTGGCAGGCGGGGCTGACGCCGTTCGACAAGTCCGCCGCCATCGACCGGCTGAAGGCCGAGGGCCGCAAGGTCCTGATGGTCGGCGACGGCCTCAATGATGCGGCGGCCCTGGCCCGCGCCCACGCCTCCATGGCCCCCGGTGCTGCGGTCGACGTGGCCCAGAACGCCGCCGACCTGGTGTTCACCGGCACCGAGCTGGGGGCCGTCACCCGCGCCATCCGGGTCGCCCGGACGGCCCGCCAGCGGGCGCTGGAGAACTTTGCCTTTTCGGCCCTCTACAATCTGGTGGCCGGCCCGGCGGCCATGTTCGGCCTGATCAATCCGTTCATTGCCGCCCTGGCTATGTCGGGATCCTCGATCGTCGTGCTGCTCAATGCCATCCGCCCGGAACTGGCCTGGAGGCGCAAATGAACATCCTGCTGTTTCTCGCACCGGTCTCGGTCGCCCTCGGCGGCCTGGGTTTGGCCGCCTTCCTGTGGACCATGCGGGCTGGCCAGTACGAGGACCCGAGGGGCGACGCCGAGCGGATCCTCTACGACCATCTCGAAGATCTTCCGCCGGTGGCTCCCCGCGATTGATCCAGATCAGGGCCGGCGAATCTGGCGAAGGCAGAATGGCCTGATCCGCAGGAGTATTCGCCATGACCCTCGTATCGGCCCTGGAGCCTGAAGCCCGCAGCTCGGCCCCGTCGCGCCACGATCTGCTGCGCCGGTACGACAGTCGCGCGCCGCGCTACACCAGCTATCCGACCGCCCTGGAGTTCTCCGGCGAGGTCACCGGCGAGGTCTATGGCCACTGGCTTTCCAGCCTCGATCCGAGCGAACCGGTTTCGGTCTATGCCCACATTCCGTTCTGCAACCGGCTGTGCTGGTACTGCGGCTGCAACACCCGGGTCGTGAAAAAGCAAAGCCTGATCAGCGACTATGTCGGCTATCTGGTCGACGAACTGGCCTTGGTCGAGGCCCATCTGCCGGGCAAGCTCCGGGCCGGGGCCATTCACCTGGGCGGGGGTACGCCCAACACCCTGTCGCGCGACGACCTCGTCACCCTGTTCGGCGCGCTGAGACACGTCTTTGCCTTCACGCCGAGCGTGGAGATCTCGGCCGAGCTGGATCCGGCCATCCTGACCCAGGCCTGGGTGACGGCGGCCGCCTATCATGGCCTGACGCGGGCCAGCCTCGGCGTGCAGGACCTGGCCCCCCACGTTCAGGAAGCGGTCAACCGGATCGAGCCCTTCGAGGTGGTGGCGCGGGCGGTCGGCTGGCTGCGCGAGGCCGGCATCGCTTCGATCAACCTCGATCTCATGTACGGCCTGCCGCGCCAGACCGTGGACGATGTGGTCTCGACCCTCGATTCGGTCCTGACCCTGCGCCCCGAACGCATCGCCCTGTTCGGCTATGCCCACGTGCCCTGGGCCCGGCCGCATCAGCAACTGCTGGATGAGACGGCCCTGCCGGATGCGACGGCACGGCTCGACCAGAGCGAGGCCGCCGCCGAACGCCTGCTGCGCGCGGGCTATGTGGCGATCGGCCTCGACCATTTCGCCCTGCCCAGCGACGGCCTGGCCATCGGCGCAGCGACGGGGACCCTGCGACGCAATTTCCAGGGCTACACCACCGATCCGCATCCGACCCTGCTGGGGATCGGCGCGTCGTCGATCGGCCGCCTGCCGCAGGGCTATGTCCAGAACGTGTCCAGCGAAGTCGCCTGGCGGGCGGCGATCTGCGAGGGCCGCCTGCCGGTGGCCCGGGGCGTCGCCCTCACGGCCGACGATCGTCTGCGGGCCGATGTCATAGAACGACTGATGTGCGATTTCAGTGTGGACCTCGGCGAGATCACGACCCGGCACGGCCTGGGGCCGGCGGTCTTTGCGGATGAAGCCCGACGCCTGCGCGCGCTGGCCTCTGACGGCCTTCTGATCCTTGACGGTGACCGGCTGACCATTACCGAAGCCGGGCGGCCTTTCGTGCGGCTGGCGGCACGGGTTTTCGACCGGCGCTCAAAGGACGAGGATGGCTTCTCCCGGGTCCTCTAGAGCCACCCGCGAGCGACGCGAGCGCTTGATCCCGATCAAGGCAGCCTGAAACGTCGTAGGTCAGCATCCTGGCAATGAATCAGGACCCTGACGATTGCAGTCTGGCCGCCGTGCCGCTCTTCGCGCCGATGTCGACGTCGGCGCGTCTCGACCTGCAGCAGGTCAGTGAGTTGCGGCCCTTCGAGAGGGGCGCCGTGCTGGGGGGGCAGGAGCGCGACAGCCTCCTCGTTTTGCTGTCCGGTGCCGTCGCCCTGGGGGTTCATGAGGCCGACCGGGTCGCGGTGCTGTCGACCTTCCGGGCTCCCTGCGTTCTCAACCTCGCCTGCGTGATGGTTCAGGCCGATTGTGAGATCCGCTGGCGAGCCCTTCAGGCCGGAGCCCTCCTGAACCTGCCCGGGCCCACATTCCGCAAGGCCCTCGCCGGGGACCCCGGTCTGGCGGCCCGCGCCATCAGCGAACTGGCCCTGGCGCATCAGCGACTGCTGTCTGGTGCCGCCAGCCAGAGGCTGCGGTCCTCAGAACGCCGGGTGGCCGCCTATCTGCTGTCGCTGACGGCGGTGACGACAGGGCGCGTCACGGTCCATCTGCCCTACGACAAGAACCTGCTCGCCGCGCTACTGGGCATGACGCCGGAGAACTTCTCCCGGGCCATGGGTCGCCTTGTGGAGCTGGGTGTCAGGGTCAAGGGAAGTGATGTCTCGATCGAACAGGTCGAGCGTCTGCGCGCGGACCCTGCCGGCTAGCGATGAGGCCATCGCCCGCCCATTGCCTTCGGACCCATTCCACCGCAATGGCAGCGTCGCAAAACCAGACTAGGGTCGGGTCATGGGCAAGCTGACACCACAAACGGGCCTTGGCCCTGTTTCTCCGCTCGTCTTGGCGATGCTGTGCCTCATGACGTTGCGCCCCGGTCCCGTCGCGGCTCATCCGGGCCATGCCGTTCAGCCGGTCGCACCGGCTCAGGGCCCTGATCGCGCTTCTCGGCCCGAGACGCGGCGCTGGCTGGCGGGTGACCACCATGTCCACAGCTGGTTCAGTGTCTCGCTCAAGCCCTCGGCTGACCCGACCCAGCCGCCCGTTCTGGTCAAGGCAGGGGACGCCAGCAACCCCATTACCGTCAATGCCCGTCAAGCGGCCGCACATGGCCTGGCCTGGATGGTCGCAACCGATCATGGCGGACCAAACCATGCCCGGCTGAACCGAGACGAGGCCTATCCGGAACTCGTGCGGTCACGCCGCGAGACGCCTGGCGTCCTGCAGTTCTGGGGCATGGAACTGGATACGCCTGCGGCCGAGCATTCCAGTGTGATCCTGCCGCGCTCCGAAGGCGAGCGCGACGGCCTGTTCGGCATCGAGCGGCAATACAACCGGCGCGAACCCTGGCCGGCCGATCCCGCCCGCGACCAGGAGGCCTTCATGCTGGAGGCCCTGCGCCACATGAGGGCCCTGCCCAGGCCGCCCCTCGTCATCGCCAACCATCCTTCCCGGTCGGCGACGGACATCGGTCGCTACGGGCTCGTTTCCCCATCCGAACTCCGGAACTGGAACGACACCGCGCCAGATGTGGCGGTGGGTATGGAGGGAGCTCCGGGCCACCAGGCCACGGCCCTGAAGCCGGACGGCTCCCTCGATCCCAAGGGCGACAGGGGCGGCTATTCGCGGTCGCCGACACTCGGTGGCTTTGACCAGATGACCGCGCGGCTGGGCGGGTTCTGGGACGCCATGCTGGGCGAAGGGCGCCGCTGGTGGATCACCTCGACCTCGGACTCCCACCGCCACTACACCGAAGGCGGCAGCGATTTCTGGCCGGGCGAGTATTCAAAGACCTATGTGAAGGCCAACCGCACCTATGAAGACGTGCTGGACGGCCTGCGCCATGGTCGGGTCTTCGTGACCATGGGCGATCTGGTCTCCGAGGTCGACGTCACAGTCATGACCGCAGACGGACACCGGCGGGCCGAGATCGGGGGGCGGCTGGAGGTCGCGGCCGGAAGCGACGTCGTTGTCGTCATTCGGGTACGTGATCCGGCCGGCAAGAACTTCGGCGGGGTTTCGCCGCAGGTGGCGCGCATCGACCTGGTCCAGGGCGATGTCACCGGACCGGCGTCGGACCGCAGCCTCGACGCCAACCCCACGACCCGGGTTGTCCGGCGCTTCACGCCTTCAGCCTGGGCGCGGGAAGGAGAAGTTCTGTCGATGGTCCATGTGATCCGCTCCGTGAAGGGGGCGGGCTATGTCCGGGTGCGGGGTACCAGCGGCACCGAACTGGAGCCGACGGCTGATCCACTCGGGGAGGACCCCTGGAGCGACCTCTGGTTCTACGCCAACCCGATCTTCATCGACGTGAAGTGAAACCCTGGGCGGTGCGGAGCGGGCCGAGTTCCCCGTGCCGCAGTCCCACGGTCAATCGTCCTGCTCTCGAGCTTCGAGTTTTGGTCTAGTCCAATTTAACAACCTGGCTGCGCGGCCGTCTTTGCGATGCGGCCGCCTGGGACAGTCTGGCGCGACTGCGGCCAGGAGATGATCCGGCACGACTTGGCGCTGGCCTGCCAGAAAATCCGGTTTCGGAGCATAACTCACCACGAAAATGGCGGCCAACTGCCCCGGTTGGCTGCGAAGGCTCCGGATGCGTGTCGGCCGAACAAAAATTCACACGCGATTTGGCCGGGCTGTCACGCAGGTGTCGCTGCTCGCTGCTTTAAGTCATCTGGTTCATACCAGTTGGGGCGAAGAACACCATGTCAAAGCCATATCCCGTTCGGGCTACAGGTCCGGATCTCAAGCGCATTCTGCTCGCAACCGCCGCGATCCTGGCCCTGGGGGCCCAGGCCTCTGGCGCGTTCGCTCAGGAAGCGACCGGTAATGAGGTCGACGCCGTGGTCGTCACGGGTTTCCGCAAGTCGCTGAGTGACGCCCGCAACATCAAGCGGGACTCGGTCATCCAGAAGGATGCGATCGTCGCCGTAGACATGGCGAAGTTTCCTGAACTGAACCTCGCGGAGTCGCTGCAGCGTCTGCCGGGTGTCCAGATCAACCGCGAGGCCGGCGAGGGCCGGCGCATCTCGCTGCGCGGCCTCGGTCCCGACTTCGCCCGCGTGCAACTGAACGGCATGGAAGTGCTGGGCAATGTCGACTCCGCCCAGGACAGTCGCGGCCAGCGCTCACGTGACCGGGCCTTTGACTTCAACATCTTCGCCTCGGAACTGTTCTCGAAGGTCGAGGTCGAGAAGACCTTTGAGGCCGCGCAGAATGAAGGGGGCATGGCCGGCACGGTCGGCCTGTTTACCGGCCAGCCGTTCGACTACAAGTCGGGCAGCAAGGGGGCCCTGTCGGTCAAGCTCGGTACCAACGAGTATACCGAAGATGCGCAGCCGCGTGTCGCCGCGCTGTTCAGCCACAACTGGGATGACAAGTTCGGCGTGCTGGTCTCGGTGGCCTATGGCAAGCGCGAGACGACCGAGCAGGGGCACAACACCTACAACTACTGCAAGCCCGGTGCTTCGACCCTGGCCGGCCTGGTCACCAAGGGCCTCGACATCTCAAAGCTGAGCGCTGCACAGCAGGCCAAGTTCCTGTCCGGCGACCTCTATTTCGCGGACGGCAACCGCATTTCGTCCTGGAACGCCAAGATGGAGCGGCTCGGTGTAACCGCTGCGGTGCAATGGAGGCCGGTGGACAACCTGCTCCTGACTCTCGATGCGCTGCATGGCGAGTTCACCACCCACCGTGACGAACTGCACCTGGCGACGCGTCCGCTCGCGTCCACGGGATCCGTAGCCTTCGACACGGCCGCCAGTTCGGTCTGGCCGGCTGCGTTCCGGAAGAGCGCCGTCATCAACAATCTGGCCTGGGACAAGAGCAACTACGTCACCATGACCGACGTCACGGGGACGACCTTCGGCAGCGAGCATCGCCGGTCGCTGAACGAGAACCGCTTCGACCAGCTGGCCCTGACGGGCAAGTGGGATGTCTCCGAACAACTGACCATCGACGGTCACGTCGGCTACGAGAAGTCCACCTACAAGACGCCGTATGACGACAAGCTCTACATGCGCGCCAAGGGCAATCTGGTGGCCAACTATGGTGCGGACGGCCAGTCGGCCAACTTCTCGTATCCCGGGTGGGATCCCACTAATCCTGCCAACTACGCGATGGATTCATTCTATTATCGCGGGTTCAACAATGAATCGGGCCTGCGCGAGGGTGTGCTCAACGCCCGCTACGAACTGACCGACGCCCTCACCCTGCGGGCCGGGGTCGCCTATCACCGCTTCTCGCAGGACGGCATCGAGCTGTTCTACGACGACAACGTCAATGGGACCCGGTCCAAGGCCCGAGGAACCTCGGTGGCCGACATCACCTCGGTGTTCACCAACAACTTCGGCTCGTGGCTGATCGGCGACTACGCCAAGGCCTTCGCCAAGTACAACGAGTACCACCGCTTCGGTCCCAACAAGGACGGCACCGGCGGCGCGCTGCAGGACATCGAGAACGTCTACAAGACCACCGAAGAGACCGTGTCCGAGTACGTCCAGATGGACTGGGACAGCGATCTGTTCGGCAAGCGCTTCCGCGGCAATGTCGGCCTGCGCGGCTACAGCACCGACACGCACAGCACCGGCTGGATCCAGGGCGACAGCTACGCCTATCTGGGGACGGCCGACGTGGAGGGCAGCTATTCGGGTGTCCTGCCGGCCCTGAACACGGTTCTGGAACTGACACCGGAAGTTCTGGTGCGCTTCTCGGCCACGCAGAACCTGAACCGGCCCGGACTGGGTTCGATGGCCGCAAAAGGGTCGGCGTTCCAGAACTCCGATAGCGGAGAGATCACCGCATCGCGTGGCAATCCCAACCTGAAGCCCTACAAGGACACCACCCTCGACCTTTCGGTGGAATACTATTTCGGCAAGGTCGGACTGCTGTCGGCCAGCGTGTTCCAGAAGACCATCAAGAACTACATCGGCTCCCAGACGCTTGAGGATATCCCCTTCAGCCAGACAGGCGTCCCGTTCACGACCATCCCCGGAGCCACGGCCAGCACGATCGTTTCCGAGTTCTCGATGCCGATCAATGTTGCGGGCAAGAACAAGCTGACGGGTCTCGAACTGGTCGCACAAAGCCAGTTTACGGTCCTGCCGGCCCCCTTTGACAACTTCGGTGCCGTGGCCAACTACACCTATGTGGACGCTGACCAGGCGCTCACCGGGGTCTCGAAAACCAGCTACAATGCCACGATCTATTACGAGACCGATCACTGGGGCGCGCGGGGCTCCCTGAGCCACCGCGACCGCTGGTTCAGCGGCCACAGTGACTCGCTGATGAGCGCCAGCACGCGCGGGTTCCAGGCCGGCACCTATTTCGACGCCTCGGCCTTCTACAACTTCAATGACCAGCTGCAGTTCACCTTGAACGCGATCAACCTGACCAACCAGAAGGACACCCAGTTCTGGGGTCAGAACGAGTACCTCTATAATCAGACCCAGAGCGGCACGACCTACATGGTCGGGCTCAGCTACAAGTTCTGACACATCCAGACTCTAAAGCTGATGCGCCCTGTCTCCTCGTGAGGCAGGGCGTTTTCCCGGGTGTCCTGAGACGTGATTGTTTCCCATCGTCATCGCTTCATTTTCGCAGCTGTCCCGAAGACCGGTACCCATGCGGTGCGTCGGGCCCTGCGCGAGCATCTGGACGATACCGACCTCGAACAGGTCGGCCTGTTCGTGAACAAGCGCTTTCCCTGGGGGGACCTGGCGGCGATCCGCCACGGTCACCTTCCCTTGCGCCAGATCCGCCCCTATCTCGGCGACGCGGTCTTTGAGGCCTATTTCAAGTTCGCCTTCGTGCGGAACCCCTTTGATCGCTTCGTCTCCTACTGCGCCTTCATGCTGCGCGACGGCGATGTCTTTCAGCAGCGGCCGCAGGACGTGATGCGTCACTTTCTGTTTGTCGAGCCGCCGGTGGATCACGTGCTGTTCCAGCCGCAGGCCTCGCTGCTGCTCTCCGAGGACGGGGTGAACCTGCTGACCGATGCCGTGGGGCGTGTCGAGGACATGCAGGGATCTTATGATACGATTTGTGCCCGGATCGGCATTGCCTCGCGCCCGCTTGAGCGCGTCAATGACAGCCGTCGCGAGGATTACCGCCGTTACTACGACCGGGATCTGATCGACGGCGTCGCGGCGCGCTATGCTCAGGACCTTGAGGTCTTCGGCTACGGCTTTGACGGGCCGAAATGACCGCCGCCCCGCGCCCACTCACCGCCAATCCTCGCAAGACGTCGGGTGTCCGGTCCCTGGGCGCGGTCGACATCGCGGCCTTGCGGACGGCGGTGCTGGCGATCCCGCCGGCCCTGTGGGCCGAAGAAAACGCGCGCAAACCCAACAGGTTCGAAGTGCTGGACGAGACGATGCATATCGTCTTCCGCTTCATTGACAGCCCGCGCGACTGGCGTGGCTCGCATGACCGCCCGGCCTGGGCGCTCTGGAACCGGGTCCTGACGCCGGTGATGGAGCAGGCCGTCCGCCCCTATGGCTACCGCAGCGGTGTCTTTCCCCGGGTGATGCTGGCGCGGATGCGGCCCGGCGGCATGATCCATCCGCATATTGATGCCAATCCCGCCGCCAAGTGGCCGCACAAGATCCACGTTCCGCTGCTGACCAATCCCGGCGTGGTGTCCTTCTTCGGCGGACGGGAGCACCATTTTGCCGCCGGCGAGGCGGTGGAGGTCGACAATCTTGGGCCGCACTGGGTCCGGAACCAGGGTGAGACCGACCGCATCCACCTGATCTTTGAGTACTATGACGCCGATCAGCCCGAGCCGGACTGGCTGGAGCCGTTTCTGCGGGCGGAATCCGTCCGGTGAGCCGTGTGGCCGGCCGCAGCGATCGCGAGGCCCTCCTCCAGGAGGCCCGGGGCCTCCGTCAGGCCCATCGGATCCGTGAGGCCCTGACCCGGCTGGAGGATCTCAGGCGAGGACATCCCCGGTTCAGCCGCCTCTATCAGGAAAGCGGCCATTGCCACGTCCTGCTCGGCAACGCTCCGGCCGCGATCGAGGCCCTGGAGGAAGCGGTCCTGTTGAACCCGACCCTGCCTGCCAGTTGGGACATGCTGGAGCAGCTCTACCGCCGGCAAGGGGACGTGGCGCGGGCAGCCCAGGCGGCGCAGCATCTGGCCGTGCTGCAGCAACTGGCCCCGGCGGTCGTCGTCGCCAGCAGTCTGCTCGCCGATGATGATCTTGCCGCCGCCGAGGCGGTCATTCGGGACCATCTGGCGCAGGACCCCGGCAATCCCGGGTGTCTCCACCTTCTGGCGCGGATCCTGCTCGCCCGGGGCGACCTCGGCGGAGCCCAGGCCCTTCTGGAGCCCCTGATCGAGCAGGTCCCCCTCTACCACGACGCGCGTTTTGACTACGTCCTGGTGCTGTTGCAGCAGCAGAGCTACCTGTCGGCCCGACGCGAGGCCGAAGGGCTGCTCGCTCATGATCCGGTCCGGCGGGATTACCGCAAGCAGTATGCGGCGGCCTGTATCGGGCTCGGCGATCATGAGCCGGTCATCGATCTCTACGAGGAGTTGCTGGCGGAGCCGTCGCTGCCAGGTCCGGAGATCGCCGAGCTGCGGCTGTGGCGCGGCAATGCGCTCAAGGTCACAGGCCGGCAGGCTGAGGCTGTAGCCGACTACCGGGCCGCCCTCGCGGCCAGGCCGGACTATGGCGTAGCCTGGTTCAGCCTCGCCAATCTGAAGACCTATGTCTTCACCGACGAGGACCTTGATCGCCTGCGGGCTGCGGAAGCGCGCAATGACCTGCAGGACCTGGACCGCGTCTATCTGGGTTTTGCGCTCGGCAAGGCGCTTGAGGACCGGCGGGCCTTTGCCGAATCCTGGGCCAGCTATGCCCATGCCAATGCCCTTAGGCGGTCGGCGAGCCGCTATCGGCCCGAGGTCGCCGAGGCCTGTGTGGAGCGGCTCAAGGCGGTGTTCACGGCCGAGGTCTTCGCCACCCGGGCGGGCTGGGGGGCGGAGGACACCGCACCCATCTTCATCCTCGGTCTGCCGCGCTCCGGATCAACCCTGATCGAGCAGATCCTGGCCTCGCATTCGGCGGTCGAGGGGACTCAGGAGCTGACCGAGATCGACCGCATGGTCGCCGAACTCTGCGGGCGCGATGGGGCCTGTGGCCTGCCGGTGGATCCTGAGGCCATCCTGCGCCTTTCGGCCGGACAGATCCGGGCCATGGGCGAGCGCTTCCTGACCGAAACCCGGACTTACCGCCGCTTGGGCAAGCCCTTCTTTATCGACAAGATGCCGAACAATTTCTGGCACATAGGCCTGATCCACTTGATCTTGCCGCAGGCGACCATCATCGATGTCCGGCGCGAGCCCATGGCCTGCTGCTTCAGCAACTTCAAGCAGATGTTCGGCTCCGGGAACCAGGAGTTCAGCTACGGTCTGGACGATCTGGCTCGCCACTATCGGGCCTATCTGCAGCTCATGCAGCACTGGGATGCTGTGCTGCCAGGACGCGTTCTGAAGGTAGACTACGAAGCAATTGTCGACGATCTCGAACCCAGTGTGCGTCGCTTGCTGGCCCATTGTGGTCTGGAGTTCGAACCGGCCTGCCTGGCCTTTCACGAAACCCGGCGCAGTATCCGCACGCCCAGCTCAGAACAGGTTCGCCGGCCGATCGGGCGCGAGGCACTTGACCAGTGGTGCCCCTATGAGCCCTGGCTGGGGCCTCTGAAATCGGGCCTGGGTGATGCCCTGACGCCTGGCAGGACCTGAACGATGCGCCTGTCCCAACCCTTCTTTCAGCTCCCCATGGTGTGCGATGCGGCGCGGCTGCAGTCCGAAGTGGCAGCCTTGCCGGCCGAGGCCTGGATTGCCCACCCCGACCGCGTAGCCGGCAATAGCGCAGCACGACTGATCAGCGCCGGCGGCGGTGAAACGGACTCTGTTCACGGGCAGATGCTGCCGACGCCCTGGCTGGCCGGCATGCCCTATGTGCAGCAGGTCCTGGCAGCCTTTGGTGTCGTGTGGAGCCGGTCACGCCTGATGCGGCTGGCGCCCGGCGCTGGCGTGCCCGAACACGCGGACATCAACTATCATTGGCACAAGCGGGTGAGGCTGCACATCCCGGTCTTTACCCGTCCCGAGGTCCGCTTCCACTGCGACGGCCAGGCGGTTCACATGGCCGCAGGGGAGGCCTGGATCTTCGACAACTGGCGCCGGCACCATGTCGAGAATCGTTCGAGTGCCGAACGGATCCACCTTGTTGCCGACACCAGTGGAACTGCCGCGTTCTGGCAGTTTGCCTGTGGTCCGACTCCGCCTCGCGCGCAGTGGCGGACAGTGGCCTGGTCAGCCGGCGCGAATTCGAAACTGCTCACCGAGGGCGACCAGCGCTTGCCGGTCATGCCGGCGGCCGAGGTAGATTGGCTCGTCGACGACCTGCGGACGGAACTTGCGATTGGCGACGCCGTCGCCGACTCTGAAGAACGCCTTGCCCGCTTCGGTCTGCTGCTCGAGGACTTTGTCCTCGACTGGCGCCAACTGTGTGCTCTGCATGGTACCGGTGGGCGAGGTCGGGCAGACTTCCTGAGACTCGCCCGGGCCGTTCATGGCGCGGCCAGGTCCCTGTCGGGGGGGCTGATCATGAGGACCAACCGAGCCGACGCCTTGCTGGTCCTCGAAAAGCGGATCCTGCAACATCTGGTCGAAGACGAGGGTTCGTTGCCGACCGGCCAGATTTCGAGCCTGGGATGAAAGACATGGACCGGACATTCGATCTCGCCGTCGTCGGTGCCGGCATTGTGGGTCTCGCCCATGCCCTGGCGGCCGCCCGTCTCGGCCAGAGGGTGGTCGTCATTGACCGCGACGCCCAGGCCAACGGGGCCTCGGTCAGAAACTTCGGCTTCGTGACGGTCACGGGTCAGGCCCGGGGCGAGGTCTGGAAACGGGCCCGGCGTTCTGCAGAGGTCTGGAACGAGGTCGCCGGTCCTGCCGGCATTGAGGTGTTGCAGCGCGGCCTGACCATGGTGGCGCGCCGACCGGAGGCCCAGGCCGTTCTGGAGAGCTTCCTGCAGACCGAGATGGCCGAAGGCTGCGCCTGGCGCGATGCCGACCGCCTGGGCGACCGACTGCCCGTCCGGGGCAAGGTGCTGGGGGGGCTGACCAGCCAGGTGGACCTGCGGGTGGAATCCCGTACGGCCATTCCGAGGCTGGCGGCCTGGCTGGCGGAAGCCCATGGCGTCGTCTTCCATCGGGGTGCGGCGGTCTGGCGAGTCGAGCCCGGGCTCCTGGAGACCTCAACCGGCGCGATCGCAGCGAACGCGATTGTCGTCTGTCCCGGTGATGATCTGGTCACGCTGTTTCCCGATCATTTTGCGCGGGCCAGGGTGACCCGCTGCAAGTTGCAGATGCTGCGCCTGGCCGATCCGGGCTGGCGCCTTCCGGCACCGGTGATGTCGGACCTCGGCCTGGTCCGTTATCTCGGCTATGCCGAGTTGCCGCAGGCCGAGCCGCTTCGGGCCCGGCTTCTGGCCGAGCAGGGCCGTCATCTCGAAAATGGCATCCATCTGATCGTCGTCCAGAGCGCGGATGGTTCGCTGGTGGTCGGTGACAGCCACCACTATGCCGCGACACCCGACCCGTTTGGCCATGCCGACGTCGATGCCCTGATCCTTGAGGAGTTCGCCGCCGTGTTCGGCCAGGCCGCGCCCCCTGTGCTGGAGCGCTGGACGGGAACCTATGCTTCGGCCGCCGGCCACAGCCTGGTCGAGACCCCCATGCCCGGCGTTCGTCTGGTCAGCGTGACCAGCGGCACCGGGGCCTCCACAGCCTTCGGCCTGGCCGAGGACGTCATCTCCGAACTCCTGGGTGAATGCCAATGACGCTATCCCTGTCGCCCAGCCCCATCCGTGCCGTAGTTTTCGACTGGGCCGGAACGATGATCGATTTTGGCTGTCGTGCCCCGGTTGTGGCCCTGCGCGCGGTGTTTGCCGAGGCGGGCATCGAGATTACCGAGGCTGAGGCACGGGCAGATATGGGCCGGGCCAAGCGTGACCATGTGCGGGCCCTGCTGGCCATGCCGCGCATCGCCGCGCTCTGGTCCGCCCGCTTCGGCACCGATCCGGCCGAAGAGGATGTTTCCCGCCTGCACGATGCCGTTGAACCCAGGATGCAGGCGGCGGCCCGCGACTGCGCCCGGCTGATCCCCGGAGCCGCCCAGATCGTTGCAGACCTGCGCAGCCGGAGCGTGCCGATCGGATCCACCACCGGCTACACCCGGCCGATGATGGCTGACATCCTCCCCCTGGCGGACACCCAGGGCTATGCGCCGGATGTCGTCGTTTGCGCCGGCGAAACCCGGTTCGGACGCCCTTCACCCCTGATGATGTGGAAGGCCCTGGTCGAACTCGGCGCCTGGCCGGCCCGGGCCTGCGTCAAGGTCGACGATGCGACCGTCGGTATCCAGGAAGGGCTTGAGGTTGGAGCCTGGACGGTCGGTCTGTCGGCTTCGGGCAATGGGATCGGCCTCGATCAGAAGGCGTTTGAGGGCCTGCCTTCGGCCGATCGCGAAGCCCGGGTCACGGCCTCGGCCAAGGCTCTCTATGAGGCCGGGGCCCACTATGTGGTCGAGAGTGTCGCCGGACTGGGCCCGGTCCTGGCCGACATCGAGGGACGGATCGCACGCGGCGAGGTCCCGCCGCTGAGCCGCATCCCTGCCTGAAGGGGTTACAGGATACCCGCGCGCCCGATCTCCGCGCGGAGCAGGTCATGATAGGTCTCGAAGCCCGCGACCTCTGCGTCGGGAGCTTTCCCGGCCTCGTCATAGGATCGCAGTCGCAGAGCCGCCTGGGCCATAGGGTCAGTCAGGAAGGTTTCGACCTCACCGGGTGCCATCGGGCCACCCTGCAGGGCCAGGCTTTGCACGGAAGCCGGGCTGAGGCGCTCCAGATAGGCTGGGTCGACTGTGACCCTGTATCGTTTGGCCGCGACGTGCAGGCGGACCGGCTCGGTCACTTCAGGGCTGAAGGCGCGCGCAAGAAAGCCGGCGCTGATCTGTTCATGGCGGGTATCAATGCCGAGGTCGGCGGCGTCCTCACCGGCCTTCTGCATCATGTGGCCGATATCGTGGAGCAGGGCGGCGACGATCATGGCCGGCGGGGCCGCGTCGAGCTTGGCGTGGTGGGCGGTCTGGAGGGCATGCTGCATCTGGCTTACGCCTTCGCCGTAGCGGAGATGGCCGAGACGATTGAAGACATCCGTGAGGTCGGCCACGAAGGCATCGGCCGCTGCGTTGCAGGTCATGAGGGATCCGAAAGTGTCGTGGGAGCTGGAGGCTTGGGCTGTGCAGCTAGAGGCGTATGGCACTGATGCCGGGGTCGGCGTGGCTGGTGGGTTCGGTTGCAAGATGTCCGGCCGGGCGGTCCGTCGTCATGACCTTCATCTCCGAAAATCTCAATTTGGTATAGACCAGATTGAAGTGACATTCGGCGAAACTTTCGTGAATCCTTGATCGCGGGCGGAAAGTCGTGAGCCTGAGACCGGCTTTCTTGACCTTGGGGTAGTGGGCTTCCATCCTCGCGCCATGGCGGGATTCGACCGTCGGCAGGTTCTTCCGATGCAGCAGTCCGACACCCTCCATTATCTTGGAGTACGAGACGACATCGCCGTTCGGATCGTCAGCGGCGAGTTCAGGGCTGGCCAGAAACTGCCGTCGGAGCGCCAGCTCCAGATCGGCGGCGGGGTTGCTCGCGGTACGATTCGTGAGGCGCTTTTCCAGCTGGAAGCCGAGGGGCTGATCTACCGGCGCGACCGGAGTGGCTGGTACGTCTCGCCGCCCCCCGTGGTCTATGATCCGACCCGGTGGGAAGGCTTCATGTCCTATGTCGAGGCCCAGGGCCGGCGGCCGGCAACGGAGACCCTGAGCAAGGTCGAAATCCCTTGCGATGCCGAGCTGGCGCAGATTTTCTCGCGACCGGTCGGCGCACCGATGTACTGGATTCGCCGCCGTCGCTCGATCGACGACCGGGCCGTCCTGATCGAAAGTATCGTTGTCGACGCCTCCCTGGCTCCGGGTCTCATCAAGCATGATCTCGACGGTTCGCTGACCTCGGTCCTCAAATCGGTCTATGGCATCGGAGTTGCCCGCAACAAGGTGGACATGCGGCCCTGCGCCCTGATCCGTGACGAGGCCGAGGCCCTGCGGGTCAAGTCTGGTCTGCCCGGCCTCAGCGTTGAGCGGACCTGCTACAATGCCCAGGGGCAGGTCGTCGAATTTGATCGGGAACACTGGCGACACGACGCCCTGAAGGTCAGTGTGGACATCCGGGTCCGCTAGGGCGCGGTGGCCCGGCTTCCACCCGTGTGTTCCCGTCATCCGGCTGTCGTGGACGTGGTCTAGACCAGCTGCTTCAATTGGAGCGTTTCGATGAGCACGGCCCCACGACGCTGGCTGGAGCGAGCCAATCCGCTGGCGTTCACGCTGTTCGCGGGGCTTGCCGGCTTCTGCGCCTACTTCTCGATGTATGCATTTCGCAAGCCGTTCGCGGCGGCGACGTTCGGCGAGGTCGACGGCTGGACCCTGGCGATTGACTACAAGATCGCCCTGGTCCTGGCCCAGGTCGCCGGCTATGCCGCCTCAAAGCTGATCGGAGTCAAGGTGATCTCCGAGATCGCACCGGCGCGACGCGGCGCGGCCATCCTGGGACTGATCGGCACGGCCTGGCTGGCCCTGCTGGCCTTCGCCGTGGTTCCCGCGCCCTGGAATGTGGCGGCCCTGTTCCTCAACGGCCTGCCCCTCGGCATGATCTGGGGCCTGGTGTTTGGTTACATGGAAGGGCGTCGGACGTCCGAGGTTCTGGGCGCAATCCTCTGTGCCAGCTTCATCCTCTCGTCCGGTGTCGTGAAGTCGGTGGGCAAGTGGCTGATGGTCGAGGTGCATGTCTCGCCATTCTGGATGCCGGCGGCGACCGGTGCGCTGTTCCTGCCGCTGCTGGCCCTTTCAGTCTGGGCCCTGGTTCAGCTCCCGCCGCCCAGTCCCGCCGATGAGGCGGCGCGCGTGCGTCGCCAGCCTATGAACCGGGACCAGCGCCGGGCCTTCCTGGCGGCCTATGCCCCCGGTGTGGTGCTGCTGGTCATGGCCTATGTGCTTCTGACGGCGTTCCGGGACTTCCGCGACAATTTTGCCGCCGAGATCTGGAGCGCCCTGGGGTTCGGCGAGGCCTCAGGCGTCTTTACCGCCAGCGAGTTTCCGGTCGCGGTGATTGCCCTGGCGGTGATGGCGGCGGTCATGCTGGTGCGCGACAACCTGCGGGCGCTGCTGGTCATGCACGGCGTCATTCTGGCCGGCTTCCTGATCCTGGGCCTGTCGACCCTGGCCTTCCAGGCGCATCTGCTCTCGCCGCTGGTCTGGATGATCATGACCGGGGCCGGCCTCTACATGGCCTATACGCCGTTCAATGCCATGCTGTTTGATCGCATGATCGCCTTCAGCGGCCGGATCGGAACGGCAGGCTTCCTGATCTATCTGGCGGACGCCTCGGGCTATCTGGGCAGTGTCGCGCTGCTGCTCTGGCGCAACTTCGCCATGGTGCGTCTGGACTGGCTGGCCTTCTTCACCGCCAGTGCCTATGCGACCAGCGTCGTCGGGGTCGCCTGCACCCTTCTGGCGGGGATCTACTTCCTGCGGCGCAAGCCTGACGCTGCCGAAGGCGCGGAGGGGACGCGGCAGGCCGCCGTCTGAAGGCACTGCCGCGTTGGTCTCTGGCGTCTAGAGCCGGACCAGCTGATCCATGACGGCGGCGCCGCCCATGGCGGGATCCGTGATGCTGTCGAGGCCCGTCTCCAGCCGTCCTGCAAGCCGGCGCAGATAGCCGTCAGCCTCGATAGACAGGTCGTACCAGCCGCCCGTCCCCTTGACGTTCAACAGGTGCCGGACAGTGCGTGACGGCGGCAGGTCCAGGCTCCAGGGCCGGAAGGCAGTCTTGTAGGCGTTCGGGGTTGCCGACACCTTCCGAATGACATCCCCGAAATTGCGCAGGCTCAGCGTGAGCTGTCCGGCCTTAGCCACCGAGACACCCAGCGTGGGCTCCCGGCCCGGTGCCGTGCCGATGTAGTGGCGGTGGAAGCCGTTCGGGCCCAGCACCCAGAGGTCATAGGCTCCCGCAGGCCAAAGGGCGGTCAACTCCCGGCCCGGTTCAACGGTAAAGCGCCGCGGCGGAAGCTCCAGCCGGAGCCGGTCATAGACATGGAAGACGGCTGCCTGCCTGCCGTCATTGGCCAGGCTCAGCCCCTGCCGGTTGTCCCTGGCCTGCTCGTCGATCCGCAACACATAGGGCAGGGCCCGTGACGGTCGCGGCCCTGTCGCCTGGACGGGAACCGCCGGAGTGGCCGGGGTCGGTGGTACGGTCGTCGCCGGAAGGGCCGCGGCCTTTGCCGCCGTGGCCTCGGTGCTCGGTAGGGCCTGGACGAAGGGCGTCGTGTTCGGGGCCTTGAAGTCAAAGGCGCTGGTCAGGTCGCCGCAAACGGCACGGCGCCAGGGCGAGATATTGGGCTCCTTGACCCCGAAACGCGCTTCCATGAAGCGGATCACAGAAGTGTGGTCGAAGACCTGCGAATTGACCCACCCGCCCCGGCTCCAGGGCGAAAGCACATAGAGCGGGACGCGCGGACCCAGCCCATACGGCCGGCCCATCAGCTCATCGCGTTCGGCCTTGGCCTCGGTGGGATTACGGACGTGGTGGTACTCGCCGGCCGTGTCGACGGTGGAGGCCCCCAGCACGGTGCCGTCCGTCGCGATGGACGGCGGTGCCGGCGGCGGGACATGGTCGAAGAAGCCGTCATTCTCGTCGAACATGACCAGCAGCACGGTGCGGGCCCAGACCTTCGGGTCGGTCGTCAGGGCGTCGATCACCCTTGCGGTATAGTCTGCGCCCTGGGCCGGGCTGGAGGGGCCGGGGTGCTCTGAATCGGCCGCCGGGGCGACGATGTAGGAGACCTGCGGCAGGGCCCCGGACAGGACATCCTCGCGCAGGCCGTCCAGCTTGCGGGTCGACAGGGCCAGGGCCTTGAGGCGCGGGTCCGAGCCCGGCAGGCCGTCATGGCTGTCGCGATAGGTCTTGAAGCCGGCCGTGGGATTGTCGGTGAAGTTGTCGGCCATGTCCTGGTAGATCCGCCAGCTGACGCCGGCGGCCAGCAGGCGCTCGCCATAGGTCGTCCAGCGATAGGGATCGGCTGCGCCGCCGTCGGCGACCAAGCTATCGTGGCTGTTGGAAATGGAAGGGCCGCCGAACTGCCCCGAAGGGTCGTTGGTCGCCGTCCAGAGGAACAGCCGGTTCGTGTTGGTCCCTGTTTGGGTCGAGCAGTGATAGGCGTCGCACAGGGTAAAGGCGTCGGCCATTGCGTACTGGAACGGGATGTCCTCGGGGCGGTAATAGCCCATGGCCCGTTCGGTCTTGGCGGCCGGCCAGCGGTTCATGCGGCCTTCGTTCCAGGCCGCCTGGGCATCGGCCCAGCTGTGGGGCGTGCCCTCGACCCGCATGTGGGCAAAGGTCGAGACCGTGTCCAACGGGAAGGGTGACACCTGGGGTGGACCGCCCGCGCCGGTGTCATTGACCTGGGTCCAGACGGTCCGGTTCTCAACGCCTGGGCTGTTCGGCACCGGGATCGGGAACCGGTCACCGAAGCCCCGGACGCCGTTCATCACGCCGAAATAGTGATCGAAGGCCCGGTTCTCCTGCATGAGGATCACCACATGTTCGACGTCCTTCAGGGTTCCGGTGCGGACATCGGCATCAATGGCCAGGGCTCTGGCGACAGCCGGCGGCAGGGCCAGGGCCGCGGTGGCTGACAGGAGAAAGGCGCGGCGGTCTAGTGGGGACATGGCACTTCCTGCCGGACTCCTGAACGGGGCTTCTGTCTAGCGGCGACCGATGTCCCCGGCATGACAGTGACCGCGTTCCAGACCTTGCCCCAAGGCGTCGTGGATCGGCCAGCTCATTGACCCGCAGAGGTGGCAAACTCAAGCTGCCCCGCCGAGATCAGCTGGCTATGCGGGATGGCGGGAGCCGATAGCGGCAGGCCGTCCCTTGTGATGCCCGACAGGTGATCCCCCTGGCCCTGGCGCTCAATGATCAGCGCCTTACGGCCCGGGACCTCGATGCGGGCCCGCTCGACCAGCGGAATGCCGAGGACATAGCGACCGCTGGCCGGCTGGGCCGGATAGAAACCCAGGGTGGCGAAGATGTACCAGGCGCTCAGCTGGCCGGCGTCTTCATTGCCGATGATGCCGTCAGGCCTGTCCTTGTAGAAGTCGTGGGCGATCCGCCGCACCAGCCTGTGCCCGGTCTCTGGCTTGTCGGTGAAGGCATAGAGCCACGCGACGTGGTGGCTGGGCTCATTGCCATGGGCATACTGGCCGATCATCGCTTCCTGGCCGAGATAGGCCGCGCCCTTGGTCGGGGGCAGGTCGAAGAAGAAGCGATCGAGCATGGCGCGGAAGGCGGCCGCGCCGCCCATCGCGTCGCGCAGACCCTCGGGGTCATGCAAGGCCGGGGTCCAGCTGTACTGCCAGGCGTTGGCTTCGGTGTAGTCGCCCGGATTGTTCAGGGGCGAGGTCGGTATCAGCGGATCGAACGGCGTGCGCCAGTTGCCCTGGCTATCGCGGCCGCGCGCCAGCCGGGTTTCGGGGTCGATCAGGGCGCGCCAGGACCCCGCCCGCCGGGCAAAGCGCTGCGCAGTCGCGGGCTCACCGAGCAGGGTAGCCATCCGGACGACGGCGTCGTCGCCGATCCCGGCCTCCAGTGTCCGCGAGACCGCTTCCCCCTCCACGCGATCGAAGGGGTAGTAGCCGTAGCGGTCAAGGACGCTCCATTGCGACAGGGCGGCATCTTCGGTTGAGGTGCGGACCATGGCGGCCAGGGCGCGCCGGCCGTCAAAGCCACGGAAGCCCTTGGCCCAGGCATCGGCCAGCACCGGCAGGGCCGGCTCGCCGATCATGGTCCCCGTCTCGCCGCCCCAGATCGGCCAGATCGGCAGGCGGCCGCTAGCCTCGGCATGGTCGAGCAGGCTGCCTGCGAAATCATCGACCCGCTCGGGCACCAGCAGGGTGTAGAGCGGCATGGCGGCGCGGAAGCTGTCCCACAGCGAAAAGGTCGAGTAGCGCAGGCCGTGTTTCGCCTCGCGGATGCGGCCGTCCGGACCGCGCCAGCGGCCATCGCGGTCGGAGATCACCGACGGATGCAGGAAGGCGTGATAGAGCGCCGTTGTGAAGATCCGCTGTTGTTCGCGCGGACCCTCGATGGTGGCGCGGGCCAACAGCCGGTTCCACGCCTCGCGCGCTTCGGCTTTTGCCTTGTCAAAGTTCCAGTGCGGGATTTCAGCCCGGTTGAGCCGTGCGCCGGCCACATCCGTATTGGCCAGACCGATCTTGGCCTGAAGCGTGCGCCCCTCGCCCAGGTCGAACCCGAGCAGGTAACGCGGCGCGACGTCACCGGGCCGGGGCGGCAGGGCGATGCGCTCGGCCACGCGGTGGTCGAATGCGAGCGAGAAGGCGATGGTCCGTGTCGTCCAGTTGCGGCGCAGCGCGCTGCCCTCAAGCCCGAACGGGGTGGCGACGACGTCATGCGACAGAACGGGCTGCCGGTCGGTCATGAAGGTGAGGCCGTGCTGCAGGTCGACCAGAACCCAGACCCGGCCGCCCTTCTCGAACACATAGCGATGGAAGGCCGTTCTTAGGCTGGAGGTCAGCTCCACGCGCACCTGGTTGTCGGACAGCGTGACGGCATAGTAGCCGGGCCTGGCCTGCTCGCTGGCCTTGTCATAGCCGCTGGCCAGGGTCTCGCGCCGCGTCTGGCTGGGCTGCAGCAGGACATCGCCCAGTTCGGGGATGCCGGTGCCGCTGGCCCGGTTCTGCGAGAAGCCGATGATCGAGGGGGCACTGTACTGATAGCCGGAGGTGAACGCCCAGCCGCTGTCGGCATTGTCCGGACCGGGCTGGACCATGCCGAAGGGGTAGCTGGGTCCCGGGAAGGTGTGCCCGGTTCCGTCGGTGCCAACGAAGGGATCGACCAGATCGACCGGCTGGGGGGATGGCTGGGCCAGCGCCCTAGCGTTCAGCGGGGCTGGCAAGAACAGAAGCAGGACCAGAAGGCTCAGCCACCGCCTCATGACGCGCTCCAGATCACCGGATTCAGCGGCGTATCGATGACCTCGCCCACCACCGCGCCGGGGCACCACTGGTTCCAGTCGGCCGCCTGCATGTGATTGACCGGCTCTGCCAGGGTCATGGCCTGGTCCATATAGATCATCGTCATCACCGACCGGGGCTGCTGCGTGCGGTTGGCTCCCGCCCGGTGGAAGGTCCAGCCGGCGTGGAAGCTGACGTCACCCAGAGCATAGGGCTGCTCATCAATGGGGAAACCCTGGGCTTCCATCGCCGCCGTGATCTGCGCTTCACTCTCGTCGGAAATCGGCAGGTCACGACCAAACTCGGCGGTCTGGCTGCCCTTGTAGAAGGCCAGCGGTCCCATGTCGCGGGGGACGGGCTGCAGGGGGATCCAGACCGTGACCGTCCGGTCCGATGCCATCGGCCAGTAGTACTGGTCGGCATGGGCCGGGGTGAAGCCGCCAGACGGCTCCTTGTAGAGCGACTGGTCGTGATAGAGGCGCACGCCCTCCACGCCCATCAGGGCTGCGGCGATGCCGGCAATGCGCTTGCCGAAGACGAAATGCCTGACGACCTCGGAGGTGCGCCACAGGTTCATGACCTGCAGAAAGGCGCGGTCATAGGTGCTGCGGTCTTCCAGCGGCTTGTCCTGGGTGTTGAGCGCCAGGGTCAGGCGGGTGATTTCTTCGCCGTAGTGGGCCAGGGTCGCCGCATCGAGCACGCCGGACAGGCGGACAAAGCCTTCGGTGCGATAGCGCTCAATCACGTCGCTCGAAACGGGCAGGGGGGTATCGAGGTCCTGCATCAGGTGTGATCCTTCATGTCCAGTTTGGCCGGTTCACCGGGCGAGGTTATCGGTGGTGTGACGGCAAGGGCGCTTGGGGCGGCAGGGCGAACAGGGCGGTCTGCCATGGCCGCAGACGGGCCCCGCCGCCACCGATCAGATCCGGCGTGTCCGAGCCGGGCCCGTCATAGGTCACCGGCAGGGCGGACAGGTTGGCGACGATCGCGAAGCGTTCGCCGCCGCCGCTGCGTTCGATCACTAGAAGCGACCCCTTCGTCGCCTGGATACGCTGCGTGCCGCCGCGCAGGGCGGCATGGTTGCGGCGCAGCGCAGCCAGCTTGCGGTAGCGGTTGAGCAGGGAGTCGGCCTTCAGGTCCTGCTCTTCGACCGAAACGCCGTCATGGTCGCGCGCAAAGCGCTGATCCCAGTAGCGCTCGCCCACCCGGCGGTACCAGAGGGCCTGGTTAGGGCCGGCATCCGTCGCGGACCATTTGAAGGCCTCGCGCATCGGGATGTCTTTTTCGTCTGTCTCATAGCCGGCGTCGCCGGCGCCGCGCATGCCCAGCTCCTGACCGTAATAGAGAATGGGCGTGCCCTTCAGCAGGAAGACCAGGGCTGCGGCGGTTCGCAGTTTCTCGGGCGAAATCTGCGGGTCTGATGCGATCCGGCTGACGTCGTGGTTCTCGGCAAAGAGCAGCTGGTGCTTGCCCGGAGGCGTGATCCGCGCCGTTTGGTCGAGGGCTGTGGCCAGCGCCGTCGCGTCAAAGCCGCGCAGGGCCTTTTCGACCGGGAAGGCGAAAATGGCGCTGGTATCGGCCCGGGTCAGATAGCTTTCGCCATAGTCGCTCCAGTCCGCCTGTTCCGCGATAAAGGTCAGGCGAGGATTGGTGGCGCGCAGGGTGTCGAACAGCGGCTTCCAGAACTCGACGAACAGGTTGGTCAGCAGCCCACGCGAATCCAGGTCGTCCATCATGTGATCGAGGCGGAAGCCGTCGACGCCGTCGTCAAACCGGCCGTCACGGTTGGGATCGACCCAGTCGAGCAGGTAGCGGTCGAAATAGGCGCGGACGGAGGGTGCCTTGAGGTCGACGGTCGTCACGCCGTGGGTGTCCCGGCCGAAGTGGCGGATCTCGCGAAGATTGAACGGTCCGTCTTCGGCCATGCCCGCGGCCCGGTCGCGCCAGAGCAGATGGTCGGCG
>Ga0187842_1000172_pt1 | contig 34684 bp, 38 predicted proteins | sample SpaLakP09_SKY_41_FD_134514 | JGI IMG/M metagenome (GOLD analysis project Ga0187842, IMG submission 134514) | Oligotrophic lake water microbial communities from Sparkling Lake, Wisconsin, USA - SP09_SKY_41 | ecosystem: Environmental > Aquatic > Freshwater > Lake | place: USA: Sparkling Lake... | reverse complement strand
TGGTCAGTTGCCCGGGGCGGGTCCTGAGCCGCGAGCAGCTGCTGGATCTGACCCTAGGCCGCGACGCCGAACCCTTCGACCGCAGCATCGACAACCAGATCAGCCGGCTCCGGCGTCGCCTCGAGGACGACCCCCGCAATCCGCGCTGGATCCGGACGGTCTGGGGCGCGGGCTATATGCTGGACGCGAAGGTCACCCGCACATGAAGCTGCTGCCGTCTCCCTCCCTGAGGTCGCAACTGCTGCTGATCGCCGTCGGCGGCTTCGTGGTCGGCCATATGCTGAACATGCTTCTGGCGAGCGGCCTGCGGCACATGCACGGGGGCAACCATCTGCTCACGCCGCTCAGCGTGCTGATCTTCCTGGCCCTGCTCGCCGCCGTGGCCTGGCTGTCGGCGCGCGTGACCCGGCCCCTTCAGCGGCTGACGGAGTCCGCCGACAAATTTTCCGGCACGGGGCCGCTGCAGCCGCTGCAGCCGGAGGGCCCGCCCGACATGCGGCGCGCGATCGCGGCCTTCAATGGACTGAGCCGGCGGATCTCGGATCTGCTCGAGGAAAAGGATCAGATGCTGGGCGCGCTCGGCCATGACCTCCGCACCCCCCTCGCCTCGATGAAGATCCGCGCGGCGGGCATGCGGCCCGTCGACCAGCGCACGGCCCTGTTCGCGACCGTGGACGGCATGGAGCGGATGATCGAAGACATCCTGACCCTCGCGCGCACAGGCCGGTCCGCCGAGCCACCGGCCCGGGTCGACGTCCGGGCGCTGGTGTCCGGTGTCGTCGGCGAGTTCACGGCCCAGGGCGCGGCGGTCGCGCTGGAGCCCGGCGAGGCGATCGGCTGGACCCTCAGGCCCGACCTCCTGACCCGCGCCCTCAGGAACCTCGTGGACAACGCCGTGCGCTACGCGGGCGGCGCGCGCCTCAGCCTGGCGGTTGACGGCCAGACCCTGCTCGTCCGGGTCGAGGACGACGGCCCGGGCCTCCCGGCCGACCAGCTTGAGCACGTCCTTCGCCCCTTCGCCCGCCTGGATCAGTCCCGGAACCGCGGCACCGGCGGGGCGGGCCTCGGCCTGGCCATCGCGACCTCGATCGCGCGACTGCATAGCGGAACCGTCGCGCTCGAAAACCGGCCGGAGGGCGGCCTGTCCGCGACCCTGCGGCTGACCGACGGCCTGTCCGGCGAATCCTGACCGCGGCGGCGGTCAGCTCCGGGCCGGCACCGGCACCCGCGTGTGTTCGTTGAACCATTCCAGCGTCCGCGCCCAGGCCTGGGCCGCCGTGACCGGATTGTACCGCTCCGGCGTAGCGTCGTTGAAGAACCCGTGGACGGAGTCGGGCCACAGATGGCCCTCGTGGCGGACATTGTGGCGCGCCAGCTCGGCCACCTGTGCCGGATAGTCGGCGGCCAGCCGGGTATCGAGCGCCCCGTGATGGATCAGTATGGCGGCACGGATATTCGCCACAGCGGCCGCGGGCGTCGCACCGCCGTAGAAGGGCGCCGCTGCCGCCAGCTCAGGTCCCAGAATTCCGGCCAGCGCATTGGCCTGGCCTCCGCCGAAACAGAAGCCGGTCGCCGCGATCTTGCCGTTGCAGTCGGGGCGCGCCTTCAGCCAGCGGGCGGCGGCGACCAGATCCTGGGTCATCTTCGCGCGGTCCAGCGAGGCGAACAGCTGACCGCCCCGGTAGTCGTCGCCGGGGTAGCCGCCCACCGTCGTCAGGGTGTCCGGGGCGAAGGCCATGAAATTCGCCAGGGCGAAGCGACGCGCCACATCCTCGGTATGGGGATTCAGCCCCCGGTTCTCGTGAATGACGATGACGCCCGGCAGCAGGGCGGGCGTGGCGCTGCGCGAGTCCGCGCTGAAGGGGCGGACCAGATAACCCCGGATCGAGCCGTGGCCGTCCGGAGACGGCACGGTGACATAGGAGGCGCGTATCCGTTCGTCGTCCTTCTGCACCTGCTGACCCAGGGCATAGTTCGGCATCAGGGCATCGACGATCGCTGTCGCGGTCAGCCCGCCGACGGCATAGCGACCGACCCCGCGCATGAAGGCACGGCGCCAGATCTCGCCATGGATGAAGCGCGTGTAGAGGTCGATCGCCGGTGCCGGGATCTTCCCGGGATCATCAGTCATGGTGTGCGCTCCTGTTCCACGGCCCCCGCGACCGGGGCACGGGCAATGTGCACCACGGTTCACGGAACGACCACTGCGGCGAGACGGATCGGGCCACCCGCAGGATGGGACGGCGAGACCGCGATTGACGATCGATCATCCCGCCTGACAAACATCGGGCCCGCGTTCGACAGGAGGCACCAGATGTCACGGCGGCTGATCACCCTGCCTGCCCTCCTGCTCGCCCTGGGTCTCGGCCTGGCCGCCTGTGGTCAGGCGGGTGAGCCCGGGACCGGGACGGCCCCTGTCGAGGCCCCGGCCGCGGCCCGCGAGGCTTCGACCGCAAGAGTCGAGGTGCCCAAGGTGGAGCGGGAGGGCGTCTGGCAGCCCGGCCCCGACGGCACCCAGGTGCCACTCTGGCCCGCCACGGTCCCGCTCGCCAAACCCGACAGCGGCGATCGTCCCGAGGCGACCGGCAATGGGTCGCCAACGGTCGGGGGCCGGCCATGGCACTGGGCGACCTATGTCACCCGGCCGACCATGACGGTCTACCGGCCGAGGGGGCGCAACACCGGGGCCGCGATGCTGGTCCTGCCGGGCGGCGGATTCCACGCCGTAGCCATGGACCTCGACGGCACCGAGATCTGCGACTGGGTGGTCCGGCAGGGGATGACCTGCGTCGTACTCAAATACCGGACCCCGCAGGTGTGGCCGACGGTGAATGGCCGGCAGCAACGACCGGAGGTGTTGCTGGGTCTCGAAGACGCCCAACGCGCCATGGCCCTGCTGCGGCAGGACGCCACCACCTGGGGCATCGATCCACGGAAGATCGGCGTGATCGGCTTTTCGGCCGGTGCCTATCTCGTCGCCAATATGAGCAATACGGATGAGCGGACCTATCCGCCGACCGACGCCGCCGACCGCCAGTCCTCACGGCCTGACTTCGCGATCGTCGCCTATACCGCCCGCATGCTGGACAACCGCGAAGGCCGGAACAACCTGCAGCTTCAGCCCTGGGTGACGATCAGCGAAACGGCGCCGCCGACCCTCATCATTCACGCCATGGACGACTCCGTCGACGATATCCGCCAGCCCATGGCCTATGCGCTGGCGCTCAATGACGCCGGCGTGCCGGTGGACATGCGTCTGTATGCCAAGGGCGGCCATGCCTTTGGAATGCGACCGACGACCGATCCGATCACGACCGACTGGCCCGAACAGGTCAGAACCTGGCTGCTTGGAATGGGGGTGTTGTGACCCTGCGGCCCTGACACCGGTCTTCCCCTCGCCTTGTCCCCGCCCCGCGCATAGGGCAAAGCGCGCGCATGCGCCTCGCCTTCATGGGTACCCCCGAATTCGCCGTGCCGTCCCTGGCCGAGCTCATCGCCTCGGGCCATGAGATCGTGGCCGTCTATTCCCAGCCGCCGAAGCCGCGCGGCCGCGGCCAGAAGCTGACGCCGTCGCCGGTGCAGGCCTTCGCCGAGACCATGGGCCTGCCGGTCTTCACCCCCGCCTCGATGAAATCCCCCGAGGCGATCGAGACCTTCCAGAGCCTCGAGGTCGACGCCGCCTGCGTCGTCGCCTACGGCCAGATCCTCAAGACCGAAGTGCTCGACGCGCCCCGCCTCGGCTGTTTCAACCTGCACGGCTCGCTGCTGCCCGCTGGCGCGGCGCCGCCCCGATCCAGCGCGCCATCATGGCCGGCGACCGCCAGACCGGCGTCCAGATCATGCGCATGTCCGAGGGCCTCGACGAGGGCGCGATCCTGCTCTCGGAAATCCTCGACATCCGCCCCGATGACACGGCCGCCACGCTCGGCGAACGCATGTCCCACACCGGTGCCAGCCTGTGGCCCCGGGCGCTGGCCGCCATCGAGCGGGGCGGCGTCGAGGGAACGGAACAGGTCGGCGAGCCGACCTATGCGAAGAAGATCACCCCCGCCGAGGCCCGCATCGACTGGTCCCGCCCGGCGGCCGGGGTCGACGCCCATATCCGCGGCCTGTCGCCCTTCCCCGGCGCCTGGTTCGAGGTTCCGGGCGAGGACGGGCCGGTGCGGATCAAGGTGCTGATGTCGCGCGTGTCGACCGGCTCGGGCGCGGCGGGTCAGGTGCTGGACGGCGCCCTGCGTATCGCCTGCGGCGACGGCGCGGTCGACCTGCTCCGGGTCCAGCGCGCGGGCAAGGCGGCCCAGACGGCCGACGAGATGTTGCGCGGCTTCCCGCTGCCGGCCGGAACGGTGCTGTCTCCCTCAAGCAGCGAGCCGCCGCGCGGCGAGCGATAGGGAAACAGGCATGCCGCGGTACCGGCTCACCCTCGAATACGACGGCTCGGCCTACAACGGCTTCCAGGCCCAGACCGACCAGCCGACCGTGCAGGGCTCCGTCGAGACGGCGATCACCGCCTTCTGCGGCGAGACCGTGCGGCTCGCCGCCGCCGGCCGCACCGACACCGGCGTCCACGCCACCGGCCAGGTCATCAGCCTCGATCTGGAAAAGGACTGGCCGGCGAAGACGGTCATGAACGCCCTCAACGCCCATCTGGTCGGCGAGGCGATCTCGGTGCTCGACTGCGTCGGCGTTGATGACGACTGGCACGCCCGCTTCTCGGCGACCGGCCGGCGCTACCTCTACCGCATCCTCAACCGCCCCGGTCCGCCCGCGCTGGACGCCGGCCGGGTCTGGCACATGCGCAAATCCTTGGACGCAGACGCCATGCACCAAGCGGCGCAGACCCTCGTCGGCCTGCACGACTTCACCACCTTCCGCGATGTGAACTGTCAGTCGAAATCGCCGGAGAAGACGCTCGATGTCGCGCGCGTCTCACGCGTCGGCGATGAGGTGCATCTGGTCTTCGAGGCGCGCAGCTTCCTGCATCGTCAGGTCCGGTCGATGACCGGCACCCTGGCCGAGGTCGGGCTGGGCCGATGGGCGATCGAGGACGTCGCCGCGGCCCTCGACGCCCGCGACCGCGCCGCCTGCGGCCCCGTGGCACCATCCACGGGGCTCTATCTGACGGGCGTGGTCTACTAGTTCCTGGCGTCTTCAGCGCCCGCAGCGACGGCGCTGCCCACGGCGGACACGTCACGGCCGACGCCCGAGATGGTGTTGCAGCCCGACACCACCAGCGAGGCGGCGACGAGGGTCAGGGCGATGATCTTTTTCATGGAGAAATTCCTTGGGAGGATTGAACCTTGGCCATGAACGCGAAGCGTGGCCGTGGGGTTGCATGGCCAAGCCGGGGTCTGATCTGCTAACCCCCGCCTCATGAGCCAGCCCGCCAACACCGCCGCCCGCCGCATCGTCGACACCCTCGTCATGAACGGCATCGATCGCGTCTTCTGCGTACCGGGCGAGAGCTATCTCGCCGTCCTCGACGCCCTCGCCGACGTGCGCGACAGGATCCAGGTCATCGCCTGCCGCCACGAGGCCGGCGCCGCCAACATGGCCGAGGCCTATGGCAAGCTGACCGGCAAGCCCGGCGTCTGCATGGTCACGCGCGGGCCCGGTGCGACCCACGCCTCCATCGGCGTGCATACAGCGCATCAGGACTCCACCCCGATGATCCTGTTCGTCGGCCAGATCGCCCTGACCGACCGCGGCCGCGGCGCCTTCCAGGAGGTCGACTATCGCGAGGTCTTCGGCGGCCTGGCCAAATGGGCCACCGAGATCGAGAGCCCCGAACGCACCGTCGAGGTCGTCGAACGCGCCTTCGCCACCGCCCTGCAGGGCCGGATGGGGCCCGTGGTCATCGCCCTGCCCGAGGACATCCTCCACGCCGACGGCGGCCCGGCCCCGATCCGGCCGGTGACCCCCGCGAAGGCGGCGCTGGACCCGGCCTTCGTCGAACAGGTCCGCGAGCGGCTGGCCAGGGCCGAACGTCCCCTGCTCGTGCTGGGCGGCTCCGGCTGGACCGAGGACGCTGCCGCCGCCATCGGCGACTGGGCCGAGCGCATCGGCCTGCCGGTCAGCCTGTCCTTCCGACGCAAGGACATCCTGTCCAACGACCGTCCCAACTACGCCGGCGACCTCGGCCTCGGCTGCAATCCGAAGCTGACGGCCGGGCGAAGGCCGCCGACCTGGTCATCGCTGTCGGCGCCCGCCTCGGCGAGAACCCGACCCAGGGCTACACCCTGTTCACCCGCGAACAGACCGCCGACCGCCTGATCCACATCCATCCGGGCGCGGAAGAGCTGGGCCGCGTCTGGACCCCGCTGATCAGCGCCACGGCCGACAATTCCCTCGCCGCCCACGCCCTGTCCACGATCGATCCGGGCCGGACCTGGCACGATGAGGCCACCGCCGCCCACGCCGACTACCAGGCCTTCTCAACGCCTGTGCCGGTCACCGGCGCGGTGAACATGAGCGAGTGCATGGCCCATCTCGGCGAGAGCCTGCCGCCGACGGCCATCATCACCAACGGCGCGGGCAATTTCGCCGCTTGGCTGCACCGCTTCTACCGCCATCGCGCCTGCCGCACCCAGCTGGCCCCGACCTCGGGCGCCATGGGCTACGGCTACCCTGCCGCCCTCGCCGCCAAGTCCGTCTATCCCGACCGCGAGGTCATCTGCATCGCCGGCGACGGCGACTATCTGATGACCGGGCAGGAGATCGCCACCGCCGTCCAGTACGGCATCAATGTCGTGGTCGTGGTCGTCGACAACGGCACCTACGGCACCATCCGCATGCACCAGGAGACCCACTATCCCGGCGCGACGCGGACCATCGCCACCGACCTGGTGAACCCCGATTTCGTCAAATACGCCGAGGCCTTCGGTGCCTTCGGCATCCGCTGCGAGACCACCGCCGGCTTCCCCGCCGCCCTCAAGGCCGCACGGAACGCAGGCCGCCCCGCGCTCGTTCACCTGATCACCTCGGCCGAGGATATCGCCCCGACCCGCACCATCACCGGCCTGCGCTCGCAATAAGGAGCCGCCATGCGCGTCCTTCCCGCCCTGCTCGCCTCGACCGCCCTGCTCGGCGGCTGCGCCACGCCGATGGCGCCCGGCCCCGACGGTCCGCCCATGGCCGACAACGGCAATGACTGCGCCGTCATCGCCGCGATCGCGAAAGAGCACTACCGCTTCAACACCACCGACAACCGGCCACCGCCGATCCGGTTCGAGGGCGACTACGCCCCGCGCTGCGACTGGGCGCGCTACGGCCTCGCCTTCACCGCCTACAATCCGGACGCTCCCGGCGATCCGCGCGAGCGTGTGCGCTGGGTCAGCTTCGCCCGCCCCGTCTATGACGGCCGCGGCGCCGTGGTCGAGACCGGCATCCTGCACGGCCCCCTCGCCGGCATGGGCTACGAGTGCCGGGTCATCTCGGGCATCGCCGCCTGGACGGTCCCCGAAGGGTCCTGCCGCAACACCTGGGTCTCCTGATCGACAGCCGGTGACGGCGGCGGCCCGCCCGCCTATGTTCGCGGCATGACCGACGCCGCGCCCGACTCGCCCTCCCCCGACGCCTCGCAGGACAGTGCCCCCGAAGGTGCCGCCGTGCGGCTGTGGATGATCGACGCCTCGGCCTACATCTTCCGCGCCTACCACGCCCTGCCGCCCCTGACGCGCAAGTCCGACGGCCTGCCCGTCGGCGCCGTCCAGGGCTACTGCAACATGCTGTGGAAGCTGATCCGCGACATGAAGGGCGCGGACGGCCCGACCCATCTCGTGGCGATCTTCGACCATTCGGAGAAGACCTTCCGCAATGAGATGTACGACCTCTACAAGGCCAACCGCTCGGCCCCGCCCGAGGATCTGATCCCCCAGTTCCCGCTGGTCCGCGAAGCCACCGCCGCCTTCGGCGTCCACTGCGTGGAACTGCCCGGCTATGAGGCCGACGACCTGATCGCCACCTATGCCTGCAAGGCCCGCGACGCCGGCGGCGAGGCCGTCATCGTCTCCTCCGACAAGGACCTGATGCAGCTGATCGGCCCCTCGGTCGTCATGTGGGACCCGATGAAGGAACGCCGCCTCGCCGAGGAGGCCGTGTTCGAAAAATTCGGCGTCACCCCCGACAAGGTGGTCGAGGTCCAGGCCCTGATCGGCGACAGCGTCGACAATGTCCCCGGCGCCCCCGGCATCGGCCCGAAGACCGCCGCCCAGCTGATCGAGGAATACGGCGACCTCGACACGCTTCTGGCCCGCGCCCATGAGATCAAACAGCCCAAACGCCGCGAGACCCTGATCGAATTCGCCGACCAGATCCGCCTGTCGCGCCGCCTCGTCACCCTCGACTGCGAGGCCCCCGCGCCCGAGCCGATCTCCGACTTCGCCGTCCGCGATCCCGACCCCGAGACCCTCGCCGCCTTCCTCGACAAGATGGAGTTCCGCTCCCTGCGCAGCCGCGTCGGCGACGGCAAGGCCCCCGCGAAAGACGGCACCGCCTTCGTCGCCCGGCCGAAGGTCCCCTCCGCCCCCGTCGCCACCCCCCGCTACGGCCAGGTCGCCACCGGCCCGGCGGAGGCCCAGGGCTTCGACACCGACGCCTATCACTGCGTCCAGACGCTGGAAGAGCTCGACCGGTGGATCGCCCGCGCGACCGAGGCCGGGGTCGTCGGCTTCGACACCGAGACGGATGCCCTGTCAGCCACCCACGCCGGCCTGTGCGGCGTGTCCCTCGCCATCGGCCCCAACGACGCCTGCTACATCCCCCTGACGCATGAGCACCCGCCCGCGGCCAACGCCGGCGGCCTCGACTTCGGCGGCGAGACCGAGCAGCGCGAGGCCCTCACCCAGATCGACAAGCCCGTGGCCCTCGCCCGGCTGAAGGCGCTGCTCGAGAACCCCGCCGTCCTCAAGGTCACCCAGAACGGCAAATACGACCTCGCCGTCATGGCGCAGCGGGGCATCCGCGTCGCCCCGATCGACGACACCATGCTGATCTCCTACGTCCTCGAGGGCGGCCTGCACGCCCACGGCATGGACGAGCTGGCCCGGCTCCACCTCGGCCACGACCCCATCACCTTCAAGACCGTCGCCGGCACGGGCAAGGCCCAGAAGAGCTTCAAACACGTCGAGCTGAAGCCGGCCACCGCCTACGCCGCCGAGGACGCCGACGTCACCCTGCGCCTCTGGCATATCCTCAAGCCCCGCCTCGCCGAAGACCACCTCGTCACCGTCTATGAGACGCTCGAGCGCGGCATGCCCGCCGTCCTGGCCGACATGGAGCGGGCCGGCATCCGCGTCGACCCCGACCGCCTCAAACGCCTGTCCTCGGAGTTCGGCCTGCGCATGGCCGAGCTGGAGCAGCAGGCGCACGAGCGCGCCGGCCGCCCGTTCAACGTCGGCTCCCCGCGCCAGATCGGCGACATCCTGTTCGGCGAAATGGCCCTGACCGGCGGCAAGAAGACCGCCTCCGGCCAGTGGGAGACCGGCGCCGCCACGCTCGAGGCCCTGGCCCTCACCCACGACCTGCCGCGCGTCCTGCTGGACTGGCGCCAGCTGTCCAAGCTCAAGGGCACCTATACCGACGCCCTGATCGAGGCCGCCGACAAGACCACCGACCGCGTCCACACCAGCTACCAGCTCGCCGCCGCCACCACCGGCCGCCTCGCCTCCTCCGATCCCAACCTGCAGAACATCCCGATCCGCACCGAGACCGGCCGCCAGATCCGCCAGGCCTTCATCGCCGCCCCCGGCCATGTCCTGATCAGCGCCGACTACAGCCAGATCGAGCTGCGCCTGCTGGCCCATATCGGCGACATCCCCGAGCTCAAGCGCGCCTTCGCCGCCGGCATCGACATCCACACCGCCACGGCCAGCGAGATGTTCGGCGTCCCCGTCGACCAGATGGACCCCGAGACCCGCCGCCGCGCCAAGGCGATCAATTTCGGCATCGTCTACGGTATCAGCGCCTTTGGCCTGGCCGCCCAGCTGAACATCGACCAGGGCGAGGCCGGCGCCTACATCAAGACCTATTTCGAGCGCTTCCCCGGCATCCGCACCTACATGGACGCCACCAAGACCCAGGTGCGCGAGACCGGCATGGTCAGCACCGTCTTCGGCCGCCGCATCCACATCCCCGCCATCCACTCGAAATCCGGGGCCGAGCGCCAGTTCGGCGAACGCGCCGCCATCAACGCCCCCATCCAGGGCGCCGCCGCCGACATCATCCGCCGCGCCATGATGCGGATGCCGGGGGCGCTGGTCGAGGCCGGCCTCTCAACCAAGATGCTGCTCCAGGTCCACGACGAACTGGTCTTCGAGGCCCCCGAGACCGAGGCCGAGCGCGCCATCGCCGTGATCAAGCGCACGATGGAGGGGGCGGCGGAACCGGCCGTGGCCCTGACGGTGCCGCTGGTGGTGGAGGCGCGGGCGGCGGGGAACTGGGACGAGGCGCACTGAGGGCTTCGCACCACAACCGAGCCCAACAAACGGGCCGCGTTTCCAGGCCGTTATCCCGTCACCTGCCGAAAATGCCAAATCAGGATTGAGGTGCCGTTCCAGACGAAATGACCCAGGGCGATCAGACCGTATGAGCCCGCTACCCCGACACTGGGTCTCGACCTCCAGAATAACAGTCCCAGCACCACAAACGCCGCAGCCTTGCCCAGTTCCGCAAGCGTGCCTCCGTGCGCGAGGTAGCCGTACGACCCTATCAGGACAAGGAACACAGGCAGGTTTGACAAGCCAAACCGCGCAACGAGAACAAGAATCCCGTATATCAGTACGAATCCGACACTCTCTATTACCGCAGGAAGCAGCACGAAACTAAAGAACAATCGCACCAGGTTTGAGTTTTCAACGCCAGTATTAAAACTTGCAGGTCTGGACTGACCGGCATCGGCGGCGAGTGACTCAAAAGTGAAACCGTAAATGACCGTCCAGGTCAAAGCGATTGTAAAGCAGATCAGTCCTGCCAGGATCGCGATTGTAATCCAGCGTATCGATGTCATAGGCACCCAATCTCATGCATCGTGAGGCGCGGTCTGATTGACCGCGCCTCATAGCGACAGCTGCGGGTCAGAACCTACGGCCCGGAATACGGTCCGGTCGGGGGCTGAGGCGGTTGCGGATTGCTGGGATGTGATGGCCCAGGCATGTTGCTTATATTCCGGTTTGTATCGTCGACCAAAAACTCAACCACTGCGTCGAAAAACCTCCCGATGGTTGTGTAGGGATTGTCCAGGGCTTCGCCGACCCCCCGGCCCACGTCTGGAACATTGTTGCCAGACCCGCCGGGCTGGGTTCCACCGCCGCCAGACGGAGTACCGCCACCTCCAGGTTGCGAACCGCCCCCGGAGGGCGCGGTTTGGCCCCCGACAACGAACGTCAACTCCTCCATAGTCAGTGCACGCATATCATCTTCCCCTAATCAATGGTTGTATTGGAAAGCGCCACCACCTTGACATTTGCAACCATAGAGTCAAGTCGTGACTGCGTTACGCTCTTAGGGTTGTGATTGGGTGAGTCGTGTTCGGTCGGCGAGTTGTCTTACAGGCTGAGGCGGCTGAGTGCGGACTGGCCTGTCTGGCTATGGTGGCGGCTCATCACGGGCGCCGGGAAACTCTGGGCGAACTCAGGCGCGAATTCCCCTTCTCAATGGGGGGCTCCAGTCTCCAAACTCTGATTGCTATCGCCGACACCCTGGGGTTCTCGGCCCGCGCCGTGCGCTGCGAACTTGATGAGCTCGGCAAGCTCGAGAGCCCCGCCATCCTGCATTGGGGCCTGGACCACTATGTGGTGCTCCACACGGTGGGACGCCGGCACGCCTTTATCGCTGACCCGTCCCTTGGCTTGCGCAAGCTGCCGCTTTCCGAGGTGTCCCGTCATTTCACCGGGGTAGCCCTGGAGCTGACTCCCGCGCCGCACTTCGAGAAGAAGGAGCCGGTTGAAAGGGTCCGGTTGAGCGATTTGTGGAGCCGCTTCACAGGGTTGAAGCTGTTCCTCGTCCAGCTGTTCCTGCTGACACTGGTCCTTCAGGCCGTCGGGCTCATCACGCCGCTGGCCAGCCAGCTTGTTGTGGACGATGTCATCGGCCGCGCCGACCGGGACCTCCTGACAGCCATATTGATCGGCTTCGGCGCCCTGATTCTAATCCAGGCGGCGGTTACGACCCTCCGCGGATTCATCCAACTGCACGCGGGTCAGCGACTCTCCGTCCAGCTGTCAGGCAACCTGCTGAAACACCTGCTGCGCCTGCCGACAGCCTTCTTCGAGCGGCGGCATGTAGGGGACGTGATGTCCCGGTTCGGGTCGTTGATACCCGCACAATCGTTCCTCACCGGAGGTCTCGTCGGCATCGTCCTGGACGCGGTGATGGTTCTTCCCGTTACCGTCATCATGGTCGTCTATTCGCCGTTGCTGTCAGGGATCGTGGCGATCAACCTGATCGTCATCGTCGCCGTGCGGACGCTCGCCTTCCCAACCACTCGTCGCCTCGCTGAAGAGAACCTGAACCTCGGCGCCAGGGCCGATTCCGTATTTCTGGAGACGGTTCGCGGCGCACGGGCGATCAAGATCGCCCGGCGCGAGGCGGAGCGGCACAGCTTGTGGCAGAACGCGGTGGCCGAGCAGCAGAACGCAGCTTTTCGCCAGGGCTTGTTCAATCTGTGGGGCGGTTCCTCGATGAGCGTCTGGACCGGCCTGCATGGGCTGATCATGCTCTACTTTGGTGCGCTCCAGGTAATCGACGGCGCAATGACACTGGGCATGTTCTTCGCCTTCCAGGCCTATGCGGGGCAGTTCTCCGCCCGCGTGGGAAGCCTGATCGCCGCCGTTTTCACATTTCGCATGCTCGGCCTTCACCTGGAGCGGTTGGCGGACATAGTCCACACGGACGCCGAGCGCGGATCGGATGGCCCGGTCATGCTCGCGAAGCCGTTGAAGGGCGCCGTCGAAGCGCAGGCCCTTTCCTTCCGCTACGGCCAGTACGACCCGTGGATCCTGCAGGGAGTTTCTTTTCGCATTGAGGCTGGCGAGTCCGTCGCGGTCGTCGGGCCGTCGGGAGGCGGCAAGTCGACACTGCTCAAGCTGATGATCGGCATCTACGAAGCCGGGGAAGGCGATGTGTTGTTCGACGGGCACCCGCTACGGGCGCTGGGCCTGCTGGCGGTACGAAAGCGCATGGGTGTGGTCATGCAAGACGACCAGTTGCTCAGCGGCACAATTGCCGACAACGTGTGCTTCTTCGACGCAATGATGGATATGGAAAAGGTCGAGCACGCTTGCCGGCTGGCCCATGTGCATGACGAGATTATGCGAATGCCCATGGGCTATCACAGCCTCGTCGGCGAGATGGGCTCAATCCTGTCCGGCGGGCAGAAGCAGAGGCTGCTGCTCGCCCGCGCACTCTACAAGGACCCGGCGATCCTCTTCATGGACGAAGGCACAGCCAACCTTGATCCCGTTCTCGAGCAGAAGGTGATGGCCTCCCTTTCAGGCCTGAACATCACCCGCGTGATGGTGGCGCATCGGGAAGCGGCAGCTCGTGGCTCGGACCGGGTGCTCTTGGTAGACAAGGGAAGGGTGGTTGAGATCACGGGCCTGACCCGGTCGCCTTTCGATGGGACGGCCGAGGCAGGAGCCGGGTCGTGAAGCTCTTTCGGCAGGAGGCCATCGAAAGCAAGCGACGCCGGCTTTGGGGCGAGGTGCGGCTGGCGCAGCCTCCGTCGTTGACGATCTGGACCGGGGTCCTGGTCGCAATCTCCCTTGCCGTGTTCGCGGTCCTGGTGCTGGGCCGCTACACACGCGCCGAGACAGTGCCCGGGTTCCTGTACACCGAGGCCGGCGTCGTCGATGTCCGGCCTGTCCAGGGAGGCCGCGTCAAGCGCGTTTTCGTTCGCGAAGGGCAGGCTGTCGCCGTCGGCGTCCCCCTGGTCGAGTTCAACTCTGATGTAGAGAGTGTTGAGTCTGGCCTCACCCTGGACCTGCAACTTGCGCAGATTGATCGTCAAATCACCGCTCTGACGCAACGTGCTGAGGCCATCGCCCAAGGCTACCTGACGGAGACGGGACGCCTTGAGGATCAAATCATGGCCCAGGAAAATCTCCTTGCCATCCTTCAGCGGCAAAGGGACGGGCAGGTCGACGCTGTTGCACTTGTCCAGGGCGATCTTGAACGCTTCTCCCGTCTTCAGGCCCAGGGTTTCGCCCCGGCGGTCGAGGTGGATCGGCGGCGACGTGCAGTGCTCGACGAACAGGGCGATTTGCGGGACCTCGACGGACAAATCGCCGCCGCCGGCGCGCGGGTATCGGACCTTAGATCCCAGACAGTTTCGCTCCCCTCCCGACAGACCGAGGTCGAAGCCGTCCTTCGTAGCGAAAATGCAAGGCTGAGCCAGCAGCGGGCGGAACTCGCCCTGGCGCGAGGTTATATCCTGCGCGCGCCCATTGCCGGGACTGTCACACGCCTGGCCGCGCGGGACGGTTTCACACCATCGAACAACGGGCGCCTGCTTACAATCGCCCCCGGGAACTCCATGCTCTACGCGCGGCTATTGGTGCCCACCCGGGCGATCGGCTTCCTGAAAACCGGGCAGACCGCAAACCTGAAGGTTGAGGCCTTCCCCTTTGAGCGGTTCGGAATGATCAAGGGATATGTGAGCGAGATACACCCACTGGTCGTGCAGCCAGGCGAACTGGCTTATCCTGTCGAGGTGACTGAACCGGTCTACGAGGTCGATGTGTTTATCACCCGCGAATACATCAATGCCTTTGGTGAAAGACGAAACCTCAGACCAGGCATGGTTTTGCGAGCCGACCTGCCGATCGACCGCCGCTGGTTGTGGCAGCAACTGTTTGACCCGCTACTGGCAGCGGGATCGCGGTTCGCGACCTAGAGCGCCGGATCCGGCACCCCCAATTGCCCACCCAACCGCCCGCAGCTGGATCCGCGCCGCCTGTTGCAGGATGGCGCCGGGGCAGGCGCGCTCGATCTCGGACAGCAGGGTGCCGATGCCGGCGCGGCCGTCGGCGCTGGTCAGGTCGAGGCCCTCCAGGGCCTCCAGCAGGCGGGCGGCGATGCGGTCTTCGGCACGCATGATCTGTGTCCTTCTTCTGTAACGCCGACCCGGGATGATCCAGCCGATTGGAGGGGGCGGAGTCAATCGGAACGTTCGCTTTTTGTTCTTTTTAACCACAGCGGAGGTGGTGAGGCCCCTCCACCATGCTTCGCAGGGTCCCCCTCCCCCGTTGGGGGAGGAATGCAGGCCCCTTGTCATCCCCCCATGGGGGGGGAGGTGGCCCGAAGGGCCGGAAGGGGGCGCCGCCAACAGTGTCTTCTCGCCCCCGATAATCCCGCCCCTTTCAACCCCGAAAGGCGCCCTCCCGACCCCTGATCCGCCGCCGCGAACCCCCGCCAACCCACCATCCCCCCGCACCGGCGTATAATGCGGCTCGAGGCGGCCAAAGGGCCGCCCCGCCTCGCCGGTCTTTGACATCGCCGCCCTCAAACCCCGCCCGACCGCCCCAGGCCGACGCGGATTGTCAGCAGATTGACGCTGCCCCCGGCGCGCGCCGGACGTCTTCAATCTATTCTCCGTCCGACCGTGTCTTTCCGCCCCGACCGGAGCGCACGAAGCGCACGGTGCGCACTGTGTTTTTCCGCCCGCCCGCCACGCGTGCTAAGGCCCCGCCATGACCCCCCAGACTGTGGATGTCCTGATCGTCGGCGCCGGCGCGGCCGGGATGATGTGCGCCATCGAGGCCGGGCGACGCGGGCGCTCCGTCCGCATCCTCGACCACGCCCGGGCGCCGGGTGAGAAGATCCGCATCTCGGGCGGGGGGCGCTGCAACTTCACCAACACCGGGACCAGTCCCGCCAACTTCCTCGGCGAGAACCCCCGGTTCGCCACCTCGGCCCTGAAGCGGTTCAGCCAGCACGACTTCGTCAAACGCGTCGACCGGGCCGGCATCGCCTGGCACGAGAAGACCCTGGGCCAGTTGTTCTGCGATGACAGCGCCAGACAGATCATCCGCATGCTGACCGACGACATGCGGGCGGCGGGCGTGGTCCTGTCGCTGGGCGTCTCGGTCGAGCGGGTCGACCGCGTCGCCGACGGCTTCGAGGCCGCCCTGTCCGACGGCACGGTGGTCCGCAGCCGGTCGCTGGTCCTGGCCACCGGCGGCAAGTCGATCCCCAAGATGGGGGCCACCGGCTGGGCCTATGACGCCGCCCGCCAGTTCGGCCTGCGCGTCACCGACACCCGCCCCGCCCTGGTCCCCCTGACCTTCGAGGCCGGCCTGCTGGAGACGCTGACGCCACTCGCCGGCGTCGCCGTGGACGCCGTGGTGAAAGGCGGCGGCACCAGCTTCGCCGAGGCCATGCTGTTCACCCACCGCGGCCTGTCGGGCCCCGCCATCCTCCAGATCAGCTCCTACTAGCGCGAAGGCGAGCCCATCACCGTCGCCATGGCGCCCGGCGAAGATCTCTACGCCCGCCTCAAGGCCGCCAAGGAGGAGAACGGCAAACAGATGGTCCATACGGCCCTGGGCCATCTGATCCCCCGCCGCCTCGCCGAAAACGTCTGCGAGCGCGAAGGCGTCAAGGGCAAGCTGGCCGAGGTCGGCGACAAGACCCTGCGCCGCCTCGACGCCGCCGTAAACGGCTGGACCGTCAAGCCCGTCGGCTCCGAAGGCTACCGCACCGCCGAGGTCACCCTGGGCGGCGTCGCAACAGACCAGCTGGACCAGCAAACCATGGCCGCGACCTCGGTCCCCGGCCTCTACGTCATCGGCGAGGCCGCCGACGTCACCGGCTGGCTCGGCGGCTACAATTTCCAGTGGGCCTGGTCGTCGGGCTGGGCCGCCGGACAGGCTTGTTAGGGCGCTGATGCCGGGCAGGGCCGGGGCGGCGAGGGCAGCCGCTTCGGCTCCCGATAGACGACCGTCAGCAGGTCCGAGGCCACCGGCGTGGTCGTCGCCCCGGCGCTCCGGAAGGCCACGAGGTTTTCCTCGTACAGCCGGGCGCGGCGCTCGGGTGTCAGGACGTCGATCCGGACCTGATGCCAGAGCCAGCCCTCGTCGTCCTGGAGCGCCAGGGTGAACAGACCGCCGGCGGCGACGGCGTCACGCACCTCCGGCGTGTCGACATAGCCGGAGCTCCAGTCCTGGTTCCGGTCCGGCCCCGCCGGCACCCGGACGCGATGGCCGCGCCAGCTCTCGCCCGATGGCGCGATCAGCACGGCCTGCAGCCAGCCCGGCCGGTCGCGGCAGTAGTCGCCGAACCTGACCGACATCCCCACCCCCTGGGGCGGGCCGAGGGTGAGGCCCTCGCTATGGAAGGCGAAGCTGATGCTGAAGGGCGCGTCTTCGGCATAGCTGCCGGCGAAGAGCTCCGGCGCGCCCATCCGGGGGTTCTGGCCCTCGTCCCGCAGAAGCCGCAACGGCATCTGCGCCTCGACCACCGGCGCCGCGGGGTCGAGGGCGGGAAGGGCGGGGTCGGCTTCAGGCGCAGCGCCGGCACAGCTCCGGATGGCGACGATGAAGAGCAGCAGGAGCAGAATGCGCATGGACCCTCGCGACCTCGCCCGGACCAGTTGGGACACCGGCGGCGCACGGGACAAGGGCGCGGCGGGCCGGACCGCCTCGCCGCACGCCCGCCTTTCCTGTAAGAGCCCCCGCCATGCCCTTCACCGCCACCGTCCTGACCATGTTTCCCGAGGCGTTTCCCGGCCCGCTCGGCGTCTCGCTGATCGGCACGGCGTGGCGCGAGCGCGGGCTCTGGAGCCTTGATACGGTTGACATTCGGGCCTTTTCCACAGATACGCGCGGCTTCCTGGACGACACCCCCGCGGGTGGCGGGCCGGGAGCCGTGCTGAAAGCGGACGTGGTGGCCAGGGCGCTCGACAGCGTATCCGGGTCAGGACGGCCGCTTTTGTACATGAGCGCCCGGGGTCGGCCCCTGACCCAGGCGCGCGTCAAAGAATGGGCGAAGGCGGACGGGATTACCGTTCTCTGCGGCCGGTTCGAGGGGGTGGACCAGCGCGTGCTCGACGCGCGCGGGGTCGAGGAAGTCTCCGTCGGGGACGCGGTGCTCGCCGGTGGCGAGGCGGCGGCCATGGTGGTCATCGAAGCGTGCGTACGACTGATCCCCGGGGTGCTGGGCCAGGCTGAAAGCCTGAGTTCGGAGAGCTTCGAGGACGGCCTTCTGGAGCATCCGCAGTACACGCGACCGCGGACGTTCGAGGGGCTGGAGATACCCGAGGTGCTTCTGTCGGGCGACCACAAGAAGGTCGCACAATGGCGCGAAGAGCAGCGGCGAGTGACGACCCGGGAACGACGGCCAGACCTCTGGGCGGCTTATCCGGACAAGACCCATGCGGGACACGAGCCCGCCAAATCACAGGTAAAGAGCGCAAAAGCTCGAGGAGAATAGAATGAACATCCTTCAGACGATCGAAGCCGAAGAAAAAGCCCGCCTGATCGACAAGCGCGCGATCCCCGACTTCCAGCCGGGCGACACGCTGCGCGTCATGGTCAAGATCAAGGAAGGCGAGCGCGAACGCATCCAGGCCTTCGAGGGCGTCTGCATCGCCCGCGCCGGCGGCGGCGTGAACGAGAATTTCACCGTGCGGAAGATCTCCTTCGGCGAAGGCGTGGAGCGGGTCTTCCCGATCCTGTCGCCGAACATCGACGCCATCGAGGTCAAGCGCCGCGGCGTCGTCCGGCGCGCCAAGCTCTATTACCTGCGTGACCGTCGCGGCAAATCCGCCCGGATCGCCGAAAAGCAGACGATCCGCCCGGTCAAGGGCGTCGTGGTCCCGGAAACCGGCACCGCCCAGAAGGCCGACGAAACCGAAGCATAAACCGCTTCCTTTCGCTGAAATTGCAAAGGCCCCGGCGCAACCGCCGGGGCCTTTTCTACTCTGTCCGGTCGTCGGCCTAGTTCGGGTAGAGCCGCCCGTCCGCGTCCTTCTGGCCTTCCAGGCTATGCTTGAGATCGCGCATCTGGTCGTGCCCGTCCTTCACCGTGGTGTAGGCCCGGCGGATGGTCTCGCGGGTCGTGGCCGAGACCTTCGAGTCATCAAGAGCGGTTTCGAACTTGCCCTTGATGAAGTCCTCCCCGTTCTCGACCGAGTTCACCACGGCCTGTTCGTCGCGCAGCAGGGCGTGTTTGACGTCAAGAAAGGCGCGATGGGCCTTGGCCAGGATCGAGCCGTCGTCCTCGGGCTCGCCGCCCAGGTTGCGGACCGTGCCCTGCAGGTCAACCGCCACCTGCTGGCGCTCGAAGCTCCGGGCCTCGAACAGGGAGCGGTAGCCGGGCTTGTCGGTTTCCTTGGCAGCTTCGCGATAGCCGTCGGCGCTGTCGATCGTGGTCTCGATCAGGCTGTTGAGAACGTGGATGTCGTGGTCATTGGACGTGGTCATATTCAGGCCTTTCACAGCTTCCGGGAGGAGACGTGAAAGCGCTGTCGGGCCTGAAAAGGTTTCAGCTTCGCCGTTCTACAATTTCGTGCGCAGCGACCAGAGCTCGGGGAAACAGCGGCGTTGCAGCGTCTCGGTCAGGTAGGCGACGCCCTCGGTTCCGCCGGTGCCGCGCCGCCGGCCGATGATGCGCTCGCCCGTCACGACATGCTTGTGTCGCCAGGTCAGCAGGGCATCGTCGAGATCCACCAGCTTCTCGGCGAGTTGATAAAAGGGCCACCAGCGGGCGGTGTCGCGATAGACCTCCAGCCAGGCGGCCTCGACCTCCTCGGAGGGCTCATAGGGCTGACTGACATCCCGGTTCAGAACCGCGGCCGGGATCGGCAGGCCCGCGACAGCCAGCTGGGACAGGGCGTCGTCGTACAGGCTCGGTGCGACGAGGGCGGCCTGAAGCGCGGCATGGGCCGCCGGACGTTCGACATGGAAGCGCAGGAAGCGATCGTCCTTCAGCCCCAGCATGAACTCGAACCGCCGGAACTGGTCGCTCTGGAATCCCGAGGACGAGCCGAGGACGCCGCGGAAGCGCAGATAATCGGCCGGCGTCATGGTCGCCAGGATGTCCCAACTCATCGTCATCACCGCCTGGATGCGGCTGACGCGGGCGAGGCATTTGTAGGCGGGGACCAGATCGCCGCTGCGGACCAGGGCCTGCGCCAGGGTCACCTCGTGCAGGATCTGTTTGAGCCAGAGTTCCTTGGTCTGGTGGATGATGACGAACAGCATCTCGTCATGCTCGTCCGACAGCGGGTGCTGGGCGATGAGCAGCTCGTCGAGGCTGAGATAGCCGGCGTAGGTGATGTCGGAGGGTTTGGCGGCGTCGTTCATTCCCGACCTATCGCGCGGGAGGCGCGGAGGCTCAAGGCTTGTCGGGATCGTCCGGCCGGTCGTCCCAGCCTTCACGGCTGGACTTGAACGCCAGCGCCATCAGGGTCCAGGTCAGCGCGACCGTGCCCAGTACGCCGAGCGAGAGGGCGATCAGGCCGTGCAGACCCAGTGGCCCCCCGCCGATCGCAATCCACGCGAAGCGAACGCCGACCGTCGCAATCAGGGCGACGCCGAGGACGGTGAGGACCCTCAGCAGCAGACGGACCGCGGTCAGCGCTGGACCCATTGGCCCTGGGCGTTGCGGTACCACTGGCCGGTGCTGATCCGGGGCAGAAGCTGCGTCTGGAACATCCGGGCTGCGGCGGTTTCGGTCGTCGCGCCGTCGCCGGCGGCCTGGGCGCTGCGGGCGTAGGCCTCGCGTCGGGCGGCGTTTGTCGCCTGGACAGCCTCGGTCAGGGCGGCGTCGGAGGCCGGGACGCGGAAGCCCAGGTAGCCGTCAGCCTGTTCGCCGACCGTACCCTGCACCTTGGCGGCGTCGATCATCGACTTCTGGGCCGACGTCTGGGCGAAAGCCGCGCCCGCGGCGACGCCGAGAGCCGCGATGGCCGCAGCGACGACGAAGAACTTGCGGAAAGACATCTGGGTCAACTTTCGCGTCAGAACAGGTTGGGGTTTTCGACGAGGAGGTCCTGCAGCTCCTTGTCGAGTCGCACGCGAACATCGGCGTCGAGTTTCGCGTAGATCTGGATCGGATCCACCTGCAGCCGGACCGTGGGCGTGCAGGCACCGAGGCCGACTGCGGCGATGAGGCCGAGCAGGGCGAGGTGGGTGCGCGTCCGGGTCTGGGGCCGAGTCATAAGCGGTGGTCTCCGGTCTTCAATCCACGACGATCTAACGCGACTGAGCGTGAATGGGTTCTGAACGAGGAAGATGTTCCGATCACGGCGTGGCCGGAGGCTCAGCCGGTGACGACGACGAGGGACGGCCGTCGCGGGCGCGGTTAAGCTCGAGAAGGTCGCCGATCAACTGGTTGAGGTTGAGGGTGGTGTCGAGAGTCAGGTCGATCCCTGTGCCCGACGGCAGGGGCAGGGTCCGGTTGAGGAACTCACGGCTGATGAACTCGGCGAGCGGTATGCGCAGCTCCTGGCGCACCGGCGGGTCGTGACGACCGCGGATGCGGAACAGCACACCGATCCGGCCCTGGTCGAGACTGTTGACCTCGGCGGACAGGATGTCGAACGAGAGGTTCTCCATGGCCTGGTAGGCCAGGTCCTGAACCGTGTTGGGGGGCACCGCCTCGCCGCCGCCGCCGGCCTCGAGGCCGCTGAGCGCCTCACGCGCGATGGACAGGCGACCCGGCTGGACCGCTGCGAGCGACCCGCCGGCGATACGGACGCCATTCACCCGATCGGAGGTGAAGGGCAGCCGACCCGAGACGACGGCATCAAGGTTGACCTTGTCGCCGAACCCGGACCCGGCGATCACCTGACCCAGCTGAACGTTCTCGAACACGATGACGCCGCTGATCGGCTGCGCGGGGTCCAGCGGCACGGCGAAGGGCTCGACCCGGATGTATCCGCCGGCCACCGCGAGATCGCCGCCCTCGATGGTCACCGCCGCCTTGTCGAGACCGAACGTCAGCTCGATGTCCGTGAGCGGGACGACCGACTCCAGAAGGTCGGCGGAAAGGCGTTGGCCCGGTGCCGCGGTCAGAGGGGCCAGATTGATGAAGTCGATGGTCCCCCGCAGGCCCTTCAACGGGCCGGCGGGGCTGGTGAAGTCGAGGCCGGGGATGGTCAGGCGGCCCGCGCTGGTCCCCTCGGCATCCGCTCGCCAGTCGATGCGGCCGCTAAAGGCCGCCGAACCGGTCGCCGGCGAGCCCACGAACGCGGCCAGGGGACTGAGGTCGGACGGTTGAAGCCCGCCCTCAGCGAAGACGATGGAGGGGGCGTCGATGGTCAGGCCGCCGGCTCCCGACTGGCCATCGTGGGCGAGGGTCAGGCGGCCGAGCGAAACGCCTTGGCGCGCGAGATCGAAGGCACCCGTCCAGTCCTCGCCGGACAGGCGGGCCGATCCACTCGCGGTCAGGGGATTGAAACGCAGGGGCGTGGTGGCGTCCTCGACCGCCGCGCGCGCAATACGGGCCTCAAGGCCGACACCGCCCGGACCGCCGGTCGCCGTGAAGCCGCCCTCTGCTTCGCGGAAATTCAGTGCCAGGAAAGGCGCGGAAGCGGTCAGCCCGCGCAGGGCACCCTCCGACCGCCAGCGGCCATCGGCCACGCTGACCAGCGGGCGGGCGACGGGGCAGATGTCGCCTGCGATGTCGGCCACATCGCTCTCATCGAGTTCGAGCCGGTCGACGGTCAGCGGTAGGCAGCGCGCGGCGACATAGGCGAGGCGGCTGCCCGAGGAACTCAGTTCGCCGCGGGTCTGGAGGGTGATCCCCCGGGCGAGGCCGAAATCCAGAGCAGCGCGCCCATCCAGGGTGGCGGTGAACCCCGACGGCGTCAGCCGCCAGGCCGGAATGGCGAAGGCGGCCTCGGGCAGGCCCTGACCGCGTGTTGTCGTCAGCGACAGGGCACCGCCGCCGGCCTGGCCAGAGGCGGCGAGGAATAGCGGCGTTGCCGCAGGGCGAAGGGTGAGCACGCCGCCGTTCGCCGGCCGCAGGGTCGCCGGACGGGTCAGGGTCAGGCGAGTCCCCGAGTGCCCCGTACTCAGATCGAAGCCGGGGATATCGAGCGCGAAGGCCGAGAGTGCGCGCTTCATACCCGCCAGTTCCGGGACGTCATCGTTCGAGGGCGTACCGAACAGGGGCCAGGCCCCCCGGGCCGACCGGAGCGCGCCTGTGGCCGTAACCCGCAGCCCGCCGTCAGAGACCAGATCGAAATCGGTCCTGCCCTGGACACCGGTCAGGGTCAGTTCGTCCCGGGCCAGCCGCGCCGCGGACAGGGCGACAGTGCCGCCCGCTTCCACCGCTGCGCCGTGACCGCCCATGGTCAACCGGCGGGATTTCAACGTCAGCCCGGTGCCGTCCAGCCCGGCTCCGGATGCGCGGGCGGCGCTCGCGACCGCGCCACCCGCCAGGCTCCAGCCGAGACCGCGAGGATCGCGCGCCACGGTGGACCGCGCGTCGGTCAAGAGCAGACGGGCAGTCGCCGCCGCCGCCGCGGGACCCTCAATCCGGCTGGCCCGAAGATCGACGGCGCTGGTCCCCTCCATGCGGAAGGCGTCGATCCAGCCGCTAGTCTGGCCGTCGAAGGTAAGGCGCAGGTCGGTGTCGCGCGCCGATGCGTCACCGGCGGCGAGGCGTGCAGCCGCGACATGCAGGTTGACCCGCGCGCGCCCGTCGCCGCGCCGGACCTTGAGGTCGGGATACGGCAGATCAGCGACGACGGTCGCCGCGACCGCCGTGCCGGAAAAGCCGGGCAGGCTGGCGCGGTCCGCAGCGGCGGAGAGGCGCAGGGCGACGCGATCACCCGTGGTCGTCAGGTCGACCGTGGTCTGCAGCCCCCGCGCCTCGACGTCGCCGCTCCTGAACGCCGTCGGGGGCATGCGGGCGGTCAACCGCATCAGCTTGCCGTCATCAATCCGGGCGTCGCCGAGGAGGCGGGTCGTGCCGTAGTCGGTGTCCAGCCGGACCTGGGCGCCTTCGACCAGAACCAGTGGGCCCCGGCTATCGGGACGGGGTGGCTGGCCGGTGAACCGCTCGACCAGCGGGTCCAGCGAACCGAGGGTCAGTTTGCCGTTGCGGACGCTGGCGCGCACCACCGGGCGGATCAGGCGAATTCGGGTGGGCGTCAGACCGATCCCTCCCTTCGACCATGGTGCGCCGATCGCATAGTCGACCTCGACCCGTTCGACGGTGACGTCCGGGTCGGCGGCGTCGCCGATACGGACCCGGGCCACCAGACCGTCCAGTTCGAGCCGGTCGACCTGCATGTCGGCCTCAATGCCCTGCTGCTCCAGCCAGCCGATCAGGACCTGCCGGGTCGCGGCGCGCCGGTTGAGGTAGAGCAGGCTCGTCAGGACCAGCAGCACGCCGAACACCACGCCCGTGACCAGCACAGCGCGGCGACCCCGCTTGCGCACAGGCCGCGCGGGAGGCGGAGCGGGATCAGTCGCAGCGGTCATGGACTGGTCATAACGGGACAGGCGCGCCGGAAGAAAGGCCGCTGAGCAAAGGAATTCTCCGGATCAGCAATATGGGCGTGTCCGCGGAAACACAGGTGAGTGGCGCATGCGCCACTTTGAATGTCTCGCGCGTCAGTTCGGGACATGTTGCCGCAGGAATGAGTCAATTCACCGCCAAAACGCAGCGAATACACGATCAGTTTCCGCCGTTAGTCTCATGGTTCACGCAAGCTTTACCCATGACTACGGCTCCGGTTAACGCGCTGTAACGAACCGCCTTCCCATGATGGGACGGACGGGCTATACGCCCTGTCTCGCGGCGGGGGCTCCTTCGGCGCGAACCTTGCTACCAGTGGCTTTGGCGCCGTCCGGCGTCGTCGTTTCTCGGGGACCGATGGCTCAGTTCGATCCACGTCGCCAACCGATGCGCATTGCGCCGCACGCCTTGACGGCGGTGGCCGCGATCTCGGTGGCGCTGCTTGCAGGTCGTGTGTACCAACCCGCGAAAGCGGAAGAGGCTCCGCCTCTCACCCAGAATCAGATCGCTGTCCTGGCCGATCAGGCCTTCGCTGCCGCGGGCATGCCCGCCGGCCTCACGACGCCCGAAGCCATTCCCGTCCAGATCCGTCGCGGCGAGACGTTCGAGCAGGCCGTGCGCCGCACGGGCATCGCCCCGGAAGAAGCGTCGGCCGTGGCCGCCACCCTGTCGAACGCCATGGACGTGAACGCCATGCGCGCCGGCCAGCGTTTCGAAACGGCTATTTCCCAGCCGCGCGGCGGCCGGGGCGAGGCCCGTCTGATTGGCCTCACCATGCGCACCGGCCCGGCGACCCAGTTGACCGTCTCGCGCAGCTTCGACGGTGCCCTGCGTCTTCGGGCGCTGGAGGAGAAGGTCACTCACGAGACCGTTGTTCTGACGGGCAAGGTCGAGGGCTCCCTGACGCGGACCGCCCGTCGTGAAGGTGCGCCTGCCGAGGTGGCCCGCGCCGCCGGCCGCCTGTTCTCGCACCGGTTCGACATGGACCGCGACATCCGCGCCAATGACGAGTTCACCTATGTCTTCGGCCGCACCGTCACGGAAAACGGCCGCACCATCGGCACGGACGGGCTGCTCTACGCCGAACTGAAAGGCGTCGCCTTCTATCGCTTCCAGCCCGACGGGGCCCGCGAGGCCCAGTATTTCGACGCCACGGGCAAGAACACCCGCTCGGCCTTCATGCGTACCCCACTTGAGCGAGGGTTCCGCGTTTCATCGTCGTTCGGCTTCCGCCGTCACCCGATCGCCGGCTATCGCAAGATGCACCAGGGTATCGATTTCGCGGCCGGCAGCGGCACGCCGGTCGTGGCCCCGGCTGACGGCGTGGTTGTCGAGGCCCGTCGCTGGGGCGGCTATGGCAACTGGCTACGCATCCGTCATTCCAACGGCCTTGAGACCGGCTACGGTCACCTCTCCCGCTACGCCTCGGGCATGCGCGCCGGTCAGCGCGTGCGTCAGGGTCAGATCGTTGCCTATGTCGGCTCGACCGGCGCCTCGACCGGCCCGCACCTGCACTACGAGATCTGGCGCGGCGGTCAGCGGATCAATCCGGCCGGCGTGCGCACCACCGAGGGTACCGTCCTGGCCGGTGCTGACCTCGCGGCCTTCAAGGCCGAAAAGGCCCGCATCGACCGCATCCGGGCCGCCGGCGGCGAACGTCGCCCGGTCGTTCAACGCGCGTCCGTTGAAGGCCTCCGCCCCGCCCAGGGCTGAGCCCTTCTTTCAGCTTCCCGGATTGGCCGCCGCGATCAGGGCGTCGTCCATCTCGCGCGCCCGGATCGCCGCGGGCCGCTGGAACAGCCGGGCCGCATAGGCCTTGAAGGCGTCCCGCTCCGGCAGGCTCCTGAACTGCAGGCCCCAGCCGATCTGGCTGCCCAGATAGACATCCAGCGCGGTGAAGCGGTCGCCGAGCAGCCATGGACCGCCACTGCTGGTCACCGCCTGTTCGAGCGCCTCGACCACCTGCTCGAAACTGCCGTAGCCCGCCATTCCGGCCTTGTCCGCCGGGGCCAGCAGGCCCAGAGATTTGGCCGTCACCGCCGCCTCAAGCGGACCTGCACCGAAGAACATCCAGCGCAGGTAGGCGCCGCGCGCCGGGTCATCGAGCGCCGGGGCCAGACCCGCTTCGGGAAAGGCGTCGGCCAGCCAGGTGCAGATCGCGGCGCATTCCGTCACCGTCACCCCGCGATGGGTGATCGCCGGCACCTTTCCCATAGGATTGATCGCCAGATATTCGGGTGCCTTCATCGTCGTGCCGTAATCCAGAACCACCGTGCGGTACGGCTGGCCGACCTCCTCCAGCATCCAGCGCGCGATGCGGCCGCGCGACATGGGGTTGGTGTAAAGGACGATCTCGTCGGACTGGCTCACTGCGCTCTCCCTCGCGTTCCGACGTGAACGCTAACCCGAAGACGGCATGGAACAAAGACGAAACATTCTTCGAGGCCTCGTCGGCGGAGCCCTGCTTTGGGCTGCCGGGTCCGGGGCTGTGGCGCAGCCCGCCTTCAGCTCACGCCGCATTGCAGTGACGACCCGTGGTCGAGGCCCGGACGTGCTGCTGATCCCCGGCCTGGCATCGACCGCCGAGGTCTGGCGCGGCGTGGCGGACCGGCTGGCCGGCAAGCGGCGGCTTCACCTTGTCTCGGGCCGCGGGTTCGGCGACTTGCCTGCGGGCGCAAACGCCAGCGGCGCGGTCATGGCGGCGGTCGCCGCCGAGGTTCGGCGCTACATCACGGAGCAACGGCTGGAACGGCCGGCCATCATCGGCCATTCCATGGGTGGCCAGCTGGGACTGCGCATCGCAGCGGACTCCGGAGCCCGGATTGGCCGCGTCATGGTGGTCGACTCCTCACCGTTCTTCCCGGCCCTGATCAGCCCCCAGGCGACCGTTGGCGACGTCGAGCCGATCGCCCAGCTGGCCTTTCAGGCGATCCATTTCCTCGGCGACGAGGCCTTGCGTGCGCATGGCCGGCAGATGGGCCTGGAACTGGGCGGTGCCACCGATGCCGTGTTCGGGACGCTGGGCTGGCAGGGCGGCGACCGCCGCGTCCTGGCCCAGTCCCTGTACGAGGTGATGACCGTCGACCTGCGTCGCCGCCTGCCCGACATCACGGCCCCGGTGACGGTTGTGTACGGCTGGAGTTCGGACGGAAACTCGCCGCGCAGCCGCACGGACAGCCTGTTCCGCGGTGCCTATGCGCGGCTTCGACCCCCGGCGGCCTTCGTGCCGATCGCGGGGGCGGAGCATATGGTGATGATCGATCAGCCGACGCGCTTCATGGCGGCGGTGGACCGGTTCCTCGCCTGAGGTCTCAGTCGGCGTCCGGCTGATTGTCCGGATGGGCGGCGATGAAGGCGGGATGAAGCGCCGCCGCCCCGTCGATGGCCAGCAGGCGCGGGAAGGCGTCGACCGGCACGTTGAACCGGCGGGCCGAATAGATCTGCGGGATCAGATAGCAGTCGGCCAGGGTCGGGGTGTCGCCGAAACACCAGCCTGCGCCGTGGCGGCCGACGAGTGCTTCCAGCGCCTCAAATCCGGGAACGATCCAGCGCGCGGCCCAGGCGTCCACGGCGGCCTGGTCGGCCCCGAAGGTCTCACGCAACGTCTTGCCGACGCGCAGATTGTTCAGCGGGTGAATGTCGCATCCGATCAGGGCGGCCATGGCGCGGACATGGGCCCGATCCACCGGGCCGGCGGGCAACAGGGCCGGGGCGGGGTGGGTTTCCTCCAGCCATTCCAGAATGGCCGGGCTCTGGGTCAGGACCGCGCCGTCGACCTCCAGCGCGGGCACCATGCCCTGCGGATTGAGCGCAACGAAGGCCGCCGACCGCTGGGCACCGGTGCGCAGGTCGATGCCCAGTTGCTCATAAGCGAGCCCCTTGAGTGCCAGGGCGATGCGGGTGCGGTAGGCGGCACCCGAACGCCAGTAGCCGTGCAGGATCATCGCGGCCTCACCGTGAGGCGCAGGGTTTGCAGGCCGCCGATCGTCGCCTCCACCCGGTCGCCGGGCTGAAGCGGGCCGACGCCCTCGGGCGTGCCGGTGAAGATCAGGTCGCCGGGCCGGACGTCCCACAACTCGCGCGCCTTGGCGAGGATCTCGGCCGGGTTCCAGACCATGTCGTCGAGCCGGCCCGACTGGCGGGCCTCCCCGTTGACGGACAGGGCGATGGGCGCGGCGGAGTCGGGCAGGGCGCCGAGCGTCAGGGTGCCGCAGGGTGCCGACTGGTCGAACCCCTTGGCGGCATCCCAAGGGCGGCCCTTTTCCTTGGCCGCTGCCTGGAGGTCGCGGCGGGTCAGATCACAACCGACGGCCCAGCCGGCGATGCCGCCGTCGGCACCGATGGCGCAGACCAGTTCGACTTCATGGTGCAGATTGGCGGTCGCCGTCGGAAAGACCGGGTCGGCGCCGTCGACGACGACCGCATCCGCGGGTTTGGTGAAGAAGAAGGGCTCGGCACGGGACTGACCCATCTCCCGGGCATGGGCGGCGTAGTTCTGACCCACGCAGAGAATGCGGCGGATCGGGAAGCGCTCTCTCTGGCCGGAGATCGGCAGCGAGGCGGTCGGCGCGGGGGGAAACAGCCAGTCGGTCATTCGCCCTGTCTATGCCCGGATGCGGCGCTTCGCCACCGTCCGCTGATGCTGCAATGCGGGAACCGTCACCGGACAGTGGCGTTCCGGCTCAGGGTTCTCTATCTAACCGTCAAGCTTGACGAACGGAGCGCGCATCATGGCGACGACCAAAACGGCACGGGCGACCGTGAAAGACGACATCAACACGCTCAAGGACGATCTCAAGGTGCTCGGCGCCGAAGAGAAAGCCCGGCTGCGCGAGAAGGCGACGGCGGCGGAAGCCCGTTTGCGCGCCAAGGCGGCGGAAGCAGAAACCCGCCTGCGCGAAGAGGCCGATGTCCTGCGCGATCGGGCCCGCGGCTATTACGACACCGCCCGGGTGCGGGGTCAGGAATATTATGACGAGGCCAGCGAACGCTTCGATGAAGCGCAGCGCTATCTGGTCGAGCGTGTGCAGGAGCGCCCGATGCAGTCGACCGCCATCGCGCTCGGCGTCGGCGTCGTCCTTGGTCTGCTTCTCGCCGGTCGTCGGCGCTGATGCTCGGCAGCGGCATGGCCAGGGGTCTGGTCAAGAAGGCCGTCGCGGCCTCGGTCGCGGCGGGTGCCGCCCTGGTCGCCGTCCTCGCGCTCGGGGCGACGATCTTCTTCGCCCTGCAATTGGTTGTCGTGCCGTTGGCCGCCGCGGCGATCACCTTCCTCCTGTTCGCCGTGATCGCCCTGGCGGTTGCCCTGATCTTCGTCGCGCGCAGCGAGACGGAAGAAGAGGCGGATGAAGAGGACGTCTCGGGTCTCGGCCAGCGCGCCTATATGCTCTTCCGTCAGCGGCCCATCCTCGGCACCGTCGCCGCCCTGGCCGGTGGCTGGATCTTCCTGCGGAACCCGGCCCTGGCCACCATGGTGGCCGCGGCCTTCACCGAAAAATCCCACGGAAGCCGCCGCCGCCGCTGATCCGGACGGGCATAGCAACGAACCGAAGAAGGCCGTGGTCGATCAGACCGCGGCCTTTTCCATTTGTCCGGCCTCGTTGGGATCCGGCGCCGTAGCGGTCCGCCGGGTGTCCTGTCTGCGCGGCAGTTTCCAGGTCTGGTCGGGCTCGAACCGGTCACCGGTCCAGGCCACGGCGGTGACGGTGATGTGGTGGGCGTCCCAGTCGATCTGGTTGAAGCTGGGCGGCGCGCCCCTCTCCCGATGCGAAAGCGTCCCGCATCCGACGGCGTAGGAGCAATGATCGCCGAGGCTGATCGGCAGGGCAAACGGGACGTGGACGTGGCCGGTGGTGATCAGATCAACCCCGGCCTCGGCGAAGATCAGGGCCGCCGCGTCGCCGCGCTTGACGTCGCCGGTCATGGGCGTGCCGATCATCTCGACCAGCGGATGATGGCAGGCGAGCACCGCAGCGCGCCGACCGGCGCCTGACGCAGCGCCTCTGCGGCCCTGCGGGTCTGATCCAGATCGATAACGCCCTTGGACCAGTTGGCCCGCGCCTGCCATCCGCGCGCGGTGACGACCCCGCGCACCATCAGATTCGGGCTGAGGAACTGATGATCGTGCGCCGGGTGGCCGGTGGCGCGCTCGAACGCCTTCCACGGGCTGAAAACACGCGCCAGCAGGCTCCAGTAGGGGACGTCGTGATTGCCGACGATGACGAAGCGCGGGTCCGGCATGGCCGCAATCCAGCGACCCGCCGCCTCGAATTCATCGGGCAATCCCTGCTGGGTGATGTCGCCCGTAATCAGGACAAGGTCGTGCGCCGTGCCATGCGCATAGTCCAGGGCGGCCGCGCAGGCATGCTGATGCTCGCATCCGAAATGAATGTCCGAGAACTGGAGGATGCGCCCCACTAGACGGCACCCTCCGCGGCCGGCGGGTTCGGGGCCAGTGCGCGGAAAGCCGTGCGGATGAAGCGCACCTTGGCCTCGTGCCGCAGCAACGCCGGCTCACCATCAATCACGGCGGGGATGCGCGATCGGGCGCGGATGGTCGCCTGCTGGATCGCCTTGGTCGTCACGGCCGGATCCTGACCCCAGTCGTCGAATACGGCGTGGGCGGCGAGACGGAAGGCCTGCATCGCATCGGCCGGATTCATGGCAGCGGCCTCCAGCCCCGTATGCTCATCCATCGCCTTTGAGATCATCGGGCTTATCAGGACAAGCGCCTCGGCGCGGCGATCGGTGCGTCCGTCGAGTGAAAAACGCAGACGGCCGGAGAAGGCGCGCTTCAGCGCCCGGCGTCCGTAAGCCCAGGCCAGGCCGAACTTGCCCTCGCGAACCGCCTCGCGGGCGGGCGCCCAGAGGGCCGGCGCGCCGAGAATGGCGGCGCAATAGAAGGCCTGTTTGAAGCGCCCGTCGGTGACCTCGCCGCCGGCGACACGCTGCGGCGCGCCTTCTTCAAGCGCACGCCTCAAGGCGACCTTCCAGTCGGCGGTGCCGTACAGGGCGCGAGGCAACATGTTCATCGTGCCGCCCGGCAGCGGTGCCACCAGGGGGCCGTCGGGTCCGGCCCGGGACGCTATGGTGCCGGCCGTACCATCTCCCGCGAGAACGAAAAGGGCATCGGGACAGGCCTCAAGAGCCTGTTGGACCTGGGTGTCGAATTGGCCGCCCTCAAGCGCGACGACCGTCGCCTCCAGGGCGTAGTCGGCGAGGATCGCTGCCGCCTCGTCTGCAGCATTGGAGCCGACCCCGCCGGACAAGGGGTTCACCAGCATGATGACCCGCCCCAGCGCAACATGCGGCGTGAGGACATGCGACTCAGAGACCTCGGCTCCCGCCTCGGTCCCGGGATCAGTTTCAGGCGCTGCGGTATCAGTCATGTCGCCCGAACGTCCCGACCGGAACGATGTTCCGATCGGGATCGGTCAAGCGTGACTATTGTTTCTTCATCTCGTCGGAAGCCGCTGCCGCTCCGGCCTGGGCGGCGTCGCCGGCCTTCTCGGCAGCCGCGCCCGCCGCGGTGGCGGCTTCGTCAGCAACCCGGGGCGCTTCGCCCTTGACCATGGAAACACCCTTGGTGATCCAGCCGTCCATCATGGCGCCGCCTTCAGCGAGCGACTGCTCCTTGACGCCCAGCACGGCGGTCAGAACGCCGAAGAGGGCCAGCAGGGTGACAAGAATCCCTACGATCGGATTGCCCGAACGCCGCTTGGTGCGGGCCCATACCGGGCTGTGCTCGCCGTCGTCCGCCATGCGGACCGGTTCAGAAAAACGCATACGATACCCCCGTCTCTACTCAGAAAATCGAGGCCGCACCCTCCGGACGACGCCGATTGAAGCCTAATACAGGCTTGGGCTAGAACATAGCGCGGGAACCGCAACGCTTATCCAGCGTTCTCACCCGTGGGGCGAACCTGAGGGATGAAGGAAATATCCATGAACAAGGCAATCATCGCGATCGCCGGCGCCGGACTTCTGGTCAGCGCCTGCGCGACAGACGAATACGGCAATCCCAGCCAAGCGACCCGTCAGGGCGCCATCGGTGCCGGCATCGGTGCCGTCGCCGGTGCCATCATCGGCAATAACGTCGGCGACGGCAACGCCGGTCGCGGCGCGGCTATCGGTGCCGTTGTCGGCGGCGTGGCCGGCGCGGTGCGTGGTTCGCAACAGGACCGCGCCAACCAGCAGCGCTACCGCGACAGCCAGAACCGGTATTATTACTGCTACGACGGTCGTCAGGACGAGTGCTACTGGGAAAACGGTCAGCGTCGCTACTAGGCGCGGGCTGGTTGACTGAAAGTCAGGGCGGTTCGTCGAGAGGCGGACCGCCCTTTTCTTGAGCTGTGAGGGGTTGGACATGAAGCGATTGATCGGGTTTGCCGGGCTGGCCGTGGCGGTCGGGCTGTCCGGGTGCGACGTGACGCGGTTCATGGACCGCAGCGCGGTGGTGACCGAGCCGTCGCCCTGCACGGCGAAGCGGTTCGAGGTCTATTTCGCCGACAGCGAGGCGCGGCTCACCGAGCCGGCGCGTCAGGCCATCGGCGTGGCGGCCGCGCAGTTGCAGGGCTGTGAGATCCGCAAGGTGGAAGTGCTGGGGCTGGCCGATGCGCGCGGCGGGGCGACAGCGAACCTGAGCCTGTCCGAGCGCCGGGCCCAGGCGGTGGCCGAAGCCCTGACCGCGGCCGGCTGGCCCGCCCCGGCGTTCGAGGTGGAAGCCGGCGGCGACGAGGGTGCCGTGACCGACGCAGGGGTGCGCGAGCCCATGCGCCGCCGCACCGAGGTGCTGGTCGACGCCGCGCCGCGCTGAAATCTTTCCGGGCGCGACGCCGCGCCACCCGTCGCAGGCGGTGACGGAGGCGGGTGCGGACGGCTAAGGTCCGCGCGACCGTCTCCGGAGGCCGCGTGAACCATCTCGTTCGATTGTTGATCCTTGTGGCTGTGAGCCTGTGGCCGATCGCGGCCATGGCCCAGCCGGCGGCGGAGTCCGGCCCGCAGCGCACCGAACGGATCGAGGCCGAACTGGTCCCGATGTCGGCCTGGGCGGCCCCCGGTTCGACGGCCGTGGTGGCGGTGAAACAGACGATCCAGCCCGGCTGGCACACCTACTGGCGCAATCCGGGCGACTCCGGCGGGGCGACGACCCTGGGCTGGACCCTGCCGCAGGGCGTGCGGGCCGGCGACATTGTCTGGCCTCTGCCCGAGCGCCAGCGCATCGCCGGGCTGATGAACTACGGCTATTCCGGCGAGGTCTGGCTGCCGGTCCCGATCGAGATTCCGGCCACGGCCCGCGCGGGGACGGTGCTGCCGCTCACGGTCAAGGCCGCCTTCTTCGTCTGCAGTGCCGAGATGTGCGTGCCCGAGGACCTGACCCTGCGACTGGACCTGCCGGTCCGGGAGGGGGCCGCGCCGCTGGACCGCCGCCACGGCGCCGCCATCACGACGGTGCTGGAGCAGGCCCCGCGACCGGCCGGGCTGGAAGCGCGGATCGCGCTTCAGGACGGCATCCTGACGCTTTCGGCCGCGGGCGGACCGCTGGCGGGCCGCGACCCGGGCCCGAGCTATTTCTTCCCCTTCACCGGCGGCGTCATCGACCATCCGGCAGCCCAGACGGGCACGTGGGGCCCGCAGGGGCTGACCCTGCGGCTGTCGCCAGGCGGCGAGACCCGGGCGGCCGGGCTGGCCGGTCCGGTCGAGGGCGTGCTGGTCACCACCCAAGGGGCCTGGGAAATCCGGGCCGAGGCCGGAACGCCTCTTGCCGGAACAAGCGGATCCGGCACCCTGGCCGCCGCGGCGGACGGGCCCACCGACGCGCCCGGGCCCGCGTCGGACACCAGCCCGGCGCTCTTCGCCCAGGCCCTGCTGTTCGCCATCCTCGGCGGGCTGATCCTGAACCTGATGCCCTGCGTCTTCCCGATCCTGGCGATGAAGGCGGCCTCGCTGGCGGCCTCGGCGCATGACCCGCGCCACGCCCGGCGCGACGGCCTGGCCTTCCTCGCCGGCGTCCTGACCACCTTCCTGCTGCTGGCCGGGGGACTGCTGGCGCTGCGGGCGACGGGCGAGGCGGTCGGCTGGGGCTTCCAGCTGCAGTCGCCGCCGGTGACGGCCGGGCTGGCCCTGCTGATCCTCGCCGTGGCCCTGAACCTGTCGGGCGTCTTCCATGTCGGCGGCGGCCTGCAGGGTGCCGGAGCGGGACCGCTGTCGCGCCTGCCCG